>OGXS01000098.1_pt1 | contig 86652 bp, 72 predicted proteins | sample 1576371 | NCBI WGS metagenome assembly OGXS01 (sample SAMEA3541475, study PRJEB24748) | human gut metagenome | biome: human gut; feature: human-associated habitat; material: faeces | place: China | collected 2012
TGTGACCTCCCGGTTATCAGCCGGACGCTCTAACCAACTGAGCTACAGGTCCATCGCACTAGGAGATAATACCCCGGCCCACTGGCCGAAGTCAACGACTTTTTTCGACTTTTTGAATCCCCCTGAATTGCCGCGAGCCGGGACGGGATCGCGCGGAGGCTCTTTTGGATTCACGCAAGTCGGGTGTGAAACAGCCTGGGTGACCATTTTTGGATTCATGAGAGGCGAATCGAAAACTCAGGAACCTCATTTGGTATCCATGTCGGCTAGGCTGAGACCGCCTGCCAGGTTGGGCTCCCGGCTGGGCTGCGGCCACTCGATTGCGATGGGCTCTGTTCCTTTGGCGGAGTAATAGAGTCCTGTTCGCCGCGCCTCGAATTTGGTTGTTCATGCGACAGGACTGAGAAGCTGCCGCTTTCCTTAGTCTTTCAGTTTTTGTTCAGATCTAAGACGGTATTTTGTCAGCTACAACCGAATCATCGACCACCTCGTCTTCATATGCTTGGACCACGGCGTGAAGAGGGAGGTAGCGATGGGCAGACGATGCGGCTTTGGCGGCAAGACTCGCACTCAAAACACAGGCCAGGGGCGCGCGCCGAGCGTGTTGCTCAGATGGCATCCAAAAGCAATCCGCACAAGGGTCACGAGACCGCTCATGTGCACGATTGCTGCGGCAACTTTCGTCCTCGCTATCGCTGCACCCCTCTTCCTGCCCAAACAAGCACGGGCAGCAGATGACGTGGCCTTGCTCGCTATGAAAACGCTGGCGGGCCGCAGATCGGACATCCTTGCACAGACGCCTCTATCGGTTACGGGCCCGCTCGTAAAATCAGGCGCAACATCGATGGCGCCCATACTAGCGGTAACGGTCTGCATCGCCCTTATCGCATGTATCTTGATGGCGATCTGGAGACGTGGGAAGCACTAGGTACGATGAGCGCACATTATTCTGTCAAAAGCATCTTGCACCCCATAGCTACCCCGTGCCTTGCCGCTATCTGCCTCATCGGCGCATGCTCCACCGGGATTCTCTCAGCGCAGGTTGATGCGTATGACCTGCACATGCAGGGCCTTATGGGCGCGCTCGCCTCCAACGCCAACGATATCCAGGTTACGGGCCAGAAGACCTTTCACAACCCCGCCCTTGTGGCTTGGATAGACGTTGATGGCACACACATCAGCTACCCCGTTGCGCAACCAACTTCAACCATGGCAGACGACTACTATCTCCATCATGCCATCGATGGAACTCCCCACAGTATCGGATGCCCGTATATCGACCGGAGGAGCTCCAAAGACGGGCAGCATATCGTGGTGTATGCCCACCATCTTGCAAGCTCACCGGTGCTGTTTGGCGAACTGGCGAACCGATACCAACAAGGCGCGTTCGATAAGCTCGGCAATGCCACATGGCACTCCGTTGAGAATGGCAAGATCGCTCGAACCACAATCTTCCAGCCGCTCTGCGCGCTCCGCGTTCCCGCATCGTACGAAGCGATACAGCAGTTTTCCTTTACATCCATTGAAGATATGAAAGCATGGCTCACCGAGCTCGCACACGAAGCATCCGCATGCACCGAGAACTGGCAGACTGCGATTAGCGGCGCGCGCCGCGTCCTCAGCCTCATCACCTGCACCGAAGGAAACGGTCACAGCATGCGGCGCACCATCGTGATATTCGTATCAGGGGACCAATCAGAAGCTGGTTAGAAGAGATAGAGCCCGGATGACGACTTAGACTGCTCCGAAGCCACCTCTTCAGCGTGGAGCTGTTCCGGGGTGGAACCAACGCGAAGAATATAGAGGGATACCCCAAGGCCGAGCGCGATGGCAAGAATCGCACCGATGAGATACGCGATCCAATGGCGCTTTATAAACTCGATGATCTCACTCACCTGGACCTCCGGATACGAACCAGCTCCCTGTAATGCTACCAGCTTTTGATGGTTCTGTGGCCGCTTGAGCAACTTTACCCTGAACAAACGTCGATGGTCGGTTTATCCAAGAGTTGGGTATAGCAGCAATACCCAGCAAACGAAAGGAGCTCCGCATGTCGCAAGCACTTGAACTCTATATCATGCCCGGTTGCCCGTTCTGCCGGAAGGTGCTCTCCTATATGGAGCGCCGGGGCATCGATATACCCCTCCGCGATATCACGGCTAACCCCAACGACCGCTCCACCCTCCAAAACGTGGGTGGAAAGGTCCAGGTCCCCTGCTTGTTTATCGACGGAAAGCCTCTTTACGAATCTGACGACATCATCGCCTACCTCGAGGCTCATGCATAGCAACGCCAACGCATAGCCGGGCATCAGAACCACCCGCTTAGCAGGTGGTTTTCAATGGTGCGCGGGGCGTGCCACAGAGTTGGGGACTCTTGAATGAAACGGGACGCCGACACCCAAAATGGTTCATTTTGAACCCGTCCCAAAATGAACCGCCAGGGCGCCGACACCCCTAGGGTATCGGCGCCCCGTCATTACCATTCGAGACATGCGAGCAAGGTGCTCTTCTTAGGACCTCCTGATGACCTCCGTGACAACATCGGCAACGAGCCTGACATTCTTCTCGTTGACGCGATACGGCAGATCGTCCTCAGAATGCGAGCAGGCGAGGTGGTTGCCCTCAACGCCGGCGATCGTGAGCGAGCGCAGGCTCATGCTCATGGCACGGTAAGCATCGGTCGTGAGGTAGGGCATCTCAACGCTTGCGAACTCTCGATGGAAGGCGCCAGACACGCGGCGAACAAGGTTCATGATGCGCTTGTCGCCCTTGAGCACGCGCTTGCCGCCTTCTCCGCCCTCGGTTGCGAGCATAACCGGCTCGCCTGCGCCGATGCTCTCAAGATTGATGAGGAACACACCACGCAGCTTATCGCGATGCGTATCGAGGAACGCCTGGATACCAGCATTATCAAGCTCGGAAGCACCCGTTGCCACGAACCAGATGTCATGGCCGAGGAGCTCGTCGTCGCCCATCGAGGTCACGGCGTCGCGCAGGTCTTCCTGCGAAGCGCCGTTCGAGCTGGTGGCGCCGCCCTTCCAGTCATCGCCTTCGAAATTATCCCAAGACCCGATATCGCGGCCAGAGCGCTTCGCATCGAAATCATCGTCGACGCCAAGCCAGTCGCTCATGCTCGACTCGTCCTGCTTCTTGCGATGGAAGAGCTTTCCGAGGCCGCGCTTCCCGCTCTTCGCACGACCGGTTGCCGCCAGAGGCTCCGGAGCGTCGGCAGTAATGGTCTCAAACACGCTGTCGTCGCGTTCGTAGGTATCGGCACCATACCCGTCGCTGTAACCAAAACCATCATCCTGACCGTAATCAGCGGCATAGTCCTGATCAGACGAAATCACGCTAAACGCGCTCTGGGCGGGCGCCGGAGCTGCATCCTGATTGGCAGGTGCGGCCGGCGCAGCAGGCTCGGTCACAAACGGATCAACCGGGGCCGTAGATGGATCCGGCAAATCGAAAAGCGAGGACCTGTTGACCGTCGACATCTGGTTGACCGAGGGAGCCGCGGGATCGGGAACCATGCTGAACGCCCGGTTCTGCGGCGCGGGCTGAGGAGTGGTGCGACGCGGGGCGGTAATCTGCGCCATCAGGGAGTCGACGGTTTCCACCTGATCGACACCCGCGTCAGACGCCTGCGACGGCGTCGCAGCGACATCTTGGACGGGAAAGGACCTCGTCTGGGCAATCGTTGCATCGGGGTCGAACCCGGCAGACCCTTGGGCACCCGGAGCTTCGGGCTGTTCAAGCGAAGCGGCATCGGCTACCGAGAAACGCTGGGTCGCGCCACCCGCGACAGACGATCCCTCATCCGAATCGGCCGCATCAGCAACCTGCTCGGCTTCCGGAGCCGCGCTCTCGGGGGCACCGCTCTCCGCGGCGTCGGCAGTAACGGGAGCATCCTCGGCCGCAGGAGCGGAGCCGTCAGCCGAAGCGTCTACCGTTGGCGCGCTCGCCTCAGCAGAGGTCTCATCGTGCTCGAGCTCCTCGTTGGAAGCATCGCCCTGTCCATGAGACGTCACGGAATCAAGCATGCTCCGGCCCTTGCGCAGCGCGCCATCGAAGAACCGCGATGCACGGGCGCCAACAGCAGAGAGCGTCTCGGCGAGACCCGCGGCAGCGCCGGCGGGGTGCGCCCCGGCCCCGTGATTCACCGGAACCGGCGCGAAGGCATCATCGTCATAGTCGCCGTAGTCTTCAAACCCGTAATCGTCGGCATTGGCATAGGTGTCTTCATCGGAAGCGTAGCCTTCGAACTCGTCCTCGAGCGGCGGAAGCTCTTCATCAACCTGATCGGCGAACTCATCGTCCTGCTCACGATCGAGGGGCTCACCCTCATCGATCGCAGCATCAGCCTCGGCCTCGGGCTCCGGCTCGGGTTCAGTGAGGTCGTACTCAATGGCGCAGTTCTCGGGAACCATGCCGATGGCGCGGATCACATCGATACCGTAGCGATAATTACCATAGGCGTTGATAACGCTCGGTGCGGAAGCTTCATCCTCCGCTTCCTCCGAAGAGCCTTCGTCTTCGAGCTCGGCAGGCTCATCTGCAAGATCGTCGGCCGGAGCCTCATCGGCACCATGCTCTGCAGCTGCGTCCTCGGCCACACGCTCATCGTTCTCGTCACCATCGACCACGGGCATGGCGACCGTAGCGCCAGCAGAATCGGATTCGCTCGCCTGGGCGGCAACGGCATCGTCGGCACCCTGAACCGCATCGGCAGCGGCCGCGCCAGCATCCACGACGGCGGCTGCGGCATCCATGGCCGCACCTGTGACGACATCAACCGGAGCCATGGTCGCGGTGGCCCCCATCGCATCGGTGGCCTCCAGGGCAGCATTACCCGAAAGCTCGGCCTGGCCGGCCTCGAGATCATCGAGCGAAAGCGCCGCAGTTCCGGCAAGCGTGGCACCGAGCCCCTGATCATCCTGCGCCCCGGCCTGGTCTTCTGCAGCCTCCGCCTGGTCGCCGGCGGCTACGCCTGCAACCTCATCGAGCGCCTCCTCGGGAAGGTCTCCCGAGGCCACCGCTGCCTCGACCTCGGCTGCCTGAGCCATGCGAACCTGCTCGGAGAAATAATCCTCGAAGGGAACGTCGTTCGGGAACTCCTCGCCGTGCTCGAACGGGGCAACGGCATCCATCACGCCGAGCATGGTGGCAACAGACGATTTGTTGCAAATCGAACCAGAGGTATACGGGAGGATGAACCGGTTCGCGATGATACCCACCGCATGAGCAAGCGGAATAAGGGCCGCTACGATCGCGAGCAGCCAGAACACAACCTTCGCGCCACCCGGGAACGGCAGCAGGCGAATGATGGCGAGCACCGCGGGGACCACCATCATATAGGGCATGAGCTTGACGATGATGGGCTTGTACGTCGCATAGGGGAGTTGCGAGAACAGGTCGGCGCGCGGCGAATCGTAATGGGCGACAACGACCACCGGGCGGTTGCGCGGCGACGCGAGCGGGCCGGACGCCTTGTGATAGGCGATGACGTTCTGGGAGAGGCCGGATGCGCCGAGGCCCGCAAACGACAGCTTTCCCATACGCTCCAGCACGTACACCACGCCCACGGCGACCGTGAGCAAGAGGCCGATGATGCCCACCACGCCGCCAATACCCATGAGCACCGCGCCCACAAAGAGCGCAATACCCAACGCGGCGAGCACAACCTTCGGGGTGCCCGAGGCGTTGAACTCCTGAACCTCCGGCTCAAAGCCATGGTTGGAGAAGATGCGGGCGATGTCTTCTGCAGCGGCTCGCTCTTCCTCGCTGCACGCGGGAGTGATCCCTGTGTTCTGGAGTAGATGGTTCAAATATTTACGGGTGGTGGCCATCAGCTTTCCCTGTCCCTGTTCGATAGTCGCGGTCACAACGCATAAGAACATGCAGATAATGCGTCCGTATTCTGGAAAGTATACCGCTACTCTGAAAATGCCGCTGCGTTACCGCAGGTTATATGCGCTCGCAGACCCATTTGCACCTTCTATCTCCATAACACGTCGCCCGGGGGCCTCATGTAGAATGGATGCGAGAAAGGGAGGGTATTCGTGCCATCGTATGACGAAGCGCAGGCCATAGCCGGGGACACCTCGGCGCAACGCCTCCTCAACCTGTTTTTTATCTTCAACGCCTCTACGCGGGCGCTCTCGACGGAAGAGATCGTCTCGGACTCCGACCTGGGCTATGGGTCTCCTCAGCGCGACTCGGACCTTCGCAAGTTTCGCCGTGATCGTGCGAAGCTCGCCGAGCAGGGCATTCAAATCGTTGAAGCGAAGCCGTTGGGCGCCGCCGAAAGCGAGGAGAGCTACTGGAAGCTCGACCACGTGAATACCTTCGCAACAGGCGGTATCGTCACAAGGGACGACGCACAAACGCTTGCCGCGGCGATAGATGAATATCTCGAGGGGCAGGCGACGCCGCTTGGCCGCCCACTCCAGTCGGTGCGCGACAAGGCCCTCGAGCTTGCTGAGGGCAGCACGCCGCAGGGACGGGACGAACAGGCCTCCAACGCCTTCGATCCTATTCTCGATGCACTTTGGAGCGCCTTCGCCACGCGCAAGAAGATCACGTTCTCGTACCGCAACGCGCGCGGCGAAGCATCAAAGCGCAGCCTTGCCATATATGGAATCTTCAGCCATGAGAGCTGCGCCTACGTTACCGGTCTCGACGACGCAAGCGAAAGCATTCGCACCTTTCGCACCGACCGCATCGAAAAGGTCTGGCGCCCAAAGGGCACCTACAACATCCCCAACACGTTTTCCATCAAGGACTACGTCTTTCTCCCCTTCGATTTCGGCGAGGGAGAATCGGCACAGGTGCAGTTCTCGCTGCTAGCTTCCATGCCTCAAGCAGCAGTGCTCGCATGCACCCATGGACGCGGGGAAATAGCCCTCACAGAAGCCGGCTCCTGGCGATGGACCATCGAGGTGAGAGATATTGATGCTGCCGCTTCGTTTGCCCTCAGCCATGCACGGGAGGGGCTGCGCCCTGTGGCTCCGCAGGCATTCGTAGACGCATGGCAGCGCATGATCGATAAGGTGGTTGAGGCACATGGCGCATAGCGATCGGGTGACCAACGCCCTCTGGATGCTCGAAGCGCTCACAGCTGCTCCGGGCCACCGCCTTAGTGCAGCCGAGATGCGCCGGGCGCTCGCATGCACCGACGAAGAGCTCGACGGGTATCTTGACCTGCTCTCCACCCTTACCGACCGGCAAGGGGGAGCCCGTGCGATCGCTTACCGACAAGGCGATTCGATCGTCCTTGAAGGAGATGCGGCGCGCATGCGGCCGCTGCGCCTTACGGCGGGAGAGAGCGTGGCCCTCGCCCACGTGATCCATGCCCTGGAACTCGACCCCAACCTCTCCGAACGTCTTGAACGCGCCCTCATCGCCCCAGGAATCGAGGCGGGCAACCAACAGCCATTCCTTGCGACCGCGCGCACATACGGCCCGTTCTACCAAGAGCTCTCCGAAGCCATCGAAGACGGGGTTCGGTGCCGCATCCTGTACCGAGCGCAGACAGACACTCAGCCCGCGCCGCGCCTTATAGACCCGCTCGCCTTCGAAGCGTTTGACGACTATGCCTACCTCGTCGCGTGGAACGTCGAAAAAGATGCGGAGCGGCGATATCGCTTGGACCGCATCAGCAATGTTGAACTCACCGATGAGTCCGTCGGCCGTCGCGAACCGAGCGACCTCACCGTCGAAGACCATCTCGCACAGACGGGCACCATCGTGACCGTCGAATGCCCCGCATCGAGCGATGAGTTTTCGTCGTGGTCGGGCGTGGTCGATGTGTCGTCGTCCCCGCAAGACCCATGCTGCTCACGCGTCGCGGTGCGCGTAAGCACTGCTTCCTGGCTGTTCGACCAAGTGCTTGCAGCCGGGGGAGACATGAAGATCGTCGAGCCTACAGCATGGCGCGAGCAGTTGCTCTGCTATGCGCAAGAGCTCTCCCAGGGAAACACCACCCCATAGTCGCCCCATATCGCAGAACGGGGTCGGCGAAGAAAGGCCTCCGCGGCGCGCCAAAAGCAGAAATCAGCGATTCCCTCGAAAAGCGCTGATTGCTGGACGCCGGAGACGCCTAGCAGACAAGTCGGGGGCGTACTGCCGTCGAGTTTTCAACTTTTGGGCACTTCGCGGCGCGCACGGCAGATACGGGCGAGTGGGGCGGAAGGAAAAGCGCAGGTCAAGTGGCATGCGTCCTCCCGGCCGCGGCACGGCTACCCGGGCCCTTCGCCGCGAAGTGCCCAAAAGTTGCAATCACGATCGTCCCCGACGGTAATCGATTGCCCTCGATGGTAAAGCCAGCGTTTCCCTAGGAGCGTCCGTGCTCGTGCGCACGGCGCCACAGCGAGAGGTACGCCCCCACGCGCTTCGCCTCGATACGCTGGTACGAGGGCGTGGGAAGCGAATTGAGAAACTTCTTGCCATACCCCTTGCTCACGAGCCGAGAATCCGCCAGCACAAGCACTCCCGTGTCGCTTGACGAGCGAATAAGGCGACCAGCAGCCTGCTTGACCTCGAGCACCGCATCCGGCAGGGAGTATCTCGCCCACGCGCGCTCCTCGCGCAGCGCCCGCTCACACGAAAGGGGATCGGTGGGACTCGCAAAGGGCAGCTTCGGAATGACCACGCAGCGCAGCGTATCGCCCGAAGCATCGAAGCCCTCCCAGAACGCCTTGAGCGCGAACAGCGACGAGGATTTCTCCGAAACGAAATGATCGCGCAGCCGGCGCGGCGAACTCATGCGCTTCTGGCATGCCAGCTCCAAGCCCTCCGCGGCAAGGCGGGGCGCCACCAAATCGAAGAGCTCCTCCATATCGCGCCGGTTGGTGAAGAGGGTGAGCACGGAGCCGGACATGGCAACGTGAACGTCGAAGAGCAGATCCTCAAGCGCCGAGATATACGCATCCCGGTTGCGCGGATCGGGCAGGTCGCCCGCCACGACGACCGCCATATTCGACTCAAAGTCGTAGCTCGAATCGAGGTGAAGCGACTTGTACGAGCCCGACGGCAGGCGGTCCAACCCTACGGCATGCTCAAAGTGCTTAAACCCACCCGAGACCGACATCGTCGCCGAGGTGAATATCGCCGTATGGACCTCGGGAAGCCATTGCTCGGCAAGCGTCTCCCCGATATCGAGGCGCTCTGCAGTGAACGCCTCACCGCCCGCGCGCAACCTGCGGTTGACTTGCAGAGAGTAGACGTAGCGATCGTCTGTACCCTCAGCGATAAGCTTGAGCCCATCGAACAGCTCGCGCACGCGGCGCTCAAGATCCGCCGGATCCGCGGCGAGTTCGGGTGAATCCTGCGCGAGATTCTCCGCAAGCGCATGCAGGGCCTTTACGGTCTCCTCGAGCGCGTCGATTGCGGTGAGAAGCGAGCTTGCCAGGAAGGACCAGTCGTCGCTCTCTCGAACCTCGGGGCCGATCCAAATATTCACCTGGTCATAGCCGCCGCTTCTTACGGTCTTGGCGAACTCGCGCGCGCCGCTGAATGCCTCGGCCATCGTAAGCGAGGCACGGTTCGCTGTTGAGATGCAACGAGACACAAGGCCCATGTACAGCGTCGAGCCGTCGCGCCCTGCCAGCTCATGGGAGAGGCGACCGAGCACGCCCGCATCCTTGCCACCCATGCGTTCGAACACCTGCCTGCTATCGTCGGCAGAGACGCAGACGGCCCACTGGCGCCTGGCCTCCTTCTCGACAGCATGGGCCTCATCGACCACCCAATGCCTGATGGGAGGCAGTATTTTGCCATCTGCCGCAACATTTCTGAACAGCAGCGAGTGGTTCGTCACCACGACATCGGCGCGGGCAGCGCGAATGCGTGCGCCGTGCACCAGGCATTTATGCGGGAAGAACGGGCAAAGCCTGCGCGCGCACTCGCGCGAACCCGTGGTGAGATCCTGCCTGTTCACGCTTTTCCAACGAATGCCCAGCGCATCGAGGTCGCCCGAGGGGCTCTGGCATACATATGCGTAGATGACGGCCATAGCAGTGAGCGTATCCGCCGGGTCGCGCGTGGTCACGATGTCCGAACGGCTTCTCACCAAGCGCTCGAGCTTGCGCAAGCAGGGGTAGTGGTCAAACCCCTTGAGTGCGCAGTACGAGAGTCCTCCCTCAAGCGCCTCGCTGAGCTTGGGCAGCTCGTGGTACATGAGCTGGTCGGCCAGGTTGTTTGATTTCGTTGCGATGCCCACGGTGATGCCGTTGCGCTTCGCCGCCTCTGCAAACGGGATGAGATAGGCCATGGACTTTCCCACGCCGGTACCCGCCTCGATGACGCGATGGGTGGAGGTTGCCAAGGCGTCGCGCACCTCGCAGGCCATCTCGACCTGCTCGGCGCGGGGCTCGTACGTTGGATACATCGAACTCACCAGGCCACCCGGGGCGTAGCTCGCTTCCACCTGGTCGCGGCGCGGCACCTCGAGCGACGGCAGATCGTCGGCGTCCATGTGCTCAACGGACGACTCGTCACTAATCACGCGGGTACGAGCCGCCTCGAGCGAGAACCCGGCGTCCGGCTTCTCCTGTGCGAGATAGGAGAAGATGGGGCGGTACGTCCATGGAACATCGGGGTGCGAGTTCGCAAGCAGGCCGAGCAATCCCTCTGGAAGGTCCGCCAAAGCCGTAAGCAGAACACGCCACACCCCTGCAAGCGCATCGACGTCATCCGTTGCCCGGTGCGAAACCGCGCTGCATCCGAAGACCTCGGCAATATACGAGAGCTTGTGCGATGCGAGCCGGGGTAACGCGATGCGCGAGAGGGCGAGCGAGTCGATCCAGATGGAGCTCACGTCTACGCCGCCTTTGACCGACTCGATGAAAGTGCGGTCGAATGTTGCGTTATGTGCGACCACCGGGCGCCCGCCCACGAACTCGGCGAGCTGGGCCACGGCGGTGCGAGCATCGGGGGCATGGGCAACATCTGCGTTCGTAATCCCCGTGAGCTCGGTAATCTCGGCAGGAATCAGCGTCGTGGGATGCACGAAGGTATCGAAGCGGTCGGTTATCTCACGCCCCGAGAGCACTGCTGCCGAAATCTCGATGAGTTCGTTCTCCTGCGGAGACAACCCCGTGGTCTCGGTATCGAGAATGACCACATCCTCCTCGATGAGGCCAAACTCGCGCTCCTTCGCGCGTTCAGCAAGAGTCCGGTACGCCTCGATAACGAACCGCGGCGTACCGGGCATGACCGCATTCTCGATAGCCGGGATGCTTTCGTGTTGTTCGGGCATTATTCCTCCGCGCCCTCAAGGGCGATATGAATGAGCTCGTCGCACACCGCGCTGAACGGCATGCCTGCATGACGCGCCTCGTCGGGGAAGAGTGAGGTATCGGTCATTCCCGGAATCGTGTTGGTCTCGAGAATCGTCGTTCCGTGCTCCCCCACGATGAAATCCGAACGCGAGAATCCCTTGCAACCAAGGGCTTCGTGCGCAGCCACCGCATATTCCTCGGCGCGATGGTAGTCTTTCGGAGAAATCGCAGCTGGGATACGGTGAACGAGCGTTGGGTCGATGTACTTCACATCAAGATCGTAGAACTCCGAACCCTCTTGGGGGAGGATTTCGACGATGGGCAGGGCGCGCGGGGGATCGCCCAGCACACCGACCGTAATCTCGGTGCCCACAAGCCGCTCTTCCACGAGGGCCTTCTCGTCGCACTCGAACGCGGTTTCCAGGGCGTCGAGCAATTTCGACTCATCCTTCACATAGGTGACACCGTAACTCGACCCGTTCACCGCGGGTTTCACGAAGCACTCGCTGCCAACCTCGTCGACGATGTCCGCAATGCATACGTCATCGTCGCGCTTGATGGTGATGCCGCGTGCCGTCGGAATACCGGCGCGCTGGTAGATCGCCTTGGCAACATCCTTGTCTGCCGCGCACGCGCTCGCGATCACGCCGGATCCCGTGTACGGGATACCGAGGTATTCCAAAATGCTCTGAATCATGCCATCCTCGCCACCACGGCCATGCAGGGCGATAAAGGCAACGTCGTAAGACCCCTCCGAAAGCTTCACCAGGAAGTCATCGTCTGCCGGATCGAGCATCTCAACATGCGTGTATCCGGCTTCTGCCAGAGCCGCCATGACATTCTTGCCCGACGAGAACGAGATATCCCGCTCATCGGATATACCACCTGCGAGCACTGCCACGCGCAGCTCATCCGGCTTATACTCAGACATTGCCGGCTCCCCTTCCTGGTGTTTTTTCGCCCACCCCATCAGCGGGCATAACTTCCCTTATTGTATAGGTATGTACGCAACTTGCACCCGTGTGCTATCAAACGTTTCGCAGAAAGGCCTCGTATGGAGCGCACCCACCATCTTCCCGACATCAGAACCCTTTCCTCTAAGGAACTTTCGCAGGTAGTGAGCGAGCTTGGCCAACCTGCGTTTCGTGCCAAGCAACTCAACGAATGGCTCTTTGAAAAGAACATATGTTCGTTTGAAGAGATGACCAACCTTCCCAAAGCGTTCCGTGAGCAGCTTGCCGAGCACTTCGTCTTCGCTGTGCCAACAGAGGTGGTCAAGCAGGTTTCTAAGGATGGCTCGCGAAAGTACCTCCTCCAATTCCCCGACGGCGTTGCCGTCGAAACGGTTGGAATGCCCTCTCGCAATCGCCTTGCGGTCTGCATCTCCACGCAAGCCGGTTGCAACATGGGTTGCGCGTTCTGCGCCACTGGCCTTGCCGGCCTTACGCGCTCACTTACCGCGCAGGAAATGTTCGACCAAGTTGTTCACGTGAGCCGAGACCTTGGCGAGCGTGTTACGAGCGTCGTCTTTATGGGACAGGGAGAGCCCTTCGCCAACTTCAACGAAACGGTGCGCGCCCTCCGCATGCTCAACAGCGAGCACGGCCTCAATATTGGCGCGCGTCACCTTACGGTGTCTACCTGCGGAATCATTCCCAACATCCACGCTTTTGCCGACTTACCCGAACAGTTCACCCTTGCTGTTTCGCTCCACTCTGCCGTCCAAAGCACCCGAAACCAGCTCATGCCGGGCGTTAAGAAGTACACGCTCGTTCGCCTCCATGAGGCGCTGCAGCTGTACACCGAGAAGACTGGCAGAAGGCCAACTTACGAATTTGCCATGATTGAAGGCATCAACGACACCAACCCCGAGATGAACGCACTCTGCGACTTCTGCGAGGGCACGCTGTGCCACGTCAACCTCATCCAGCTGAACGATATTCCCGACAGCCCCTTTAAGCCCTCTCCCATGAAGAAGGTTGAAGAACTGCAACGCAGGCTTCAGATGCGTGGCGTGGAAACCACGATCCGCAATTCCCGGGGGAGTGACATCGATGCCGCCTGCGGACAGCTGAAGCAGCGGAAAATCAACGCTCATCTTTCATGAGGGCTTTAACATTTAGTTGTTCTTCTTCCTATAGAGCACAGTAAAACGGATTCCGCTACAACGGAACGGGGGTGCCAGGCACATGCTTGGCACCCCCGTTTCACGTGAAACCATATTCTCTTGCAGCAAGGAAGGCTGGCCTACGGACTGCACCTTCGTTATGGCAAACGCTATATTAGTTAGGTACCTAACTTACAATCCTAATACCCAACGCTTTCCCACTGGTGAGCAACCCAATCCTGATTAATCTTTGGGTTCTTGGTCATCTGCGCCGTCCTCAAAGCAACGTCTTCGGACATAGTTACGATCTTCTTCTTGGACGTTTCGTATGCATCGCGAGCCCCACGACCCAGCCGTGCCTTCAGCTCTGGATTTGTTGCAACTATGTAACCAACTACTGAGCCCACAACTACTGCAGCTCCAGCAGCAACCAGACCACCGATCAATCCTGGCTTCATCTTACTCACCTTGCTCTCCAATAATCTGAGAGAGAATTCGCGTTAGGTCTTCCTCATCCTTGAACTCAATCTCAATCTTGTTTTTACCTCGTGAGTTCTTTACCCGAACGTTCGTGTTGAATGTCTGGCGAAGTACCTTTGCTGCACGCTTATACGATTGCGGAGTAACAGGACGAGGGGCTTTCGGAGTTTCCGCGACAGAAAACAGTGGTGCAAGATGTTCTGTCGCTCGCACCGACAAACCTTCCGCAACAACCTTCTCAGCCAGCTTGATCCGAGCATCTTCATAAGGAACGGCAAGAATCGCTCTGGCATGACCAGCGGTAAGCTTACCGTCAAAGATGAGCTCCTGGACTGGCTCTGGAAGATCAAGGAGGCGCAGGGAGTTACTGATTGCGAAGCGTGACTTCGAAACCGCCTTCGAAAGGGCAGTCTGAGTCATTCCGCTTGATTCAATGAGCTGCTTGTAGCCCTTTGCCTCTTCAATGGGATTCAAATCAGAGCGCTGAAGATTCTCGATCAGTGCAATCGTTAGCATCTCAGCATCATCAACATCTTTAATGATGACCGGCAGCTCGGTTAGCCCTGCAAGCGTTGCCGCTTGGTATCTACGCTCTCCCGCAATGATCTCATATCCCTTCGCATCCTTACGGACAAGAAGGGGTTGAAGCACTCCGTGCTCCTGAATCGACTCGCTAAGCTCACCAAGTTCCTTCTCATTGAAATGAGTACGAGGTTGATTAGGGTTCGGATGAATCTCCTGAATCGAAATCATTGTATTGTCTGTTGTATGCCCCGTTTCATACTGGGCTTCACTGACAAGAGCAGACAACCCTTTTCCAAGTCCGGATTTCTTCTTTGCGCTAGGCACGACTGATCACCTCATCTGCAAGAGAAAGATACGCAATTGCGCCCTTGTTGCTCGGAGCGTATTCGATTACTGGCATTCCAAATGACGGCGCTTCAGAAATCTTGACCGTTCTAGGAACCAGCGTGTCAAATACCTTGTCACCAAAGTACGCCCGCACCTCATCAACAACCTGGTTTGCAAGCGAAGTACGGGAGTCATACATCGTCATGAGCACGCCAAACACTTCAAGTAAGCGATTGATGCGCTCTTTGACCATTCTCATCGACTCAAGTAGCTTTGTAACACCCTCAAGTGCATAGTATTCACACTGAATCGGTATCAGTACGCTATCCGCTGCCGCCAAAGCGTTGATAGTCAACAATCCGAGAGACGGCGGACAATCGATAAAGATGTAATCGAATTCATTTTGAACCGGAGCGAGCAACTCTTTCAATCGTGTTTCACGTGCCATTGCAGAAACAAGCTCAATTTCGGCACCTGCAAGCTGAATCGTTGCAGGAATTACAAAGACACGCTCGCAATCCGTATCATGAATGAGGTCTTCTGCAGATACGTTATGGATAAGTGCATCATACACACATTGCTCGAGCTCTTCTTTTTCTATACCGAAGCCGCTCGTGCTGTTTCCCTGTGGATCAAAATCAACCAATAGGACCTTTTTGCCCTTTGAGCTAAGCGCAGCTGACAGATTGACTGCCGTGGTGCTTTTCCCAACGCCACCTTTTTGATTTATGATTGAAATGATCCTTGTCTTCAAGTTCGAATCCCGCCGGACGTCTTTGAACCCCATTTGACCTCCTACTGCAGTTAAAGAATGATATTGGTCGGTCGAAGCGTTTTCACGTGAAAACATTTAACTTGTTTATTCATTATGTTTCAGCTTGATTGGACATGCAAGACACCAACCTGATGAATTTAGCTAGTATTGAGAATTCTCAAGCAAACGTCAGAAAGTTAACTTCCGAAGATCATATCTAAACTGTCTAGTACTAAAAGTGAGTCTAGAAGTCTATCCCGAATGTCATGACTTCTATAACCACTCCACCTAAACCAACGCACATATACTTTGTTTTCACGTGAAAACAGCTCTGCTGCACGGACACAAATCAATAAGGATGAAATATGAATGGACGTGCGCAATGGTTACTATAAAGATGATTACAAATCAAAATCCCGCAGCCATCTAACAAATAATAGGCGATTACGCATCTATAGTGCTAATTTCAGATCTGCCGAACAATTGATGGATATACGCATGTTATCTCAGATTATTTATATAACGACTCAATTCGACCTTTTGACAAACGACCTTATTTGAGTGAATTCATGAGATAGACGAATATGCAGCGATAAGATGACGCACTTTTAAACGAAAAGCACTCTAACAATCAACCTTGAGGACAACATGCAATTCGGATTGCATGAAAGCATGCCGAACTATTTCTATCACCTTTGCTACATCAGCGGCGAAACAAATCTACAACTGTAATCAATCGAAAAAGAGGCTAGGAGAATATGTGGCAGCCTCTCAAAACTGAAAAACATAATACAAACCAAGTTTTCACGTGAAAACAGACCGATGATAATCAACCATCAATGACCTAACGCAACATCATAAAGAAGCTGTTCAACTAGAGAACATGTAAGATCAGGAAGCGCTTTAACTAATAAGAGGCCAATCCAAACGATTGACCTCCGTGAGTGCTACTTTGAAATAGGATGTTTCTTAGCCATCCCAACAGCCCGAGGGAGCTTCATTGATGGCTTGTGAGATTTCTTGAATACAAAGATTGCTCGCGCGCCACGTTTCCCAGGAAGAGAAAGATCGTAACGCAGGGGAGCATCGAACCCACAAACCTGAGCCGCATAGGTCCCATCAGAGACTTCACCCGCAGCAGGGGCACCCTTTGAAACTATAAGCAGACCGTCTTTCTTCAGAAGAGGTGAGGCATACTCAACAAGGGTAGATAGATGCGCAACAGCTCGTGCTACAACAACGGAAAACTCACCACGATGAGAAAGAGCGTAGGATTCAACACGTTCATGAACAGTTTCGACTCGCTCTACACCCAACTGTGAGGCACACGCTTCTACAACCTTAACCTTCTTACCAACCGAATCCATGAGGACAGAAGGACGGTGAGAAGTAATAGCGAGCGGAAGCCCGGGGAAACCAGCCCCGGTGCCAATATCAAGCAACTTACCCTTAGGGGCACCATCAACATATGGCAGGAGAACAAGCGAATCGTAGATATGTAGGATGGCTGCCTCGTGTGGATCAGTGATGCGGGTCAGGTTAATGTTCTCATTGGCCTTAAGAACATATTCAAGATGACCAACACACAACTCCAACTCATCAGGAGTAACCTTGGAGGTCAGCTGCCCATCCTGAAGTGAGCCGACATAACGATCCCAATACTGTCCAAGCTCTGCAACAAGCATTGAGTGAGAAACGGAAGACTCGCTCATAGATATACTCCTGCCAATAGTTCTTGAAGCACAAACTCTTGTCATAGAAAAGGGGTGCGGCACAGCCACACCCCTTAATACTACCAATAGAGAAGAAACTCCTATAGAGCAGTCACAACAACTCGACGCTCGGGATCAACGCCCTCGGAATGAGTTTCAACAGCAGCGTTATCGCGAAGCGCGATATGCACCAGCCGACGCTCGTAGGCACTCATAGGAGGAAGAGCGACAGAGCCATGCTGGCGCACGGCACGGGCGGCAGCAGAGTGAGCCATAGAAGTAACCTTGTCATTACGACGGCTCTTATAACCCTCGATGTCAACCACCACAGGATAACGGAATCCCAAACGACGGCTCACAATCAGAGAGAACATGGTCTGCAGAGACTCAAGCGTACGACCGTGACGCCCGATGAGCACAGCCAGATTGGGAGCAGTAACATCGAGAATCAGCTCGCCGTCATCGCCCTCATACTCATCGATAGGGGAATCTTCGGCATCGAAATGCTTCAGGATATTGCGAATCACAGACAGCGCAACATCAGCGACGGTATCGAGCTCCTCATCGGTAAGTTCCTCGCCCGCTTTATATTTGCGCGCAATCTCGGGATACTCGCCGACGACCTCATCGAGGGAGGTCGGCGCGACCTCATTCTCCTCGATTTCAAGCAGTTCCTCAGACATGACGTCTCCCAAAATTATTTAGGTACCTAATTAAGTACCGGCTTACGTAACTCTTCTATTAGCTAGTTCTTCTTGCGCGGACGAGCCTTGTGCTCACGGCGCACCACATCAACCTCGATGGGGGCATGCGCCAGGCGCTCCTCCTCCTCGGCCTTAGCCTTCTCCATAACGCGACGGGTCACGAAGATCTGCTGCGCAACCTGCCACAAAGACGAAACGTCGTAGTAGAGCAAAACGCCCGCAGGCAGGTTCCAACCAAGCCAGAGCATCATGATGCCCATGACGAGCGCCATGGTGCGCATGGAAGAAGCCTGCTGACCAGTCTGGTTATGGGACTGATACAGCGAAGGAATAACCGTCAGGATGCCGAACAGGATCAGCGAAATAAGGTACGGCAGCGCGGTGGCGATACCATTCGCCCACTGGGCGCCGGGCGTAGTCGTAAGGTCGGGCATGATGTTGTAGAACGAGAACACCACACCAGACTCGCCGATGTACCCAGGAAGGTTGCGCAGCAGGGTGAACAGCGCAAGCAGGATGGGCATCTGAATAAGCAGAGGCAGGCAACCACCCAGCGGGTTGAACTTGTTCTCCGAGTAGAACTTCTGCATCTCCTCGGCCTGACGCTGCGGATCATCGGCGTACTTCTGCTGGATCTCCATCAGCTTCGGCTGAAGCACCTGCATGCGCGCCGTCGATTTCGTCGACTTCAACAGAAGCGGCGTGAGAATCAGGCGCACGATGACGGTAAGGATGATGATCGAGAGACCCCAGTCAGAGGCGAACCCCTGAATGAACCTCAGGATCTGAAGAAGAATTTGAACGATCCAATCCCACATCTATGGTTTCCTCCGTTTAACCTAGCCCTAGGGCACCGGGTCGTAGCCGCCACCGTGAAACGGATTGCATCGGATGATGCGACGAATCGCGAGCCAGCTACCTTTACCTACTCCGTATCGCTCGATTGCCTCGACCGCGTACTGCGAGCACGTGGGCGTATAGATGCAAGCGGCGGGCAACAAAGGGGAAATGACGCGCTGATAGACCTTGATGGGAGCAATGAGAAGCCGCCGGAACATGAAAGCCCCTACCGGCCAACGCCAGCGCGTGCAGACAGCCGCATAAGCGCCGCGCAAAGATCCTGCGGGGCCGCGTCGCGGGTCGCTGCGGTGGCGAACAAGATCACATCATGCCCAGGTACGGGAAAGTCGCACGCGCGCGCCGTTTCGCGCAACACGCGCTTGGACCTATTCCTCAAGACAGCGTTTCCAAGACGCTTAGGTGCAGCGAAGGCGACCCGACCAGGATCGCCTTCGCTCACAGCATCACATATAACCATTCGCATCAAGGGATGGTTATAGCGCCGTCCCCGTGTATAGACACGCTCGAAATCCGACCGGGCTTTAATGGTCTTCATGCGCAAGCGCGTTGCAAGCTAGACGGTGAGGCGCTTGCGGCCCTTGGCACGACGGCGAGCGAGCACAGCGCGGCCGCCCTTGGTGGCCATACGGGCGCGGAAACCGTGGGTCTTGGCACGCTTGCGCTTATTAGGCTGGTACGTACGCTTCATGATTTCTATCCTCCTGCTTGTTTGAACAAACAAATAAGTCGCGTGAGCTTCAAGATTGTAGGGAAAACGGCACAAGAATGTCAACAAGCAGGTAGAACTTGTTTGCAAGTTACCACATGCCGTTCAAACCGCCTTGCGCCGCCAAGAAAGGAGAATTGTTCGTTTCAGAAGATTTCAATGAGTTTTCGACAGGTTATCAAGCTGTGTGGATAACTTTTCACTTCGTTTCTTCAGTTTTCAACACGTTTTGAAAAGTTGTTGAAAGGTTCAGAAGCTTTCAATGCGGTACTATCTAAGGCCTAGACTTCAGATTCATCTCGTGCGGGCGTTTACTAGGATGGTTGCTCATGGCCGACGATTTCTACCCCTTTGTCGATTCAGGTGACCCTGCACCCGACAACAGGCACATCACGGGAATATCCGACGGCGAGCATACAGACATTGCGAACGCGGAACTTGGCGTCCAAGCCGACCAAGCGAAAACACCCCAGGATGAGACCGCCGCAGCGGCCGAGCCATCCGGCGAGTCGACCGTATTTGCCACACGCATCGCAATCTACGACGACATGCTTTCCACGCCGCGCGTGATCGTGGTGCAGCCGAAAGACCCCCGCTCTTATCTTGAGGAAATCACCAACACCGTCTATCGCTGCATGAAAGAGCAGGGCGGGTCGCTCTCACTCATGGTCATCCGAGAGCTCGTGGAAAACTTCATCCACGCCCACTTCACCGAGCCGATCGTCTCCATCCTCGACGGCGGAAACACGATTAGATTCGCGGACCAGGGGCCGGGGATCAACGACAAGGAACGCGCATTCGAATTCGGCGTGACCTCGGCAAACCGTTCGATGAAGCGCTACATACGCGGCACGGGCGCGGGCCTGCCCATGGTTCAGCAGTACCTCGAGAATGCAGGGGGCGCAGTTTCCATCGAAGACAACCTAGGCGCGGGAACCGTGGTGACGGTGAGCGTCGACCAAGCACGCGTGGCAGAAATCGAAGCAAACAGTGGGCGCGGGGCGGCCGTCCGAGGGACCCAGTTCACGTCGGCATCTCTCGGGCGAGGAATCCCCCAGGGCGGGTACGCGGGAGCTCCAAACCCCTACCAAGAGCAGCACCCCTATCAACCAGGAGCATTCGCGCAAGTGCCCGGCCAGGGTTTTGCGGCTGGAGCAGGCTCTATGCCGGCACAAGGGTATCCGCAGCAAGCGGGAGCTTGGCCGCAGCAGCAGGCGCCGCACCCACAGCAGCCCGCTCAATATCAGCAGACTGCCCCTCAGGGGGCGCCCGCTCAACAGCAGGCGGGATCATTCCAGCAGGCAGACCCCTATACGCAGGCGGGTCTGTATCAGCAGACGGGATTCCCACAGCAGTACGGCTACCCCGCCCAACCACCGTACGGCATGGGATGGGGCTTTTCAACAACACCCGAACCGGGTTTTCAACAATCTGGTCAAGAGTTTTCCACAATTCAACAACATATACCTCAAGCTGGGGAAACGCAGGCCCAGCAGGCGGCGGCCAGCACTGTTCAAAACCGCGGTGCAAACGAGCCCTTCCTCACGGAACGAGGCCTACAAGCTCTGGATTTCCTCGTCACCAACGGCCAATGCGGGCCCACCGAGCTCACGAACGCGTTCGGACACTCCGGCCCCACCTGGTCGCGCGAGCTTGCTACACTGAGCGGGTACGGTTTCGCAACTAAACATGGAAGAAAATACTTCCTCACCGAGCTGGGGGCGGCGTGGATCGCCGAACACGGGACTCGAAACTAACTAGGGACCGCGAACCATAGGAAGCAAGGGGTAGCCCATGGATACCGAGGCGAAGATCATCCTCGATGACACCATCTCGTTCTGTGAACGCGACGAGCGCGACGGGCGCCTCATCAACATTCTTGGCCAGTGCGTTCCCGTCGAACTCACCGAAACGTCCCTCACCATCGAGGCTCCCACGCGTTTCGCCTACTCTTATTTGCTCAAACAGCGCGCCATCATAGAGCGCTATCTCGAGGAGATAACCTTCGGCCCCCTCGCGCTGAACGTAACGGTTCCCGAGTCGATCACCGCAGGCCATCGCGGCGTTGCGGACCCAAGCCCTCGACGCGGCGAAACAGCCCCCGCTCCGGCAGTGGTTTCACGTGAAACATACGAGCAGGCGGAAGCCGCCGCGCCGGCGGGCAGCGATGCCAGCGTGCATGCCGGTGCTTCAGGCGATGCCGCCGCGTTCACCGGCGCGCCCTCGCACGGCGACGAGGTCATAACCTCGGAGGCACACGAGGCGCATCGCCTTTCGCTCGGCACCCCCGCCGACGGCGGGTCGGGGAAGGTCAAGGTCACAAACGTCCTCTCGCCCGATGCGTTCCGCCAGCTCACTTCAGCCGTCCATGCAAGCGAGCAGAAACCGGCCGAAGTTACCAAGAAGAGGGAGGAACACGCACCGGATTCCCCCGAGCAAGAGCAGCAGTCGGTACACGTGCACTCGAAATTCACGTTCGAGAACTTCGTGTACGGCGATGAAAACAAGCACGCCTATCAGTCCGCCGTTCGCTTCGCCGCCATGGCAGACGAACCCGGCACCTGCACGTCGCTCTTCATCTACGGTAAGAGCGGCCTCGGCAAGACGCACCTGCTGCTCGCGATCAAAAATTATCTCAACGAGCACAGCCCGCACCTGCGCGTGAAGTACGCGAACTCGCAAACATATGTCGAGGATTACATCAGCGAGCTCGCCATCTCGAAGAACCGCGCGGGCATCATCCTGCGCGAATACCACGACGCCGACATGCTCATCATCGACGACATCCAGAACATCATCGGCAAGACGCAAAGCATCGAGAACTTCTTCTCGCTCATGGACGAGTTCATCCGCAACAACAAGAAGATCGCCATCGCGTCGGACCGAGCGCCGAAGAACCTCGGCATGGATGAGCGCCTCACGAGCCGCTTCAACGCCGGTATGCTCTGCCTCGTATCGGAGCCCGGCTTCGAGATGAAGTACATGATTCTGAAGCGGTACTACGAGAACACGGTGCTGCCCGACGCTGAGGCCGAAGCGGCAGCCGTGGCACTCGACGGCACGGGGTCGCTGCTCGATACCCTCCGCTCTGGCGGCGGGAAGCTCACCGACGAGCAACTCCGCCATATGGCAGAAGTCTCTGGCACTAACATTCGCGAACTTGAGAGCTTCTGCGAGCGCTGCGCGGGCGCATCGTACGAGTGCGAGCAGAGCGGCCGGGAACTCACCGGCGAGGAGATAGACCGGATTGCCAACGAGTACTTCGATACGGCGCACAAGAAGATCCACATCGATACCGTCCAGTCGGTGGTCGAAGAGTTCTACCACGTGAGCCACGAAGAGCTGATCGGCCCGCGGCGCATGGCGAACATCGCGTTCGCACGGCATGTGGCCATCTATCTCGCCATGGACATGTGTGAGATGACGACACCCATGGTCGGCGCGGAATTCGGCGGTAGAAACCATTCCACCGTGCTCAGTTCCATCAAGGTGGTCGAGAAGAAACTCAAGGAAGACCGCAGCCTCTGCGAAGATCTGCAGGCCATGAGGAACAAGATCATCCTCAAGTCGTAGCGCCGAAAGAGTTTGGAGACCCGCTGCGGCGACGAGGGTTCGCACACGGTGCATCCACCGCCAGCCGGGGAGTTGAAAACATGTTGAGAGGTGCTCGAAAGCCTGTTGAAAACACGGGGGCAGTGGTGGAGAATCAAGGAGGTGCCTCGGCGCTGTGGAAAACAAGGGTGCTTGCCAACAGGTCGATGTTCAATAAAACAACGCGTCCGACCTGCCCGTATCCAAGCTTTCCACATCTTCAACGGTCTAATTGTAATAGTTGGTTTTAGATATATATCTATATATAAAAGAAAGGCGCGCCATGAAGTTCACCGTGAGTCAAGACTCCCTCGCCGATGCCCTCTCCGTCGTACTCAAGGGCGCGGGCGGCGCAACCACCCTACCCATTCTGAACGGCGTACTCATCAAAGCCTATGACGGCGTTCTGGAACTCCATACGACAAATACCGAGATCTCCATCAAGCATCGCATCACCGCGCGCGTGGATGAGCCGGGCGAGGCGGTCGTTCCCTGCAAGCTCTTCTCGAACATCACGAAGGCACTGCCCGACGCTCCGGTGAGCTTCGAGGTCGTTGAGCGCCAGGCGGTCATCTCATGCGCCAAGAGCTCGTTCCGCTTGAACATGCTCGATCCTCGCGACTTCCCCGAGTTCCCTGCTTATGCTATCGAGTCGTGCGTCGACCTGCCGGTGAGCGTGCTTTCCGAGATGGTGTCGCGCGTGTGGCGCGTGGCGTCGAAGGATCGCAGCCGCGGCGTTCTCACGGGCGTTCTTATGACCGTGGAGAACAATACGATCCGCCTGGTTGCAACGGACTCATACCGTCTGGCTGTATGCGATACCCAGGTGGAGACCTCGAACTTGGAAGGAAGCTTCGAGGCGATCGTGCCCTCCGAGTCGCTCAACGACGCCCTCTCCGTCATGGGTGACGCGCCAACCATCATGGTGGGCGTAACGGATGCCCAGGTAGTCTTCGAGGCGGGGAATACGTGCTACGTGACGCGCCGCATGAAAGAGTCGTTCCCCAGCTATCGCATGCTCATCCCCTCGGCCTGCGCCATGACGGCGAAGCTCGACAACACCTCCTTCGCCGCGGCGGTGAAGCGCGTCTCGGCCATCGGTTCGGGTAACCCCACGCTGCGTTTTGATATCGACACCGAGGCGGGCGTGCTCAAGCTCACGCTTATCTCGAGCGATCAGGGCTATGCGAGCGAGACGTTGGATATCGAGGCTGAAGGCAAGAGCGGTTGCACGGGCTTCTCGTGCCACTACATCGCCGACTTCTTCAATATGGCGGGCCACGACAAGGACCTCACCCTCGAGATTCAAGATTACGGGCGCCCCGCCGTCTTCAAAACGTATGGCAAGGTCAATTACCTCTACCTCGCCATGCCGATTCGCTTGAGCGAATAGCGAAGACCTCTCAACCGCCGCCATGTCCATATACGCGCGCACGCTCTCGGTTACCGAATACCGCAGCTTCCCCTCGTTCGAGCTCGATCTTGCCCGTGGCGTCACGGTGCTCGTGGGGCACAACGCCGTGGGCAAGACCAACCTTGTCGAGGCGTTGCAGCTGCTTACGTCGGGGCGGTCGTTCAGGAAGCCGTCGCCCCGCGAGCTCGTCCGCGCGGGCGGCCCGCGCTGCTCGATGAAGCTCACGCTCGAGGGTGAGGGCCGCGTGATCGATATGGGGTGCGTGGTCGAAGACGGCAAGCGGTCGTTCATGCGCAACGGCAAGCGGTGCCGCGCTGCCGGCGTTCGCGGCGTCGTTCCCTCGGTGCTCTTCTGTCCCGACGACCTAGACCTGGTGAAGCGCGGCGCCCGATTGCGGCGCGAGGCGCTCGACGGCTTCGGCATCCAGCTCAACGAGAGCTATGCCCAGCTGGCCAGCACCTACGAGCGTACCGTCGAGCAGCGCAACTCACTGCTCAAGGAGCCGTTCTGCACGCGTGACCTTCTGGACGCCTGGAACGACTCCATCGCATCCACGGGCGCGGCGCTTACGGTGCACCGCCTCGCGCTGCTGAGCCGTATTCGCGAACACCTCATCGATGTGTATACCGGGCTCTCTGGCGGCGAGGCCGCGGACGTTTCATATGTTCCCTCGTGGGGCGCCCCCGACGACACCGTGCTACCGGCCGCTGCCGACGCATCCTCGCGCGCCGACCGCATCGAAGCGGTGCGGTCGCGGATTGCATCGGCCCTCGACGAGCGTGCCGACGAGGAGCTGCGGCGCGGCATCACGTTGGTGGGGCCCCATCGCGACGAGATCGCGTTTGCGATAGATGGTCGGGATGCCAGGACCTTTGCATCGCAGGGGCAGCAGCGAAGCCTCGTGCTCGCATGGAAGATCGCCGAGGTTGAGGTGACGCGCGAGATTCTCGGCAGGCCTCCGCTGCTTCTGCTCGACGATGTGATGAGCGAGCTCGACGAGACGCGCCGGCAAGCGTTTCTAGGGCTCGTGGGCGGTGGCGTGCAGACGGTGATCACGACCACCAACCTCGGCTACTTCGATGATTCGGCGCTCGATCGGGCGAAGGTGGTGAAGATCGGTGGGGGCAGCAGGTAGAACCGACGGCGGCTTCGAGCGCGAGCGGACGACCGTTGCCGTCTCTTCGATCATGGGCCAGGTCCGGCAGGACATCGTCTCCCGCGCCACGCCCGAGCAGCTCGAGCGCATGCGCAAGGCAGAGGCGGCCCGCGGCGTCTACCGCGCGTGGAACGCGGTGTGCGGCGGCACGCGCGAAGGGGAGCACGTGACCGGTCTCAGGTATCTCTCTGATCAAAACAAGCTTCTCGTCTACCTCGACGATGCCGTGTGGACGCAAGAGATGACGATGCTCCGCGAGATCATCCGCGCGCGCATGGAGCGTGAAGGGGTGAGGCTCGATGGGTTCGTCTTCCGCACCACGAAACCGGGGTTCAAGCGCTCCGGCGTCGAGCGGCCGCGTGGGGAGAAGAAGGCGGCGCCGACCCCGCCCAGCACCGCCCCTTTGAGCGCGGAGGAGGAGGGGGCCATCGACGCGGCGGTGGCGCCCATCGCCGACGACCGTTTGCGTAAATCGCTCAAAAAGGCCATGAAGGCGAGTATGGAGTGGAAAAAGGGTACCGACTTGAAAAACAAGGCGTAAATCCAATCTGGTGGCCTTGTAGAGGTATTCACATGCCGTAAAGACAGCGCGCGTATTCGGCTATCATAGATAGGCTAACTGAACTTTGCGATCTCACACGCAATCGATGTGGTCGAAAGGGAGAATACGTGGCAAAAAAGGAACAATACGACGGTAGCGAGATTAAGATTCTCGAAGGTCTCGAAGCCGTCCGCAAGCGCCCCGGTATGTACATCGGTTCAACGAGTGCCAGCGGCCTGCACCATCTCGTATGGGAGATCGTCGACAACTCGGTCGACGAGGCCATGGCGGGCTTCTGCACCAAGATCGAGGTGACGGTGCATGCCGATAACTCCGTTACCGTTGTGGACAACGGCCGCGGCATCCCCGTGGACAAGCACCCCGTGAAGAAGATCCCCACGCTGGAAGTCGTTATGACGATCCTCCACGCGGGCGGTAAGTTCGACAACTCCGCCTATAAGGTTTCGGGCGGCCTCCACGGCGTGGGCGTCTCGGTGGTAAACGCCCTCTCCAAGAAGATGGTCGTGCAGGTCAAGCGCGGCGGCAAGATCTACGAGATGCAGTTCAGCCGCGGTAAGACCACGATGAAGATGAAGGAAGTGGGAACCGCTAAGAGCACCGGCACCACGACGACGTTCTGGCCGGATGACGAGATCTTCGAGACCACGGTCTTCGACTACGAGACGCTGAGGAACCGCCTCCAGGAGACGGCGTTTCTGAACAAGAACCTGAAGATCGTGCTCAAGGACGAGCGCGAGCTCATGCCGCGCGTGGATGAGTTCTGCTACGAGGGCGGCATCGTCGACTTCGTGAAGTTCCTGAACGAAGGGCGCGAGATCCCCGACGGTCTCAAGCGCCCCATCTACCTGACGGGCAAGAGCGAGCCGGACGCTCCGGTTGACCGCACCGGCGAGGTCGAGGTGGCGCTGCAGTGGAACACCTCGTATTCCGAGACGGTCATGAGCTTCGCGAACGACATCTACACCCCCGAGGGCGGCATGCACCTTGAGGGCTTCCGCACCGCGCTCACCCGCGTGATCAACGATTACGCGAAGAAGCAGAACATGCTGAAGAAGGATACCGATAAGCTTACCGGCGATGACGTGCGCGAAGGCCTTGCCGCGGTTATTTCCGTCAAGCTTGCGGACCCGCAGTTCGAGGGTCAGACCAAGGCCAAGCTCGGCAGCTCGTTCATGCGCGCGCTCGTGCTCAAGGTGGTGACTGACGGCCTTACCGACTACCTTGAGGAGCATCCCAAGGCCGCGCGCGAGATCGTGAAGAAGGCTCAGCAGGCGTCGAAGGCGCGCAACGCCGCCCGCAAGGCCCGCGAGGCCACGCGCCGCAAGAGCCTGCTTGAAAGCGCATCGCTTCCCGGCAAGCTCGCGGACTGCTCGGTGCGCGATGCCGAGATGACCGAGCTCTTCATCGTAGAGGGTGACTCCGCAGGCGGGTCCGCGAAGGACGGCCGCCGCCGCGATATCCAGGCAATCCTGCCGCTGCGCGGCAAGATCTTGAACGTGGAACGCGTGGGCGACCACCGTGCGTTCTCGAGCGATACCATCCAGTCACTTATCACGGCGATCGGCACCGGCGTGACCACGAGCTTGGGTGATGGCGGCGACTTCGACATCACGAAGGCCCGCTACCATAAGATCATCATCATGACCGATGCCGACGTGGACGGCGCCCATATCCGCATCCTCTTGCTCACGTTCTTCTACAAATACATGCGCCCGCTCATCGATGCCGGATACGTCTACGTGGCGTGCCCGCCCATCTTTGGCGTGAAGGTGCGCAACAAGATCCATTACGTGTATCCCAACGGCCGCCAGCCGGAGGAGGAGATCCTGCGCGACACCATCAAGAGCCTGGGCCTCAACCCCGACGACGATGGTGACGACGCGAGCGGCAAGGTCACCAAGAAGCGCCGTGGCTACACCGTGCAGCGCTACAAGGGCTTGGGTGAGATGGATCCCAAGCAGCTCGCCTCGACGACCATGGACCCCAAGACGCGCATTTTGCAGCGGGTTACCATCGACGACGCCGTGGCCGCCGATCGCGCCGTGCGCGAGCTCATGGGCAACCAGGTTGAGTTCCGCCGGGAGTACATCGAGAAGCACGCGCACGACGCCCGCTTCCTCGACGCCTAATGGGTCATTTTGGGACGGGTCCATTTTGAACCATCCCTGGGAAACCGAGCGGACCTGAGTCATTTTGAGTCATTTTGGGACGGGTCCATTTTGAACCATCGATTGATGCCAAGCAACGTGGCCTGATGACGTACCCGTCCCCATAGTCAGACTGGACGACCACGACGAAACCAGGAGGTAGTACGTGGCAGACGATATGAACAACACGCCGGAGACGCCGGAATCTGAGGGGTTGCCCGAGGATCTGAGGCGCCTGCTCGCCCGCGCCGAAAGCGACGACGAGGGCACCGACGTCTACGTCGAAGACGAGGGCGACGAGGAAGAAGAGGACGAGGGCGAGCTCGAGGAGAGCTTTGGCGACATCGACCGCGGTGAAGACGCCGGCGAAGACATCAACGGCGGTTCGCTGCAGATCAGCGAGTTCGGCCACGAGATGCGTCAGAGCTTCATCGAATACTCGATGTCGGTCATCACCGCGCGCGCCCTGCCTGACGTGCGCGACGGCCTGAAGCCCGTTCACCGCCGCATCCTCTACGCCATGAACGAGAGCGGCATCTACCCCAACCGCCCGCACAAGAAGTCGGCCTGGACGGTCGGCGAGGTTATCGGTAAGTACCATCCGCACGGCGATTACGCAGTCTACGACACGATGGTCCGCCTTGCACAGTGGTTCTCCATGCGCACCCCGCTGATCGACGGCCACGGCAACTTCGGCAACATCGACGGCGACTCTGCCGCAGCCATGCGTTATACCGAGAGTCGCCTGGCTCGCCCCGCCATGGAGCTCCTCCGTGACCTCCAGAAGGACACCGTTGACTGGCAGCCCAACTACGACGAATCGCTCGCCGAGCCCCAGGTGCTCCCCGCGCGCTTCCCCAACTTGCTCGTCAACGGCTCCTCGGGCATCGCGGTCGGCATGGCGACGAACATCCCGCCGCACAACCTCGGCGAGGCGATCGAGGCGACCTGCTACTACATCGACCATCCCGACGCGACGGTCGACGAACTCATGCAGGTCATGCCCGGCCCCGACTTCCCTACGGGGGCGGTCATCATGGGGTCCGACGGAATTCGCCAGGCTTACGAGACCGGGCGCGGCTCCATCACCGTGCGCGCGAAGGCGCATGTGGAGTCCACCAAGACCGGCCGCAACCGCCTCGTGTTCACCGAGGTTCCCTACCAGGTGAACAAGGGCACACTGCAGGAGAAGATCGCTCAGCTCGTGAACGAGAAGCGCATCGAAGGCATCTCCGATATGCGCGACGAATCCACGAGCAAGGGTATTCGCCTCGTCATCGAGCTCAAGAAGGGCGTCATCCCGCAGGTCGTGCTCAACAACCTGTACAAGTTTACCTCGCTGCAGACCACCTTCGGCGTAAACAACCTCGCCCTCGTGGACGGCGTTCCCAAGTGCCTCTCGCTCCCCGAGATCCTGCGCTGCTACATCGACCATCAGGTCGACGTGGTGACCCGCCGCACGCGCTATGACCTCAAGAAGGCTCAGGCCCGCGCGCACATCCTCGAGGGCTATCTCCTCGCGCTCGACCACATCGACGAGGTCATCCAGATCATCCGTTCCTCGCAAACCGACGCCGAGGCCAGCGCGCGCCTCATCGATCGCTTCGGGTTCACGCAGGAGCAGACGAACGCCATCTTGGAGATGAAGCTTCGCCGCCTGACCGGTCTCGAGCGCGATAAGATCGAGGAAGAGCTCGCGGGGCTCCGTCGCGCCATCGCCTATTACGAGGACCTTCTGGCGCACGAGGAGAAGATCCTCGGCGTCATCAAGGAAGAGATGCGCGAGATCGAGAAGAAGTACGCCGACAAGCGCCGCACCGAGATCGCCGCTGCCGAGAAGGACCTCGACGTTGAGGACCTCATCGCCGACGAGGACATGGTTGTGACCATCACGCACACCGGGTATGTGAAGCGCATCCCTGTTGCCACCTACCGCTCTCAGAAGCGCGGCGGCAAGGGCGTCTCGGGCGTGAACCTCAAAGAGGACGACGTCATCGCCGAGATGTTCATCGCGAGCACCCACGAGTACGTGCTGTTCTTCTCGAATCGCGGCAAGGTGTACCGTCTTAAGGTGCATGAGCTGCCCATCGGCACGCGCCAAGCCCGCGGAACCGCGATCGTGAACCTCCTGCCCTTCGAGGAGGGCGAGAAGATCGCGAGCGTGATCAGCTGCCGCGAGTTCCCCGAGAACGAATTCCTGCTTTTCGCAACCAAGCAGGGCATGGTCAAGAAGACCGTGATGAGCGCTTACAACCGCAGCCGCCGCGACGGCATCATCGCCATCAACCTGAAGGCTGGCGACGACCTGCTCGACGTGCGCCGCGTGCGCGAGGGTGACAAGATCATCATGGCCACGACCGCCGGCAAGGCCATCATGTTCGAGGAGGAGCAGGTGCGCGCCACCGGTCGCGACACCTCGGGTGTGCGCGGCATCACCATGAAGGATGGCGCCGAGGTGCTTGGCATGGAGATCACCAACGGCAAGGGCGATCTTTTCGTGATCACCGAGCGCGGCTTCGGCAAGCGCACGCCGGTTGCCGACTATCCGTGCCAGAACCGCGGCGGCCAGGGCGTGTATACCATTCAGATGACGGCGCGCAAGGGGAACCTCGCTGCCATGAAGACGGTGGGCCCGCAGCACGAGCTCTTCATCATTACCGAGGGGGCTACGGTCATTCGCGTTAAGACGAGCGAGATCTCGCAGACCGGCCGTGCGACGCAGGGCGTGAAGATGATGTCGGTGGCAGACGGCGACCGCGTGACCGCTGTGGCCCGCATGACGAGCGCCAAGAAGAAGCCCAAGACGACGGGCGTGGCCGAGGGCCAGATGTCGCTCGACCTGGGGGCGATCGATGGCGGCGATGAGCGGGTCGACATCGGTGCGGCGGACGAGGCGCTCGAGGATCTGATGGACGAGTAGCCGCCTCAACGCAAGCGAGTAGCTGCCTTATCGCATCGATTATCTCGTGAAAAAACGGCCGGGAGCGAGCGCGTTCCCGGCCGTTTGTGTATTCATGCGCGAAGCTCCAACGTTCGGTCCACTTTTGGGAGCTTCTATTTGGGAGATGGTCCTAGACAGCCGCGCTTGGCGTTCCAAGATGAACGTATCCTGCGGTTTTACCTCACGGGGTGCGTAGTGCGCACGGTATCGCAGAATAGATGTTCCCAAAACTGGAACGAGTGCGCGCGGCCGCCTCGACGCGCTGCACGCAACCTAGAAGTCATCCGGTGAGAGCGTCTGCACAAACTGGTCGAACTGCTTGAACTCATCCTCGCCGCTTTGCTGGGCCGTGCGATACGAGATAGTGCCGGCGCGGTTCATGACATCGTCCTCAACGAAGACAGGCGCGTTCGAACGCACAGCGAGGGCGAGCGCATCGCTGGGCCGCGCGTCGATGGTAAGCTCTTCGATCTGCTCGCCTGCACCTTCGCGCACGAGCACGAGCCGGGCGAAGAAGACGGGCGCATCAACGCGGTTGATTTCAACCCGCTCAAGCTTCACGTTGAGTTGACGAAGCGTCTCGATGAACAGGTCGTGCGTGATGGGGCGACCGTTGTGCTGGGAGTTGTCGATTCCGCGGCTGATTGCCGCCGCCTCGACGGACCCCGTCTGTATGGAAAGCGAGCGCGACGGTGCGTTGGCGCTCTCGCCGTTTCCGCGCTCACGCAGAACGATGACCGATGGAACCGGGCCGGAGGCCATGATGATGGTCTCGATGTCTACGCGAATCATTATGGCACCTCCTTGCTGCCGATAGCAGGCGGGCGTCTCTGTGCGCCTGCGTTGCTCGGGACATCCGGGTTGGCAGTGGTGTTGGGAAGCTGCCAACGGTGTACCCGTGTTCGCTTGGGATACCTACCCAAAACTGGATAGTAATAGTACCTAAAACGTCTCGTATGTACAGAACCGCGTCGGGATGCGCGCCGTTATTTCATCTATCGGGCTATACTGGCTACGTAGCATTTGGCCGCTAGGCCGCGTTAACGGATATTGAGGAGAAAGCATGGCAGATCAGGAGAAGGTGCCGCTCGTCGGCATCATCATGGGGTCGAAGTCGGACCTTCCTACCATGGAGGGGTGCACGAAGGAGCTCGAGGAGCTTGGCGTTCCGTACGAGCTTGTGATCGCGAGCGCGCACCGCAACCCCGATAAGGTGCATGAGTGGGCGGGAACTGCCCATGAGCGCGGGCTGAAGGTTATCATCGCTGCTGCGGGCAAGGCCGCGCACCTGGGCGGCGTGGTTGCCGCCTTCACGCCGCTTCCCGTGATTGGCGTCCCCATGAAGACGAGCGACCTCGGCGGGCTCGATTCCCTGCTCTCCATGGTGCAGATGCCTTCTGGTGTTCCGGTTGCGTGCGTCGCCATCAACGGTGCCAAGAACGCTGCCATCTACGCTACGCAGATTCTCGGTGCCACCATGCCCGAGTACCGCGATGTCATTTCCAAGATGAAGCAGGAGATGGCCGAGGCGTAGCGCTGCGACGTCGCCGCGGCGCGAACCTCGCCCGGCAACGTTTCTTCTACATAGCAAACGAGTATGGCTATGCACCCAAAGCGCCGCCCGTGCTTCCCGCGGCGGCGCTTTGGGTGGCAATGACTCATCTCGCCGTGGCTGCGCTCCCCGCCGTGCCCGTGTCGGACTCGGGCGCCATGGCATCTGCAAAGGCGGTGTCGTCCACACGGCTCGTATCTTCGGGGTGGATGGTCATGCTCTGGAAGCGATTAGCCATATAGGCATTATCGAAGTGCTCTGCATAAAACTCTTCCACGGGCGTGCTGGCAGAGGTGCCCGAGACGCGTTCGAACCAGCAGTCGAGCGCCTGAAGCGTCATGACGGCGTTGACGAGCATGAGCACCGCGCACACGGTGGTGAGTGAGTAGCGCAGCTTCCATGGAATCATGTTGATGAGCTTCAGGAGCCACGGCAAGCAGAGCTTGATCCATACGAAGCCAAGCGCGCCCCACATGCACATGAACGGGGTGCTGGTGCGCCCCTGAAATACGATGGCGATGGGGTCGGGGATGCCGAAGAGCGTCATTCCGGTGTAGTCCCAGGCAACGGCGCCGAAGGCCGTCTGCATGAACCAGCTTACGAACGCCTCGAACACGCCGCCGATGATAGCGGACACGATGAAGATGATGATGGGGTTTGCCTTGTAGAAGCGGTTGAGCGCAATGGTGAGCAACACGGCACCGCAGCCATATATGGGTGAGAAGGGCCCGAAGAGGAGCCCGGCGCGGTCTTGATATACACCGGGATCAACCACAACCATGTGATAGATGACCTCGATGATGAGTCCGAGGACGCAGCACACCATGAAAACCCAGAACAAATTGAAGAAGTTGAGCTGAATGTAGCCCTTGCCTTCGAGGTCGCGCCCGAGCATGCCCTCTTCGGCCGCTTCTTGATCTGTAAGGTCGCGCAGACGGCGCTGGAGCATGCGCTCTTCTCGAAGCGACGGGTCAATCGTGATGGAGAGCGCGAGCAGGATGAAGAACTGGATGATGCCCGAGATGAGATTGGTTCCAATGCCGGACAGCATCACGTTGAAGAGCAGCTGCACGAAGGTGGTTGCAAGTAGCAGATACGACCAGCGCCCGGCGTGACGGCGGCGATTCTTGAGGAGGGAACGGCCGAACACGATGAGGCCCACCGAGTTGATAACCGTGACCACGATGCTCAGTGCAACGATGATGACGGGAAGCGTTGGGTCGGTGCCGATTGAAATTGCCTCGGGGTCGGCGCCGAGGGCCCAAGCGATCATGCCGAGGAAGATCGCGACTACGGGCAGGGTGACGATGCCGTCGATCATGCAGAGCAGTCCGTAGACTTTGATAACGAACGGGATTTTTTTCTGCTGATCGGGTGTGGGGGTGTTGGGGTTGAGGTCGTTGCCAGGAAGGCCGTAGTCGGGCAGCTCGGATGCGCGCCCGGTCGCCTGCGATGAATTCATGGTTCTCCTCATGTGAAGTGGGGTGTAGAAAACAGGAAATCGAAATGGCCCTAATGGGGCAATGATACCTTGAACAGGCTTGGCATGCACGGATACCTGCGATGTTTCGCTGTATCGTAAGTAAACCGACGGTTGAAGGTGTTCCGCGCGGTCTGCTCAGACAGAAAAAGCCTCCATTGCTGGAGGCCTGTACGTTTCTGGAGCGGGCAACGGGACTCGAACCCGCGAGTGTCAGCTTGGGAAGCTGATGCCTTACCACTTGGCGATGCCCGCGTATGTGCGCCGCGAACGGCGTACGGAGTAGTATAACCCGCGCCTATTTTGCGAGCAACTGCGCATCCAGAGAGTTGCTGCAATCAGCATGAAATTCGCTCGTATTCTCTTTGGCAGATTGAAAAAACCGTGCTCGCGATCCCAACTCTCATTCTGGCGGGACGCCAACAGGCCGAGGCTAATAGTTTTGCCGGGTGCAGGCAGCGCGCGGCTCTCTTGTCTCTTTTTGGGAGTGGTGTCCCTCGCCTGGGGCTAAGACAAATACTCAAAGATAGTATGAGCGAACAGGTTGAGCGCCTCCGTTCCGGGCGATGCTGATTGGTGCCAGCATGAGGCTACACGCGCCCGAGCTTGAGGTTGTCAACTTTGCGACGTATCGGGCGACGGTCGCACCGGCGGAGCCCCTAACTGCCCCGCTTGGGCTTTCGTTCGATCACGAACCCTGGGGCATGTGGGATATGGAGCGCTATGTGAGTCTGCTCATGGGCGAGATTCCGCGTCTGACCGACGCCGCGGGCTACGGCCCACATGGTGCCGGCTACATTGCGCATGTCGACATTCCCGAGGAAGTGCAAACGGCATTCACCCTGCTCAAAGAGCGGTTTCCCCATCTCATCCGCGAGGCAAATCCTGCGTTTGCGTCGTGGCGCGAATTAATATCAACTTATGCTAACTGACGCTGCCTTGCGCACATGTAGAATGGGGGCGCCTGCGGGATAGCAGGACATGTTGCACGAGGTTTGTGGTCCGGAACCCGCTTTCCCACTCCCGGAAAAGAGCTTGCCTAGCAAAACTTTCGGTTTTACACGGTTATATCGCAGCATGCCGAGTAGGCCGAACTACGGTTCGCTTGTTAACTGCGGTTTTGTTGCGCGGATAATTCTGGCTACTCGGTGCATCGCGATATAACCGTGTACAACCGTAAGTTTTTGATTTCCAAGGCTCGTGAGTGCCCGTTCCGCGCAAAATCGTGCCCGTCGTTTGAACTGAGGCTCCCTGCGCGCCGCCCTGCCGCGCGAACCCGTACAATAGGTGTATCTGGCTGCAGCGCATCGCTGCGGCATAACCTGCCAGCAGCCCAATCGAAGGAGCTCGCATGATTGACCGCTATACCCGCCCGGAGATGGGCCACATCTTCTCACTCGAGAACAAGTACGCCATCTGGCAGGAGATCGAGGTGCTCGCGTGCGAGGCGCACGCAGAGATGGGCAAGATCGGCATCACCAAGGAGGAGGCCGCCTACATCCGCGAGCACGCTTCCTTTAACAAGGAAGAGGTCGACGCTATCGAGGCCGTTACCAACCACGACGTCATCGCCTTCCTCACCAACATGGGCGAGTACATCGACAAGGACATCCCCGAGGGCGAGCCCAAGCCCAGCCGCTGGGTGCACTACGGTATGACCAGCTCTGACCTGGGCGACACCGCGCTGTGCTACCAGCTGGTCCAGGCGACCGACATCCTCATTGACGACTGTCGCAAGCTCGGTGAAATCTGCAAGCGCCGCGCCTTCGAGGAGCGCAACACCCTTTGTGTAGGCCGCACCCACGGCATCCACGCCGAGCCCATGACCTTCGGCATGAAGTTCGGCAGCTGGGCCTGGGAGCTGCGTCGCGACCTCGACCGCCTCATCGACGCCCGCGCCAACGTGGCCTTCGGCGCCATCTCCGGTGCGGTGGGCACCTACAGCTCCATCGACCCCTTCGTGGAGGAGTACGTCTGCGAGCACCTGGGCCTTGTACACGACCCGCTATCCACGCAGGTCATCAGCCGCGATCACCACGCCTACCTGGCAGGTGTCCTCGCCACCACTGCAGCTACCTGCGAGCGCATCGCCACGGAGATCCGCAACCTCCAGAAGACCGACACCCTCGAGGCCGAGGAGCCGTTTAGGAAGGGGCAGAAGGGCAGTTCTGCCATGCCGCACAAGCGCAACCCCATCACGCTTGAGAAGGTTTGCGGTCTCTCGCGCGTGGTGAAGGCTAACGCGCAGGTGGCCTTCGATAACGTGGCGCTCTGGCATGAGCGCGACATCTCTCACAGCTCCGCCGAGCGCGTGGCGCAGGCCGACAGCTTCATCGCGCTGGACCACATGTTCCAGTGCCTCATCCGCATCGTGGACGGCCTCATCCTGTACCCGGAGCAGATGAAGGCCAACCTCTACAAGACCCGCGGCCTCATCTTCTCCTCGAAGGTGCTGCTCGCGCTCGTGGACACCGGTATCACGCGCGAGGAGGCGTACGCCATCGTGCAGGAGAACGCCATGGCTACGTGGCGCGAGGTGCAGCAGTGCCAGGCCGGCACCACCTTCCGCGAGAAGCTCGAGGCCGATCCTCGCTGCACGGTGCCGTCCGAGAAGCTCGACGAGATCTTCGATCCGTGGGACTTCCTCACGCGCATCGACCGCGTCTTCGACCGGCTTGAGGAGCTTGACTTCAGCGCGTAGTGCCAAATGCCCCCATTCCGGGGGCTTTCGCGCTTTCGTGGAGCGCTTTGTGCAATTCTTTGTGCAATTTCGACCCGGTTTTTATGGATAGCCTGGGTAGGCGTGTGCTATGCCAAGACGTTTGCGCAGGTAGCGCGGGTACTGATCCCTCAGATACCTGCGCTCCTCGTAAAAAACCGGGTCGAAATTGATGATATGGTGCAACGGCATCCCCAAGATTCATCCAATGTATCGCGGGGATAATCGATGCGGGGAATTCTATGCTGCCGGCGAGTACGGCTGCTATGAGATTGAAAGAGGGTCGCATGGTCGCGATTGACTTCACGCCGCGGGGCGTGTGCTCCAAGAACATTCACGTAGAGCTCGACGATGCGGGCGAGACGATCGAGCGGATTGAGTTCACCGGAGGTTGCAACGGAAACCTCAAGGCAATCTCGAAGCTTGTGGCGGGCCAGCCGGTCGAGCACGTGACGCAGATCCTTCGCGGCAACACGTGCGGTCCGCGTAAGACCTCGTGTGCCGACCAGCTTTGCTGCGCCCTCGATGCCGCCCAGGCCGAGGCTCGTGCGTAATCGCAGCAAAACAGGACGACGAGCTGGAGAGTCGCATGTTCCGTACGTTGGACAACTTGTTTGATCGGGCGCGGGCCGCACGCGGCCGCAGTGGCGCGGGGGAAGGCCGCCCGCAGGGAGGGGTTACTCGCCGACGCTTCGTGCAGGGAACCGTTGCTGCTGCGGGAGCGGGCATGGCGGCTATCGCGCTCTCCTCTTGTTCATCGGGCGGAGATTCCCAGCAAGAAGACGGGGAACCGCAGGTCGTAACTGATAGCTCGCAGATTGTCGCGGTGCTGGACGGCGACTACGAAAACGTAAGCAACAGCTTGAGCGCATCGTCGACGTGGTCTCTCCCCTTGGGAACCATGCTTTTCCACAACGGCGGCAATACCTGGGCCGCGGCGATGCTCACGCCGGAGTCGGCGACGAGCGTCAATACGGTTGGCGTGCTCAGCCTGTCGAGCGGCAACCTCACCACACTATTAGATGTCGCAAGCTTGGGAGCGTCTTACAGCTTCTTCGACGTGCGCTGCTCGGACCAGGTGTACGCGTGGATCGAGATAAACTACACCGATGGCTCTTGGGTTCTGCTTGGCCAGGGCCTCTCCAACGGCGCGCTCTACGGCAGCCCTGTTCAGCTGGACTCAGGCGATAGCGATTGGGAACCGCCGCGTTTTACCGTGTGGAATTCGAGCGTCATCTGGCAGAAGATGCCGCTTGCAAGCGGTAATCGAACAACGGAGTACTCGCATTGCTATATCTGGACCGTGGGGTCGAACGAGGGTCAGGAGATCTACGAATCGCACGGCCGTTTCGCCACGACTCCCCGCGTCTCGGGGTCGGTGCTTACCATTGCGCCGCGCGTGCGCGAGGGAAGCGGCGTGTACTATGGCATGACCGCGGTAGACATCACGTCGAGTTCGTATGACCAGATCGATCAGCTCGTTTTGCCCCGGACGGTATCGCCGTTCGATGCGACCTACATGAACGACCAGTTCGTCTTTTCGATCGAGGCGAGCTACTCGGGGGTGGGGAGCTTGGGAAACATGGGGACGTTCATAGGAAAAGAGGGTGGCCCCTATCTCTACCTGCGCCGCGAACCTTTGGCTCAGGTCGCGGGAAACGGGTCTCGATATCTGGTGAAATCCCAGGCATCGCACTTCGTGATCGATACCGAGGCGCAGAGCTATGCGGTATTGACCTCGCCTGACCGCTCGATTGATTACGGCGATTTCCCAGCGACAGAGGGAGCGAGCTCCCAGTTCCTAACCTTCGCCACGGTGCGCGACGACACCGGTGTGCCGGCGAGCGTTACCGCCCGCGTGTTTTCAATCTAGTCGAATGTGACGATCCGTTTTGCCGCGTTGCGTCGAGGCGGGCTCAGTAGCGAGGTTGCGCTCTGCATCGGGGTGAGCTCTGCATCTTCCTCCCGTGTTTTCGGGCAGCAATCGGACACCCGTGATGTTCTCGGGCGGGATTCGGACGTTCACCTCGTTCTCGGGCGACATCTGGACGCTCGATTGATTGTCGGGCGACAATTGGACGCATTCAGCGCCTTGAGCGTACCAAACACGCCCGAAAACGCGGTGGATGTCCGGATGTTGCCCGAAAACGCTGCGGTGTACGTATCCCGCCCGAAAACGAAGCGTCACTTTGCGCGCAGGCGAGCGTTCGCAGCTGCAAGCACGGGTTCAATCTCCGCGGCGCTCAAGCCATGCGGGGGCTCGGGTGCGCCGTCGAGCGGCAGCAGCTGCTTTTCCATCCAGGTGACGGAAAGCCATTGTCCCAGTTTGAACCCACAGGCGGTATGCTCGCCGCACACGCGATAGCCATGCCGCTCATGAAAAGCGATCGACCCGGTATTTGAAGACGTGATGCATGCTTCGCTCATGCGAACGCCCTGAAGACGCATGAGCTCTTCGAGGGCATCGAGCAGCGCCGAGCCGAGCCCGTGCCCCTGATGCTCGGGGGCTAGATAGATTGAAATCTCGGACGCCCAGTCGTATGCAGGGCGCGAGCGGAATGATCCGTTGTAAGCGTAGCCAGCAATAGCGCCGCTATCTGAGTCCTCTGCCACGAGATAGGCAGCTCGATCGAGCGTCGCCTGGATGCGTTGACCGAACTCCTCGACCGTGGGTACCTCGAGCTCGAAGCTCACGCACGTATCGGTCACGTACGGTGCGTAGATGGCAAGGAGCGCGGCTGCATCAGCGGGCGTGGCGGTGCGAATTCGGTAAGACATGTGCCCTCCGGATAGAAAACGGCTGGTCGGGTAATAATCAATCAATGGAGCTCCGCCGGCCGGTGCGAATCGCCCGGCGAACGTTCCCGTTGCCCAGTGTATCGCTGCGTGCGATACAATGTGATGGTTCTTTACAGATTGAGAAGGGAGCCTCGATATGGCTTCGGATGCAAGAAGGATCCTGCTCGTTGAGGATGAGAAGGCTATTCGCGATGCCGTCGCGGCTTACCTGGAGCGCGAGGGCTACTGGGTCGTCGGCGTTGGCGACGGGCAGTCTGCGGTCGAGGAGTTCGAGAAGCATCAGTTCGACCTCATCGTGCTCGACCTCATGCTTCCCAAGCTCTCGGGCGAGCGCGTTTGCCGCGCCATCCGCGACACGTCGGATGTGCCGATCATTATGCTTACCGCGAAGGGCGAGGTTGAGGACCGCATCATCGGTCTCGAGCTCGGTGCCGACGACTACCTCATCAAGCCGTTCAGCCCCCGCGAACTCGTCGCCCGCGTCCGCGCGCTGTTCCGCCGCACGCATCTAACAGATGAACCGCAGGTTGAGGTGCTCGATTTCGGCGATCTCGTCATCGATATCTCCGGTCATAAGATTCTCGTCGAGGGCAAGGAGGTTGACCTCACCGCCTCTGAGTTCAAGCTGCTTACCACCCTCGCGCGCCATCCTGGCCGCGTGTACAACCGCATGGAGCTCGTGGAGAAGGTGCTCGGCTACGATTTCGAGGGCTATGAGCGCACCATCGATTCCCATGTGAAGAACCTTCGCGCCAAGCTGGGAGACGACCCCAAGCACCCCAAGTGGCTCTACACCGTGCATGGTGTGGGATACCGCTTCGAGGCGCCGCAGCAGCCCGCCGATAACAAGGCCGAAGCCAAGTAGCTTCCGCGGCTGTTTAGCGCCATGTTCCCCGCTCGCGTCGAAATCGGACAAAAGCATAAGCAGCAAGACGAGGCGAGTTCCCGGGCGAGCTGGAACACGCCTCGTTCCGATACGCGCTCGGGCATGAGCTATGCCACGCGCATGGCTTCTTCGTTCGCGCTCGCCTCTGTCATGACCGTGCTGGTGCTCGTTGGCGTGGTCGCTGTGGTGTGGAGCGGCGTGTTCTCGGATTACACGCGCGCGAACATGACGGATATCGCGCAGAGCACGGCGCAGCGCCTCGCCCAAGAGTACGAGCTGAATGGGGCGTGGAGCACGTCGTACCTGGCGTCGGTTGCCGATTCAACGCTCTCGAGCGACGATATCGGGTTGCAGGTGGTCGATGCCGAGGGGACGATCCTCTACGACGATTCCTGGCCGGCTGCGGCGATGGTCGGCTCAACTCAGGGTAGTAGCGAGCCAAGTTCCCATAGCCTTATCTCGAGCGCCCCGACCGACGCGGCCGCTTCGGTTACCCGCGACATCACGCTTACTGATGGCACGGTGGTTGGGCAGGTGCGCCTGTGGGTGTTCGGTTCGGACGCGCTGCTCAGCAAGGCGGACACGGCGTTTCGCGACCGCACCTTCAACGCGATGTTCCTCGCCTCGATCATCGCGGTGGCCATCTCGGTGATCATCGGCATCCTCGTGTCGCGCATGCTCACCAACCCGCTCCGTCGTATTACCGGCACGGCGAAGCAGATCCGTGACGGCGATCTTTCGGCACGTACCGGCCTCAAGGGCGATGACGAGATCGACCGCCTTGGCGAGACCTTCGACGAGATGGCGACCTCGCTCGAGAAGGACCTCAAGCATGAGCGCCGCATTACCTCGGATGTTGCGCACGAGCTGCGCACGCCGCTTATGGCGATGCTTGCTACGGTCGAGGCCATGCAAGACGGAGTGCTTCCCACCGACGACGAGCACCTGGAGACGGTCGCATCCGAGACCCGCCGCCTCTCCCGCCTCGTGCAGCAGATGCTCGACCTTTCGCGCATGGAGAACCGCACCGCGCCGCTCAAGCTTGAGCGAATCGATACCGTGAGCTTCGTGAGGCGCATCGTCGACAGCCAGCAGCAGCTCTTCAGCGATCACGACCTGCGCCTGCGCTTCTCGGACGATACACAGGGCCGCCCCTCGGATATCGAGGCCGACCCCGACATGGTCACGCAGGCGGTGGTCAACCTCATGAGCAACGCCATGCGCTATACCCCCGAGGGTGGCTGGGTCGTGGTGTCGGTGCGAACCTCTCGCCGCAACGTGCAGATCATCGTGTCCGATACGGGCATTGGCATCGCCAAGGAAGACCTTTCGCGCATCTTCGGGCGCTTCTGGCGAGCGGATGCGAGCCGCGCGCGCGAGGCGGGCGGCTTGGGCGTTGGCCTTTCGGTCACCAAACAGATCGTCGAGCGTCACCACGGCTACATCTCGGTCGAATCTGAACTTGGAAAAGGTACGACGTTTACGATTCATCTGCCCCGTGAGCACACGGTTGAACCTTCATCCTCTACAATAGAACACTAGGCTGCGCCATGCCCATGTGCTGGGGCATCGTGGCGCAGGCAATGCAACGCAATCGTCTTTGAGGAGATGACTCACGTGGCCAACATGGAGCGCCGTCCGGATTCCCGCGGCAAGGTTCGCGACATCTATCAGGCTGGAGACAACCTGCTTATGGTCGCAACCGACCGCATCTCGGCTTTCGACTACATCCTGCCGGACGAGATTCCCTTCAAGGGCGAGGTGCTCAACCGCATCTCGGCCTTCTGGTTTGAGAAATTCGCCGATATCGTTTCAAACCATCTGGTGTCGATCGATCCCGCGGATTTCCCGGAGGAGTTTGCCGAGTATCGCGACTACCTGGCTGGTCGAGCCATGCTGGTGCGTCGCGCGGAGACCATCCCCGTCGAGTGCATCGTGCGCGGTTACCTCACCGGCTCGGGCAAGAAGACCTACGACGAGGACGGCACCGTGTGCGGCATCAAGCTGCCCGCCGGCCTCACCGAGGCATCCAAGCTCCCTGAGCCTATCTTCACCCCGTCCACCAAGGCTGCCATCGGCGACCATGACGAGAACATCTCGTTCGATCGCACGGTAGAGATCGTGGGCGCCGAGATTGCCGAGCAGATTCGCGATCTGTCGTTGAAGATCTACACCGCCGCCTCCGAGTATGCTGCCACGCGCGGCATCATCATCGCCGATACGAAGTTCGAGTTCGGTGTCATCGACGGCAAGGTTACGCTCATCGACGAGTGCCTCACGCCCGATTCGAGCCGTTTCTGGCCGGCAGACTCCTATGAGGAGGGCAAGGTTCAGCCGAGCTACGACAAGCAGTACGTGCGCGATTGGCTGCGCGCCCATTGGGATATGACGGGCGAGGTGCCCCATCTGCCCGCCGAGGTGATCGACGGCACGTCTGCACGCTATCGCGAGGCGTATCAGATCATCACGGGTACCGCATTCGAAAGCATGAAGGGAAACGCATAAGTGAGTATCAGGAGCGCTAACAACAAGCGTGTGCAGAACCGCGAGTACGCGGGCGCATCCCGTAAGTCGGCGGCCTCGGCGAAGCCCGCGCGCGCTGCGGCGAGCTCGGTGCGCGTCGTGCCTGCGAGCGCGAAGGCTCGTCGCCGCGAGGCCGAGCAGGGCGAGTCGCTCGAGGGCCTTTCCAAAGAGGAGAAAAAGGCGCGCAAGCAAGAGCTGCGCATCAAGGAAGACCGCATGTACTCCGCGGCCAACATCCTCATGAAGAACGATGCGGAGTACCGCTCCAAGCGCCGCATCTTCTGGGTGCTCATGGCTATCGGCGTGGTTGCCATCTTCCTGGTGTGGTTCCTGCTCATGGGTGTGCTTAGCTCGCTTCCCGAGAACGTGACCGGAGTGCTGCAGATCGTAGGCCTCGTTCTTGCCTACGGCTTTGTGATCGGCGCCTTCATCTTCGACATGGTGAAGATTCGCCCCATCCGCAACTTCTATAAGGCGCAGGTGGCGGGCATGACCGACCGCAGGGTGCTCGAGATTCTTGAGGATGCCGACACCAAGGATAAGAAGGACTCCAAGAAGGCTGAGGACGACAAGCCGGCTGAGGAGCCCGTTCAGAAGAAGCGCGGGCCTAAGAAGAACCATCGTTCCCGCCGCTAATTCGATACTGTTTAACTCATAGCAGCCAGGCCGAGCGTTCCCCTCCGAGTGGTGCGTTTTGGTCTGGCTGTTGCTTTGCCCAGAGAAACGGAGTGACGATCATGATCAAAGCAGCGCTCACGGTTGAGGATGCTAAGGCCGGCATGCGTTCCTTGGCGCCGCAGATCGAGCGGTACGCAAGCCTTATCGTTCGCAAGGGCGTTCATGTTAAGCCGGGGCAGGAACTGGTGATCATGTCTCCGGTTGAGACGGCTGAGTTCGCGCGCACGCTGGCGAGGTGCGCTTACGAGGCTGGTGCCGGGCACGTCACGGTGGTGTGGAGCGACGACGCGGTGACGCGGCTCACCTATGAGAACAATGAGCTTTCGTATTTCGAGCAGATGCCGGAGTGGCAGCGGATTCAGTACGAGACGCTCGCCGAGGCCGGTGCATGCTTCGTGTTCGTAGAGGGCTCCGACCCCGAGGCGCTTAAGGGCATCGATCCGGCGAAGCCGACTGCCGCGAGCCGTACACGCAACACGCAGTGCCAGCGCTTCCGCCGGGGGCTGGACTTCAATATTAACCCGTGGTGCATCGCGGGCGCTCCGGTTGCGTCGTGGGCGCGTCACGTGTTTCCCGATGTGCCGGAAGAGGTGGCCATCTACAAGCTATGGTGCGCCATTCTCTCGGTTTCGCGCGCGGATGGGGAAGACCCGGAGAGCGCGTGGGAGCTGCACGACGCGACGTTCGAGAAGAACCTGCGGTTTTTGAACGAACACCATTTCTCGGCGCTCCGCTATGAGTCCGCGAATGGCACGAATCTTACCGTTGGGCTTACCGACCGCCATATCTGGGCGGGCGGGCGCAGCGAGACGCCGGACGGGCACCCGTTCTTCCCCAACATCCCTACCGAGGAGGTCTTCACCTCTCCGCATCGCGAGCATGCCGACGGCATTGTGTACTCTGCGCTTCCGCTTATCCATGCAGGCAACAAGGTGGATGACTTCTGGCTGCGTTTTGAGGGTGGCCGCGTGGTCGATTGCGGCGCGCGGATTGGTGCCGACGTGCTGCAGAGCATCCTCGACACCGACGAGGGTGCCCGCCGCCTGGGCGAGGTTGCGCTCATTTCGAAGAACACGCCCATACGCGAGAGCGAGACGCTGTTCTACGACACGCTCTACGACGAAAACGCGAGCTGCCACTTGGCGCTGGGTGTGGGATTCCCTGAGTGCTACGCCGGTGGTTACGAGATGACGCCCGATGAGTTGCGCGCGTGCGGGGTGAACACCTCGACCACCCACGTGGACTTCATGATCGGCGCGGACGACCTCAATATCACAGGCATCATGCCCGATGGCAGCGAGGTGCCGGTGTTCGTTAACGGCCAGTGGAGCTGGGAGTAGCATCTACGCTAACGGAGCGGTAATGGCGCGGTTTGCTTGAGCTGCCCTGTTTGAGTTGCTCTGTCTATGTTGCCCTGCCTGAACTGCATGCGCGATGACGGTTGTCTCCAGGCGCCCATCGCTTCTGGGCGAGATTCGTGTGCTGTGAACGGTTCGGGCGACATCTGAGCGCCAAGGGCGTTATCGGGCGGGATCTGGACACCTCCGCTCGTCGGGCGGGATTCGGACGCTGCAATCGACTTCGGGCGACATTTCGCCAGAATGGGCCTCGAATATGTCCGAATCCCGCCCGAAGACGTCGCATGCGTCCAGAATTCGCCCGAAGCGCACATGCCTGAATCACGCCCGAGAAAGTCGTGCGCGTCCAGAATTCGCCCGATCCCCTTGTGGGACGGGGTCATTTTGCTCCATGCGTTCTTCGTTGAATTTAATAACATGACACTTTCAATCAATAAGTGTCATGTTATTAGAATAATATGACAACATATCGTAAAAGTTCACAGATTTGAGTAAAACAATAAAGTTTTGAAGATATACATTACAATTTCCGCAATATAATCTATAAAAACGTTACTTTTTTGCGGCAGCAGGTGACAATATGACATCTCAAGAAGTTCTCGATCTTGTCAAGGACGTTCAAGCGAAGAAGGCAGAATCTCAGACTATCGAAGTCAAGGCAGCTCACTTTGGGTGTCCAAAGCGTCTGTACGATACACTATCCAGCTTTTCCAACCAGGATGCTGGCGGGATTATCGTTTTTGGCCTTGATGAGGAAGCCAACTTCAATGTTGTTGGCGTATATGATGCGCAGGACCTGCAGAAACATGTGACGGAACAATGTGACCAGATGTCACCTGTTGTCCGAGCGGTCTTCAGTTCTGCACTCATTAACGGCAAGCAAATTGTCACTGTCGAAATACCGGCTGTTGATATTACGGATCGACCGTGTTTCTATGCAGGTAAGGGGCGAACGCACGGTTCGTATATCCGCGTTGGCGACGCGGATAAGCCCATGACGGAATACGAGATTTACAGCTATGAGGCATATCGAAAAAAGTATCAAGATGAGTTGACTCCTGTTGAGCGTGCGGGCGTATCAGCGTTGAGTCAGCAAAGCCTATCACGTTATTTGCTTGCGTTGAAGGCAACAAAGCCCAATCTCGCACAGCTTGACGATCAAGCTGTACTTGAACTGATGAGCGTCTTTCACGACAACGTGCCGACCATTGCTGGTCTTATGCTCTTTGGCACCTACCCGCAGGCGTTCTTTCCCCAGCTTTCTGTTATCGCGACAGTGATTCCGGGGACTGAGCCTGGGTCGGTGGGCGATGATGGCGCGCGGTTTAGCGATAATCGACGTATCGAAGGAACATTGTCCGAGCAGCTTGAAGCTACGCTTGCTTTTATTCGAACCAATACGCGCGTCTCGACAACGATTGACCAAATAACAGGCCAGCGCATTGACCGGCCGGATTATCCAGTTGAGGTGGTTCGCGAACTGGTGCTCAATGCGCTCATCCATCGCGATTACAGCGTACACACGCAAGGTATGCCAATTCAAGTGCAAATCTTTTCCAACCGTCTGGTTATAACTAATCCCGGTGGTTTGTATGGGCGGCTTGCTATCGATGAGCTTGGCAAGGTGCAGCCCGATACCAGGAATCCCGTTATTGCTACCGCTATGGAAACACTGGGAGAAACGGAAAACAGGTATTCTGGTATCCCAACCGTGCGGCGTATTATGAGCGAGCAGGGGCGCCCCGCACCGTTGTTTGAAACGACACGCGGTGAATTCAGGGCGACGCTCTTTCTTGGCAATGCGGCGGGAAATATAAATGATCATTCGGTTGATGCGATTGCCTTAGGAAAGGCTGAACAGAAAGTCGTCGCGTTTTGTCAGGACATCCCTCGTTCTCGTGCAGAGATAGCGCGTATGCTGGGCGTTCAACCTGCTTATGCCATGCGAAGATACGTGACGCCTCTGGTGGAGAGAGGGCTGCTGACGCTTATGATTCCCGAGACGCCGCGGTCACGTTCGCAACGATACGTTGCCCGGTAGATGCGTGCATGTCCAAAGCGCGCCCAAAGATGAGGCGTGGCAAATAGGGAGCCGAAACCAAAAACGCCTCCATGAACGGAGGCGTTGACAAGCGCGGGTGGGCCGTTAGGGGTTCGAACCCTAGACCTTGGGATTAAAAGTCCCCTGCTCTGCCAGCTGAGCTAACGGCCCGTGCGGAGCTATTGTAGCACGTTGGACGGATCTCGCACGGTGGCCGTTATGTTCTTCGTCGTAGGATTGCATTCCTGGCGGGTCTCGGGTGGGGGGCGTTCCATGGCCGGCTCCGGGCGGGGCGGAGTTTTTGGGCGAGTTCCGGACATCGCGGTGTCTTCGGGCGGGTTTTGGACGCTCAGATGGTTGTCGGGCGACATTTGGATGTTTTCACCCCTTTGAGCGTCCGAATCTCGCCCGAAGATGCAGCAGTTGTCCGAATCACGCCCGAGAACACGGGTGGGTGTCCGAATCTCGTCCGACAACGCCGCGGTGTCTGGAGTTAGCCCGGAGAAGAGCCGGTTTGGGAAGGAGCCGGTCCGAGAAAGAGCGTGCCCGGGAAGGAACCCGCCTGCGGAAGAGTGCGCCCAGTAGAGAACCCTCCCGAGCAAGAACCCTCTCGGGGGTTGGACGCGCTCGGCGGAGCCTCGCGTCGAGCGGTCCTGCACCGTCCCCCGTTATAACCGAACGCTTACCGACAGATCGAGTTCGCCCTTCGCAACTTGCCGTATGATTCTCCTATATATGCGCTCCGGCGCACCCTTTCTGCTGTCGAAAACAGGTGGAAGGGGAGTTGCTTCGAAAGGAAGGCTACCTATGGCAGATGTACATGTACTCCTCGATGAGTGGATCGCCAATGTCACGGATGACGAGCTACTCACCGAGCTCAAGGCAATGAAGGAAGCGGGAGACGAAAACGCTATCACCGATGCGTTCTTCCAGGACCTCGAGTTCGGCACGGCAGGCCTGCGCGGCACGCTTGGCGCCGGCACGAACCGCATGAACATCTATACGGTCGGCCGTGCAACCCAGGGCTTCGCGGAGTATCTCGTTAAGAATTTCGAGAACCCTACGGTTGCCATCGCGCGCGACAGCCGCAACAACGGCGAGCTCTTCGTTAAGACCGCGGCCGCCATCTTTGCTGCCAACGGTGTAACCGCCAAGCTCTATCCCAAGATTTCGCCGGTGCCCACGCTCTCCTGGGCCGTGCGCGACCTTGCGTGCTCTGGCGGCGTGTGCGTGACGGCAAGTCACAACCCCGCCCAGTACAACGGCTACAAGGCCTACGGCCCCGATGGATGCCAGATTGCATCCGAGGTCGCTGATGCCATCTCTGCTGCCATCGCTGGTGTGGACATGTGGAACGGCATCAAGTCCATGGACTTTGATGAGGCCGTGGCTGCAGGCAAGATCGAGTGGATCGGCGACGATTGCCTCGAGCGCTACTACGACGCGGTGGTCGATAAGTCCGTTTGCAACCTTACCGAGGAAGAGTCGGCCTCCGCGCCGCTCAAGCTCGTGTACACCCCGCTCAACGGCACGGGCCTTATTCCCGTTACGACGGTGCTCAACAAGGTGGGCATCACCGATATCACCGTGGTTCCGGAGCAGAAGGACCCGGATGGCGACTTCCCCACCTGCCCGTACCCCAACCCCGAGATTCGCCAGGCCATGCAGAAGGGCATCGACCTGTGCCAGGAGGTCCATCCCGACTTGCTGCTCGCAACCGACCCGGATGCCGACCGCGTGGGCGTAGCGTGCCAGGACGGCGACGACTACACGCTGCTTACCGGCAACGAGATGGGCGTGCTCCTGCTCGACTACATCTGCAAGATGCGCGCCGCGCGCGGCGAGGACCTTTCCCGCAAGGTTGCGGTGACCACGATCGTGTCTTCTGCTATGGTTGACGCCCTTGCCGATGAGTACGGCTTCGAGCTGCGTCGTTGCCTCACGGGCTTCAAGTACATCGGCGACATCATCACGAGTCTTTCGGATGCGGGCGAGGTCGACCGCTTCATCTTCGGTTTCGAAGAGAGCTACGGTTACCTCTCGGGCGACCATGTGCGCGACAAGGATGCCGTGAACGCCTCCATGCTCATATGCCAGATGGCGCAGTACTACAAGCTGCAGGATAAGAATCTCGTCGAGGCCATGCACGATCTCTACGAGAAGTATGGCTATTACCACAACAAGACCGTTTCGCTCTCTTACCCGGGTGCGGACGGAGCCGCCAAGATGGCCGGCATCATGGCCGCGCTCCGCGCCGAGGCTCCTGCCGAGATTGCTGGCAGCAAGGTCGAGGCCGTGCTCGATTACAAGGATGGCGTGAACGGTCTCCCCAAGGCGAACGTTATCGAGTTCGATCTTGAGGGCGGCAACAAGGCCATTGTGCGCCCGAGCGGCACCGAGCCGAAGATCAAGCTCTACATTTTCGCCAAGGGCGCGGACGCCCAGGCTGCCGACGCGCTTATCGCCGCGATCGAGGAATCGGGCCGCGAGCTGCTTTCGTAGGCATGGCGCATCCGCTTCGAACGTAACGGCACATTGGTTCGAATGCGGCGCAACAGCGTGATAAGGGCACCTCGCCTCGTTTGGCGGGGTGCCCTGTTTTGTGCACGCTTGGGGCGGGTTCCTTCAGGTAGCGTTGCGTGTGGCGAGGTGATGTTGCGCGCGGCAAGCTGCCGTTCGTCTTTGCGTGGCTGCTCCCGCTCTTGATGCGCTCTATGGCTCTAGGAAAACACTGATTATGGGGCACCGAATCAATCCGTCCCATCGAGGTTTCAACTTTTGGGTACTTCCTCGCGCGGCGGGCGGGTACAGGCGAGCAGGGCGGAGGGAAAGGCGCAGCTCAGGGGCCGGCGGCCTCCCGGCAGCAGCGCGGCTACCCGGGCTCTCCACCCCGAAGTGCCCAAAAGCTGCAATCCCGATCGCCCTCGAAGATAAATCCAGCGTTTCCTAGTGGAAGAAGATAAGCCACACGAGAATGGCAACGACCACGATGAGCGCGACGACCAGCGCCGCACGCGTGCGCCTGCGGGCACGGTCTTGCCGCGCCGTGAAAATGGTCTTGCGACCCGATGGAGCCGAGAGATAACGGTCTGAATGGAGCACTTGCGGCTCCCCGTCGCCGGGCATCTTGTGGCGTGGATGGGCCGGGCCTTGGGGCGAGCGGTTCTGGAGGCCGGTTGGTTGCAGGTACTGCGGGTCGGACGTTGCAACTCCCATATGCTTGCGGCCTGGGGCAGACGTGAAGTTCTGCTGGCGCGCCTCTCCGGCAAAACCAGCCGGCGCCTGGCCGCCTTGGCCGCGATAACCTTGCCCTCTTTGGCCAACCGCCTCGTTCAGCCTCGCTCCCCCAGCGGGGTAGGAGCCCGATCGCCGGTACGCTTCGCGCTGGGCGCGCCTTTGGTAGGTTATGCCATCGTCGGTGATGGGGTCTTGGGTGATGTGGGGAACTGTTCGCTGGTAAGGGACGCGGGCGCGCTTCTCGCGATGCTGATCTGAGGATGGCGCCGATTGGGTGCGGTTGTTCTCGTCCATGTTGTCCCTCGCGTGGCTGTGCGGTGATGGCCCTATTCTATAAGTTCTCTCAGCTAAGAACTGAAATGAGACTAAAAATGGGCGGTGTTTCACGCGAGGTGCAAAATCTGGTGAACTGTTTCGCCGCGATGTCGAGGTGGGCGCTCCGCCAAGGCACTATCCTAGCGACAAATCTAAGTCATATACACTAAGATTTGATGATACTGTGACGCTTAAAAAATATGATTACACATGTTTAGGACTAGGAGGCTCGGGAATAACAAGAGTGTCCAAAGAAGACCCGGAGCAAAGATATCCGGGCAATCACAAAGGAGTGATTGATTATGGCAAGCATGGTTCCGTATCGTTCGGTGTTCGGTATTCGTCCCACGTCGCTCTTCGACGCGCTCGATGACATGATGGATTTCGTCCCGTCTTCCTCCACCCGCGCCTTCCCGATGGATGTCGAGGATAAGGGTGAGGGCTACGAGGTCAAGGCATACCTGGCCGGTGTGAGCAAGGATGATATCGACGTCGAGCTCAATGAAGGTCGCCTCTCCATTTCTGTCAAGGTTGAGGAGAAGGAAGAGGACAAGGGTAAGAACTTCCTGCAGAAGGAGTTCACGTCCTTCAGCGCTACGCGTGGCATCTACCTTAAGGACGCCTCGAATGAGGGTCTGTCCGCTCGGTACGCCGACGGCGTGCTGACGGTGACGGTTCCGAAGATCGTTGAGAAGAAGAACGTCACGAAGGTCGCAATCGACTAACGCTTCTAGCGGGGCCGCTCGTTTCTTGATGCTGTTCTCGTCGCTGCGCGGCAGCGGAGAACGGCTTGGAAAATGAGCGGCTCCTTGCGCACGTTGTCGAGATGTAGGTTTTGAGGGTCCCTGGTGGGGAGCTGTTCACTACGGCTTCCCACCAGGGATTTTTTATTCAGGTGAAAGATGCTGTCGAGTGACAGGCGGTTATATAGGCGACGGGTGTTTTCGGACAATATCCGGATGCGCTGGGTGTTTTCGGGCAGGTTTTGGACGCACGCCGCGTTCTCGGGCGGGTTTTGGAGGCTCGCTGCGTTGTTGGGCGACATTTCGCCGTTTTGGACTGCTGGAGCGTACGAAAACTGCCCGAAAACGAATGCGGTGTCCCGATTCAGCCCGAAAACGCGGCTGTAACGGCCCCAGCGTCCGGATTTCACCCGAAAACGCAGCAGCGAGCAGCAAGCTTCCGTCTGGCGGCAGTTATCGAATGCTGACCGGTCGGTTCTGGCCGGCGGCGCGGATATGCAGGCTGGGCAACGGGTCTGGCCGCCGCAGCGTCGCGGATGATCCGAGCTCGTTGTCGAGCTCCGCACCGAGTGCCTCAGCAAGCGCGCGCACCGCGAGGCTCGGTCGGTTGTTCTCCTGCGATATGTGCATGGCAACAATCTGCTCGGTATGCGGGCCAACAAGTGAGTGAGCGGCTTCGGCAGCCTGAGCGTTTGAGAGGTGGCCGCGTTCAGAGATGATGCGGTCCTGCAGGTACCGCGGGTAGGAGCCAGTTCTCAACATGGGGACGTCATGGTTGCTTTCAAGTGCCAAAATCCGAACGTCGCCGAGCGCCTTCAGCGCCGCCTCGGTCGCCGTTCCGGTATCGGTCATGATGCCAATGGAGTCGTTGCGGCACGAGAAGCGCAGGCCGATGGGGTTGACCACATCATGCGAGGTAGAAAACGTCTGTACCTCGATCCCCGCGATGTCGAGGCATGCCCCCGGCTCGAACTCCGTAAACGGAAGCCCCTCGAGCGTTGCGCGCGCTTGCGGGGTGCCTGAGCTTGCGAGCAACGCGCCCGGGAAGCTCTTGCACCAAACGGGAAGCCCCTTCACGTGATCGGAGTGCTCGTGCGTGACGATGAGGGCAACCACGCGGGATGCTTCGAGTTCAAGTTCTGCCATGCGCCGCAGGACCTCGCGTCGCGAAAACCCGTTGTCGACCATGATGATCCCCTCGGGTCCCTCGATGAGCTCGCAGTTGCCCTTGGAGCCACTGCCGAGAATGTGTAAGCGCAAGGCGTGTGTCATGCTGTCGTCCAATAACCTCAGGTGGTACCCTGAAAACAGGGCTTGTGGTTCGTAGGAACTGGGTGTTTGTGAACAGTGGTTCGTAGACACCGGGTGTCTGTGAACCACGCGAGAGTCTGTAACCCGGTCTAGGGTATCAGGTTTGAGCGACTATTTCTCTTCAACGTATCGATCGGAGCCATTCTCTATGCCCACGGTATCACAGCGTTTCGTCTCACATCGCGCGGGCACCGCGTCCGGTCGCGCGCTCGATCCATCGGCACCCGTCGTGCTCATGGTGTCGGGCGGCGCGGATTCAACGGCGCTTCTGGTCATGGCGTGCACGTCAAAGCTCGACATCATGGACGGTCGAGGCCCTGCGCGCATAGCTCGAGAGCGCATCCACGTGCTCCATGTAAACCATCATCTCCGCGGGGAGGCGTCCGACGCAGACGAGGAGCATGTTCGCAGCCTCTGCGAGCGCTATGGGGTTCCCCTGTGTGTGGAACACGCATCGTTCACCGAGCTCAACGGCCAAAATCTCGAAGCTGCCGCACGAGAGGTGCGCTATGCGGCCGCTCGGAGGTACGTTCGCGAACTCTGCCAGGAGGCGGGGTGCCCTCGAACCGCGGCGCGCATCGTGACCGCGCACACGGCAAGCGACCGAGCCGAGACGTTCTTCATGAACGCCATCAAGGGCGCGGGCCCCGCGGGACTCTCGAGCATTCCGCGCCGTAGGAACATCATCGTGCGCCCGCTCATCGACCTCACGCACGAGGAGCTTTGCCGGTATCTTGAAGTGGCGGGCATCGCTTGGCAGGAAGACGAGAGCAACCAAGACACATCGTATCTGCGCAATTTTGTCCGCCACCGCGTGATTCCCGTGGCCCGCGAACGCAACGAGAACCTTGCGCGGAGCGTGGGGGCGGCGTGCGACATCTTGGGCGACGAAGATGCCTTCATGGCGCATCTCGCCGCCACGGCCCTTCGTTCGTGCACGCGCCGCCAGCAGGAAGGCCTTGTGGTGCTGGATGCCGCGCGCGTGGCTGCGGCAGAGGTTGCCATAGCTCGCCGCATGGTGCGTCTTGCGGTAAAACAGCTCGATGCCGAGGCACGGCTCGAGATGCGCCATGTGGAGAGCATCCTTCGCTGCGTCGCGGCGGGCGAGGGGTCTCTCACGCTGCCGGGCAATATCGACGCGCGCATCGAGTTCGGCACGCTCGCCTTGCGCACGGCATCTGCCCGCGAGCATCTGGTGGCAGGCTGGATCGCGGTGCCCGGCCGGATGCCCCTCGCGAACGGCGCGGTGCTCGAGGCGTCGCTCAAACGTATTCCTGCCGGAACCGACGCCGTTGCCCTCGCGCGCGAGGCGGCGGCCTCCTCGCCGGCTGGCGGTTCCGTGGCCTATGTTGACGCGGCGGCGCTGGGCTACGCCGAGCGCGATCTGGTGCGACTCAAGGAGTCGGGAAGCTCCCTTACGGCGGAGGCCATCGGCGCGCGCCTCTGGGTCGATGCCCCCGCACCCGGCGATCTTCTCTGCCCGTTGGGCATGCATGGCCGCAGCAAGAAGCTGTCTGACCTTTTGGGTGAGGAACAGGTTCCCGTGGCGGAGCGCCCGCTCGTGCCGGTCGTGCGCACGGCTCCGGGGGGTTCCGTTGTGTGGGTTGGCGGAATTCGCCTCGATGACCGCTTTAAGTGCACGGCCGCCAGTAAAGTGCTGGTAAAATTGGTCATTCACCCCCAGGATCTCGCGTTATGAAAACTGGGTGTTGGGTAAGCTGCGTATCACGGCAACATGTGCAGGAGGTTTTTATATGATCGAGCAGGGCGCTATGCATCCGGATATCGAGCAGGTGCTGTTCACGGAAGAGGATATCGCGGCTATGGTCAAGCGCATGGGCGCAGAGATCTCCCGCGACTACCAGGGTAAAGACCTGGTTCTTATCGCCGTCCTGCGTGGCGCCGTCGTCTTCATGGGCGACCTTATGCGCTCTATCGACGTGCCGCTCGCCATCGACTTCATGGCCGTCTCAAGCTATGGAGATAAGGCCAAGAGCTCGGGCGTGGTACGCATCGTTAAAGACCTGGACATGGATATCAAGGGGCGTGACGTGCTCATCGTGGAGGACATCCTGGACTCCGGCCTCACGCTCAAGTACCTCATGAAGAACCTGAGCAGCCGTAACCCCGCGTCCATCGAGGTGGCAACCTTCCTGTGGAAGGACGTGGAGGGCAAGCAGGCTGCAATCAACCCCAAGTACGTGGGCACCCATTGCCCGGATGCGTTCGTGGTGGGGTACGGCCTCGATTTTGCCGAGCGCTATCGCAACCTTCCCTATGTGGGGATTCTCAAGCCGGAGGTTTATTCGTAATATGACCCGTCGTGTTCTAAGCGCAACGATTGAAGATGAGCGAGCCTGCGGGCTCGCTCTCGCTGCTGATGGCGGTGACTCTAGCAATCGCGATCAGCAGGATGACGCGCCCCGCCCCGAAGCGCCGGATTCGCCCGGATCGTCGTTTGACGATCCGTTCCAGCTGGGGCTCGGGCGTTCTGGCGGATCGGGCGGTGGATCGGGCCGTCCCGGCAGCGGTCCCGATAGGCGCGGGCCGTCCCGCGTGTCGTGGCTCTATATCCTCCTTGTGTGCGGTCTTCTCGCCTATGTCATCTTCAGCATGAATGGTGGCTTTGGTGCGCAGAGCCCCACCGACGAGCTTGCTACGAGCGAGTTCGTGACCGCGGTCGAAGAGGGGCGCGTTGCCAACGTGACCTACACCGTGGCCGACGGCAGCCTGGCCGGTGAGTACTGGACGCGTTCTGAGGACATTGGCAAGAACGCGGCGCTTGAGCACTTTACCTCCACCTACGTGGGCTCCGATGCGCTTGCCGACCTCATGGCTGGCCGCCCGAGCACCGTCTACATCGTCAACACCAACGATCCCAATGCGATCATGGACTTCCTCATCAGCGTGGTTCCAACGGTGATTCTGGTGCTCATCATGCTGTACTTCATGCGCCAGATGATGGGTGCCAACAGCAAGACCATGCAGTTTGGCAAGACGAACGCCAAGATGAACGAGGCTACTCGCCCCAAGGTCAAGTTCGCCGATGTGGCGGGTATCGACGAGGCAGTCGAGGAGCTCGAGGAGGTCCGCGACTTTCTGGCAGATCCCGAGCGCTACCGCAAACTTGGCGCGAAGATCCCGCGCGGCGTCCTGCTCGTGGGCCCTCCGGGTACGGGCAAGACGTTGCTGGCCAAGGCCGTCGCCGGCGAGGCCGGGGTGCCGTTCTTCAGCATCAGCGGTTCCGATTTCGTCGAGATGTTCGTTGGCGTGGGAGCAAGCCGCGTGCGCGACCTCTTCTCCAAGGCGAAGGAGCAGGCTCCGAGCATCATCTTCATTGACGAGATCGATGCCGTTGGACGCCAGCGCGGAGCAGGCCTGGGCGGCGGGCATGACGAGCGCGAGCAAACGCTGAACCAGCTGCTCGTGGAGATGGACGGCTTCGAGGAGAACGAGAGCGTGATCCTCATCGCCGCGACCAACCGCCCGGACATTCTCGACCCGGCGTTGCTGCGTCCCGGCCGCTTCGATCGGCAGATTACCGTGGACCGCCCGGACGTGAAGGGCCGCGAGCAGATCCTTCGGGTGCACTCCGCCAACAAGCCGCTTGCAGACGACGTGCGCTTCGATAAGCTCGCCCAGCTCACCGTGGGATTCACCGGTGCCGACCTTGCGAACCTCATGAACGAGGCCGCGCTGCTCACCGCCCGCCGCCACCGCGGGCGCATCAGCATGGATGAGGTCGAGGAGTCTATGGAGCGCGTGATCGCTGGTCCCGAGCGCAAGGCCCGGGTCATGACCGAGACCGAGCGCACGACCATCGCGTTCCACGAGAGCGGCCACGCCCTCGTGGGGCACGTGCTCGAGCACTCCGACCCAGTCCACAAGATCACGATCATCCCGCGTGGCCAGGCACTTGGCTACACCATGCAGTTGCCCACCGAGGACCATTTCCTCAAGACCAAGAACGAGATGCTCGACGAGCTCGCGGTGTTCTTGGGCGGTCGCGTGGCCGAAGAGCTCATGTGCGACGATATCACCTCCGGCGCATCGAACGACCTCGAGCGCGCGACCAAGATGGCGCGCGAGATGGTCACGCGCCTGGGTATGAGCGAGGCACTCGGAACGCAGGTCTTCGGCGAGGCGCAGCACCAGGTCTTCTTGGGACGCGATTACGCCGACCACCAGGATTACTCTGAGGAGACCGCGCGCCGTATCGATACCGAGGTGCAGCGCATCATGCGTGAGGCGCACGAGCGTGCGGAGAAGATCCTGCGCGAGCGCTCCGACCAGCTCAAGCTCATGGCCAACGTGCTCCTGGAGCGCGAGACCGTTGAGGGCGACGCCGTTGAGGCGCTGCTTGATAACACCTGGGATGAATTCCTGGCCAAGGAGCAGGCTGGCGGCAAGGATGGCTCCAAGCCCGGCGATCGCCGCAAGCCGCGCATGAGCGATGAGGAGCTTGCGGAAGACGCCGCTCGCTTCGCCGCAGAGGCCGTCGCTGCCGATTCCCACTCGGAGGGGGATCAAGACTAAGCGATTCCCGCCCGATCAAGACGGATTTGACGGTAGATTGAATGGCACAAGACGCCCGCGCTCGACTCCGAGTGCGGGCGTTTTTCGTAAAGAGATTGATTTCTGGCTAACTTTGTCGATTTATTGCGCTCAGGCGCCTGGGCTTTCTGGCGGAGGGGCGCTGGGTCCTACATTTAGCTATAAAAACATGCGAAAAGAGTGAGTAACGGAGCGCGGATATGACCAATGAGGTCGCCTAGACACAGAACAGTCGAAGCTCATCGCCAGAAATCGACAAAGTTAGCCAGAAACCCGGCGTTTGTTGCAAAAACGCCTTCACCGTGCGGGCCGGCGCGGCTATTCCATCGAGTTGGTGAGCGAATATGCCGAGCGTTTGCACGGAGCACGGTGTTGAGCGAATATGTCGAGCGAATGCGCTGAGCGTTTGCGCGAACGGTTCCGCTGGGCGATTGCACGGAGTGCTGCGCCGAGCGTTTGTGTGTAACGATTGCGCGTAGCGTCTGCATGGAGCACCCGCGCCCGGCGCGTCGTTGCTGTGTGCAACGCTCCATGCCTGTTACACGAAGCTGCCCCGCACCATCTACCGGCACCATCTGCCAGCAGCATTTGGCTGCTCGCATTGTTCGGCACCGCGCTCCGGAGCGTTCTGGCTCCGAGGGCCGTGCATCTTGCCGTATCATGGACCACAAGACGGTGCGCGGCATGGCTGCGCCGATATGAGGAGCAATCATGATTAACGATACGATGTATGCTCGCGGTGCCGAGAGCTCGGTGATTCGCGAGATTTTCACGTACGCCAACGAGCGCAAGGCACAGATTGGCGCTGAGAATGTGTTCGATTTCAGCCTGGGCAACCCCAGCGTGCCCGCCCCCGACGAGGTGAGGCAGAGCATCGAGCGTTCGCTCAAGCTCCCGCCCGAGCAGGTGCACGGGTACACGCCCGCGCCGGGCGCACCCGAGGTTCGCACCGCCGTGGCGGAATCGCTCAACCGTCGTTTTGGGACGAACTACACCATGGACGATGTGTTCATGACGGTCGGCGCCGCCGCCTCGGTGTCCTGCACGCTTGGAGCGGTCACGTGCCCCGGCGATGAGGTTATCGTCATCGCGCCGTATTTCCCGGAATACCGCGTGTGGATCGAAACGGCTGGTGCCGTCTGCATCGAGGTCTTGGCCGATCAGGAAACGTTCCAGGTCGACCCCGAGGCGGTCGGCGCCGCCATCACCGGCCGTACCGCGGCGGTTATCATCGACTCACCCAATAATCCAACGGGCGCGGTCTATACCAGGGAGAACCTGGAGAAACTCGCGGATGTCCTCGAGCGTGCGAACGCGGAGCGCGAGGCACGCCTGGGCCATCCTCAGCCCATCGTCCTCATTTCAGACGAGCCCTACCGCGAGATCACCTATGGCGCCGAGGTTCCCTGGGTGCCGTCGCTCTACGAGCACACGGTGGTGTGCTATTCGTACAGCAAATCGCTCTCGCTTCCTGGAGAGCGCGTGGGCTGGGTGCTCGTGCCGCAGGTGAGCGAGGGCGCGCGCCGGGTCATGACGGCCGTTGCCGGAACGGCCCGGTCGCTCGGGTTCGTATGCGCGCCGTCGCTCTTCCAGCGGGTGGTCATGGATTGTGTGGACGTTCCGTCGGATGTTGCGGCATACGCTCGCAATCGTGACCTGCTCACCCAGGCGCTCTCGCAGATGGGGTATACCTATGTGGAGCCAGGCGGTGCCTTCTACCTGTGGGTCCGCGCACTTGAGCCCGATGCCGAGGCGTTCTGCGAACGCGCTCGGGCCTACGAGCTCTTGCCGGTGCCCTCCAACAGCTTCGGCGTTGAGGGGTGGGTGCGCGTAGGGTATTGCGTGGCGCCCGAGGTTATCGAGCGTTCGCTTCCCGCATGGAAGCGTCTTGCTGAAGACTACGGCCTGTAGGCTTCGTCTTCGGCTGAGCGCATTGCCGCCGCGCGGCCCTGCGCCGGGTTGCTCGGTGTTCAACGGCTGCGGCGCGCCGGAATCGCGCTTGTTGCAGATGGTTCGCATCTAAGGAGCATCTCATGACATACGAGATCAAATCGGATATTCATACCCATACGATGTTCTCTCGGCATGCATATTCGACCATTGCAGAGAACGTCGCGGCAGCGCGCGCCGCAGGGCTCGAGCTCTTGGGGTCTGCCGATCATTTCAGCTGCATGCTCTTTCCCGAGCAGCACATCCGCAACTTCCAGTACTTCGTGAACCAGACCGTGTGGCCGCGCGTTTGGGACGGGGTCGTGCTCCTGCGCGCTGCGGAGGTCGATATCGTCTCGCTTGAGGGCGGGCTGTTCGGTCAAGATATCGCCTGTCCGGCAAGCATCACCGGCAGGCCGTACAAGCAGGACAAGAGCCTGTTCGAGCGTGTAACGAGCAATCTCGATTATCTCGTGGCGAGCGTTCACGATACGCGGTTCACCGAAGATGTCTCCGGGGCACAGACGACCGGCATGTACATTCGAGCGCTTGAGCAGCCGAAGGTGCTGGTGCTGGGGCATACGGGGCGTTCCGGCGTGCCATTCGATGTTGATGAGGTGCTCACCGTTGCGAAGGAGCGCCATAAGCTCATTGAGGTTAACGAGCACAGCCTCGAGGGCGATCACAAGGGTGACACGCACGATGCCTGCCGCCGCATAGCCGAGCGCTGCGCGGAGCTCGGCGTGGGCATATCGGTTTCCAGCGATGCTCACATCGCCTCGGATATCGGTAAGTATCCCCAGGTGAGCGCCATGCTCGAGGAGATTCATTTCCCGAGGGAGCTCATCATGAACCGCGATCGCGCCTCGATGCTTACCGCACTTGCCGATGCGGGCATCTGCGACCTGCGGAATCTTGTCGCTCGCGAAGGGTAGATCATGGCGCTCGGGCAGTGTCATATGGTGTCTGCGGTACGGGCGGGGTTGAGCCGCCTGCCGTTTGTGGTGCTGCTCGTGCTCGCCATCATGGCTCTGAGCTTTGTGTTCATGATGCTCTGTCGCTATGAGCAGAATCGCCGCAACGCCGGGGGAGCGGGTTCGCCGCAAAGCTCCGCGGTTGCCTATGGCGAGGAGCTTCCCGCGACAGGGCGCTTTACCAAGAGCATCACCTATACCTGCATCGACGCGCCCGGCTGCGAGACGGTGTCGCCGGTTGTCTGGGATGACAGCTGGTTCTTCGGCGACATGCGCACCTACAACCACGACCTCGCAAAGGCCTCGTCGGTTCTTGCTGCTCTGGCGTATTCCGAATCTTCTCATTACCAAGAAAGCTATCAAACGCCACCGTATATGGAAAACGCCCTGGCCGAGCTGGGCTTCGACGAGGTTTCCACAGCCTCGTACGAGTATCGTAGCGAGGTAATGGACCAGATGCTCAATCTGGTGACGCAGCGAGAGGATACCGTCGCCTACACTCTGGCGCGCAAGCGCGTAACGGGAGCCGATGGGTCCACCCGCTCGGTCATCCTTGTCTCGGTGCGTGGCAGCTATGGATCGGAATGGCTGAGCAACCTAAAAATCGAGGGCGTTTCTCCCGAAGGCGAGGCAGCCCTTTCCGAGGATCAAGAGGCGCGGTACGACCACTCCGGGTATGTAGAGGCGGCGAGCGAGGTAAGCCAGGCGGTCGCTCCCTGGGTGCGCGAAAGCCATAGGCGCGGAGACCAGGTGACCCTGTTGCTCGTTGGGCACAGTCGCGGCGGGGCGATCGCGAACCTCGTTGCCGCTCAAGCGGACGACGAACTTGCTGCGCTGGCAGAGGGCGCCCAGCCCCGGGATGGGCTCGAGCTGGCGGCGGGCGATGCGGTTGCAGGGTACACCTTCGCGTCGCCCGGATGTACCACGAGCGCCCACGCCCACGCCGCGCGCTACGGCAACATCTTCAATATCGCGAATCCGGCGGACCTTATGCCCGCGCTCCCTCTGGCGTCTTGGGGGTACGCGCGCTACGGGGTCGACATGAACTTGCCTGCGATGGGCGAGGAAGGGTTCGATACCCAGTTTTCATCGATGAGCAGCGCCTACACCGAGCTTACCGGCGGGGAGGACCCCTATGACCCCGAGGCGGCTCAGGCCGTGCGGTCGGTGGTGGGTGAGGTTGGCGCCGAGGTTGGCTCGGTCGACGAGCTGGTTACCCCGGCAGGGATTGCCGCTGTTGCCCAGGCGTGCGCGCGGCATATCGATCCCGCGCGCATCTTGTGCGGACACTATCCGAGCGTCTACATCAGCTGGATGTATACCATCGAGGCGGACGATCTGACTTTAAGCTAAGCGGGCTACCTGCGTGGATGGGGCACCTGTTTAGGTGAGACGATTTATTGGTGGCCCGTTTGAGATGCTCGCCCCTCTTGTTCACAAAGCGTGCTAGGAGCGTTCGAGAACCGCGACGGTTTCCGTGTGCTCGGTGTGAGGGAACATGTCCACAGGCGTGAGGCGGCAGAGCCGGTAGCCCTGTTGCCCGAGTATCTCCAGATCACGCACCTGCGTTGTAGGGTTGCAGCTGATATAGACGATGCGCCGCGGTCCAAGCTCCGCAGCCGCTGTAAGGAACGCTGGCGTTGAGCCGGCCCGTGGAGGGTCGAGTGCGACGACATCGACGTGCGTGCCGCTGCGAGCCGCATCGCGCAGGAACTCGGTAGCGTCGGTTGCCATGAAGGAGGCCTCATCCGGACCAAGGCCGTTGAGTTCGGCATTGAGGCGGGCGTCGGCGATGCCCGCCGGGTTCTTCTCTACGCCGATGAGTTTGATCGCCTTGCCCGCGCGGGCCGCATCGCGCGCAGCACAAAGACCGATCGTTCCGCTTCCGCAATATGCATCAAGTAGCACGTCACCCGCCTCGAGCGCCATGCCCTCGATGGCGAGGCGGTATAAGACCTCGGTCTGTTGGGGGTTCGTTTGATAGAACGCGGTGGGCGAGATGGCAAATGTGCAGTCAAGCAGTTCATCTTTCATGTGGGGTGCGCCCCACAGCACCCGAGTCTCGCGGCCCAGGATGGCATTGCCTTCGCGCCCGTTGATATTCTGGGCCACGCATACGATGCGAGGGTCGATGCTGGAAAGCTCGCGTGCGAGGTCTTCGATGTGGGGCACCTCGCGGCGCGCGGTGACGATGGTGAGCATGGCTTCATCGGTGCGCCAGCCCATGCGCAGTACTGCATAGCGCAGCACACCCTGCCGCGCATCTTCATCGTATGCGGGTATGCCCAGGCGCTCGGCGACTCGGGCGACCTCGTTGAGGATGTGCCGCGCTCCCGGGGCTTCGACGGCACAGCTTGGAGCGGGAACGATGGTGTGTGTTCCACGGGCGAAGAACCCTGAGCGCACCGCGCCTGCGGGCCCGGGGGCAAAGGGCGTGGCCGCCTTGTAGCGAAACGCGCGCGGAGCGGGGGCCTTGCCCGGGTCTCCCGCTTTGCTTCCCATGCCGCAGGTGGCCTCGATCGCGGCGTCCCATCCCATGCGCTCAATGAGCGGACGGAAGAGCTTCTCCATGGCTTCCTGCTTGCGGATGAGCTGCTTTCGGTAGGGTATGCCAAGCCACGCGCACCCACCGCATGCACGCATGATGGGGCAGGGGCCGGCGGAATCCTTGAGCTTGCGGCGCGATGGCGCTGCACCGGAGGCGGCGCCAGCGGAGCGGCCAACCACCTGCCGCCCGACGCCGGCAGGGGAACCTACCGACCGCTGCCCGATGCCGACAGAGGAGCTCTTAGCCTGCCGCTGGCCGCCGGCCGATGCCGACGTTCCCCGGCGGTCTTTCCCGCGCCGCGCGGGCTTGCCTCCCCGTGCGGAGTGTGGGTGATGTGAAGACTGCTGCGCCATGATTCCGTCCTTCTTGCTTGTAGTCGACCAGTATTATGTCATGGGGTCGGGGCTGCGCATGAACGCCCCGTCTTGATTTCATCATTTAGGGGCGATGGATCCGCCAGGTGCCAAGCCGTACACATGCGCGCAGTGCCTCCGCAGCCCTGGCCTCATACGGTGCAGCCTCAACGAATTCCGAGCCGGGTGCCATTCGACTGCGGCGTCATCGCCAAGTTGAAACTCTCTGGGCGCCACCGCCCTGCCGTGTCTTTTCTGCAGGATGCTCAGCTCCCGCTTGCCCTTTTTGGCGCTCTGGGTATGATTAGGTGCCGGAAGAAAGGAAGCGCATGTACCTTCGGTTCGACATGCTCTAGCTGGGCTCATGATTCACCTCGTGCCGCAGGCGCCGCGGTGCCCTTCCGTATAGCCCTGCGCCCCGAATATCGTTTCCGGGCGTCCACTTCCAAAACGCAAAGGAACCATCATGCGCGACAAGCTCGAAAAACTCATCGCTGCCTATGAGGAGCTCGAAAAGAAGCTCTCTGACCCTTCGGTTGTGGCAGATCAAAAGGAATACATGCGTCTGGCCAAGGAGCATGCGCACCAGGCGCAGCTCGTGGCTGCTGCTCGGGAGTATCTGAGCGCGCTCGACGATATCGAGGCCGCCAAGGAGATGCAGCGCGAGACCTCGGACGCGGACGAGAAGGCCATGCTCCAGGAGGATATCGCCGCTAACGAGGCCAAGCTTCCGCAGCTTGAGGAAGACATCAAGTTCATGCTCATCCCGGGCGACCCGAACGACGAGAAGAATACCATCGTGGAGATTCGCTCTGCTGCTGGCGGCGACGAGGCGGCCATTTTTGCGGGCGACCTCTTCAAGATGTACCAGCGCTTCTGCGAGTCGCAGGGTTGGAAGCTCGAGGTGCTTGATTCGAGCCCGAGCGACGCGGGCGGCTTCAAGTCGATCGAGTTCAAGGTTTCGGGCGATAAGGTCTACTCCGTCATGAAGTACGAGAGCGGCGTGCACCGCGTGCAGCGCGTTCCCAAGACCGAGAGCCAGGGCCGCATCCAGACTTCGACGGCGACGGTCGCGGTGCTTCCCGAGGCGGACGAGATCGACATCCATATCGACCAGTCCGACCTGCGCATCGATACGTATTGCGCGTCCGGCCCCGGCGGTCAGTGCGTGAACACCACGTATTCGGCCGTGCGCATCACCCACCTGCCCACCAATACCGTAGTGCAGTCGCAGGAGCAGCGCTCGCAGATCCAGAACCGCGAGGTCTGCATGCAGATGCTTCGCGCCCGCCTGTACGAGATGGAGCTCGAGAAGCAGCAGGCCGAGCTGGGTGCCGAGCGCCAGAGCCAGATTGGCCACGGCAACCGCTCGGAGAAGATTCGCACCTATAACCAGCCCCAGGACCGCGTGACCGATCACCGCATCGGCTTTAACAGCACCTACAACGCAGTGTTGCTGGGAGACGGGCTTTCCGGTGTGATCGAGGCGCTCGCCGCCGCCGATCGTGCGGAGAAGCTCGCCGAGGCGGTCTAATTCGTTTGATAGCGGGCTCGTCAGGGTATGGCGGGCCCGTTTTTCATGCCGGGGCATTCCCTTGCGCGGTGCGCCATGGTCGATGTGCTCCGGGCACACACGGCATGTTGCAGATTAAGGCTGTGGAGTTGTCGTGTTGAGCGACGGGGTTTGCGCGACGGAGCATTGCGCGCGTGGTGCATGATTCGCCTGCCAGAGCAGGGGCGTTTTTGCGGCGTTAAGGTTCAGCGGGTTTTAAGCCGGATAGTTATCGGCTTCTTGCAGGATGCGCGACAGACCCTCCCGATAGTCTTAGGGCATCGGGTCGCGGACCGCTCGATACCCGTGTGGGGGGGCGGCTTTGACGGATGTGCGTGCAAAGAGACGAGGATGGGAGCGAGCTATGCCTGAAGTGGAAGAGAAGGTCTGGACGGTCAGGGATTGCCTCGATTGGACCATGGGCTACCTCAAGCGGAGGGGGCAGGATCATCCGAGGCTCTCGGCTGAATGGCTGCTATGCGCCGCGACGGGCTTGGAGCGCATCGACCTGTACACGCATTTCGACAGGCCGCTTTCCCCCGAAGAGCGAACGATTATGCGTGCGGGGGTAAAGCGCCGCGCCGATGGCGAGCCGCTGCAGTACATCACCGGGGAGACGTCGTTTCGGGGTCACAGCATACTCTGCGCGCCCGAGGTGCTCATCCCGCGCCCGGAAACGGAGTTCTTGGTCGATCTGGTTTTGACCCACCTTGACGAGCGGGTGATTGGCCACCAGGAAATCGAGCGGCACCGCGTCGAGCTTCCTTGGAATGCATCTGTGGAGGCTGTCCGCCAGGCTGAGGCTGCTCGCCAGGTGGAAGCTTCCGCCGCGCGGGAGGCGGAGCGTTCAGATGAAACGCTGTCCCAGTATGGCGATGGGCACGAGACCGCCGCGGCGGTTGATGCCGGTGAGGCGGCTACGGGCAGCGCGGTTGCGGGAGAGGGCCCCGATTCTTCTGATGATTCCGCTTGCGAGGCGCATGAGGTTCAGGAGGGTGCAGAGCCTCCGGTCTCTGCTCGCGTGCTCGAAGTCGGGTGCGGAACGGGGTGCGTCTCGCTCTCGCTCGCCTTGGAGCGCCGTGGGCGCGTTGCATGCGTGGCGACGGATATCAGCCGGCCAACCATCGACCTTGCGCTCCGGAACCGGGAACGTTGCGGGCTCGCTCCGGATGCGGTGGATATTCGTTTCGGCGACCTGATTTGCCCGGTTGAGGAATCCGAGCGCGGCACCTTCGACGTTCTCGTGTCGAACCCCCCGTACATTCCAACTGCTGTGATGGGCGGCCTTCCGCACGAGGTGAAAGACTACGAGCCACATCTTGCGCTCGATGGTGGGCCTGACGGCCTCGCCATATTCCGGAGGCTTCTCGATGCGGCGCCGGCTGTTCTCAAACCGGGCGGGTTGTTCGCCTGCGAGCTCTTTGAGGGCGCTGTGGAGGATGCCGCCGCATTGTGCCGTGGCGCGGGAATGGTTAACGTCCGCGCGATTGAAGACCTCACGCGCCGCCCGCGCTTCGTATTTGCGGAGATGCCGCCTCGTCTATAGGGGCAAGCGCAATACCGTGCGCCTGTGCTCGGTACCGTGGAGGATGCTGCTTCGCCCGTGGGAGCGAACGGCTTGGGTTGTAACATGTCGGGCCCCTGCCAGACTGTCCGGCGCGCCACACAGAGCCGACACACTTTGTTCCTTCTGTCGACTGGATTGCCCCGTTTGCGACCTTCTGGCGCGCTGCCGTCGTGATGTTCGCAAGGCCATGAGAGAATACAACGACGCCGCGCACGCGGAGGCCAATCCATCGGGGGAGACGTAGTCGAGGGCATGCAGAGGGTATTGAAGGTGTCGGGTACAACGCCGGAGCAGCATGATGAGGGCATCGTTCACGCGGCACAGGTGCTGCGGGAGGGTGGCCTCGCGCTCATCCCTACCGAGACCGTGTATGGCCTTGGGGTGGCCGTAGCACCGCTTGTCCAAGATTTAGTCGACGCCGCGAGCGAACGTGATGCATGCCGGAACGGCCAGGAAGGCCTCCCTTCGGAGGAGGACGAGCGACCGAGCGTGAACGGTGCTCCGGTTCCGCCGTCTGGCAGTGGGTATCGTCGCATCTTTTCCGTCAAGCACCGTGAGCTTACGCAAACGGTTCCCTGGCTCGTGGGCGGAGTCGATGCGCTCGATCGGTACGGCTATGGGGTCGATCCCATAACCCGAGCGCTTGCGGAGGCCTTCTGGCCCGGGGCGCTCACCCTCATCGTACATGCCCGTGAAAACGTGCCGGTATACATGCAGGCGGCGGATGGCACGGTTGCTCTGCGCTGTTCGGCGTCTCCTGTCGTCGCAGCCCTTATAAAGGCGTGCGGCTGCCCCCTTGCCACAACGAGCGCGAACACGCATGGTGCCCCTGCTCCCGTTACCTTCGGCGAGGTGGAGCCATCGGTACTCGATGGCGTGGATGTCGCGCTCGATGCGGGCGAGACGCCCTGCCGCGATGCGTCGACCATCGTCTCCTGCATCGGCGGCGAGCCCGTCATCATTCGGCAGGGAGCCATCTCAAAGGAAGCCATCGCGCGCGTCGCTTCGACCGCTCGGGCTTATAGCGCGCAAGAGAAGTAGGTTCATCATGGCGCTTTCACTCAAAGACCTCGGTCTTGTTGATCGGCAGTATTCAACAGGCAGCTCATACATCATGGCGATCGACAGCGGCACGACATCGGTGCGTGCCATGATCGTCGACGCATACGGGTGCATCGTGGCTCAGGCGTCTCGTTCGATTAAAACGACGTACCCGCATCCGGGATGGGTGGAGCAAGACCCAACCGAGATCCTTGCCTCGCAGATCGCCGTCATGATGGAAGTGCAGTTCAAGAGCGGCATCCACTCGGATGGCATCGAGGCGATTGGCATCACCAACCAGCGCGAAACCACGGTAGTCTGGGACCGGGATAGCGGACAGCCCATCTACAACGCCATCGGTTGGCAGTGCCGCCGCACCGCACCGCTCGCTCAGCGCCTCGTTGACGAGGGATACGAGGATATGATTCGCGCCAAGACCGGGCTCACTCCAGACGCCTACTTCTCGGCCACCAAGGTCGCGTGGATTCTGGACAACGTGAGCGGAGCGCGAGAGCTTGCCGAATCCGGGCAGCTGCTCTTCGGCACCATCGACTCGTGGCTCATCTTCAATCTCACGGGTGGATTGGTGTTCGCGACGGATTACACGAACGCAAGCCGAACGATGCTCTTCAATATCCACACGCTCGATTGGGATGACGAGCTGCTCGAGCTTCTGAACATCCCGCGGCGCATGCTGCCCGAGGTTCGCTGGAGTTCGGGGGAGTTCGGTCGCGTCTCGACCGATATCATGACGCACCGGCCTCGCATCATGGGGGTCGCGGGCGACCAGCAGGCTTCGCTTTTCGGGCACTGCTGCTTCGAGCCGGGGCAGGCTAAGAACACCTACGGGACCGGGTGCTTCATGCTCATGAACACGGGCGACACCGTGGTGGAGTCTAAGAACGGGCTCGTGGCAACCATTGGCATCGCAGAGCAGGGCAGGGTGAGCTATGCCCTCGAAGGGTCAATCTTCCATGCGGGTTCGGTGATTCAATGGCTGCGCGACAAGCTGCAGATCATCGGGAGTGCAAAGGAGACCGAGGGGATTGCGCTCTCGCGTCCCGATAACGGCGGCTGCTATCTGGTTCCTGCGTTCAGCGGCCTTGGTGCTCCCTGGTGGGACGCGGGTGCACGCGGGCTCATCTGCGGGCTCACCGGAGCCTCGGACCGTTCGTCGCTCGTTCGCGCCGCGTGCGAGTCCATGGCATACCAGAGCCATGATGTGCTTCGCGCCATGGAGGCCGATGCCGGCTCGCGCCTCGACAGCCTTTCGGTCGACGGCGGCGCTTCGCGGAACGAGTTCATCATGCAGTTTCAGGCGGACTTGCTGGGAATCCCCGTCGACCAAACGGAGTCGGTCGAGACGACCGCTCTCGGCGCTGCCTATCTTGCCGGCTTGGCGGTTGGTTACTGGGAGGATCACGAGGAACTGCGCCAGAACCACGACTACGCAAAGCGCTTCATGCCCCAGATGAACGAGGAGGACCGCGCCCGCAATCTTGCTGGCTGGCACGATGCCGTTGCCCGCGCCCGCAGCATGCGCGCGTAATAGAATCTAGCGCATAGATATCGCCGCGCGCGAAGGGTGGACTCCAAATCGTGCAATAGCTATTGCACGATTCCATAGGGCATATCATGAAGTTGTTCGATAAACGGAGCCAGGGCCCGAGTGAGTTGTGCCCGGTGCGCGCGTCATCGTCTGTTCTGGTGGGCACCCGTTAGCCAGGATGCGGCATGAACGATACGTATTCCTTCCGGCGTGGTTTCCTCCGTGTAGTGGTCGAGGGTAATGAGCAGCCTGGGGAATGAATCGGTGAGCCTCTTAAGAGGTCGGAGCTCTCGCTCCCTTGTATGTTCATCGCCGATGTTGGCGCTTACCTGGATGTAGAGCCTTTCCGATGTGCTCGGATCTAACGCTATGAAGTCGATTTCGCTTGTCGGCCCGGTGCCCACAGAGATGCGGTATCCCCGCCGTAGGAGTTCGAGTGCCACCGCACATTCAAGGCGCTCACCAAGGTTTCTGCCAGAGAACGCGCTTGCAAGCCCAAGAAATCCCAAATCAACCGGGTAGTATTTACGCTGCGGGCGTAGAACCTCCTTACCCTGAATGCCTGCCTGTTCTGCTGGGTAGACAAGAAACGCCTGCTCAAGAGCCTTAAGCATATTTGCTACTGCGGTCTCTGATGCGGAGTGATCGGCGCTTTTGAGCGCATTGGCAACGCTGCGAATCGAAAAAAGCGACCCCGCGTTCAGGAACGTGAACCGCGCGAGCCGGTCGAGACCCTCAAGGTCGCGAATGGAAAAACGCTGTGCAACATCTTTATACAGGATTGATTGATAGATACCGCGCAGCTCGCTTTCGACGGTGCGTGGATTGCGTTCGGCAAGGCTGAAGATGCCGGGCATGCCTCCAAAGAGCAGGTAGTCTGCTAGATGCTCATCGAGGCTTTTGGGCTGTTCTTCGGTCATGTTGCTTTGCGTGTCGTATGCTCGGGCAAACGCGCGATATTCGCTCAATGAGAGCGGAAACGCGTTAATCTCAACGTATCTACCGGTTAGGTATGTTGAAAGGTCGCTCGAGAGCAGGCGAGCATTGGACCCGGTCAGGTAGACGTCAGTGTTTGGGCGCGTATGGAGGCGTCGAACGACCCGCTCCCAACCATTAACATCTTGTATCTCGTCGAGGAGCACATACCAGTAAGAGCCGCTATCCAGTTCTTGGGAAGCCGTCGTGAGCTCTGAAAAGAGGTCTTCTGCCCGGTAATCAAGCGGAATATCGAATGCGTCGAAGCGTTTGTAGAAGATGTTGGTGCTTGGAACCCCTTGACGGCGCAACTCGTCGGCAAGCATGGCCATTGCCGTTGACTTGCCGCAGCGGCGTACACCGGTGATTACCTTTATATCGGGGGTGTTCTGATGCTCTGTTATTGCGTGGAGGAGCTGGGGCCGTTCGATATAGGTTCCTTGCTGCTGCATATCAAACCTCCAAACGCTTGGTATAACATGGATTTTAGCAAACAGTATCTGAAATACATGTTATAAAGCTCATTTAATATGTATTGCCTATATAGGGAAATGGACGTAGCGCTTTTAGGCTTCGAATCAGTACCTTTTTCGCGAGGAGCTGGGCTGAGAGTGCCTGCGCTGCAAGGAAGCCGCAGGTCACGCAAAGTTGGGCGCGCCGGTTCTTATGCAATCCGAGCATAAGGTACTGATTCGGGACGCGCGTTGCGGAAGGTGCGCGCAGGCTGCGTGAGGTGGTTATGGCTGTTGCGGGGCGCGCGCAGGTTGCAACGGGGCGAATGTAGTAAAGTGGTTGGGGCGCGAACACATCGCGCGAAACCATTGCGAAAGGAGCAGCAATGCGCGTAGCGATTGCATCCGACCACGGCGGCTTCGATCAGAAGGGCGCGCTCGCGGACTTCATGGCAACCGAGCTGTCCTGTGACGTTGCGGATTTCGGCCCCGATACGGGCGATTCCGTCGATTACCCGGACTATGCCGTTAAGGTTGCCCAGGCGGTTTCTTCGGGCGATGCAGATTTCGGCGTGCTCATTTGCGGCACGGGTATCGGCATGGCCGTCGCCGCAGATAAGGTGTCCGGCGTGCGCGCGTCGTCGATCACCTCCCCGGCGTTCGCCGAGCTCTTCCGCCAGCACAACAACGGCAACGTGGTGTGCCTCTCGGGGCGGTTCGTTGATCTTGAGGTCAACAAGCAGATCGTGAAGACGTTCCTTACCACGGAGTTCGAAGGCGGCCGCCATGAGCGCCGCGTCGAGAAGATCATGGCGCTCGACACCGAGGAGGCGTAATGATGTCCGTTTCCTACGACCCCGCACACGTCACCGTTGTCGATCATCCGCTCGTGCAGCATAAGCTCTCGATTCTTCGCGACGAGAAGACCGGCACCAAGCAGTTCCGCGACCTTGTCTCGGAGCTTGCCGTCTTCGAGGGCTATGAAGCCACGCGCGACCTTCCGCTTGAGGACGTGCGGGTAACAACTCCCATTCGCGAGGCCACCTGCAAGCAGCTCGCGGGCCGCAAGCTCGCCATCGTGCCCATCCTGCGCGCTGGCCTCGGCATGGTCGATGGCCTGCTCGAGCTCATTCCCGCCGCGCGCGTGGGCCACATCGGCATGTATCGCGACGAGGTCACGCACGAGCCGCATGAGTACTACTGCAAGCTTCCCCAGGATGTTGACGAGCGCATCTGCCTGCTCGTCGATCCCATGCTCGCCACGGGCGGCTCTGCCACGGCAGCGCTCGAGTACCTGCGCAAGCAGGGCGTGAGCGACATCCGCCTGCTCTGCATCGTCGCTGCGCCCGAGGGCATCAAGGCGGTCCAGGATGCCGATCCGAACGTAAAGATCTTCGCCTGCGCCGTCGACGAGGGCCTCAACGAAAACGCCTACATCGTGCCCGGTTTGGGCGATGCCGGCGACCGCATCTTCGGCACGCTGTAGCATGTGGGTCTCCTCAAATCCAACGAATGGTTGAGGGGTGTTTGGGCGAGGGCGCTGCGGGCGATGGGCCGTCTGCAGCGCCTTTGTCTTCAATGGATAAGATTCTTGCCGGCCGAATGCGCATGCGTCCGGCAACGGCTAGGAACACCATGCGTAAAATGGTACTCTGAACAGGTGCGTTATCCGTTTTTCTAAGAGTTCGGCCGGGTGTATGTACCGGGACACCAAACCGCCACACTTCGCTTGAATTCTAGAAACGGGTATCTATAATAAGCGCTCGACGCTCGTGCATCGGCACGCGCCTCAGGCGCTGGTCGATTGCGGGAGGAGCGCGATGTTCGAGTTTGATTATGCACATCATATCCCGAGCATCGTGGCGGGGGTGGTCGTAGGCCTTCTGGCATTCGCTCCCCTGCTCGTCGCGCTCGTCCCGGTGCTGCGCAGGCAGCGCGAGGCGAACATGACCGTGGGGTTCATGGGAGTCTTCGCGTCGTTCCTCGTGCTGTTCCTGGGCGTTATCGTGACGTACCTTTTGGCACGTCCGGTGCTCGTCGGGTTCGCAGCCGGCGAGATTATCGGGTTCTTCTTGTGCTGGCTCGCGGTGGCCATCGCGCTGATGCTCAAGAAGGATTGATGCGGAATCCGGCCGTGGGGCCGGTAGATAGGGAAGGTGACATCCTTGGATGCGTTTTCCAAGCTGCCCGAGGCGATCAACGAACTCGTCTCAGAGTTCTCCTCGGCCCCTGTCGTCGGCGATCTAGGTGCGGGCATAACGCAATATTCGTTCTGGCTTCTCGTCTCGGCCATCGTGCTTCTGGTCGTGGTCTTCACGTTCGTGAAGAAGCAGACGCTTGTTCCCAAGGGCCTGTTCGTCAACGGCGTCGAGTATTTAGTTGAATATGTTGAAAACGATGTCGCCAAGGGCGTCGTGGGAAACGAATGGCGCAAGCACTTCCCGTTCCTTGCCACGATCTTCTTCTTCATCCTCATCAACAATTTCATCGGCCTCATCCCTGGCATGAAGCCGGGCACGGGCGCAATCGGCTGCACGGCGGCCCTCGCCCTCGTGACCTTTATCTACTTCGTGTATTTCGGCTGCAAGAAGCATGGTGTGATCGGGTATCTCAAGAGCCTTGCTCCGGCGGGAGTGGCCTTCCCCATGAACGTGTTCGTGTGGGTCATCGAGGTCTTCTCGCTGCTGCTCCGCCCCATCACGCTTGCCATTCGTCTGTTCTGCAATATGTTCGCCGGGCACATCGTCATGGGATCTTTTGCCATCATGGCGTCGCTCTTTGCCCAGCCGTTGCTCGAGCAGGTGAGCGCCATGAACGCGCTCGGCGCGCTTCCGAGCCTGGCCTGGGTTGCCATCTTGCTCATCATCTACGCGGTCGAGCTCATCGTTGCGTTCGTTCAGGCATATGTCTTTACCGTGCTCGCCGCCGTGTACATTCAGATCGCCGAGGCCGAGGGGCACTAGCTCTCGCGGCGTCGCATCAAGGTGACTCGGGCGGTCTTCGCCCTGTCAAGATAGTTTGGGTATCCTGCGCCGAGAAGGCGCACGTCAAAGGAGGAATCGTGGGAGTTATCGGTTACGGTCTCGGTGTTATCGGTGCTGGCCTGGCCATTGGCCTTGCAGCGTTCGGTGCGACGAGCGCCATGGCGCGCCAGCCCGAGGTCCAGGGTCGCGCGTTCACCGTCTTCATCCTGGCATCCGCGTTCACCGAGGCGCTTGGCCTCATCGGCTTCGTCGTCACGCTCATCTCCTAGGGGAGCCTCGTCGTGTTCCGTAAGGAGTCGATTATGAAATTGTTCAACCGATGCGCCGGTTCGGCGGCCGTAGTGGCGCTTGCCGCCCTCGTGGCTCCTGCCTCGGCGTTTGCTGAAGAGGCGGGCGGTGCCGACATCCTCATCCCCAAGATGGCGGAATTCGTGCCGGCGCTCATCGCCTTCATCATCATCTGGATCGCGCTCGCCAAGGTGGCGTGGCCCAAGGTTCTCGGCATGATGGACGAGCGTTCTCGCCGTATCGAGGAGAGCCTCGATGAGGCCGAGAAAACCAAGCAGAAGGCCCTCGAGGACCGCAAGGCCTCCGACGACCTGCTTACCGATGCCCGCCGCCAGGCAGCCGACATCGTGCTTGCTGCACGCCAGGATGCCGAGGCCGAGCGCCAGCGCATCATCGCTGCGGCCCACAAGGAGGCCGAGGGCATCATCGCCAAGGCGCACCGTACGGCCGAGGACGAGCGCCACGCGCTCTACGCCGAGGCCGCTGCCTCGATCGCGGACCTCTCGGTTTCCGTGGCGTCCAAGATCGTCGAGAAGGCCCTCGACGAGGATGGCGAGCAGCGTCGCCTCATCGAGAGCTACATCAAGGAAGCGGGTAGCCTGAATGCCAACTAGCCGCAGGGAGATGAAGGTCCTCGAGACGTATGCGCGGTCTCTGCTCGAAGCGGGCAAGACCGAGGGGCGCGTCTTCGAGAACCTGCGCGATCTCGAGGTGCTTAGCTCGGCGAGCCCTGAGGTGATGGCCGTGTTGAGCGCGCTCGTGGAGCGCGGGCAGCTCGACCTGCTGCCCCAGGTGGCCGAAGCCTATCACGCCATGACCGAAGAGGACGACGACATCGTGGGCGTCACGGTGACGACGGCGGTGCCGCTCGACGACGACCTGCGCGCCCAGATTCGCGAGCGCCTGCAGCGCGATTTCGGCCAGGAGGTCTTCCTCATCGAGCAGGTGGACCCGTCGATCATCGGCGGTATCGTGCTCGAGGCGCGCGGCCAGCGCCGCGACATCTCGGTCAAGACACAGCTCCGTGCCGCGCACGAGACGCTCTCGACCGTTCACACCGCACACGGACACACAACGCATGGAGGTGAAGCCGCACATGTCTGAGACCATCGACGCGCAGAGCATCGCGCGCATCCTGGCGGGAAGGCTCGACACCCTGAGCGCCGTCGTGGATACCCAGGAGGTCTCCCAGGTTGACGAGGTGGGCGATGGTATCGCCCGCGTCTCGGGCCTGCGAAACGCCATGGCGGGCGAGCTCCTGGAATTCAAGAGCTCCGATACGGGGGAGACGGTTTACGGTCTCGCCCAGAACCTCGACCGCGACGAGGTCGGCGCCGTGCTCTTCGGCGAGACCGCACTCATCGTCGAGGGCGACGAATGCCGCACGACCGGCCGCGTCATGGACATTCCCGTTGGCCGCAGCATGCTGGGGCGCGTAGTCAACCCGCTCGGCGAGCCCATCGACGGCTTGGGCGACATCCGCACCACGCATCGGCGCCCTATCGAGTTCAAGGCCCCGGGCGTTATCGACCGCACGCCGGTGTGCGAGCCGCTGCAAACGGGTCTCCTCGCCGTGGACTCCATGATTCCGATCGGCCGCGGCCAGCGCGAGCTCATCATCGGCGACCGCAAGACAGGCAAGACCGCCATCGCCATCGATGCCATCCTGAACCAGCGCGGCAAGGGCGTTATCTGCATCTACGTGGCAATCGGCCAGAAGGCTTCCACGGTTGCCAACATTCGCGAGACCCTTTCGCGCCGTCATGCGCTCGATTACACAGTGATCGTTTCCGCTACGGCGGCCGATTCCGCACCGTTGCAGTACATCGCACCCATGGCGGGCGCCGCCATCGGCGAGTTCTTCATGTACAACGGCAAGGACGGCAAGCCGGCATCTGCCGAGAATCCCGGCGGCCACGTGCTCGTGATTTATGACGACCTTTCCAAGCAGGCCGTCGCCTACCGTCAGATGTCGCTCACGCTTCGCCGTCCGCCGGGACGCGAGGCCTACCCCGGCGACATCTTCTACCTGCATTCTCGCCTGTTAGAGCGCGCCTGCAAGCTCTCCGAGGAGCACGGCAGCGGCTCCATGACGGCCCTCCCGATCATCGAGACGCAGGACGGCGACGTTTCCGCCTACATTCCTACCAACGTGATCTCCATCACCGATGGCCAGATCTACCTGCAGAGCGACCTGTTCTTCCAGGGGCAGCGCCCGGCAGTGGACGTGGGCATCTCGGTGAGCCGCGTGGGCGGTGCCGCCCAAACCAAGGCGATGAAGCAGGTTGCCGGCAACCTGCGCTTGGACCTGGCCTCCTACCAGGAGCTCCAGGGATTTGCGCAGTTTGGTAGCGACCTCGATGCGACGACCCAGAAGCAGCTCACGCACGGTTCGCGCATGACGGAGCTTCTCAAGCAGCCGCGCTTCAAGCCATTCGACGTTGCCGAGCAGATCGTGGCGCTCTACGCCGGTAACGAGGGGTACCTCGACGACCTTCCCATCTCGCAGGTGCTTCCCTTCCGCGACGAGCTCCTCGAGCAGATGCGCAATTCGTTCGGTCCGCTCATGGCGCGCCTGCGCACCCAGAAGATCGAGGGAGACCTCAAGGACCGGCTCGACCAGACGCTGCGCGACTTCAAGGCGCAGTACACCTCGAAGCACGCCGCCGACGCGCCCGCTGCGGACGTCGCGGCAGAGGAGTCGTAACCTCATGGCAAACCTTCGCGACATCAGGAAGCGCATCTCGTCGGTGCAGAGCACCGAGCAGATCACGCGCACGATGGAGATGGTCTCTACGGCCAAGATCCGCCGCGCGCTCGATCGCGCGATGCAGGCCGAGCCCTACAAGGCCGCGCTTACCGACGTGATGCTCACCGTTGCGCAAGATGCCGAGGTCGCGGGTAACAACCCCATGCTCAAGCGGCGCGACGAGGTGCAGCGGGGCCTGGTGATCGTGGTCTCGTCCGACCGCGGCCTGGCCGGCGGCTTCAACGTGGGCGCAGCCCGCGCCGCCGAGAAGATCATGGGAGGCTGGGAGCGCGAGGGCGCCAAGGCGGAGGTCATCGCCTGCGGCCGCAAAGCGACCGAGTACTTCCATCACCATGACAACTTGGTGATGCACTTCGAGGGCAACTCGGCGGAGCCGAACCTCGAGGACGCGCGCATGATCTCGAGCTATGTTTGCCGCGCGTATGCGGCGGGAGAGCTCGATCGCGTGGATCTCGTGTACCACCATGCGCGCAATCGCGTTGACCAAGACCTGCGCGTGGAGCACTTGCTGCCGCTCGACCCCGAGGCCGTCGCCATGGCGCACGGTCCGCGCAAGAACGATACCGAGGGCCCGAGCCGCGTGTCCTCTTCGTTCAAGTTCGTGCCGTCGGCCGAGCATGTTCTCGGTGAGCTTGTTCCGAGCTACATCTTGACGGTTATCCACCAGGCGCTCATCGATTCGGCCGCTGCCGAGCAGGGTGCGCGCCGCAAGGCCATGCACTCTGCCACGGAGAACGCAACCGCCATCGTGGCGACGTTGACGCGCACGTACAACCGCGTGCGCCAGGCATCCATCACCACCGAGATCAACGAGATCGTGGGCGGTGCCTCAGCATTGGAGGAGCAATGATAGATACCAGCGTGAAGTCGGCCATCGAGGAGGCCGGGCGCGTCCATTCAGCGGGTGAGGGGCGCATCGTGCGCATCATCGGCGCTGTCGTGGACGTTCAGTTCCCCGCCCAGGTGCCCGGCATCTACAACGCACTTACCGTCGAGGCCACGACGCCCATGGGGCACGTGAGCACGATTCTCGAGGTGGAGAGCCAGCTTCCCGGCGGCGTTGCCCGCTGCGTTGCCATGACCTCGACCGATGGTTTGCAGCGCGGCCTTATCGCCCACGACACCGGCGAGCCCATGAAGATGCCCGTCGGTCCGCAGACGCTCGGCCGCGTGTGGAACGTGCTGGGTCAGCCGGTGGACGGCAAGCCCATGCCCGAGGTGGAGGATTACTATCCCATCCATCACCCCGCGCCGCACTTCGACGAGCTCACCACCCAAACGGAGATCTTCGAGACCGGCATCAAGGCGGTCGACCTGCTCGAGCCCTACATCCGAGGCGGTAAAACGGGCCTCTTCGGTGGCGCCGGCGTGGGCAAAACGGTTCTCATCCAGGAGCTCATCAACAACCTTGCGCAGGAGCACAACGGTACGTCCGTGTTTACGGGCGTGGGCGAGCGCACGCGTGAGGGTACGGACCTCTACCTCGAGATGACCGAGTCGGGCGTTATCGACAAGACGTGTCTCGTGTACGGCCAGATGAACGAGCCCCCGGGAGCCCGCTTGCGCGTGGGCCTCGCCGGCCTTACCGCAGCCGAGTACTTCCGCGATCGCGGGCAGGACGTGCTGCTGTTCATCGACAACATCTTCCGTTTCTCCCAGGCGGGTTCCGAGGTTTCGGCCCTGCTCGGCCGCATGCCCTCTGCCGTGGGCTACCAGCCTACGCTCGCAACCGAGATGGGAGACCTTCAGGAGCGCATCACTTCGACCAAGACCGGCTCCATCACCTCGGTGCAGGCGGTCTACGTGCCCGCCGACGACCTGACCGACCCGGCGCCCGCAACGACCTTCACGCACCTCGACGCGCAGACGGTTCTCTCGCGTAACATCGCTTCGCTCGGCCTCTACCCGGCCATCGATCCCTTGGCGTCCTCTTCCGACGCGCTCGATCCGAGCATCGTGGGCGAGGAGCACTATCGTGTTGCGGTAAAGGTGCAGGAGATCTTGCAGGAGTACTCCGACCTCCAGGACATCATCGCCATCCTCGGCATGGATGAGCTTTCGGAGGAGCAGCGCCTCACCGTCGACCGCGCCCGCAAGCTGCAGCAGTTCCTCTCGCAATCGTTCCACGTTGCCGAGAAGTTCACCGGTAATCCCGGTGTGTACATTCGTGTCGAGGACACCGTGCGCAGCTTTGCCGCCATCGTCGACGGTGAGTGCGACGACCTTCCCGAGCAGGCGTTCCGCTATGCCGGAACGATTGACGACGTGCGTGAGCGCGCCGAGAAGATGAAGGCGAGCGCGTAATGCACGTCCGTATTGTGTGTCCCGAGCATAGCGCTTACGAAGGCGAGGCGGCCTTTGTCGCCCTGCCTTCGACCGATGGTGAGCTGGGCATTCTCCCGCGCCATGCGAGCGAGATCTGCACGATCAAGTCTGGGTACGTGCGCGTGTGCGACCAGAGGATGGGCGAGGTGAGCCGCACGTTCGCGGTGGGTGGAGGCTATGCGCAGATTGCCGATGACGAGGTGATCGTGCTGGCGGAACGCGCCGAGGATCTGGCTTCGATCAACAAGGATGAAGTTCAAGCTCAACTTCAAGGTTTTGAAGAACAATTGAGCATCTTGTCAGAAGATGATGCACGCCGTGCCTATCTTTATAATGAAATCGCATGGTGCAAGCTCTTGCTTTCACAATAGAGCACATCGCACCGCTTTGTGATATCGATTGCATCATGCCCGAGGCGAACGTATCGCTTCGGGCATGGTCGTGAAGGAGTGGCACGTGAATATCATTCGCGTTCATGGCGGACACGCCATCGAAGGTGACGTGCATGTCTCGGGTGCTAAAAACTCAGCGCTCAAACTTATGGCTGCGACGCTTTTGGCGCCGGGCACCACGACGCTCACCAACGTGCCCAACATCTCTGATGTTCATGTGATGGGTAAGGTGCTCAAGGGGCTGGGCGCCACCATCGAGGTCGCGGACGAGCACACCCTCATCATCGACACATCGGCGGTCGATAGCTGGGAGGCCCCGTACGAGCTCGTCGCCAAGATGCGCGCCTCGACGGCGGTCATGGGCCCGCTTCTCGGGCGCTTCAACCGCGCGAAGATCGCTATGCCTGGCGGCTGCAATCTCGGTGCGCGCAAGATTGACATGCACATCCTCGGCCTCGAAGCGCTCGGCGTGCAGTTTGATACCGATCACGGTTACATTCATGCCAATGCGCCCGAGGGCCTTACCGGAACCATGGTCTCGCTCGAGTTCGCGAGCGTTGGTGCTACGGAAAACCTCATCATGGCGGCGGTGCGCGCCCAGGGCACCACGACGATCGATAACGCTGCTCGCGAGCCCGAGATCGTCGATCTTGCCAACATGCTCAACGAGATGGGTGCCAAGGTGAGCGGTGCCGGTACGCCGGTTGTCACGGTCGAGGGCGTCGAGGAGCTCCATCCCGTCGTGCACCAGGTGATCGGCGACCGCATCGAAGCGGGCACGTTCATCGTGGCCGGCGCGCTGGCGGCGGGCGACCGCGGTGTTGCCGTTACCGGCTTCAACCCGCAGCACCTCGGTATGGTGCTTAAAAAGCTCGAGCTCATGGGTGTGAGCTACGAGCGCGTGAACGGTGGCGTTCGGGTGTGGCGAGCCGAGCATCTGCGCCCCGTCGATATCCAGACGCTGCCCTTCCCGGGATTCCCCACCGATATGCAGGCCCAGGTCATGGTGCTTTCTGCGCTTGCCGATGGCAACTCCATCATCACGGAGAACATTTTCGAAAACCGCTTCATGTTCGCATCCGAGTTGGTGCGCATGGGTGCCAATATTCGCATCGAGAGCCATCACGCCATCATCCATGGCGTGGAGCGTCTTTCGGGAGCGCAGGTGGTCTCGCCCGACCTTCGCGGCGGCGCGGCGCTTGTGCTCGCTGGTCTTGTGGCGGAGGGCGAGACCGATGTTTCGGCTATCCACCACATCAATCGCGGCTATGAGCGGTTCGTTGATAAGCTGACGGGACTGGGGGCGCAGGTTGAACGTGCTTCTATACCCGACCCGATCGAGGATTAGGCAGGTAGTTGCATGGGTTTGCGTCGAAAGAAAGTCGTTCAGCAGTCAAGGCGAACATCGTCGAGCACGGCGAGCCGCATCTATAGCCGCGAGAACGTTGGCCGTTATTCCGAGCGCGCTCGCAAGCGCCGTCGCGGCCGCATCATCCGCCGCAGCATCGTGTGCAGCCTGCTCGTCATGCTGATCACGGCGGGTACGGCCACGGCGATCTGGTTCAACAGCATCGTCTCGCGCCTGAACGACGCCGGCATCATCACCGACGAGCTGCGCGCCGTTCTGGCGGATTCCGACGTTGCCCGCGAGCCGTTCTACATGCTCTTGCTTGGTACCGACGGGCGCCCCGGCGAGACCGCGTACCGTACCGACTCGATTATCCTGGCGCGCATCGACCCCACGGGCAAGCAGGTTACGCTCATCTCGGTGCCGCGCGACACCAAGGTTGAGTACAAGGGCTCCACCATGAAGATCAACGCGGTCTTCACCTACGGCGCCTCCGACGACGGCAGCGGTGCCGAAGAGATGGTTCAGGCCGTCAACGAGCTCTGCGGCGTCGAGATCTCGCAATATGCCGAGATTAACTTCGATGGCATGAAGGCGCTCGTGGATGCCGTGGGCGGTATCGATATCTACGTGCCCGAGGGCGACGAGGTCGACGACCCCGAGGCCGGTCCTGTGACCATTGAGGCGGGGCAGCAGCACATGGACGGCGAGGCCGCGCTCACCTTCTGCCGCGCGCGCCATCAGTTTGCCGACGGCGACTACACCCGTATGCGCCACCAGCGCATGGTCTTGGGCGCGCTCGCCGATAAGATCCTGAACAACCTCGATATCGCGACGATTCCCTCGCTCGTCGAGTCGCTCGCGGACATGGTTCATACGTCGCTTTCGGTTTCTGACATTATCTCGCTCGTGAACGCGATGCGCGGTATGGACGTCAACGATATGTACTCTGCGAACATCCCGTCTTGGGCAGGCGAGGATACCTACATCAACGGCCAGAGCTACGTGTTCGTATACGAGGACGCACTCGAAGAGATGATGGCCCGTGTGGATGCCGGCGAGGATCCCGAGGGGCCGCAGACCATGGGCTCGGGCGGCGATGAGTCCGCGACCATCGGCGACCTGTATAACAACAGCAACACCGACTGGGCGCGAGGTACCGCGACGACAATTGGCGGATCGAGCGACGACGAGAGCTCGGGCGAGTCGTCGGGCTCGAGTTCTTCGAGTTCTGAATAACGCCTTATGCAGGCGGGCGGGTGGAGATCGTTCCACCCGCCCGCGATCGTTTGAGGCGTTTATGTTGTTGCGCTCACACACCGCCGCTCATGCCGCGGGTCCGTCAAGGGCGGATCGCCGGCGTTTCCCTAGGCAAAGCGTTTCACCAGCGCCTCGAGCACATCGACCATCTTCTCGAGCGACGAGACGGGGATGAACTCGTTGACTCCGTGGAAGGCGTAGCCGCCGGTAGAAAGATTGGGGCAGGGGAGTCCGCGGAACGAGAGCTGCGCGCCGTCGGTGCCGCCTCGAATGGGAAGCACCCGCGGCTCAACGCCCGCTGCGGCGAAGGCTTCCTGGGCGGTCTCGATAAGCTCGGGGTACGCTGAGACGATTTCTGCCATGTTGCGGTATTCCTGCTTGATGTCGATGGACACGCGCTCTTCGTCGAGCTCGGCATTGATGAAATCGACCGCGCGCTGCATCAGCGCGAGTTTTTGCTCGAACAGGTCCCGGTCATGGTCGCGCACGATGTACCGGGCGGTTGCATGCTCGCACGTGGAAGAGACGCCCAGCAAGTGGATGAAGCCCTCGTAGCCCTCGGTGTGCTCGGGACGCATGTGTGCGGGCAGCATGTCGTGGAACATGACGAATAGGTTCGAGGCGTTGATCATGCGGTCCTTGGCGTCGCCTGGGTGGATTGAATATCCGTTGAACGTGACGGTGGCCTCGGCAGCATTGAAGCACTCCCATTCGAGCTCGCCAATCGGGCCACCATCGACGGTATAGGCATAGGTGCAACCGAAGCCCTCGATGTCGAGGAGCGCGGCGCCATGGCCAATCTCTTCGTCGGGGCAGAAGCAGATGCCGAGCGCCGGGTGCGGCAGCTCGGGGTGGGCGCTCAGACGTGCGACGAGCGCCATGATTTCGGCAACGCCCGCCTTGTCGTCGGCTCCGAGCAACGTCGAACCGTCCGAGCAGACGAGGTCCTGACCAACCAGGCTGTTGAGTGCCGGGAGCTTATCGGGGCCAATCGCCATGGGGGCGCCGTCAACGACTCCGCTCACAAGGTCGCCGCCTTCATAGTGCACGATGTGCGGCTTTACGCCAAAGCCCGAGACGACCTCCGTCGTGTCGAGATGGGCGATAAGGCCGAGGGCCGGCCGCTCTTCCGCTCCGGCGCTGGCGGGGATCCGGGCGGTCACATAGGCGTTCTCGCTCACGGCAACCTGCTCGGCCCCTAGCCCGCGGAGCTCCTCGGCGAGCAGGCGGGCAAGATCGAACTGGATGGCGCTCGAGGGCACCTGGTCGGCATGTTCGTCGCTCGACTGTGTGTCAACCTGCACATAGCGCAGGAAGCGCTCGAGAACGTCTGACGATGCGCGTTCGGATTCCATGATGCCTCCTTGTTATAAGGGTAATCTCCGTTCTTCTACTCTAGCAGCTTAGGCGGCAACGGCGGGTGCCCGTACGTTACGGGTTGGGGTAGAATCGCCAGTAACACAACAAGATGGGAGCAAGATATGGATACCACCGAGCGCTCGCGCGAGCTGCACCTGACGATGGCGAACGAGGATTATCTGGAATGCCTGGTTCGCATCGAGCAAGAAGAGGGAGCCGAAGACGGCGTGCGGTCCGTTGACGTTGCCAAGCGCCTCAACGTTTCCAAAGCATCGGTGAACAAGGCGGTTGCTGCCCTCAAGGCGCAGGGGCTTGTCGACCAGTCCCACTACGGCAAAGTCATCCTTACCGATCAGGGCCGTGAGGTCGGCACGGCCGTATGGTACCGCCATCGGCTTATCCGCACGTTCCTCGTGAGGGAGCTGGGGGTTGATTTCGAGCGCGCTGATTCCGAGGCCTGCATGATGGAGCATGCGCTTTCCGAGGACACCATGTCTCGCTGGCTCGCATATCTCGAGCAACAGGGCGTTACGGTGGAGAGCTAGGCCATGCAGAGCCGGGACGCCGCCAACGATTCTGCCGAGTACTACAATCGCGCGGGCGCTGCCGAGCTCATGCGGCGCCTGTCGGACGAGACCCTTCTCATGCAGGGTCCGATGGGCAGCATGCTCATGAGCGAGCCCGACGCCGAGGATATCCCACCGGCGTTCTGGAACCTTGCAGAACCGCAGACGGTTCAGCGCATCCACCAACTCTATGAGGCGGCGGGTGCCCAGGTGCTGCTTACCAACACCTTTCAGGCGAGCGCGCCCGCGCTCGAACGAGATGGTATCGCGCCGTCTGCGGCGGAGGTCAATCGCGCTGCCGTGGATAATGCGCGCGCCGCGCATGGAGAGGTGGTCGTTGGATCGATCGGCCCCTGCGGCATCGAATGGATGCGCGAGGATTCCCCGGAGTTCCGGGCGGCGCGCGCGGCCTATCGAGAGCAGGCCACCGCTCTGTTGACCGCCGGCGTGGACGCGGTGATGCTCGAGACGTTTTGTTCCATTCGCGACCTTCAACCGGCGCTCGCCGGCGCCGTGGACGCTGCTTGGGGCATGCCCATCATGGTGAGCTTTGCCATCAACGAGGATGGGGAGCTCTTGGGGGACGGCCTCACCATAGAAGGGGCGGTTGTGTTCGCCGAAAAGCACGGGGCTCATGCGGTGGGCGTCAACTGTTGCTCCATTGCCGCCGCCGATGCGGCGGTGCCTCGTCTGGTTCGGGCGGCGCGCACGCCCGTCATGGTGCGGCCGAATACAGGTCTCCCGATGCGGGCCGAGGACGGCTCGCTTGCATGGCATGAAGAGCCCCTGAGCTTTGCGAACGCCTGCATACGTTGGCGCGAGGAGGGCGCGCATCTGGTTGGCGCCTGCTGCGGGGCCACGCCGCGCACGACGGCGGCCATGTCCGACGCGCTTCTATGAAACCCATGAGCTTGCAGAAATAGCGCATTGCCGAGAGCCGTTTGCTGGGTATACAGAGTTCGTGCGTGCGCGGGAACGTTACCCGCCTGCATTGCCGGAACGACTCGACCCACAGCCGTAGGGAGTGCGTGCGCCATGAGCGCGATCATACATATAGAGAGCGATGGATGGAAATCGCGTCTCGACGAGGATTTCACCGAGGAGAATGTCGTACGTATAGCCGATGCGGCCGCGCGCGTCTGGTCGCGCACCGCTCCGGGGGCTATTGTGTATGTTGCGTACGATGCCCGCTCGGAGGCGGAGCGCTTCGCCTGCCTTGTCGGCCGCGTGCTTGCGGGGTACGGTCTTGCCGCGATGGTTTCCGATCGGTTTGCGCCAACTCCGGCGCTCGCGTGGACGGTCGCCCACGATAACCGCGCGTGCGGCGGCATCATGGTTACAGGCTCGCATAATCCTTATGACTACCTCGGTATCAAGCTCTATATGGATGACGGAGGCATCGCGTCCGCAGAATTCGCCGAGGAAATCGAGGCGAGCATCGAGGGCGAGCCCAGCGATGTGCGCGGTCCCATCGAGCGCCGCGACATCGTGCTGCCGTATCTCGACGACCTCTGCGCGCTTGTGGATGGCGACGCCATCTCCCGTGCACACCTCACCGTGGTGGTCGATCCGCTCTACGGCTCAACTCGAACCTATCTTCCTGCCGTCATGGGCGCCTTGGGCATCAATGTGGTTGAGATCCACGCCGAGATGGACGAGGGCGCAGAGGACATGCACCCTGAGCCCGTCGAGCCTTGGGTCGACGACTGCGAACAGGCCGTGGTCGAGGTGCGGGCCGATGCTGGGCTGGTGAACGATGGAGACGGCATCCGCATGGCGGCAGTCGATGGTGCAGGGCGGTTCATTACGCCGCACCAGATCATCGCGCTTCTTCTCGAGCACTTGCTCGTTAATCGTAGCGAGCGCGGTCGCGTGGTGCTTGGCATCTCCTCGTCGGTGCTGGCGCGGCGCGTCGCCAAGAACTACGACTGCCGCGTTGTGGTCAAGCCGGTTGGCTTCCGACATATATATAAGGAGATGTGCAAGGGCGACATTCTTCTGGGCGCAGAAGAGGCGGGTGGCATCGCGCTCGGTTCGCACATGCTCGAGCGCGACGGGCTTCTGGCCGCGCTCCTTATATGTGAGCTCATGGCGAAATCGGGCAAGACGCTCGAGAAGTTGGCGGACGATCTTAGCAAGACATACGGGAAGACCTGCTATGCGCGGCGCGACCTTCGCGTAGAGGCGGAAGTTATTGATGTGTTCCGCACGATGCTCCCGGGGCTCAATCCAAAGACAGTAGCCGGACGGGAGCCAGTGCAGGTAAGCCATATGGATGGCCTGAAGCTGGAGTTCTCGGATGAATCGTGGGTGCTGCTCAGGCCGAGCCGCACAAAGCCCGTGGTTCGCGTCTATGCGGAAGCGCCGAGCATCCAAGAGCGCGATGAGCTGCTAGAGGCGGCATGCGATATCGCGCGTGGGGAGGCCGGCATTAGCGGTTTTTGATTTTTCGGACAGGTCACGTTCGGCAAACGGTCGGTTCTAGTAGGCAGGCGGCGCCAAACCACTATATATAGTAGGAAAAGTCCTCTAGAGATCGCCAATTATGTAGGAAATGTGAACCCCCGATTCCCCCTTGCGCGGGGGCCGGGAGGCTGGCATTATATCTCCTTGCCGCGCGGGCCGGAGCGCCCGCAGGCAGCGTACCTTGGGAACCGGATACCGCGGGGAGCGGGGGAGACCCTTGCTCTCCGGCGGAGGAAGACAGACGGAATCTTCGAGAACCATCTTCTCAATTTACAGAGCGATGCACTAACTATATAGTACAGGGACACATCAGTGTCCCCGTCCTTTCCCAGGACGTCGCGCCCAGAGAGAATGGATCCGATCGGCGTCATGCCGGCCGGGCGGGCTCCCGCCCAATCACATGATAGCAGGGACCCACGGGGTCCTATCATTTGGACGGAGAGTTCGATCCTGGCTCAGGATGAACGCTGGCGGCGCGCCTAACACATGC
>OGXS01000100.1_pt1 | contig 85444 bp, 69 predicted proteins | sample 1576371 | NCBI WGS metagenome assembly OGXS01 (sample SAMEA3541475, study PRJEB24748) | human gut metagenome | biome: human gut; feature: human-associated habitat; material: faeces | place: China | collected 2012
AAAAAAGTTGTTGCTGTGGCGATAGTTGCACACCTGAAAAGATGGCGCAGGCAGAAGCCGCAAAAACAACTGCCGGGGTCAAAGTGCTGGGGTCTGGCAGTGCGAAGTGCCATGCGTTGGAAGATGCCACCAGAGCGGCACTTGCAGAATTGAACATGGACACCATCATCGACCATGTGACCGACTTCTCGCAGATCGCCGCCTATGGCGTGATGACCACCCCTGCCCTTGTGGTAGATGGCAAGGTCGTGTCCTATGGCAAGGTTTTGAACAAAGATGAGGTAAAAGCCCTCATTCAGAAGGTCAGGGGATGACGTATGGGTCAAAAACCCAAGGTGGCGTTTATCTGCGTCCACAATTCCTGCCGGAGCCAAATCGCCGAGGCACTCGGAACGTATCTGGCCTCCGATGTATTTGAAAGTTACTCCGCTGGCACGGAGACTGTGCCGCAAATCAACCAAGACGCAGTTCGGCTGATAAAACAACTCTATGGTATTGACATGGCGCAGACGCAATATAGCAAATTGCTGAACGAACTTCCGCCCGTAGACATTGTAATAACGATGGGGTGTAATGTGGCCTGCCCCTATCTGCCCTGTAAGCACCGGGAGGATTGGGGGCTGGACGATCCGACAGGAAAAGCAGATAAAACATTTTTAGAGATAATCCAGTCTATCAGAGAAAAAATTGATGATCTAAAAAATCGAATAGAAAAGAACGCACTTCTTCCTTAGACAGTTTTTCTTTAGATGGATAGCAAATCCAGTCGGGGCCGTCAATGGTCGAGATGAACGGCGCACAAGTGCGCCGCCATTGACCGCCCCGCCCGGCCTTGCTCTGCGGTTATCAAGGCGGGCAAGCCCCAAAGGTGCTTGCCCGCCTCTTTTGATTTTGGGCGGTGCCGGTTGTCGAATTGCGTCCCATGGTGGGATTGATTTCCGCCGAGGCGGAAATCAATCTACCTGTCGCCTGGGAGCGTAAACGCTCCCAGGCGGTGGTCGAAATTAGTCTCAATTCGAGACTAATTTCGACCAAAACTCCCCTCAAAATGAGGGGAGTTTTCGGGGCTGTGTTGGGCCTGAAAAGGTTGCTTTTCCTCCGTTTCTGTGATACTATTTTGATACTAAGAAAATGAGTTGCCCCGAATAACGGGTAAAACGTTAACATATTTGCGAATGTTTTGCCCGTGAAATCATCCCAAATACACTCCTATATATCTGAATTTGCCGAGTGGGAATGATTTCAGAGACCCGGAAAAGCCTGATATAACTGGGTTTTTGAGGGGGTAAGGCCCGACCTGGCAACGATTTGGCAACACTTTTTCATTATTCACAAAAAGAGAGCTAACTGATTTTGATTCGTCAGTTAGCTCTCTTTTTAGCTTAAGTTCTTCTCTTCAATATCCTTAATTGTCTTTTGATCGGATGTTTTCCATTCCGTTCGTCCATTTGCATTTCTCCCCATCACTACAGAAGCCGCCAAGGAAGGACTTGTAAAAATATGGTCCTGGACAAAATGAAATTCCGAGTCGATGATACCTTTGTGTATCAATTCGCTTCGAAGGCGAATCAGGCTGTCAGTCATACTAGGAACCGTCGAGGTAGCTATTGCAGAACCTTTTAAAACCGCAAATCCATCAGTGACAAGGACACCTCTTGCATCAGCTCCACGTGCCGCTTGAATAGAGAACAGAAGTTCATCGTCATTTTCCTCAAGGAAACTGTCTTCAATCGTATCGAAATATTTATACCCAAGTGTGTTTACCAGTAATTTCGCATTGCTGATGAATTCCAACAGCATAGCCTCATCATATTCGGAAATAGATGAACAGGTTGGTACTGTGCTATTTATTACCACAGATCGTCCAGATGTTTTAGCCAGTCCATAGAATTTATTTTCTAAAAATTTGACATGAGCTTTATTTAGCAAATTATCCTTGCTAACCACAACAATACAATTACTCCAGTAGAAAGTGTCTCTCAGGTGTTGCTTTAGTCGTGTCAATATCTTTTCAGCCTCTCCAACATACACGGTGTCCATATTGTTCTCGTCTTTACCTAAAAGAAAATAAACACCTGTATTCTCAGCATCTGGTCGTTCTGAAAAGGGGCCCAGTTCATTTCGGGATATCTTATATACTCGACCATTCCAGTTAGAGAGCTCACACATAATGCGACCATTTGGGTTGCCGTCAAAAATATACATTTGGATGGTTTTGCTAAACGCCAAGAAAACCACCTCCCATCAGTACTATTTAAAACACATCACTGAATTCCTGTACAGCGCATCTCGTGCAGTCAGGTAAACGCCTTGCTTTTCCTCATATCAGCGTACTTCTCTAAGAATCCCAGCTCCCGTTTAGACTTTTCCGGTTTCTTTCTGCAAAACGCGGGCGTTTTCAAAAATAACTGGCCAGACGCTCTCCCGTCTCTGCTGCCACCGTAAACGGCAGGGCGAGGTCCAAGATCTCTAAGGTCAGGCAGTGTTCCGAGTAGAGGGTGATCCGGCAGAGTTCGGTCCAGCCGTCGGGCTCGGTCTGGCCCAACTGGATGGTATTCTCCTGGAAGAGCACAAAGGATCCCAGTGGCTGTACCTCCTCGGGAAGCGCCTGGTAGGTCCAATGCGCCAACTCCAGGTTTTCCACGAATGCCGTGAGGTCTTCCTGGGTAGAGAGGGTGTTGACCGTTTGGCCTGCAGAGTCCAACACCTGGACGGTTTGGGCCTTGGCGATGGTCTCCCCGTAGGACGCAGCATCCTGGGTTCCCTGGTCTGTGTTCCCCTGGCAGCTGCAGAGGAGAAGGGCGCACAACAGCACCCCCAAGCAGAGTTTCTTCATTCCGGTTCCTCCTGGTACACGCGTGGTTACCCTGTAAGGGGTATCCCCCTTAGTCCACATGGCTGCTGGCCCGCATGGCCTGGATGGTCTGGTCGATGAGGTGATCCAGATCCCAGCCCAGCATCTCCGCCCCCTGGAGGATGACCTCCCGGGAACAGCCGGCGGCAAACTTCTTGTCCTTGAACTTTTTCTTCACCGATTTGACCTCCAGATCGGACACACTCTTGGACGGCCGCATGATGGCCGCCGCCCCGATGAGGCCGGTGAGCTCGTCGGTGGCAAAGAGGACCTTCTCCATCTGATGTTCGGGTTGAATGTCCACGGTGATGCCATAGCCATGGCTGGCGGTGGCGTGGATGATGGCCTCGTCCACCCCCCGCGCCCGCATGATCTCCTGGGATTTGATGCAGTGCTGGTCGGGGTATTGCTCAAAGTCCAGGTCGTGGAGCAGGCCCACGATGGACCAGAATTCCTTCTCCTCCCCGTAGTCCAATTGCTCGGCAAACCAGCCCATCACGTCAGAGACAATATAAGCATGTTTTAAGTGAAACTCTCCCTCGTTATATTCCTTCAGCAGAGCCATGGCTTCGTCGTATGAAATCATGGTATGATTCTCCTCTCCTGTGTTGTTCTTACCAGGTTCCTTCCCGGAAGGCCTGGATCATGTGGTTGGTCAAGCTATAGCCGTCTGGGGCCAGGTCAATCTCCTCTCGGCGGTACCAGCCTGCCTGGGAGAGCTCCTGCCGGTCCATGTGGATCTCCCCCGTTCCGTCCAGCTGGGCAAAGAATCCCAGGAGAAGGTTGGAGTCCACCCCCCAGGGCTGGCTTCCGTAGTAGCGGATGTTTTTGATCTGGAGGCCGACCTCCTCCATCACCTCCCGGCGGACGGTGTCCTCTGCGGTCTCTCCGATCTCCGTAAACCCTGCAATCAGGGCATAGCCTTTGTAGACCCGGCCCTGGTAACGGGTCATGAGGATACGGTCCCCGTCCGTTACGGCCACAATGACCGCCGGCGCAATCTTGGGATAGATCAGGTTGCCGCAGTGGGGGCAGCGGAGCATCCGCTCCCTATCGTCAGGCTGGGTCTCCCCGCCGCAGCGGCCGCAGAACTGGTTGTCCTGATACCAAAGGGACAGGTGGTAGGCCGTGGACTCGGCAAAGCGGAGGAGGCGGGACTTCTTGGCCCGGTGCTCCCGGAGGTTGTACCAGGCATACCCCAGGGGCAGGGGATCTTTCCTCCCTTCCGTGCACAGATAGTAATCCGTCTCGTCGATCCGGAAGAGCCAACGGCTCTCCCCCAGGGCTGCACCCAGCTCCCCCCAAGTGGGAAGGGTCAGCTGGCCATCCACCTCCCGCTCCAAAATTTCCCGGCCGCGAAACAGGAAACAACGGCTACTCTCTTGGGGCGGGCAGGGAGCATATGCCACCTGATAGCGGTGAGGGGCAATGTCCTGGATCATCGGCAGGCGGGCAGCAGGCTGCTTATCCACGGTTCTCCCCTCCTTCCCCTTTGGGCCGGCGGAGGTCCCGCCAGAACTCGTACTCTGGGTCCACCATCTCCATCTGCTCCGGAGTCAGCCCCATGGGGCCGTCCCGGAAGAGGCGGGGATCCATATACCGAATGTATTCTGGAATCACCGGTTGGAACTCCATCTGGTCCAGGATGTCCCGCTGAAGGTCCACCCCGTGGGCGATCTCCACCAGGGTGATGCCCTCTTTCTCTAGGCGGAACACCGCCCGCTCGGTGATATAGAGGACTTCCTGCCCCTTCCGCACCGCTTCCCGGCCGGAGAAGGTGATGGACTCCACCTCCGCCAAAAACTTCTTCTGGGGACCCTGGGTGTGGATCACCAGGCCATTGTCCCGCAGGCCCACGTCCTGCTTGCCTGCGGTGAACGTGCCGATGAAGCAGAGTTTTTGGGCGTTCTGGGTGATGTCGATAAAGCCCCCCGGGCCCACCATCCGCCCGTGGAAGCTGGAGGCGTTCACGTTGCCGTACCGGTCCACCTCGGCAAAGCCCAGCACCGCCATGTCCAAGGCGCCGCCATCGTAGAGCTGAAGGGTATCCGACATCCGGTACATGGCCTCTGGATTCACCGAAGCGCCAAACTCCATCCCCCCCAAGGGGATGCCCCCAATGGGGCCACACTCTACCGAGACGGTGAAAAGGTCTGACAGCCCCTCTTCCGCAGCCACAGAGCCAATGCCGCCGGGCATCCCTATGCCCAGGTTGATGAGGGAATCCGGGCGCAGCTCCATCACGGCCCGGCGGCAGCAAATCTTCCGGGGCCCCATGGCCAGGGGGGGCACCTCCTCCGTGGGGATCTGGGCCAAACCGGCAATCTCCGGGCGGAACCGGTCGTTGGCAAAACTCTGGTGGCTGTACTCCGGGCGGCCCTCCACCAGGTAATCCACCATGAACCCGTGGATGAGGACCTCTTTGGCCGGAATGGTGCCCCGTTTGACAATTTGATCCACCTGGGCAATGACAATGCCGCCGGCGTTGTGGACGGCGGCCGCCACCTCAAACTGCTCCACGTTCATGGCCTCATTGTGGATGGAGAGGTTACCTGCCTCGTCCCCATAGGTGGCGCGGAGGAAGCAGACATCCAGGGGAAAGGCCGGATAGAACAGGCACTCCCTTCCTCCCAACTCGATGAGGGAGACCACTTCCCTGCCCGTGTCTTTGGCCCGTTGGTTGATCTTGCCGCCGCCGTTGCGGGGATCGGCAAAGGTGCCCAAGCCAGTAGTGGCAATGGCACCGGGCAGCCCCCCTGCAATGGCCTGGAAGAGTTTCATCAAATTCCCCAGGGGGAGCATGTAGCAAGCCGCCTGTTCCTCCTGAACCAATTTCCGTAGGCCTGGGTCATAGCCCATATGGGAGAGGATCAATTCCCGGAACATTCCGGGTTTCTCGGCCAGGCGGCTGATGCCCCGGCCCTTTCCATCCCCTTGGCTGGTGCACTTGACCAGGGTCAGATCCCTGGGGTGGCCTGTCTTATCATAGTGCTCTGCCAGAGCCATCATCAGATCCTCTGGGCAGCCAAAACCGTTGAACCCTGTGGTGACAAGGGTACAACCATCTTTCACCAACGCCGCTGCTTGGGCGGCGGTGAGTCGCTTTTCCATGGGCATTGCTCTCCTTGTTGTCTCGCGCTGCGGGGGCACTCCCTGCCTCGGCGCTGCCATTTCTATGGGATATTATACCATGGAAATGGCAACGGACAAGCAGGCGGCTCCCCTTTCTCGTCATTTTTCTAAGATTTCCTTGCATCTTGCCCGGCAACTGCCTATACTGGGAACAGAGAATTTCCCTTTGCCGTTAGGAAGTGTTTCTATGCAGGATACCCTCCCCATGCACGTCATCGCCACCATGCACAGCGCCTTTCCCGCCAAGTTCGGCATCCCCCGACAGAGCGGGCTGGTGGACACCCTGCGTTCCACCATCGTATTTCAGCCGGAATACCGGAATCCAGACGCCCTGCGGGGGTTGGAGGGGTTCTCCCACCTTTGGGTGGTGTGGGTGTTTTCCCAAGCGGTTCGGAACACCTGGTCCGCCTCGGCTGGGCGGGAACACCCGCATGGGGGTGTTTGCCACCCGGTCCCCCTTCCGGCCTAACCCCATCGGCCTGTCCTGCGTGAAAATTGACCGTGTGGAGCAGCACCCGGAACTGGGGCCGGTGATCCATGTGCTGGGGGCCGATCTCCTGGACGGCACCCCCATCCTGGACCTGAAACCCTACCTCCCCTATGCCGATGCCCACCCGGAAGCGGCCGGGGGCTTCACCGACGGGTACCAGGGGTACCGGTTGGAGGTGAACTTTCCGCCAGAACTCCTGGCTGCCGTTCCCTTGGAGAACCGGGAGGCCCTCCAGGGGGTGCTGGCCCAGGACCCTCGTCCCTCCTACCAAGCCGATCCCCAACGGGTCTATGGCATGGCCTTCGGCGGACAGAACATCCGCTTTACCGTGGCGGAGGGCGTCCTCACGGTGGTGGCAGTGGAACCAGCAACCCCCTAGTGCAATAGAAGCGGACCGTTCCTTGGGAACGGTCCGCTTTCTCTCTTATTGGGTTGTTTACGGTCGCTCAGAAGCAGTAAGCCACAGGGTTCACCCGGCTGCTGCTGGAACTGTTGAGCCAAATCTCAAAGTGGAGATGGTTTCCGGTGGAGCTGCCGGTGGTACCCACATAGCCAATGACCTGGCCCTGGGACACCGTCTGACCCACGGAAACAGCCCGCTGAGACTGGTGCGCATAGAGGGACCGGGAGCCGTCGCTGTGGGCGATGACCACATAGTTACCATAGGAGGAACCATAGGTAGAGACCACGACTACGCCGCTCTTGGTGGCCATGATGGGCGTTCCGCTGGGAGCGGGCACGTCACAACCGCCGTGGAGCTCCTGCCCGTGGAAGGGGCAGTTCCGGTAACCGAAAGGAGACGAGACCCGGGTGTACCCGGACAGCGGCCACAGGAACCCGCTGGAGCTGGCACTGCCGCCACCGCTGGGGGTGTTCGTGCTGCCGCTGTTACTGCTACTAGACTGGCCTTTCGAGGCCTCTTCCTGCGCCTTTTTGGCTTCCTCGGCCTTCCGCTGGGCTTCAAGCTGCGCTTGATAGTCCTTCTCCGCCTGGGCAATCTGGCTGGCGATGGTAGCGGAGTCATCCTCCAGCTCGTCCATCTTCTGGGCATACACGCTAGACTGGCTTTCGATCTCAGAGATCACCGCGTCTACGTTGGCCTGCTCCGTTTCCAGTTCCGCCTTCTGGCTTTCCAGATCCGCCTTAGCAGCCTCCTCGGCAGCCTTGTTCTCCTCCAGATCTGCCTTGGCATCTGCCACAGCCTGACGGGCGGCAGCCAAGTTGTCCATCACCTGGTTGTCATAGTCCATGACTTCCGAAATGGCGTTGATCTGGTCCAGCAAGTCCGAAAAGCTGTTGGCATTGAAGAGAACGGACCAATAGGACACATTCCCCCGCTCCTCCATGCTGCGGACTCTCTGGTTGAACTCCTCCTGGTACTTGGCTTCTTCCTCTTGGGCTTCTGCCAGTTCCACTTCCTTCTGGTCGATCATCTCGCCGTAATCCTGGATGGCTTGCTCAGAGAGAGCAATCTGCTCCTGGAGTACGTTGATCTTCTCTTCCAGCAGAAACTTCTGGTCTAAGGCAGCGTTCTGGGAGTTTTCCAGCTCGTCCAGTTTACTCTGGAGATCTGCTTGCTGCTCTTTCAGACTGGAGGCCTGGGACTTCATATCATCAATTTCGTCCTGGGTCACCGCCTGGGCTGCCGGCAGAGCCGAAGCCATGACAAACAGCAACATGATCGCCGTCATAAGCCATGCGACGAACCGCTTCCCCCGCTCCTTAGAGCATAGGATGTGCTGCATAGTAGATTCACCTCGTAACGTTTTCTTCTCGTAAGTTGATCCTACTAACAGGGGCAGTATAACACACTCTGGAAAGAATTGCAAGAAGAAAACAAAAGTTTAACAAAAGTGTAACAGTGCCAGCTGTATTTTCCGATAGAATTTCCTGGTATCTACAGAGGCCCACTTCGTTTTATTATACTGTTTTTCCCCTGAAATTGCAACCAAATTCCTCACATTTTCTCCAGGTTTTCCGTACCTCTCCCTTGCAAAAATGCCACCGCAAGGGAGAGTACTTGCTCCAATTCTCCCGGCCCCATCAGGTTGTGTTCCCCCTGGGGAAGGATGGTAAGCTGGGCACCAAATCGGGTGGCAAACCGCTGTGCCGCCTTCACCGGTGCCACCTGGTCCTGCCCTCCGTGAACCATGGCCACCTGGGCACTGCCCTGCCGGTACCGGGTAAAGAGATTGTACTCCGCCAGATCATCCAAAAAGGCCGGCGTGATCCGCATTTCTCGGACGTAGTCGTACTGCGGGACAAAGTAGCCCTGCCGGGCCAGGTCCTCCTGGGCCCGCTGGTTCAGGAGCCACCCAGCTGCCAAGGCCGGCATGGTCACGGCTGCCGAGCGCAGGAAGGCCTTCCTTTGCCGGTGCGGGTGCTGTGCCAGGTAGAGCAGCGTGATATACGCCCCAAAACTAGAGGCAAAGTAGGAGATCTCGGCCTGAGGATTTCTGGCCAGGAGATGGGCCTCCACCTCTGCCAGATCGTCTATGCAGAAGGGCACCCGGAGGCCCTCCTCCCCCACCGGGCTTTCTCCGTGGGCGGGAAAATCAAAACTGTATACCCCAATCCCATGGGCTGGCAAGGTTTGGTCCAGGGCCTGTACCATGGGGCTGTTCTTACTGCTGCCGAACCCATGGCAGACTATGGCCACCTGGTTCTGCCCATCCCAGTTGTTCCGGCAGGCAATCCGGTAGCCGTGCCGGCTGACCACCCATTCTTGTTGCATGGTGTTCCCTCCTCCTTCTTCCTGGAAGTATGGTTACCCCCATTGTGGCATAGTTTTCTCAGGCCGTCAAGGGATCCCCTTTGGCAAGAATTGACACTGTCCCCCGGTTATGATATGATCATTCCGGATAAACTCCCTATGGTTTCTCTGGGTTTTCTGTGACTGCAGTTGCCCACTGGATACAATGGCCAATCCCAACCAATTCTAACAAAGAAAGGATGTTTTCTATGCTGAAGAAAGAAGTCGCCGCTCTGCTGGAGCAGCAGATCAACAAGGAGTTCTACTCCGCCTATCTGTACCTGGACATGTCCAACTATTACTATGGCAAGAACCTGGATGGGTTCGGCAACTGGTTTAAAATCCAGGCCCAGGAGGAGCGGGACCACGCCATGCTCTTCCTGACCTACCTGCAGAACAACGGCGAGTGCCCCAAGCTCAGCGCCATTGAGGCCCCCGACAAGGTGTATGAGTCCTTCCGGGATCCCCTGGCCGCCTCCCTGGCCCACGAGGAGTATGTCACCTCCCTGATCAACGCCATCTATGCCGAGGCCATGAAGGCCAACGACTTCCGCACCCTCCAGTTCCTGGATTGGTTCGTGAAGGAGCAGGGCGAGGAGGAGAAGAACGCCAACGATCTGCTGGGCCGGTTCGATCTGTTCGCCTCTGACATCAAGGGTCTGTATGCACTGGACTCTGAAATGGGTGCACGGACTTACAGCGCCCCTTCCCTGACCCTGTAAGAGCCGCCCTCTTCTCTGTACGCAAGCCCCCCTCGAGGCAGGTTTCTGGCCTCGAGGGGGGCTTTCTCTGTAACACTACTCCGTTGGTTGGGGAAAAATGTACGACACGCAGTTGATCCGCAGGCCGCGGTAGTCCTCCAAATCCAGGACACGGACGGCCAGAGGGCTGCCGGCACACCAGTAGCCGGAGAACCACTGCGTGTCCCCGCCGGAATACCCTGCCATATGGCAGCCCAAGTCCTCTCCCATCTCCACCACGGTTCCGTCGGTTCGAAGGAGCTCTAGGGTGACCTCCCCTTCCCCTGGCACCGTGCACTGAAACCCAATGGGGGACAGATAGCACACCGTTCCCGCCCCTTCCGCAGGATGTTCCGGGACCAGCAGGTATCCGGGCAAAAGATACTGCGAAACGTCTACCTCCAAGGTAAGCCCTTCGTACGTGAAGCAGACGTTCTCAATCTCCTGCAGCGAGAGATCCTCCGGGAAGGTCACTGTAACCAGCGCGGTGAGATCTGCCCCCGCAAAGGGGGTGCTTGCGACGCTGTGGAACCCCCTCTGCTCAGTGTATACCCCGCTGGTCCATTGGGTGCTGTCCACTGGGGTCCCATCCTCAGCGGTGGCATGGAGCTGGAAGCCGCGCTGCGTCTCCGCGCTGTGCTTGGTCAGTTGCTCTTTGACCGCTTGGGTTTGCCCCACAAAGGAGACCAGCAGATGGCAGAGGTGTTCGTCTGCGACGGCCCCCTCCAGCCGGAGTTCCACGGTGTCGTTGGCCACCGAGGTCGAGGCTGAGAGGAAACGGTCCCAATCCGCCTCTGTCCGCCCTTGAAAGTACTGCGACAGCGGGTCAAACACCCCAGCTGCAAAGGCCACCGACAGGGAGAGTAGGAGAGCCACCGCTAGGCAAGCGGCCCAGCGCAGAAGCTTTCTGGGGGGGCGCCGGACCGGGGTGGTGAGACACCGCTGTTCCGCTTCCGCCACCAGGTTCATGTCGATCTGCCCCATGGCATCCATCCAGTGTTCTGCCTTCATAGCAATCCCTCACTTTCCAGAAACACCCGCAGTTTTTTCCGGGTCCGAAACAGGATGGATTTCGTCTTGCTCTCTCCGATGGCGTACGCCTTGGCAATCCTTTGGATGGAGCTGAAATGGTAGTACCGCAGGACAAACACATCCCGGTGCAGCGGGGGCTGTTCCCACAGAAAGCGGCTGATGGCCTCCCCCAGCAGGTTCCCTTCCACCGCTCGCTCCACCGTATCGCGCTCTGTCCATAGACATTCTTCCAACTCCTCCAACGCCACGTCGTACACGCCGCCGCCCCGTTTCTGGGTCCGCTGGGCACGATACCGGTCGATGGCCAGCTCCCGGGTGATCTTTCCCAGGAAGAGGGAGAGCTTCGCCGGCCTGTGGGGTGGAATGGCATTCCAGGCCCGGAGCCACGTGTCGTTGACGCATTCCTCCACATCTTCCGCTTGGGAGAGAATATTCCCTGCGATGCGGCCGCAGTAGTGCCCATACTTCTGTGCAGAAGCCGCAATGGCTGCTTCCTCCCGGTTCCAATACAGGGTTAGGATTTCCTTGTCGTCCATACCGCTCCCCTCCTACCATATTCTCAAAGGGCCCTTCCCCCATATTACCGAGATTTTGGGAACCAGGTTGCACGGAACCGGTTTCTTACGAAAAAATGCTCGCTGCGTGGCAGCGAGCGTTTTTCTAGGCAAAGGTTTTGTTACGCCTGTTCCTTGGAAACTGGCCTGCTCCCGGTCTCCGGGCGCTTGACGGTTTCCACGATGCCCTCGGCCAGGCCGGCCAGGCCTTGGATCTCCGAGGGGATGATAATCTTGGTGGCCTTTCCATTGGCAGCGGCCTGGAAAGCCTCCAAGGCCTTGATCTTGATGACGCCATCGGTGGGGGCGGACTCATTGAGGAGTTTCAAGGAGTCTGCCATGGCCTCGTTCACCCGGAGAATGGCAGCAGCTTCGGCTTCGGCCTCCATGATGCGGGCCTGCTTTTCGCCGTCGGCCCGGAGGATCATAGACTCCTTCTCGCCCTGGGCCACCAGGATCTGGCTTTGCTTCTGGCCCTCGGCCTGGAGGATCTGTTCCCGCCGTTCCCGCTCGGCCCGCATCTGCTTCTCCATGGCGTTTTGGATGTCCTTGGGCGGCACGATGTTCTTCAGCTCCACCCGGTTGACTTTAATCCCCCAGGGATCTGTGGCTTCGTCCAGAATGGAGCGCATCCGGGCATTGATGATATCTCGGGAGGTCAGAGACTGGTCCAGCTCCAACTCGCCAATGATGTTCCGCAGGGTGGTGGCAGTGAGGTTCTCAATGGCGCTCATGGGGTTTTCCACCCCATAGGCGTAGAGCTTGGGGTCCGTGATTTGGAAGTAGAGGACCGTGTCGATCTGGATGGTGACGTTGTCCTTGGTAATGACAGGCTGGGGTGGGAAGTCCGCCACCTGTTCCTTCAAGGAAACCACCCGTTGGACGCGATCAATAAAGGGAATCTTAAAATGCAGGCCCACACTCCATACCGTGTGGAAAGCACCCAGGCGCTCAATCACGTATGCTTTGGACTGCTGCACCACTCGAATGCAGCGAGCCAGAATCACCAAGACGATGATCAGCAGAACAATGAGGACAATCCTTGTTTCCATAGTAACAATCCTTTCTCTTCTTCAAAAGGCGGGTTCTCTCTTTGGGTCTACTGGGTTTCAATCGGTCTGTTTTCTTACAATGGCTTTGACACCTTCGATCCGTGCCACCCGTACCCGGGTCCCTGGGGGAATGACTTCCTCCCCCTCTGCTCGGGCGGACCAGACAGCACCGCCAATTTTAATTTGGCCAGAGGCGTTGAGATTATCAATCTCCTCTACCACCACGCCTTCCTGATCCAGGATGCGGTCTGCGTTGGTTTTCTCCATCTTAGGGTGCAGCCATTTCCGCGCCATGGGCCGCACCAAGGCCATAGCCACTACGGAGACAATGGCGAACAGCCCAATCTGTACCGGCAAAGATGCCCCCAGCCACGTCGCCACCAGGGCCACTAGACTGCCAGCACAGAACCAAATGGAGACCAACCCCGCCGTTATCCCCTCAATGCCTGCAAAGACGATAAGAAGGATCAGCCAGATGGTCTGGTAATGCATCGGTTTCCTCCTTTCCTGGGTATCAAAACCCACGAATTCACTTTGAGAACTTACAAAATAATTGTACCATATCTACAGAAGTGTGGCAACTGCTATTTTCTGGTGTTTCTCTCTGGGTTCGACCTGCTGGGGGCTTGGGCGCAAAGAAAGTGCCCCAATCGCCACCTGCCGCTTGCAAGCCTCTGCCAGCTTTGCTATACTATGGTATGTTCCTTTTTCTTGCGCGTTTCCACCTGGGAGGTGATTCCACACATGCGCAACCGACCAAGTTTTCGTGTGGCTTTTTGCGGCGTCCTGGCTGCCCTGATGATCGTCATTATGCTGCTGGGCACCATGATTCCCGCCACGGAGTACCTGTGCCCTGCTGTCGCTGGCGTGCTCATCATCCCTGTGGTGTGGGAGTTTGGCGGCAAGACAGGGGCACTGCTCTACCTTGCCGTGGCACTGCTCAGCCTGATCCTCTCCCCCAACAAAGAGGCTGCCCTGTTTTTTGCCCTCCTCTTCGGCTGGTACCCCCTGGCCCGGCCCAAGCTGCAGCATTTGCGGCGTAAGCCCTTGCGGGTGGTCTTAAAACTGGTTCTGTTTAACGCTGCACTGGCTGTCATCATCGCCCTGCTGCTCTTTGTCCTGGTTTCTCCGGATTGGCAGGCCGATGCCGCCAACTGGACGGGGCTGGTAGTGGCCGGCATGTTGGTGCTGGGCAATGTGGCCTTCTTGATCTATGACGTGTTGCTGGCCAGGATCAGTGACCTGTATGTCTACCGCCTGCGCCCCAAACTCTTTCCCCGGCATTTTTCCTAACCAAAGAGATAGAGAGGTATCTTTCCCATGCAAACGATTCGACAGAGACTGCATGCCCTGCTCCTGCTGGCTGCCCTCACCATTTCCCTGGCCGTCCCCGCCAGTGCCGCAGGCAGCCTGCCCTTTACCGACGTGGACCCCTCGGAGTGGTACTACACCTACGTACAAGACCTCTACGACGCCGGTATTGTAGACGGGGTCACCTCCACGGCCTTCCGCCCTGAGGGCACTGTGACCTTTGGGCAGGCCTTGAAGCTCGTCCTGATGGCCGCCGGTTATGAGAACCAGGCCCCCACAGGAACCCACTGGGCCAGTGGGTTCTACGATTTGGCCCAGCGAGAGGGGCTGCTCCCCAGCGGGCTCAATCTAGGGTTGGACGATGCCATTACCCGGCTGGAGATTGCCGAGATCACCGTCCTGGCTATGGACCTCTCCCGGACCAGCCAAGACCCCTCCCCCTTTGACGACACCGACGCGGAGGCCGCACTGATCCTGTGGGACCACGGTATTTTCGAGGGATCCGCCTCGGGGGACCAAATCCTCTTCCAACCCCAGGATGACATCTCCCGCGCGGAGATCACCACCGTGATCTGGCGAATCTACCACTACACCCCGCCAGAAAACCCTGAGACGCCACCCACCTCACCAGAGGACCCAGACGACCCCGAGGAGGAGGGGGATTACTTCTACTTCGGCAACAAAAAGGTCTATGTGGTGGAAGAAATGCCGAAACGGACCTATGATTCCTCCCTCTTCCAGGTGAATGAAAACGGGTTTCTCACCTACAACAGCGATGACTATGATTACCGGATCGGCATCGACGTCTCCCGCTACCAAGGGGAGATCGATTGGGCCGCTGTGAAGGACGCTGGCGTGGACTTCTCCATGATCCGTCTGGGTTACCGTGGGTACGGAACGGGGCGGATTGTCACGGACACCTACTTTGAGACCAATCTGAAAGGTGCCTTGGAAAACGACATTGAAGTTGGGGTGTACTTCTTCTCCCAAGCCATCAACGAGGAGGAAGCCGTGGAGGAAGCCCAGTACTGCATGGATCTCCTCCAGGACTATGACATCACCTATCCCATCGTCTTTGACTGGGAACCTTACGACAGCAGCCTCAATCCCCGCACAGACGGGCTCTCCGATGAGATGCTCACCAAATGTGCTGTGGCCTTCTGCCAAGCCGTAGAGGACGGTGGGTACGAGAGCATGGTCTACTCCAACCTCACCTACTTCTACCTCCATTACGACCTGACGCAGCTGGTGGACTTCCCCCTGTGGCTGGCCCAGTACAACGAAACCCCCACCTTCTACTACCACTTTTCCATGTGGCAGTACTCCAGCACCGGCACGGTGCCTGGCATTGAGGGAAATGTAGACTTGAACATCCAACTCATCCCCAAAGCCTAACGCCTCCCCTGTCACCGTCTCTTACAAAAATTGCCCCACCCAAATTGGGTGGGGCAATTTCCAATTACCACTGTTTGGCCCTCTCATAAAACCCGGAAAAATCCGTGAGATCGGGCAGGTAGAGGTGGCACGTGGCCTGCAGCGCTTTCTGGTCGCTGTAAGGGTCTGCCACACCGGCCACGCGGTAGCCCGCCTGATAGGCCGTCTGAGCAGCGTGCACGGCATCCTCAAAAACCCAAGTGTCTGCCAGGGCCGTTCCCATGGCCGCCCGGGCCGTGTGGAAGATGGTGGGGGTGCGCTTGTCCACCCCCAAATCCCCACAGGTGAACACTTTGTCCAACAGAGGTAACAGGGATGTGCGGCGCAGCCCCGCCAGAATCACTTCCCGGTCGGTGGCAGTGGCCAAGGTGACTGCCACGCCCTGGCGGTGCAGGGCTTCCAAAAAGGCCTTCGCGCCGGCTTTGGCCTGCACCTCGTCCCGGTAAAAGGTGAAAATACTTTCATTGATGCCATCGGCAATGGCCTGGCAGGACTGGGGCAGCCCATAGGTCTGCTTGAGATATGCGGCGCACTGGGTCAGGCTCATAGGGAAGAGAATCTCCCGCAGCCCTGGGCGGGCGGGGATCCCCAGGGAAGCCAAGTACCGCTCCCCTACCGTATCCCACATCCCCATGGAGTCCAGCAGGGTTCCGTCTGCATCAAAAATAGCCCCTTGGATCATTGGTTGTTCTTCCTTTCTCTCTGACTGCACTGCCGCCCAGTGTAACAAAAAAACGCCCCCTGGTCAAGAGGCGCCAACCGTGGTAAGATGGGGACATCCATGGACCCTATGGAAAGGAGACATCGCCATGCCCCAAGTCTACGATACCTGCTTTCTCTTTGGCGCCGGCCCCTTTTTCGGACTGCCGGTACCGCCTCAGCCAGGGGATCTTATCCTGGCCGCCGACGGGGGGTACCGCCACTGCCAGGCCGCCGGGCTGCGCCCAGATCTCCTGTTGGGAGACTTGGACTCCCTGGAAACGCCCCCCCAAGCCCTCCCCGTGCAAACCTTTCCGGCAGAAAAGGATGACACCGATACCATGCTGGCCGTAAAATACGCCCTGGCCCAGGGATGCACCACCGTCCACCTCTACGGCTGCACAGGCGGCCGGTTGGACCACACCCTGGCCAACCTGCAAACCCTGGGCTACCTGGCCCAGGCAGGGGCCGCAGGCTATCTCTATGATGAGATCTATGTATTTACCGCCCTGGCCGATGGTCACCTCACCTTGCCTGCCCGGGAGGCAGGGATCTTCTCCCTGTTCTGCCTGGGGGAGGCCGCTAAGGGGGTCACCATTCGGGGGGGGCAGTACCCGTTGGACCGGGCAACCCTCTCCCCCTTTTTCCCCCTGGGGGTGAGTAACCATTTCCTGGGAAACCCGGTGGAGATCCAAGTGGAACACGGCTGCCTGCTCATCGGCTGGGAGCAAACCACAGAGAATCCCCTTCCGCTGCGACAGGAGTCCCTCCTGAAAACAACCGATTGACAGAGACGAAACGGCCGGCACCCCCGAAACAGGGGTGCCGGCCGGCATGGTTCTCTTTCGATTTACATGAGTTTTGCCGTGAAGTAGACCGCCAGGATGAACAGCCAAGCTGCCATTGCCCAAACGCCATAGTAGCCCATGGCACTCACAACCAGAGGAAGCAGGAGCAGAACCAGGGTAATGACTGCTGTAAGGTAGTACGGCAGGTAGGCTGCATCCGACTGCAGCAGGGTCCAACTGCGGTTCTTGCCCTTCCACACCCCGCCTGCTTTCTTCAGCTTCCAGGCCAACACAGCTCCTGCGGCAGCGATCACCACCGTTAGGATGAGATAGGCGTAATAGATGGTACCACTGGAAAGGGTCCGGTAAACCCACAGGCCCAGGAGACCCAAACCGCCCACAATGCCGCAGGCGAAGAACTCCTTGGGGTAGAGGTAAAACACCATCATCAGGACCCCAAGCCCAGGCACCACGGCCAGCACCATGGGGGCAACGGTGCTCTCATAATTCCGCATCAGAAGGCCGCACACGCCCATGCACAAAAATCCGAAGGCCATCGCCACCTGAAGGGTTCCGTCCTTCCCTGTATCGCTTCGACGCATCCGCACGGCCACCACCAAGAGGATCACGAACAGGGCCGCCCCCACGAAGGGCAGTGCTGTCAGCACATAGTACAGCACGATCTTGGCGTTGAGCTCGCTCACTCTGGTGTTGATATAAAAGCGATTGATGAGAACCATAACCACTTCTACCACGGCGGCCACTGCCACCCAGAGAAGCATCCGGTTAAAGGTTTCATTCTCTATCTGTTCCCGCGTACGAACTTCTGGCGGTTTGGTTCTTCCGGATTTGATTTCATGTTTCTTCATACTCGTGACAACACTCCCACTTTAGGAACCGATCCCCCATGCCGGGGCATCTTCACAGGATCCTTGCTATTGTACCAGAAAATGAACGGTTTCGCAAGGCAGAGATGGTGTTTTCTCCTCCCTGCTTTTCCCAAAATTTCCGATATCCATGCATCGGATTTTATTTTTTCTTAAAGCTGTCCTTCAACGAGACACTGCGGTTAAACACCAGATGGCCCGGGGCGGCGTCCTGGTTATCCAGGCAGAAGTAGCCCTGACGCATGAACTGATAGGCAGTGGCGGTTTTCCCCTTTTCCGGCATGGCCGCTTGGGCCAGCCCCTGCTCCACCTTGCAGCCGGTAAGGACCTGGAGGCTATCCGGATTCAGATAGTCCAGGAAATTCTTATCCGCCGCATCCGGCGCGGGGTCGGTGAACAGGTAGTCGTACAGACGCACCTCTGCATCGGCAGCGGTGGCAGCTTCCACCCAGTGGATGGTAGCCCCTTTGACCTTCCGACCATCGGCGGGGTTGCCCCCCTTGGACGCCGGGTCATACTCGCAGAGGACCTCTACCACCTCGCCGGCCTCGTTCTTGACGCAGCCGGTGCAGCGAATGAGGTAGGCCCCTTTCAGGCGGCACTCCTGACCGCCGGGGGTCAGGCGCTTATACTTGGGAATGGGGGTCTCCAAAAAGTCATCTGCCTCAATATAGAGGTGGCGGGAGAAGGGCACCTGCCGCTCCCCAGCGGTAGGATCCACCGGGTTGTTCTCCACGGTGACGGTCTCCTGCTGCCCTTCGGGATAGTTGGTGATGGTGAGCTTCACCGGGCGCAGGACGGCCATGACCCGCTGGGCTGTCTCGTTCAGGTCCTCCCGCAGGCAGGACTCCAGGAAGGCCCAGTCCACGGTGGAGTCCACCTTGGACACACCGATGCGCTCACAGAAGTTGCGAATGGACTTGGGGGTGTATCCCCGGCGGCGCAGGCCACAGAGGGTGGGCATCCGGGGGTCATCCCACCCGGCTACCTGGCCGTTCTCCACCAGGGCCCGGAGCTTCCGCTTGGACAGAACGGTGTAGTTGATGCCCAAGCGGGCAAACTCGATCTGCCGGGGCCGGCTGGGCACGTCGCAGTGCTCCACCACCCAATCGTAGAGGGGGCGGTGGTTTTCATACTCCAAGGAGCACAGGGAGTGGGTGATCCCTTCCAGGGCATCCTGGATGGGGTGGGCAAAGTCGTACATGGGGAAGATGCACCATTTGGTCCCCTGCCGGTGGTGCTCAATGTAGCGGATACGGTAGAGCACCGGGTCCCGCATGTTGAAGTTACCGGAGGCCAGGTCAATCTTGGCGCGGAGGGTGTACTTGCCTTCCGGGAACTCCCCGTTCTTCATGCGTTCGAAGAGGTCCAGGTTTTCCTCCACCGGCCGGTCCCGCCAAGGGCTTTTGGCGGGGGTGGTGGTGTCTCCCCGATATTCCCGGAACTGCTCGGGGGTCAGCTCACAGACATAGGCCAGGCCTTTCTTGATCAGGTCCACTGCCAATTCATAGGTTCGAGTGAAATAGTCTGAACCGTAAAAGAACCGGTCGCCCCAATCAAATCCCAGCCAGTGGATGTCCTCCTGGATGGCGTCGACGTACTCTGTGTCCTCTTTGGCGGGGTTGGTGTCATCCATCCGCAGGTTGCAGATGCCCTGGTACTTCTCCGCCGTGCCAAAGTCAATGGTCAGCGCCTTGCAGTGGCCGATGTGGAGATACCCGTTGGGCTCCGGCGGGAACCGGGTGTGAACCTGTTTCCCCTCGCAGCGGCCACCGGGCTGCAGTTCCTCCTCAATGATGCTGTGAATGAAATTGGTGCTCATGGTCTCTTCCGCCATGGTCCTCACGCTCCCTCTCCCTGGATTTTGGTGCATTCCAATCAAAATCAAAATAGGTTTCTTTCTGGCTGTTTTCTCAGAAAAGCGGGGCACCTGTTCTGGTAGGCGCCGTTCCCTCTCTTTGGCATACTCTGTATGAAAAACCAGAAGGGAAGGCAGCCTTCCCTTTTTCTTGGATCATAACAGGGCTAGAAAATTCATAATATTATATATCATTTCCTTCTTTTCGTCAAGAAATTGCTTACAAGAAGGTTTACATTCTTTTATATCCTTTGCAAATTGTCTCTTTTTCTGGTAAAATTACTAAGATTTTATTAAATTTCCTCGAAAGATTTGAATGTTTCACCATTTTATGGTATAATAAAAATAAGTAATAGAAAGGAGGTATGCGAATGATCGAATTCCGGCACGTCTCCAAGGATTTCCACGGGAAAGTTGTTCTATCCGATATATCCATGGAAATCCCCACGGGGGAACTCACCGTATTGATCGGCCCTTCCGGTTGTGGGAAGACCACCACCCTAAAGATGATCAACCGGCTTCTCTCCCCATCCAGCGGCGAAATTTGGATAGATGGAAAGAACATTGAAACGCTGGACAAAGTGCAGTTGCGCCGGCGAATCGGTTACGTCATCCAACAGGGCGGCCTATTCCCCCACATGACCATTCGGGAAAACATCGAAATCATTGCCCGTCTGGCCAAGGGCGACCCTCAAGCCATCTCCCGCAAAACCGACCAACTCATGGAGATGGTGGATCTGGATCCTGCGGAGTACCTGGACCGTTATCCCACGGAGCTCTCTGGTGGCCAGCAGCAGCGCATCGGTGTGATTCGCGCCCTGGCCAACGACCCTGAGGTCGTGCTTTTCGACGAGCCCTTCTCTGCGCTTGATCCGGTCACCCGGAGCAGCCTGCAGGACGAGTTGGTCTCAATGCACGAAAAGATGGGAAAAACCATGGTTTTTGTCACCCACGACATGGACGAGGCCATCAAGATCGCCGACCGCATCTGCATCATGCGCAACGGGCACATTTTGCAGTTTGACACGCCAGAACAGATCCTCAAACACCCCGCCGACGATTTCATCGCCAGTTTTGTCGGCACCGAACGGATCTGGGACTCCCCGGAGTTCATCCGTGTGTCTGACTTCATGATCAAGGAGACCATCACCTGCCATGGCGATTTGAACCGCAACCTCTGTATCAAGCGTATGCGGGACCATCACATCGACTCCCTCCTGGTGGTGGACGAGCAGCATCATTTACGGGGGGTGGTCACCCGCCGGGCCCTCTTCCGGGCGGAGTCCCCCTTGGCTCGAGCAGAGGAGATCATGGAGCCTGTCCGCTACACTGCCCGGGATGATGACAACATTGTCAACATCCTCCGTATGGTCCAAGAGGCAGAGGTCAACGCCGTCCCCGTGCTGGATGCCTCTGAGAAGCTGGTGGGTCTGCTCACCAACTCCAGCCTGGTGGCTACCTTGAGCCGCCAGTTCCTCACCGAGGAAAAGGGGGTGGCAGACGGATGAATGCCTTCCTGGACGGGTTTGCCAGCCTCATTGACTATTTCGTCACCCAGTGGCAGCAGATCCTCTCCCTCACCATTGAGCACATTGAAATGACTGCCATTGCGGTGGGCTGCTCCATCCTGATTGGCGTCCCTCTGGGGATTCTGGTCAGCTATGTGCGCAAACTGGGCAAACCGGTGATTGGCATTGCCAACGTGGTGCAGGCCATCCCTAGTATGGCCCTGCTGGGCCTGGCCATTCCCCTGCTGGGCATTGGCACCCTGCCCGCTGTGGTGATGGTTATCATCTACTCCCTGTTGCCCATTGTAAAAAACACCTACACCGGCATCACCAACATCGACCCTTTGTTGGTGGAAGCCGCTACGGGCATCGGCCTGACCCAGTGGCAGGTGCTCTATAAGATCAAGCTTCCCATGGCCTTGCCTGTCATCATGGCGGGGGTGCGGATCAGCACCGTCACCGCCGTGGGCCTGATGACCATGGCCGCCTTCATCGGCGCTGGGGGCCTGGGATATCTGGTGTTCTCCGGCATCCGGACGGTGAACAACATCCAAATCCTGGCAGGCGCCATCCCCGCCTGCATCCTGGCCCTGGTGGTGGACTTCCTCATGGGGCTCATCGAAAAACTGGTGACCCCCATCAGCCTGCAGAAACAGTTCGGCACCTCCAAGGAAAAGCTGAAACGCCGCAGAACCCGCAGCAAAGCGATTCTGGGCGTCGCCGCTGCTCTGCTGGTCCTCATGGTGGGCAACACCGCCTACCACAACCTGGCCAACACCAGCGACCGGAGCATCGTCATCGGCAGCAAGGACTTCACGGAAAACATCGTGTTGGCCCACCTCTACGGCCAGATGATCGAGGCCCACACGGACATTGACGTGGATGTGGAGGACAACTTGGGCGGTACCCAGGTGTGCTACGAGGCCCTCCAGGCCGGGGAAATTGACATGTACCTGGACTACACGGGAACCGTTTACGTCAGCCTTTTGAACCACCCTGCCAAGTCCGACATGGAGGCGGTGTACCAGGAATGCAAGGACGAACTGGCTGCCAACTACGACATTGTGGTGCTGGATAAGTCTCCCCTCAACAATACTTACACCATCGCGGTGCAGCCCGAAACCGCTGAGGAATATGGGCTTATCACCATCGCCGACCTTCAGAAGTGCGATGATCAGCTGGTCATTGGGACCACGCTGGAGTTCCAAAACCGGCCCGATGATGGGCTGCCGGGTCTGGTGGCCAAGTACGGATTCCAGTTTAAGAATACCGTAGGCATTGACGGCTCCCCCCGGTTTATCGCCCTGGAACAGGGAGAGATTGACATTGTGGACGCCTTCGCCACCGACGGCCTGCTGAAAAAGTATGGCCTGGTGACGTTGGAAGACACCGATGGCTATTTCCCGCCCTACAACGCCATCCCCATGCTCCAGGAGGAAGTTCTGGAGGAGTACCCGGAACTCGCCGATCCCATCAACCAGCTTTCCGCGGCCCTCACCGACGAGGAAATGCAGAACATGAACTACCTGGTGGACGAGGAAGGGCAGGAGCCCGCCCAGGTGGCCGCGGACTTCCTCTCCAGCCATGGGTTGCTCTAACCCATTTTGATACGCAGAATACGGAACAGATCCCTCGGAACCATCGCCGGGGGATCTGTTTTTTTTATGTTTCTGGGGGATGGGCCACCGCCTCCGCCACCCGGAGACCATCTACCGCTGCCGAGACGATGCCCCCGGCATAGCCCGCCCCTTCCCCACAGGGATAGAGTCCCCGCAGGTTTGACTGAAACCCCTTGTCCCGCAGCAGACGGACCGGCGAGGAGGAACGGGTCTCCACCCCCACCATCAGGGCATCTGGGGCGGCAAAACCGTGGAGCTTGCGGTCCAGCACCGGCAGGGCCTGGGCCAAGGTGTCGGTGACCAAGGGAGGCAGAGTATCCCGCAGGTCTCCGAAGCACACGCCAGGCCGGTAGGTGCTGCGATGCTGCAGATGGTCTGGGCTGGGAAGCCCCCGGAGGAAGTCCCCCACCCGCTGGGCCGGCGCCTCATACCCAGGGCGGCCAAAGGCGTAGGCTTTCTCCTCCCATAGGGCCTGAAAGGCCGCCCCGGCCAGGGGATCCTCACTGCCAAAGTCCCCTGGGCCCACGCCCACCAGGAACCCGCCATTGATGAAGGCCCCATCCCGGGCACGGTTGCTCATCCCATTGGTCACAAGGCCGCCAGGCTGGGAGGCCGCCGCCACAATCTGCCCCCCAGGGCAGACGCAAAAGGTATAGGCCGACCGGCCCGTGGGCAAATGGCACACCAACTTATAGTCCACAGGGGGAAAGGCCGCCCACTGCTCCCCCAACTGTGCCCGGCTGATCCGGTCCTGCCGGTGCTCTATGCGCACCCCGATGGCAAAGGGCTTCTGCTCCATGGCGGCCCCAGCATCTCGGAGCATCCGGAAGGTGTCCCGGGCAGAGTGGCCTGGGGCCAGAATCAGGGCATCGCAGGGCATGGTGTAGGTGGCATTCCCCTCTGCCACGACGATCTCCTGCAACGCATGGCCCGACAGGGAGAGGCCCTCCAGGCGATGTCCAAACCGGATCTCGCCGCCGGCGGCTAAAATCTCCTCCCGGAGCCGGCGGACCACTTGGCGGAGGAGGTCCGTTCCCACATGGGGCTTATGCTGCCAAAGGATATCCTCAGGTGCCCCTGCCGCCACGAAGGTCTTCATCACCTGGGACAGGCGGGGGTCATGGGTTCCCGTGGTGAGTTTTCCATCGGAAAAGGTCCCTGCGCCCCCTTCCCCAAACTGAACGTTGGACTCCGGGTCCAGGTCCCCGCCCTTCCAGAAGGCCTCCACGTCCTGCACCCGCTGCTCGATGGGCTTGCCCCGTTCCAGCAAAACCGGCCGGAGGCCCGCCCGGGCCAAAGCGAGGGCGGCAAACAGCCCCGCCGGCCCGCTGCCCACCACCACAGGCGGCACGGTGGAAACCCGCGTCACCTGAGGAAATGCGTAGGGCACCGGCGGCTCCACCAGAGAAATCTGATTCCCCTTCCCCCGGGCTACCACCGCCTCCTCGTGGGGCAAGGAGACATCCACCGTCATGACATAGTGGACGTCCCCTTTCTTACGGGCATCGATGGATTGGCGCACAGGGATGCACCGGTGGAGTTTCCCCACCGGGACGCCCAAGGCACGCGCCGCCTTTTTCCGCAGGAGGGCCTCGTCCCAAGTGGCGGGCAAGGCGATATTCCGAATCCGAACCATGGTTGTTCTCCTTTCCCCAGCCCTAGAAGGCAAACAGACCCACGCCGCCGGCATGGTCAGCAGCATGGGTCCAACTGCCCCGTCAGGCTTCCTCGTCCCTAGGATCGGGAAGGTCTACCAGCAGGGGAACAATCCCCAAGGCAGGCAGCAGCGTCTTCCGTACCTCTTCCATAGAGAGGTTTACTGTCGAAGTATTGATGCAGGGGTGGCAGCCAAAGTGGCCGGTCTCTGCCACCGTGCGGTCCAGGATCAACTGCACCTTATGGTCCGGGTCGTTGGCCAGGGCCAAAATGGTAGCGGAGCCCGGGGTAACCCCCAAATAGGTCTCCATATCCTCCGGTGCAGCAAAGGACAGACGGGCCGAGCCAATCTGTTTGGACAGATCCTTGGTGCGGAAGGGCTTGTCCCCCTCCATCAGGAGAAGATAGAAGGCGGTTTTCTGCCGGTTGCACAGCACCAAATTCTTACAGATGGGAGCGCCCAGGACCTTCTCAATCTCATGGCAGGCTGCAATGGTATCCGCCGGATCATGGTCCACCCGGGTATAGGGGATGGCCAGGCGATCCAGCAGATCATAGCAGGCAACCTCTCGCGGCAGACGGCCCTCCAAATTCTGGGGCCGTCCAGTATAGAGGGTGGGATCAATATGCATAGGCTTCCTCTCTTTTAAAAAAGAGGGCAGTGGCGAACCACTGCCCTCTCTTTACTTATCCGTTGAATGATAAACCGAATTACTTCTTCAGCATCCAGCCGGAAACGACCATCTTCTGAACTTCGGTGGTGCCCTCATAGATCTCGGTGATCTTAGCGTCACGCATCATTCTCTCGAAGGGATACTCGCGGGTGTAGCCGCAGCCGCCAACCAGCTGGACAACACGACGGGTCACGTCGGAAGCGACCTCAGCAGCGAACATCTTACCCATAGCAGCCAGGTGGCTGTAGGGCTCGTGGTCCTGCTTAGCCATAGCAGCACGATAGATCAGCAGGCGAGCAGCGTCAACCTTGGTCTGCATGTCAGCCAGCTCGAACTGGGTGTTCTGGAAGGAGGACAGGGGCTTGCCGAACTGCTTGCGGTTCTTCAGGTAGGGGATGCACTCGTCGATAGCACCCTGAGCAATACCCAGGGCCTGAGCAGCAACGCCGATACGGCCGCCGTCCAGCAGCATCATAGCGATCTTGAAGCCTTCGCCTTCCTTGCCCAGCAGGTTCTCAGCAGGCACTTCGCAGTTGTCGAAGACCAGCTCGTAGGTGGCGGAAGCACGGATGCCCATCTTCTTCTCCTTGGTGCCGAAGGAGAAGCCCTTGAAGCCCTTCTCCACGATGAAGGCGGACAGGCCCTTGTGGCCCACGCTCAGATCGGGGTTGGTACGGGCGAAGATGACATAGGTGTCAGCATAGTAGCCGTTGGTGATGAAGATCTTGGTGCCGTTGAGGATGTACTTGTCACCCTTCAGCTCAGCAGTGGTGCGCACGCCGTTGGCGTCGGTACCAGCACCGGGCTCGGTCAGACCCATAGCGCCCAGCTTCTCGCCCTGAGCCAGGGGAACCAGGTACTTCTGCTTCTGCTCCTCGGTGCCGAACTCCAGGATGGGCCAGGAGCACAGGGAACCGTGCACGGAGAACATGATGGAGGTGGAAGCGCAGTACTTAGCCAGCTCCTCGCAGCAGACGATGTAGGTCAGATAGGACAGACCAGCGCCGCCGTACTCCTCGGGGATGTAGGTGCCCAGCATACCCATCTCGGCCAGCTTCTCGCGGGCGTTCTGGGTGAACTCTTCCTTCTCGTCCAGCTCAGCAGCGATAGGCTTGACTTCCTTGATGCAGAAGTCGTGCAGCATGTCGAGAATTTCCTGCTCCATTTCGTTCAGTTTGAAATCCATAATGTTTTCCTTTCTTTTTCCTGGATAGCGCCCCCTGAAGGGGGCGCCTCCGGAATATGTTAAATTTTTTTATAAACGAAGTAAGGAATTAGTCCTTGTCTGCCAGAATCAGCTTGGTCAGAGCGGGGCAGACGTCATACAGGTTGCCGATGACACCCAGGTCAGCCACACCGAAGATGGGAGCCTCAGCGTCCTTGTTGATGGCAACGATGAAGTCGGAGGAACCCATGCCAGCCAGGTGCTGGATGGCGCCGGAGATACCGCAGGCAACATACAGCTTGGGGCCAACGGTCTTACCGGTCTGGCCAACCTGGTGGGAGTGGGGGATCCAGCCGGCGTCAACGGCGGCACGGGAAGCGCCCACAACAGCGCCCAGAGCATCAGCCAGGGGCTTGATGGTGGTGTCGAAGCCCTCGGGGCCACCCAGGCCACGGCCGCCGGACACGATGATGTCAGCGCCTTCCAGGTCGACCTTCTCGCCTTCCTCGGCGATGGTCTCGATGACCTTGATGCGGATCTGGTCAGCGGGGAAGACGAAATCGACCTTCTCGACCTCAGCGGTGCGGCTGTAGTCAGGCTCCAGCTTCTTGTTCACGCCAGGACGGCAGGTGCCGATCTGGGGGAAGGTGAAGGGGCAGAGAATGGTAGCCATCAGGTTACCACCGAAAGCGGGACGGGTCCAAGCAACCTTGCCGGTGGCCTCGTCGATGTCCAGGGAGGTGCAGTCGGCGGTCAGACCGGTCTTCAGACGGCCAGCCACACGGGGGCCCAGGTCACGGCCCATGGGGGAAGCGCCCATCAGAATGGTGGTGGGGCAGTCAGCCTCGACGCAGTGCACGATGGCAGCGGTGTAAGCGTCGGTGCTGTAGTGGCTGTAGACTTCGTTGTCCACCACCAGGACCTTGTCGGCGCCGTAAGCGATGGCTTCCTTGACAGCCTCGTCGCAGTTATAACCCACAACCAGAGCAACGGTCTTGCCGCCCTGGATGCCAGCCAGACGACGGCCGGGGTTCAGCAGCTCCAGGCCAACGTTTCTGGCCTTACCGTCCTTGGTTTCAATAAAGACCCACAGGTCCTTGCTCTTTGCTTCGTAGCTAGTCTGTAACATTGTTCTTCGTCCTCCCCTCGATTAGATAATGCCCTTGTCTCTGAGCAGGTCGTACAGCTTCTTTGCGGACTCTTCAGGAGTTTCCTCCTTGATCTTCAGGCCGCCTTCCTTACGAGGAGGAGTGAAGCTCTTCTTAACCTTGGTGGGAGAACCCTTCAGGCCGGATCTCTCAACATCCAGGCCGCAGTCGGCAGCGTTGAGAACGGGGATCTTGGCCTTGTTGGCAGCCATCTTGGACTTGATGGTGGGGAAGCGGGGCTCATAGTCGGGCTTGGTCACGGTGACAGCGCAGGGGCAAGCCATCTCGAGGATCTCGAAGCCCTCTTCCAGCTCCTTCTTCACGCGCACGTGCTGGCCGTCCTCGGTGGGCCAAACTTCCCAAGCATAGGTAACCTGGGGAATGTCCAGATCCTCGGCAACCTGAGGACCAACCTGAGCGGTATCGCCGTCGATGGCCTGCTTGCCGAACATCAGCATGTCGAACTTGATGCCTTCCAGCTCCTCGACCTTCTCCTTAGCCTTGGAGAGGATGTAGCCGGTGGCCAGAGTGTCGGAACCACCGCAAGCGCGGTCGGAGACCAGGTAAGCCTTGTCGCCGCCGACAGACAGGCACTCCTTCAGAGCGGCCAGAGCCTGCTCGGGGCCCATGGACAGGACGACAATCTTGGTGTCCTTGTACTTGTCCTTGATGCGGGCAGCAGCTTCGAGTGCATAAGCATCGAAGGGGCTGACGATGGCGGGAACGCCCTCACGCATCAGGGGGTTGGTCTCGGGATCAATTTTGATAATGGTCGTGTCCGGCACTTGTTTAATGCAAACAAGTATGTTCATTTCTGATTTCCCCCTATTTTTGATTTGTTTTATTTTGGTGGTTGTTCTGGGGCTCCATCGGAATGGGAAGACTAGAAGCACTTGCGTTCTTTCCGTTCCGCTGGGCAGCCGCAGCACACCCGCCAGATAAACGCCGACCCAGAGTTTCCCCCCGGTGGCAGACGTTTCTTGGAAGAGTGTCAAATCGCGCACCCCTCCTGTACGTTACGTGGTGTATTATAGCAAAGGATTTCTCAAATTACAAGCAGGGAATGTATCGCATCTGAGAAAAAAAATTCCGCTTTCTTCGTCGATTTTAGGCGTTTCGCCTAAATATGACAAGGAAATCTTCAGGGGAGCCAATCGTGCTCCTTGGCTCCCCTGTTTTCTCCCGATTTTTCCTTTATTCGCCAAAGAATTTGTCGTGGATGGCCTGGACCGCCAGCTTGGCATCCGACTCGTCCAGCAGGACAGAAACCTTGATCTCACTGGTGGAAATCATATGAATGTTGATGTCTGCATCGTACAGCGCACCAAACATCTTGGCAGCCACGCCGGCGTTGTCCACCATGCCGGCGCCAACAATGGAAACTTTCACCACGCTCTGATCCACGTCGATGTGATCGAAGGGCAAGCTCTCCTTGTGCTCTTGGAGCAGCGCCACCGCTTGGTCCACGTCGCTGCGGCGCACGGTAAAGCTGATGTCCTGGGTCCCCTGCCGGCCAATGGACTGGACGATGATGTCCACGTTGATGTTTTTCTGTCCCAGCAGAGAGAACACTTTGTAGGCAATGCCAGGCCGGTCTTCCACCCCCACCAGGGCCAGGCGGGCCACGTTTTTGTCTGTTGCTACGCCGCTGATCTGGGTCTTTTCCATGTTCTTTGCAACCTCCTTGACTTTCGTGCCCGGCTTTCTCTCGAAGCTGGACAGCACTTCCAAATTCACCTGATACTTCTTGGCCAGTTCCACAGAGCGGTTGTGGAGCACCTGGGCCCCCAAGCTGGCCAGCTCCAGCATTTCATCGAAGGTGATCTCCTCCAGCTTCCGGGCCCCCTTGACGTGGCGGGGGTCGGCAGTGTAGATGCCATCCACATCGGTATAGATCTGGCAGAGATCTGCCTTCAAGGCCGCGGCCAAGGCCACGGCGGAGGTGTCAGACCCTCCCCGTCCCAGGGTGGTGATGTCACCATACTTGTTGATCCCCTGGAAGCCGGTGACAATGACGATGGAGTGGTTCCGGTCAATTTCAGACTGGATGCGCTCCACGTCGATCTTTTTGATCCGTGCGCTGCTGTAGCTGCTGTTGGTCTGCACCCCAGCCTGCCAGCCTGTGAGGGAAACCACCGGCAGACCCAGGGCCTCCACGGCCATGGCACACAGAGAACAAGAGATCTGCTCCCCGGTGGACAGGAGCATATCCATCTCCCGCCGGGAGGCCTTGGGGTTAATTTCCTGGGCCTTTTCAATGAGGTCGTCGGTGGTGTCCCCCTGGGCAGAGAGAACCGCCACCACCTGGTTGCCCTGGCGGTAAGTTTCCGCAATGATTTCTGCGACGTTCCGCAGCCGTTCTGCATTGGCTACGGAGGTCCCTCCAAATTTTTGTACAATCAGTCCCATCTCACATACCTCCAGTCAAACGGCCCAGCCCCGCCGGGCCATTGGGAACGAGATTGCTCAAGATCACCTTTCCCCCATGTTATGTTCCAGGGGGAGAAACCGTCAGTCCAACACCCGGATGACGGCCAGCACCGCTTTGCCTGCCAGCTGCTGCTCCAGCTCTGGCCGGGTCATGGCGGGGGTAAGCCAGCCGCTCTCCCCCTCGGCTGCGCCGGGGATGGTCAGCCGCTCCCCTTCCAGCGTCCCCTGCGCCAGGCGGACATACCACTGGGTGGCCAAGGTATCCGGGGAAACCACGGCCTCCGGCCGGTTGGGGCTCCAAGGACGATAGCTGGCCCGCTCCAGCTGCCGGGCAGCGGCAATCACATCGGCCACCACCGCGCTGGCGGTGGGAAGCTTCCCTGCCCCTCTGCCGTAGAACATCACATCGCCGGTGGCGTCACCTTTCACCAAAATAGCATTGAACACATCCTCCACGCCGGCCAGGGGATCCTGCTGGCCCACAAAATGGGGTTCCACATAGGCGCAGACCTTCCCGTCCGCCTGGGCAATGGCCCGGCCCAGCAGCTTAATCCGCCGGCCGCAGGCGGCGGCATAGGCCTCGTCCTCCAAGGTAATCTGGGTGATGCCGGTGGTGGGCACCTGCTCCGGCAGCAGCTGCCAGCCGAAGGCAATGGAGGAGAGGATGCACAGCTTCCGACAGGTGTCCTTCCCCTCCACGTCGGCGGAGGGATCCTGCTCAGCATACCCGTTGGCCTGGGCCCCCTTCAGGGCCTGCGCAAAGGGGATGCCGTCTTGGACCATCCGGGTGAAGATATAGTTGGCGGTACCGTTGAGGATGCCGCAGATCTCCAGAATGGCGTTGGCCGCCATGCACTCACTGAGGGGGCGCAGGATGGGGATGCCCCCGCCCACGCTGGCCTCAAAGAGGTAGACCGCCTGGTGCTCTGCCGCCAAAGCCAGCAGCCGGCGGCCGTGGGTCGCCACCAATTCCTTATTCGATGTCACCACACTTTTGCCCGCCTTCAGGGCCCGTTCTGTGAAGTCCAAGGCGGCCCCCATGCCCCCGATGGTCTCCACCACCACCTGAACTTCCGGATCATTTTCAATCACGGAAAAGTCCTGGACAAAGCAGCCGGCAAAGGGGCTGTCCGGAAATTGACGGACGTCTAAAATATACTTCAGTGCCAGCAGATCGTCTGCTTTCTTGTGGATCCCCTCACCCGTGCCGGTGAGGACCTCCGCCACACCGGAGCCCACAACACCGAAGCCTAAAATTGCAACATTTACCATGGTTTGTTTCCATCCTTTGTTCTATATTCTATAGGCTTGCGCCGTTAGCCTGCCAGGATCTCCCCTCGGAGAACCCCCTCTGCCTCGTTGAGCTGGGCCAGCAGTTCCTGCAAAGACCCGCGCAGGCCGGAAGTCTCTGCATTCACCGTCACCACGGCGCAGCCATTGATGGGCAGGCCCTGGTTGATGGTGAGGATATTGGCCCCAGAGTCGGCAAAAAAGTTCAGAACCTGGGAAAGGATCCCCGGTTCATCCTTCATCATGATTTGAAAGGTGACGATCCGGCCATGGAGCATATCCTGGAAGGGCCGGACCGCGTCCCGATATTTGTAAAACGCGCTGCGGCTGATCCCCGTGAGCTGGACCGCCTGGTTGACCGTTTCGGCCTCCCCCGTGTCCAGCATGCGCCGGGCTTCCACCACTTTGCGGAAGATCTCTGGCAGCGCATCGGCTTCTACAATATAATAGTTTGGCGTCTTGGACATAGTTCGCCTCCATTTCGTCGCCGCTTGGGTTGGTGCGAGGGATATTCTATCACATCTGTCCTTCCATGGCAACCCAAAGTACTTGTCTGAACGACAGTTTTTCCTGAGGAATGGCCGTCGTTTCGGTCATTTCCTGCAAAAAGGGACTCTGCCAAAGCAGAGTCCCTTTCAAAGTGAATGGGAAGGATGCTAACTGACGGGGCGAAGGGCGTAGTTCCGCCTGCGCCGGCCAGTGGTCTCGGTGCCCCCTTCTGCCGGAGGCGTGGTAGGATCGGTCCCAGGATCGGTGGTAGGCGGCGTATCCGTCCCAGGATCGGTACCGGGATCGGTGGTCCCAGAATCGGTGTTGTCGCCAGTCTCGCCTCCGGTAGCACCGGTATCCGGGTCCGTTGTCGGCACCGTTACGCGATGATAGGTGCAGGAGCTGGTGGGCACATCGTCGGCATAGAAGGTACCCGTGGCCACATTGCTGCCACAGGCAGAGGTGGCCAGCATCCCGCTGGACAGGCAGTAGGTGACGGTGCGCAGGTTGGAGGAATCCGGCTGGGTGAAGTCCTTATAGGCCAGGTTCTGGTGAACGGCCGACATGACCTGCCGCCACAGCCCGGTGGAGGGATTGCCCAGGCTGCTGGACAACCGCTCCTGCTGATCATACCCCGTCCACACTGCAGCGGTGTAATAGGGGGTATAGCCTACAAACCACAGGTCCCGCCGGGAGGTGGTGGTACCGGTTTTGCCGGCGATCTCCTGGCCGCTGAAGTTGGCGGCCTTACCGGTGGCCCCGGAACCTCCCGTCACCACCTGCTGAAGCATCTCTGTGATGTAGTAGGTGGTGCGCTCGGCCAGGATGGTCTCCTCCTCGCTTTCATTGCGCAGGAGCACCTGGCGATTGCTGTCTGTGACCATGGTGTAAGTCTTAGGTTCAATATAAGTGCCCTGGCGGGCAAAGGTAGAGTAGGCAGCGGCCATGTCGTAGGTGCTGACCCCCTGGGTCAGGCCACCCAGGGCCAGAGAGGCAAGGTTAATGTCCGTATAGGTGGTGTTGTTCTTGGTGAGGGAGCGGACCAACTCAATGTGGAACTTATCCTGCATGAAGTTAAAGCTGGTTTCTGCCCCCACCATGTCCAGCACCTTGACGGCCACAGTGTTGGTGGATTCCTTCACCGCCTGGGACACTGTCATGTCCCCCTTATAGACGCCGATGGCGTTGACCGGCCAGTCTCTGCCATCCACTTGGCTGTGGGGGCTGTCTTCCACCACAGTCAGGGGGGTCACCAGGTTCAGCTCAATGGCCGGTGCATACACGGACAAGGGCTTAATGGAGGACCCTGGGGGCCGCAAACTGCCTGTGGCTCGGTTCAAACCGCGGCTGACGGTTTTCTCGCCCATCCCGCCGGCCATGGCCACCACTTCGCCGGTCGAATTGTCCACAATGGTAATGGCCGACTGGAGCTGCTGTCCGCTGCTGGATGTGTAGTTCAGGTTGCTTTGGTCTTGATAGACCGAATCCACCGCCGCTTGCACATCGGGGTTCATACAGGTATAGATCTCCAGGCCGCCAGAGAACACCATGTCTTGGGCATACGTCTCCGACCAACCGTAGGTTGCCACCAAATCATCGATGACGTCGTTGATGACTTGATCCTCGTACCAGGAATAAACCGTAGATGTGGTCTGTGTGCTCTCACTTTCGCCATCGTCCCCGGAAGTGTTGAACACCAGCTCCTCTGCCACGGCCTGGTCGTACTCCTCCTGGGAGATCATCCCCTGCTCCAGCATGGCTTGGAGGATCAACTCCTGGCGCTCCTTGTTGTACTGCGCCGTGGTCTTGGTCTCCCCGGTTTCGGCATCTGTGATCTCCCGCTTGCTCAGGGGATCGTACTTAGAGGGGCTGTTGGTAATGGCGATCAAGCTGGCACACTCTGCCAGGGAGAGTTCCGACACATGCTTTCCAAAGTAGGTGTACGCTGCGGTGTATACCCCGTTACAGCCCTGGCCCAGGGAAATATAATTGAGGTAAGCCTCCAAGATTTCCTCTTTGGAGTAGTTTTTCTCAAACTCCAGGGCCCGGAAAATCTCCATGACCTTTCGCTTGACGGTTACCTCATCGTCGTCGGTCATATTTTTAATGAGCTGCTGGGTGATGGTGGAGCCCCCCTGAATGTCACCGCCGGTGAACATCAGCAGGATGGCTTTTGCGGTACGAACCCAGTCCACTCCGTTGTGGTCATAGAATCGCTTGTCCTCGATGGCCACGGCGGCGTTTTGCAGGTTCTTCGGGATCTCAGAGAGATCGACCCAAACGCGGTTTTCACTGCCATATAGGGTTTGCATCACTTCATAGTTTCCCGTATCGGGATCTTTATAGTACATCGTACTGGTCAGGTTGGGGTTGAAATCCGCCATCTCCAAACTTGCCTCAGGAATGATTACATTTTTAATGTAGATGGCTGCCATGCACAGGAGCATGACCATGGTGATGACAAGGATCAGCACAACGGTCATCACGGCCTTGAATCCCCGACCGTGGTTTTTCCGTTTTCGCTTGGAACTGGCGCCCCGCCGGTCCCGGGCATCCCGCGGGTCGCGCCGGTCAGCGGAAGCGTGTGTGTCTCTACGGTCCAAATTGACACCTCCAAAAGTTCTGTATCGTGGAATCCGACGCGCTCCTGCTTAGAAGCGGCCGGCCGTTTCTGTTTGGGTGCTTTTCTTCTTTGGCCTGCGCCAGAAAGGGAAAACCGCGTTTATTCTATGTATTATACCACAGGATTCCAATTTGTCTATCCGTGGAAAAGGAGGTTTTTCAGGAAACTTTACCGAAACTTTTCGTCTCATTGGTCTTGCTTTTTTCATTTTGACAGGGTACAATACAGACAGAACAGCAAAGGAGACCATCTCTATGCAAGAAGAATACGGCGGGAATTTTATCACCGTCACCGACGAAGACGGCAACGAATTCGAACTGGAACATCTGGACACCATTGAGTGGAACGGCCAAACCTATCTGACGTTCTTCCCTGCTGAACAGGAAGGGGAGGAAACCCCCGAAGAGGAACTGGGCTTGGTCATTCTAAAAGCCATCCAGGAAAACGGCGAGGAAATCCTCTCTACCCTGGACAGCGACGAGGAAATGGATGCCGTCTATGAGGAATTCATGAAGGAACTCTTCGCCGAAGAGGATGAGGAGGACTCCTAATCCCCTCTCTTCCCACCTCACCGCTCCCCATACATGACACAATCAGGCGCCCTGCTCGGTGCGTGGAATCTGGACCCTTTTAAACCCACATTTCTTAAACGGGATGCTCACTCGCCCTGTGGACTGCAGGCCTCCCGGCTTCAGCTGGAAGTTGGAAGCAACGAAACTTGGCGGAGGCAACCCACCTGCCATCTCGTGCAGGTTTTAATTGGGTCCCCACGGCCAGAGCGGGGCTTTCTGTTTTTACTTTTTCTTCCTCTTTTTCCTGCTCCGCCCCCTTGAAAAAGGGGGCCTTTTTGTAATTCTTCCCGGTTTCCCGGAATTCTTTTCAGCAAAACAACGGGGATCGTTTGTTTTTTCCAATTTGATTTCCGCAGCCTTTTGTCCATGTGTACAACATGCCCAATTTTCTCTTCTAATTCTTGTTGCATATTTTCGTCTGGTTACAACTTGCCAGTTCCCTTTATCAATGGTATACTAAAGCCATAGATGGTTTGCCCATACTTTGTGGGCAAACCGTATAAAACCATTGAGTATTTGGAAAGGATGCGATTCCCTATGATCAAAGATTTTGGTTTTATCATCCCTCAGAACTGCCAGTTCGGCATGGGCGCTCTGAAGAAGCTGCCTGACTTCCTGAAGGCCGCTGGCTCTGACAATGTCATGCTGATCTCTGACCGTGGCCTGGAAGCCATCGGCGTTGTGGACAAGGTCCGCGAGATCATCAAGGCTGCTGACCTGAAGTACAGCGAGTATCTGGACGTGCTGCCCAACCCCACCACCACCATCGTGGACGAGTGCGCTGCCCAGTACAAGGCCAACGGCTGCACCGCTCTGATCGCTCTGGGCGGCGGCTCCCCCATGGACGTGGCCAAGGCTGTCGGCGTTGTCGCTAAGTTCGGCGGCACCATCGGCGACTATGAAGGCGTGGGCAAGGTTCCCGGCCCCATCGACACCCTGATCGCCGTGCCCACCACCGCTGGTACCGGCTCCGAGGTTACCGTGGCTGCCGTTATCACCGACGAAGCTCGTAACTACAAGCTGTCCGTCCTGGGCCCCGAAATCTCCCCCACCTATGCCGTTCTGGATCCCGAGCTGATCATGACCGCTCCCGCCTCCGTGGCTGCTGCCTGCGGCGTTGACGCTCTGATCCACGCTATGGAGTCCTACATCAACACCGATGCCAACCCCTTCGCCATGGCTATGGGCGAGAAGGCTATGGAGCTCATCGGCGGCAACATCCGTAAGTTCGTGGCTCGCCGCAACGATGCCGATGCCGCTTGCGCTATGATGCTGGGTTCCACCTTCGCCGGCATTGCTTTCGCCAACAACCGTCTGGGCGACATCCACGCTATGTCTCACCCCGTGTCCGCCTTCTTCCACGTGGCTCACGGTGTGGCCAACGCTGTGCTGATGCCCACCATCTTCGAGTTCAACGCTCTGGCTGCTGACGAGCGCTATGCCAACATCTATCAGTACATCACCGGCAAGGAAGCCGGCCCCGACTTCGTGCCCGAGATGCTGGTTGAGGCTCTGCGCCAGCTGAACAAGGATCTGGGCATCCCCGCTTGCCTGGCCGACGTGGGCGTCACCGAGGACAAGATTCCTCAGATGGCCATCGACGCTATGAAGAGCGGCAACGTCACCGTCAACCCCAGACTGACCACCGTGAAGGACGTAGAGGCCCTGTATCACAAGGCTATGTACGCCGACAAGTAATCCTTCTGAGGGATTGGGATACGCAAACCATAAAAGAGACCGGCTTCGGCCGGTCTCTTTTTTTCCGCGCACATCCCGCCTTGGTGCGGCTTTTTGCTGCCGCTGGGTTTGCAGGCAGGGGAAAAGATGGTATACTATATATAAAAGTTGATCCATCGGGGGAGGGGCTTCCCTTCCCTGCCTGAGGAGGTATTCCATGAAGCAAACCACCCAACAAGCGTTGACCAATCTCCTTCGGGCCAACAGCATGACCCCAGATACCTTAGACGGGCCCACTTTGACCCAACTCTTTCTCTCCCAAATGCGTATCTCCCTTTACGGGGGGGAGAGTTCCATCCCCATGCTTCCCACCTTTTCTAAGCCCTTCGGTGCCCTGGCCGACGGTGTGCCCGTTGCGGTGGCCGAGGTGGATGACCAGGAAGTCCGGGTAAGCCTGGTGACCTTCCGCGGCGGCCAGGCTCAGTGCACCAGCCAGGACAGCTTCCCTGTCCCCGGCCGGGACTATCCCGCCCCCCTGGCCGACCTGATCTACGCCGTGGCGGAGCTGATCCAGCCCCTGCTGGACCAGGCCCAGGCCTTGGCCCTGTGCCTGCCCTTCCCCGTGGACTTTGACGGGAAGGGAGACGGCATCATCCGCCGCTTCCCTGGCACCATGACGGTGACGGAGTTCTCCCAGCAGCCCGTGCTGGCCGCTTTGCAGGCTGAGTTACTGGACCGGGGATGTCCCCCCCTTCCCATGACGTTGGTGAGCGAGCCCGACGCCGTCCTGCTGGCCGCTGGGGTCCAGCAGCCGGGATGCAGCCGGTACGTGGGCCTTACCTGGGGCAGCAGCGTCGATGTTGGCTTCGCCGCCCCGGGCAGCATCGTCCTGCGGTGGCGCGGCATCCCTGGGGACCTAATGCTGTTTGACAGCGGACTTTCCCAGGCCCAGTGCGTCCCCTTCGGCCAGGTGGATTTCTCCAAGGACCGGGACAGCTATGCCCCTGGCAAAGATCTCTATCTAAAGATGGTCTCCACCGACTACCTGGGGGAGGTCTACCGGCTGGTGATGATCAAGGCCGCCGAGGCCAAACTCCTCTCCTTCGGGTGCAGCCGGGATGTGCTCTCCCTGCGGTGGCTGGACTTGGATACCCTGGCCGAGTTTCTCACCGACCCAGAAAAAGGAGACACCCTAGCCCACTTCTGCCGGGAGCCAGAGGACCGGGAAGTCGGCCTGGCCGTGGGGCAGGCCGTCCTGGACCGGGCCGCCAAACTTCTGTGCGTGGGCCTGGCCTCGGTCCTCCAGTTCGTAGGGGCCGGACGGGATCCCAAGGCGCCGGCCTGCGTAGGCCTGCACGGCGCCGCCTTTTCCTTCCCCCCGGTGAAGGCCGCATGGGAACACCAGGTACAGACCTACCTGCGGGACACCCTGGGCCTTTCCGTCACGCTATGCTATGGCGAGAATATGCTCCCCACCGGCGCCGCCGCCGAGGCCCTCTATTCTCGCTGACCCCTTTGCAAACGAAAGAAACTACAAAGGAGAACCACTATGAAAATCATTGGTATCAACGGCAGCCCCCGGGCCAAGGGCAACACCCGCCTGGCACTGGACACCATGGGAGAGGTCTTTGCCCAGGAAGGGGTGGAATTTGACATCCTCCACATTGGCCACAAGCTCTCCCCCTGCTCCGGCTGCTTCCGCTGCGCCAAAACCCACACCTGCACCCTCCCGGACGACGGCCTGAACGCCATGTATGAACAGCTCATCCAAGCAGACGGAATCGTCCTGGCCTCCCCAGTGTATTTCGCCTCGGTGACCAGCGGGATGCGCTGCTTCCTGGACCGCATCGGCTGCATCGACATGAACAACGGCCGGAAGCTGCGGATGAAGGTGGGCGTCCCGGTGGCCGTGGCCCGCCGGGCAGGGGTCGTAAACGCCGTGGACGAGCTTTTCCACTACCTCAACTACGCCCAGATGCTCATCCCCGGTTCCCTCTACTGGCCCTTGGCCTTTGGGCAGGCCCCTGGGGAAGTGGCCCAGGATGCGGAGGGCATCCAGACTCTCCAAGTGTTAGCCCAGGAAATGGTCTATGTGATGAAGGTTCTGGACGCCGGCAAAGCGCAGGTCCCCCTGCCTCCCCTGCCCAGAAAAGTCTACACCAACTTTGTGCGATAAGGGAGGGTGCCACCATGCGCAAGAAATATCTTTTTGCTGCCATTATTCTCGTCGCCCTCTGCGTGGTTCTCATCCTTCTCGGTCTGCGGCAAAGCGGTGCGCTCACCACAGGCAGCACCGCAGAGGGGGGAAGTGCTTCTACACAGACCGAGGTCCAAGCCCCCATCACCGCCACCTTGTCGGTGTGCGGGGACATTATGAGCCATTCCCCCCAGACCAACGACGCCTATGACGCCGCCACAGACACCTACAACTACCGCCCCTGCTTCCAATATGTGAAGCCCTGGATCGAAAATGCCGACTATGCCGTGGCCAACTTTGAGACCACCCTCAACGGCCCACCCTACTCCGGCTATCCCCAGTTCTCCGCCCCGGACGCCTTGGCTGCAGACATCAAGGACACCGGCTTTGACCTGGTGACCACTGCCAACAACCACTCCATGGACAAGGGGTACGATGGCCTGGTCCGTACCCTGGACACCATGGATGCCGCCGGCCTGGCCCACGTAGGCAGCTACCGTACCCAGGAAGAGTGGAACGCCAACCACGGCGTGGTGGTGGCCGATGTGGGCGGCATCTCGGTGGCTTTCCTGGGGTACACTTATGGCACCAACGGCATTGCCATTCCCGAGGACCGTGACTTTTGCCTGAACCGCTTCAACACCGACTATACCGGAAACTGTGAAACCCTGGATCAGGAGGGGCTCTCCCAGGCGCTGGCCTACGCGGAAGGGCTGAACACCGACCTCATCGCCGTGATGATCCACTGGGGCATTGAATACCAAACCCAGCAAAACGCCTACCAGGAGGAAGTGGCCGATTTCCTCATCGCCCATGGGGCTGACCTGATCCTGGGCAGCCACTCCCATGTGCCCCAGCCCATGGAGACCCGCACGGTCACCCTGGAGGACGGGTCCACCCGGTCTGCCTTTGTGGCTTACTCCCTGGGGAACTTCGTCTCCAACCAGAGTCCCGCCACGGTGCAGGTGAATTACACCGACACCACCGCCATCCTCAACCTGGATCTCACCAAGAACTTTGAGACGGGAGAGACCACGGTGACCAACGTCAGCTACGTCCCCCTGCTGGTTCTGAACCGAGGCACTGGCGTGGCAGACCAGTATGTCATCCTAGACGTCAACGACGCCATGGCCGACTACAACGCCGGGGACACCTCCCTGGTGACTGCCGACGTCTATTCCAAACTGGAGTACGCGTTGGAAGGCTGCCACACCATTCTAGGGGAACAGTACGACACCGCCGGGACTCCCCCCACCCAAGAGGCCGCCTAACCTCGACAAACCCATGGAGATACCGTAGAAAGCAAAAAGAAGTCCGTTGCAAAAGCAACGGACTTCTTTTATAATAGAGGGCATCCCCTTGGAAGAACGGAGGACCCATCCATGCTGCACCACCCCATGATTCTGCAATGCCCCTTGTTTCAAGGGCTCCCGCCGGACGCGTTGGACTATGCCCTGTCCTACTTTGAGGCCCATGTCAAAGCCTACGAAAAGGGAGACTTTCTCCACCAGGTCTCCTTCCCCCTGGAGCGGTTTGGCCTGGTGTTGTCCGGCACCATCCAGGTCTCCATGGACGACATGGATGGCCACCATATCATCATGAACAACGTCAGCGCCGGCGGCCTCTTTGGGGAGGCCTACTGCTTCCTGGGCACCGATGCCCCCATTTACATCTGCGCGGTCACCGAGGCAGAGGTGCTTTGGATGCGCCCTACCCGGGTCAAGGCGCCCCACCTCCCCCTCCAGGAGCGGGACCAAATGCTGGCCAACCGGTTTGTGGCGGCTTTGGCCTCCCGCACCCTCTCCCTGAATCAGCGCATCCAAATCCTCTCCCGGCGCACGCTGCGGGAGAAACTCATCACCTTCCTGTCCCAATACGCCACGGCCCAGGGGGACACGTTTACCATCCCCTTTGACCGGGCCAGCATGGCCAATTTCCTGGGGGCCGACCGCAGCGCCCTGTCCCGGGAGCTGTCTCACCTCCGGAAGGAAGGGGTTTTGGACTATCATCGCAACCAGTTTCGTATCTTAAAGTAACTGTGTTTCCACCGGTTTACAAAGTGGGTTTCGAAACAGCCTGCGCCGCTCACTCCCCCCGGCTGCACAGTGCCGTGAAGTAGTGATAGTAGGGCAGCAACTCCTCAAAGGCATCCAGCAGTTCCTCCACAAGCCCAGGACTGTAGAGGAGGGCATCAATCTCCCGCTGGCAGGTGAGGTCAATGGTCTTCCGGTTGTACCACTGGTCCAGGGGCGGCTGGGGATGGCCCTTGGCCCGCTTGTACTCCTCCCCCTCCAGCCGGAACCGCGTCTGCTTTTGGAAGGCCCGGGCCAGCTTCATCATGGTCTGGGGATGCTCATCCATGTCCTGACGGAACCGGGCCATGGTGGCGGGCTTCGCCTCATAAATCCCCATGCCATAGGCGTAGCCGGCGGGATAGATCTCAAACCACAGCACCGGCCGTTCTGCCCAGCGGTCCCCAGCCATACGCAGGGAAAACCAGAGATGGCTTTTGTAGGGCCCCCGGCCATAGAGCCGCCGGGCATCCCGGTAGATTCGGCTCACCCGCACCATGAGGGGCAATGCCTCGTGGCGGGCCGAAAATTTTTCGTATACCTCTTGGGCCAGTTGGCGCATCGGGGTTTGCACATGGTCCAGATAGGTTTGCTTGTGGGCCTCAAACCAAGGGCGCTCGTTGTTGAAGCGAATACCCCAGAGAAAATCATTGGTGACCTGTGAAAAACCTTGAAACATTCTATGATCTCCTTGGACTGGGGAGAAAATGACCTCCCCACGCATAAGATTCTGCTGCCGGGGCAAAGTGAACCATAGGAGATTCCCCCTGCCTGTCCCAACGCAGCGGCTGGTTTTTTATCCTATCACAAAGCAGATCGCTTTGCAATTACTTGGGAAAATATGGATGATCAAATTATTTTTTCTATTTTTGTAAAGACTTTTGTAAAAAACTCTTGCAAAATAAAAAAGAAAGTCCTATAATGTGCGATAGGCTTTTCCTGCCTCATCTTCGATCAGTTTTAGCGGCAAACAACAAATTCTATTCTCACAGTTTGTATAGGTTGACCCTTGCAAAAAGAGAGAGAACGTACTATGATGTAGGCTGATAGTTTTTGGTCTCTGATTTTCCACTCTGCTTTCCCAATGATCGGAGTTTCCTGATATCGCACATAAAAAGGGAGGAAATTTTATTATGTTAGGCAACAGCATCAAAAAATTTGCACTGAGTCAGGCCTTTTCCTACATTGAAAAGGATCCCATCAAAAACTTGGTCCACGTGATGGACATGGTGGACAAATTCGCGGGCGACGGTCCCCAGTCCTTCCCCCGTCAGCGTAAAGCCATCCGCGATGCTGTCACCAACGAGAACTCCACCGCCCATAAGCTGGTGGTTCGTATGATGACCGAAATGGACCTCGGCTTCACCGAAACCCTGCTGTCCAACTTCTTCCTCAACGCCAGCATCACTGGTTGGAAGAAGGGCGACGAAATCCGTAAGAAATACAATTGCAACGTGCCCTGGGCCATCCTGCTGGATCCCACCTCTGCCTGCAACCTGCACTGCAAGGGCTGCTGGGCCGCAGAGTATGGCAATAAGCTGAACCTCACCTACGACGAGATTGACAGCATCATCCGTCAGGGCAAGGAAATGGGCACTTACTTCTATATCTATACCGGCGGCGAACCCCTGGTGCGGAAGAAGGACCTCATCAAGCTCTGCGAAGTCCACTCCGACGCCATCTTCATGTGCTTCACCAACGGCACCCTCATTGACGAGCAGTTCGCTGCCGACATGATGCGGGTGAAGAACTTCGTCCCCGTTATCAGCGTGGAGGGGTACGAGGAGTCCATGGACTCCCGCCGTGGTGACGGCACCTACCAGAGAGCCGTGAAGGCCATGAACCTGCTGAAGAGCCACCGCCTGCCCTTCGGCAACTCCATCTGCTATACCAGCGTCAACATCAAGGACGTCAGCACCGAGGCCTATGTGGACCAGCTGGTGGACTGGGGTTCCTACTTCGTGTGGTACTTCCACTACATGCCCGTGGGCAAGGACGCCGTGCCCGAGCTGCTCCCCTCCCCCGAGCAGAGAGAGCACATGTACCACCAGATTCGTACCCTGCGCGGTAAGAAGCCCATCTTCATGCTGGACTTCCAGAACGACGGTGAGTATGTGGGCGGCTGCATCGCTGGCGGCCGGCGTTACCTCCACATCAACGCCAATGGCGACTGCGACCCCTGCGTGTTCATTCACTACTCCGACTCCAACATCCGGGAAAAGACCCTGCTGGAGGCCCTGCGCTCCCCCCTGTTCATGGCCTACCACGACGGGCAGCCCTTCAACGACAACCACCTGCGTCCCTGCCCCATGCTGGAGAATCCCGAGAAGCTGCGGGAGATCGTCCACAAGTCCGGCGCCCATCCCAGCGATGTCACCGCTGTGGAAGAGGTCGACGATCTGTGCGCCAAGTGTGACAGCTACGCAGAGAACTGGCAGCCCACCGCCGACCGCCTGTGGGAATGCTCCCACGGCTGTGCCTCCTGCCAGAAGATGGCTGCGGGGAAGTAATCCAAAGTTTACAATCTATTCCTTGTTATTCCTGACGAAAAATAGTATACTACCTTTGGTTACACGGACCGGAGGCCTAATGGGCCATGTGCCCTGGGCCTCCGGTTTTTGTTTCCCAAACTCCCAGAAATCGGAGGCACGCCTATGCCTGCACTGAACCAACCCGCCGGCCCCTCCGGACAGGGACCTGTGGGCCTCACCACCGCCCAGGTTCGAAAACGGATCCAAGCTGGCCAGGTCAACACCCCGCCAGAATCTCCCACCAAAACGGTGAAGCGGATTGTCCTGGAGAACCTCTTCTCCTTCTTTAACATCATCTTCTATATCATCGCCGGTTTCCTGATTGCGGTGGGCTCTTTCGGAGAGTTGATTTTCCTCCTGGTGGTGGCCGCCAACACTGCCATCGGCATCATCCAGGAGCTCCATGCCAAGAAAAAATTGGACTCCCTCTCCCTCCTCTCTGCCCCACGGTCCCAAGTGGTTCGAGATGGGATCGAAGGCACCATCCCCACCAGCCACTTGGTACAGGATGACCTGGTCATCCTCTCCGCCGGCAACCAAATTCCGGCCGATGCCAAAGTGGTCTCCGGCAGTGTCCAGGTGAACGAGTCCCTGATCACCGGTGAGTCGGACGAAATCACCAAAGGGGAGGGCAGCGAGCTGCTCTCCGGCAGCTTTGTCGTCTCTGGCAAGTGTTACGCCGTGCTCACCCATGTGGGGGCAGAGTCCTATGCCTCCCGCCTGACCAACGAGGCCAAAAAATCCAAAAAGAGCCACCTGCCTGGGATGATGCGCTCCTTGAACCGGCTGCTCATCGGCATCGGCATCCTCATCGTCCCCATCGGAGGGCTGCTGTTTTACCGGCAGTACTCCCTCCTCCACCTGACCGTAAAGGAAGGGGTGGAGACCACCGCCGCCGCCGTTATCGGCATGATCCCCGAAGGGCTGTACCTGATGGTGAGCTTGGCCCTGGCCGCCAGCGTTTTGCGCCTGGCCCAGCGAAACACCTTGGTACAGGACCTCAAGTGCACCGAGACCCTGGCCCGGGTGGACGTGCTGTGCGTAGACAAAACCGGCACCATCACCCAGCCGGAAATGGCCTACTGCGGCCTGCTCCCTCTGGACACCCAGCTGACCCAGGAGGGGTTGGAAACCGTCCTGTCCGACTTTGTCTCCAACATGGAGCCGGACAACGAGACTATGCAGGCCCTGCAGAAGGCCCTGAAGCGGGATGACTTCCGCAAGGCCGTCCAGGTCCTGGGCTTCTCCTCTGAGACCAAATACAGCGCTGTCTCCTATGGCGAGGAGGAGAGCTACGTCCTGGGGGCCCCGGAATTCATTCTAGGGGCGGAGGGCTATGCCCCCCACCGGGCCGTGGCAGAGGAGGCCATGGCCGACGGCAGCCGGGTGCTTCTCCTGGCCGCCTGCCGCCCGGGGCCCAACGGCCGGGGCATTGCCGACCCCCATCCCTTGGCCTTCATATTGCTGCGCAACCCCGTCCGGGAAAACGCCAAGGAGACCTTCGCCTACTTCCGGGACCAGGGCGTGACCATCAAAGTGATCTCCGGGGACAACCCCGTCACCGTGGCTGCCGCCGCCCGGGAGGCCGGGATTGAAGGGGCCGACAAGTACGTGGATGCCTCCACCCTGACCACGGAGGCCGAGGTCGCCGCCGCTTGCGAGACCTATAACGTCTTTGGCCGGGTGAAGCCCAATCAGAAGAAACAGCTCATCCAAGCCCTCCAAAGCAAGAAACACACCGTGGCCATGACCGGTGACGGCGTCAACGACGTGCTGGCCCTGAAGGAGGCCGACTGCAGCGTGGCCATGGCCTCCGGCAGTGACGTAGCAGCCCAGATCTCTGACCTGGTGCTGATGAACTCCGACTTCTCCTCCATGCCCTCGGTGGTGGCCGAGGGACGCCGGGTCATCAACAACATTGAACGGGCCGCCTCGCTGTACCTGGTGAAGAACATCTTCTCCCTGATCCTCGCCGTCATCTCCATCACAGCGGCCTTCTCCTATCCTCTGACCCCCTCCCAGCTCACGCTGATGAGCCTGTTGGCCATTGGTATCCCCTCGCTGATCCTGGCCTTGGAGCCCAACGAGAACTTGGTTCAAGGGAAGTTCCTCCGAAACGCCATTCTCCGGGCGCTCCCTGCGGCTTTCACAGACCTATTCATTATCATCTTTGTCCTGCTCTTCCAGCAGGCCTTCCAGATCAACAACAATGAGATCTCCACCATCACCGCGCTGCTGGTGACCATTGTGGGCTTCTTCATGCTCTGGAAGGTGGCCAAGCCTGTGAACAGACTCCATGTGGGCATGATGGCCGGACTGATCGCCGCCCTGGTGTTCATTGTCCTCTTCCTCCCGGGACTCTTCTCCCTGTCCCCCTTGTCCTTCGGTGGATATCTCATTCTGATCCTGTTTACCCTGCTGATCCCTTCGGTGATCTGGCTGCTGAACAAGGCCCTGGAGGGGCTCCTGCTCCTTCTGCAGAAAGCAGAGGGCGGCAAGCGCGCTGCCTGAGCACCACAACGAGAGGCACGTCCCCCTTCCCAACACCGTAAAAAACCGGACCCATGACGGGTCCGGTTTTTTTGCGGTTATATTGTTGGAAACAGAAGGATAGAAGCTCAGGCCTCTTCCTCGGGCTGGGCTTTCTCCGCCTCTGCGGCACGGACCAGCTTGGCAGTGTCCAGGGCGATCATCAGCTCCTCGTTGGTGGGAATCATGAGGATCTTGTTGGGGGAGTCGTCGGTGGAGATGATGGCCTCCTTGCCGCGGACCTTGTTCTTCTCGGGGTCCAGCTTCAGGCCCAGGAACTCCAGGCCCTCCACGATCCGGGCGCGGAGGGTGGGGGAGTTCTCGCCCACGCCGGCGGTGAAGACCACGGCGTCCAGGCCGCCCATGGCAGCGGCGCAGGAGCCGATGCGCTTGGTGACCTTGTAGCAGAAGACGTCAATGGCCAGCTGGGCGCGCTCGTTGCCCTCGGCAGCGGCGGCCTCCAGGTCACGGAAGTCGGAGGAGATGCCGGAGATGCCCAGCACGCCGGACTCCTTGTTCAGGGCGCTCTCCACGCGCTTGGTGGAGTTGCCCCGCTGGTCCACGATGTAGTCCACGATGGCCGCGTCGATGGCGCCGGCACGGGTGCCCATAGGCAGGCCGTCCTGGGGAGTGAAGCCCATGGAGGTGTCGATGGACTTGCCGAACTTCACAGAGCAGGTGGAGGCACCGTTGCCCAGGTGGAGGCTGGCGATGCGCAGCTCCTCAATGGGGCGGCCCAGCAGGGCGGCGGCCCGCTCGGTGACGTACTGGTGGGAGGTGCCGTGGAAGCCATAGCGGCGGACCTTGTTCTCGGTGTACCAGCGGTAAGGCACGGCGTAGATGTAAGCCTTGGGGGGCATGGTCTGGTGGAAGGCGGTGTCGAACACAGCCACCATGGGGGTGTTGGGCATGACTTCCTTGCAGGCCTCGATGCCGGTGATGTTGGCGGGGTTGTGGAGGGGGGCCAGGGGGATGCACTCCCGGATGCCCTTCATCACGTTCTTGTCGATGATCACGGAATGGGTGAACTCCTCACCGCCGTGGACCACACGGTGGCCCACCGCGTCGATCTCGGACATGTCCTTGATGACGCCGTAGTAGTTGTGGGTCAGGACCTCCATGACCAGCTTGATGGCGGCCTCGTGGTCGGGCATGTAACGGTCGGCGTCGTAGACGTCCTTACCGGTGGGGGTGTGCTTGATGTGGCCGTCCAGGCCGATGCGCTCGCACAGGCCCTTGGCCAGAACTTCCTTGGTATCGGGGTCCAGCAGCTGATACTTCAGGGAAGAGCTGCCTGCGTTGATGACCAGAATTTTCATGGTACGTTCCACTCCTTACTCGTAAATCCTTGGGATGGTGCTTGCTTGTTTGCCCCCTTGGGGGTAAAATAGTTCATACAGGAATATATTAGCCCATTTTGTGGGAAAGGACAACTGTTTTTTTCCCAAATTTCGAAATTTTTCCGAGGGGTGGTTGGGCCATGCGTACAATCGGCATCATCGCGGAATATAACCCCTTTCACAGCGGCCACCGGCACCACATCCAGGCGGTGCGCCAGGCCTTTGGCGCAGACTGCGCCGTGGTCTGTGCCATGAGCGGCAACTGGGTCCAGCGGGGGGAGGCCGCCTTGGCAGACAAGTGGACCCGGACTGCCCTGGCCCTCCGGCAGGGGGTGGACTTGGTGCTGGAACTGCCCACCCCTTGGGCGGTGTCCTCGGCAGAACCCTTTGCCCGGGGCGGGGTGGGCCTGCTCACCGCCACCGGGGTGGTGGACACCTTGAGCTTCGGCAGCGAAGCGGGGGCGCTGCCCCCCTTGCAGGCCGCAGCGGACTGCCTGGCCTCCCCTGCCTGGCAGGAAGTGCTGCGCCAGGGGCTGGCAGAGGGTCTCTCCTTCCCGGTGGCCCGGCAGCAGGCTGCTACGGCCCTTCTCGGGGACGCTGCCCGCTGTCTCCAAGGGCCCAACAATAATTTAGGGGTAGAGTACCTGCTCGCCCTGCGTGCCTTAGAGAGCCCGCTGCTCCCTCACACCGTCCCTCGCCAGGGGGCGGGGCACGATGAGGGGCCTTCCCCCTCCTCCCCCCATGCCTCTGCCAGCTACCTGCGGGAGAGGATCCTGGCCGGGGACCCTGCCCCCCTCACCCCATACCTCACCGCCCCAGAGGAGGCCACCCTGCGGCAGGATCCCGCCGCGTTGGACTTCGGGCTCCGGGGGGTGCTGGCCCGGCTGCGGACCATGACGGAGGAAGACTGGTCCCGGCTGCCTGACAGCGGGGAGGGGCTGCACCACCGCCTCTTCGCCGCCGCCCAGGCTGCCACGTCCCTGCCCCAGCTCTATGCCCTGGCCAAGACCAAACGCTATCCCCTGGCCCGGATTCGGCGGCTGGTCTTGTGGGCTTTCCTGGGGCTCACAGCCGAGGACCGGCCTGCTGCCCTCCCCTATCTCCGGGTCCTGGGCTTCACCCAACGGGGGCAGATTCTCCTGAGGCAGATGAAGACCGCCGCCTCCCTGCCCATTCTGGTGAAGCCCGCCCACGCTGCCCGCCTGCCGGAGGAGGCCCGCCGCCTCTTCGCGCTGGAGGCCCGGTGCACCGCCCTCTACGATTTGTGCCGCCAGAAATTTGGCCAAACCCCTGGAAAGAATGAGTATACGCAGAATCCCATCCGTCTTTAACCACCAAAACTACAACCGCACCGGCCCTGTTTGGGCCGGTGCGGTTGTTTCTTTCGCAAATAGGTTGTGTTTAGAAGAGGCCTTCGATCCGGCCGTTCTCGTCCACGTCGATCTTCTCTGCGGCGGGAACCTTGGGCAGGCCGGGCATGGTGAGGATCTCCCCGGTGAGGGCCACGATAAAGCCGGCCCCGGCGGAAACCTTCAGGTTCCGCACGGTGACGGTGAAGCCCTCCGGCGCTCCCAGGAGGGAGGCGTTGTCTGAGAAGCTGTACTGGGTCTTCGCCATGCAGATGGGGTAGGTGCCGTAGCCCTGGTCCGTCAGCTGCTTGGCCTGCTTCTTGGCGTTGGAGGTGAGAACCACGTCCTTGCCGTGGTAGATCTTGGTGACAATGGTCTGGAGCTTCTCCTCAATGGTGGTGTCCAGCTCATAGGAGGGATGGTAGTGGTTGGGCTGCTCACACAGGCGGACCACTTCCTCGGCCAGGGCACGGCCGCCCTCGCCCCCCTTGGCCCACACCTCGGAGAGGGCCACGTTGACCCCCAGTTCCTTGCACTTGGCCTCGATGAGGGCCAGCTCCGCCTCGGTGTCCAGGGGGAAGCGGTTGATGGCCACCACGCAGGGCAGGCCAAAGACCTTGGTGATGTTCTCCACATGGCGCAGGAGGTTGGGCAGGCCCTTCTCCAGGGCTTCCAGGTTCTCGGTGCCCAGGTCGGCCTTGGCGACACCGCCGTGGTGCTTCAGGGCCCGCACCGTGGCCACCACCACCACCGCGTCGGGGTGGATGTCCGCCATGCGGCACTTGATGTCCAGGAATTTCTCCGCCCCCAGGTCGGCGCCGAAGCCGGCCTCGGTGACCGCATAGTCCCCCAGTTTCAGGGCCGCCTTGGTGGCCATGATGGAGTTGCAGCCGTGGGCGATGTTAGCAAAGGGGCCCCCGTGGATGAGGGCAGGAGTGCCTTCCAGGGTCTGGACCAGGTTGGGTTTCAGCGCGTCCTTCAGCAGGGCGGTCATGGCCCCGGCGGCCTTCAGATCCCCAGCGGTGACGGGCTTGTCATCGTAGGTGTAGGCCACCACCATGCGGCTCAGCCGCTCCTTCAAATCGGTGATGGAGGTGGCCAGGCACAGCACCGCCATGACCTCGGAGGCCACGGTGATGTCGAACCCGTCCTCCCGGGGCACGCCCTGCATCCGGCCGCCCAGGCCGTCTACAATGTTGCGCAGCTGGCGGTCGTTCATGTCCACGCAGCGCTTCCAGGTGATCTTCTTCACGTCAATGCCCAGGGAATTGCCCTGCTGGATGTGGTTGTCCAGCATCGCGGCCAGCAGATTATTGGCTGCGCCAATGGCGTGGAAGTCCCCGGTGAAGTGGAGGTTGATGTCCTCCATAGGCACCACCTGGGCATAACCGCCGCCGGCGGCCCCGCCCTTCAGGCCGAAGACCGGGCCCAGAGAGGGCTCCCGCAGGGCCACCACGGATTTCTTGCCGATCTTTCGCAGGCCGTCGGCCAGGCCCACGGTGGTGGTGGTCTTCCCCTCCCCGGCAGGGGTGGGGGTGATGGCGGTGACCAGGATCAGCTTGCCGTCTGGCCCCTGGTGGTCCTGGAAAAACTTGGTGTCGATCTTGGCTTTGTAGTTGCCGTACTGCTCCAGGTACTCCTCCGCAATGCCGGCCTCCCGGGCGATGTCCCGAATGTGCTGCATGGGGCAGGCCTGGGCGATCTCAATATCACTCCGCATGGGAATCCTCTCCTTTCTTTTCTGGAAAACTTGGCTGGATCAATGGGCTTACTGGCCGCCGCTGGTGGTGCGGAGGGTGACGTCATGGTAGCCGCCCTCCACAATGCTGGTGGCAGAGACCAGGGTGAGCTTGGCGTTCTGCTGCAGGTCGGGAATGGTGATCACGCCGCAGTTGCACATGGTGGACTTGACCTTGTACAGGCTCTTCTCCACGTTGTCGTGGAGGGAACCGGCGTAGGCCACGTAGGAGTCCACGCCTTCCTCAAAGGCCAGGTCGTTCTTACCACCCAGGTCATAGCGTTGCCAGTTGCGGGCACGGTTAGACCCCTCGCCCCAGTATTCCTTCACGTAGGCGCCGTTGACCATGAGTTTGTTGGTGGGGCTCTCGTCAAACCGGGCGAAGTACCGGCCCAGCATCAGGAAGTCGGCCCCCATGGCCAGGGCCAGTGTCATGTGGAAGTCAAAGACGATGCCGCCGTCGGAGCAGATGGGCACATAGACGCCGGTCTCCTTGAAATACTCATCCCGGGCCGCTGCCACCTCGATGAGGGCGGAGGCCTGGCCGCGGCCGATGCCCTTGGTCTCCCGGGTGATGCAGATGGAGCCGCCGCCGATGCCTACCTTCACAAAGTCGGCCCCGGCCCGGGCCAGGAAGCGGAAGCCCTCCCGGTCCACCACGTTGCCGGCGCCCACCTTGACGGTGTCGCCGTACTTCTCCCGGATGAAGTCGATGGTCTTTTTCTGCCAGACGGAGTATCCCTCGGAGGAGTCGATGCACAGGATATCGGCCCCGGCCTCCACCAGGGCGGGCACCCGCTCCTCGTAGTCCTTGGAGTTGATGCCGGCCCCCACCAGGTAGCGCTTGTCGGCGTCCTGAAGGGCCAGGGGATGCTCCTTGTGCTCGGAGTAGTCCTTGCGGAAGACGAAGTACATCAGGTGATCCTCGTCGTCCACCACCGGCAGGGCGTTGAGCTTATTGTCCCAGATGATGTCGTTGGCCTCCTTCAAGGTGGTGGAGGCAGGGGCGGTGATGAGCTTTTCCCGGGGGGTCATGAAGTCCCGCACGGGAACGTCGGTGCTCATCCGGGTCACCCGGTAATCCCGGCTGGTGACCAGCCCCAGGAGCTTGCCGTTGGGGGTGGCATCCTCGGTGATGGCCACGGTGGAGAAGCCGTTCTTCTCCTTCAGGGCCAGCACATCCGCCAGGGTATGGTCCGGGGTGAGGTTGGAGGCGCTGATGACGAAGCCGGCCTTGCTGCTCTTCACCCGGCGGACCATGGCGGCCTCATCGGCGATGGACTGGGAGCCGTAGATGAAGGACAGGCCCCCCTCCTTGGCCAGGGCCACGGCCAGGGTGTCGTTGGACACGGCCTGCATGATGGCGGAGACCAGGGGGATGTTCAGGCTGATGGGGCACTCCTCCTCCCCCTTCCGATACTTCACCAGGGGGGTCTTGAGGGAGACGTTGTCCGGGATGCACTCCTCAGACGTGTAACCCGGCACCAACAGATACTCACTGAAGGTGTGGGAGGGTTCGGGATAGTAATAAGCCATGTGGGGCTCCTCCTTTCGTTCTCACAGGAAATACTCCACCGCCGAGCGGAAGAGCTTCATGTCATAGTCACCGGGGACGTTCTGATACAGGCCGGGGCCGGTGCGTTCGCTGTGGCCCATCTTACCCAGGACCCGCCCGTCGGGAGAGGTGATGCCCTCGATGGCCCAGACGGAGTTGTTGGGGTTAAAGTGGACATCGGCGGTGGGATTGCCTGCCAGGTCCACGTACTGGGTGGCGATCTGCCCGTTGTCCGCCAGCTGCTGGACCAGTTCCTGGGAGGCCAGGAACCGCCCCTCCCCGTGGGAGATGGGCACGGTGTACACCTCCCCGGGCTTGGTGTTCATGAGCCAAGGGGACTTGTTGGAGGCCACCCGGGTGTGTACCAGGCGGGACTGGTGCCGGCCGATGGTGTTGAAGGTGAGGGTGGGGCAATGCTCGTCGGTGTCGACGATCTCCCCGTAGGGCACCAGGCCCAGTTTGATGAGGGCCTGGAAGCCGTTGCAGATGCCCAGCATCAGGCCATCCCGGTTTTTCAGCAGGTCGTGGACCTGGTCCTTCAGCTTCTCTGCCCGGAAGAAGGAGGTGATGAGCTTGGCCGAGCCGTCGGGCTCGTCGCCGCCGGAGAAGCCGCCGGGGAGGAAGACCATCTGGGCCTGGGCCAGCTTCTGGGCCACCAGGTCCATGGACTGGGCGATGTCCCCTGCGGTGAGGTTCTTGATGACCACGATCTCCGGCACGGCCCCCGCCTGGGCCATGGCCTTGGCGGCGTCATACTCGCAGTTGGTGCCGGGGAAGACGGGGATGAGCACCCGGGGCTGGGGGGCCTTGATGAGGGGCTTCTTCCAGCTGTCGCTCTCGTAAACCAGGGTGGGGATGGTCCCCTCGCCCTGAGGGATGTTGCAGGGGTAGATGGGCTCCAGCTTGCCCTCATAGGCCGCCAGCAACTCCTGGGCGGTGAGGGTCTGGCCGTTCCAGGTGAGGTCGCCGGTCTCCGTGGTGGTACCCAGGGACAGGCCGATGGTTTCCTGATTATCGGTCAGCTCCAGGATGAAGGAGCCGTAGGCATAGGAGAAGAGCTCGTCCAAGGTGCAGCCGGGGTCAAAGGCCAGGCCGATGCCGTTGCCCAGGGACATCTTCAAGATCCCCTCTGCCACCCCGCCGTAGCCGGGGGTATAGGCGGCCAGGACCTTGCCCTTCTTCACCAGGCGGTTCACCGTCTGGTAGACCTTTTTCAGGGAGGCTGCCACCGGCAGGCCGTCCGGGCCGTACTCGGGGCAGAGCCACACCACCGGATGGCCGGCCCCCTTGAACTCGGGGGAGAGGATGCGGCTCACCTTGTCGGTGGTCACGGCAAAGGACACCAAGGTGGGGGGGACGTCCAGGTCCTCGAAGGAGCCGCTCATGGAGTCCTTGCCGCCGATGGCGGCGATCTCCAACTCCTTCTGAGCCCGGTAGGCCCCCAGGAGAGCGGCCAAAGGCTGGCCCCAGCGGTGGGGATCCTTCCCCAGCTTCTGGAAGTACTCCTGGAAGCTCAGGTAGGTCTCCTTCAAATCGGCACCGGTGGCCACCAGTTTGGATACCGACTCGATGACCGCCAGGTAGGCCCCGTGGTAGGGGCTCTTCTCGGTGATATAGGGGTTATAGCCCCAGGCCATCAGGGAGCAGGTGTCGGTCTCCCCTTCCTCCCGGGAGATCTTGTTGACCATGGCCTGGGTGGGGGTGAGCTGATACTTGCCACCGAAGGGCATGAGGACGGTGCCCCGGCCGATGGTGGAGTCAAACCGCTCCGACAGGCCCCGCTTGGAGCAGACGTTCAGGTCCGCTGCCAGATCCAGGTAGCCCTGGCGGAAGTCCTTCACCTGGTCCTTCAGGATGGACTCCGGAGCGGCGGTGATGGCGGTGGTGTGCTTCTCCACCCCGTTGGTGTCCAGGAAGGAACGGGCGATGTCCACGATGGTGTTGCCGTTCCAGGTCATGGTGAGGCGGCCCTGGTCTGTGACCGTGGCCACCACCGTGGCCTCCAGGTTCTCCTGGTCGGCCAGTTCCATGAACCGGGGGGCGTCCTGGGCTTCCACCACCACGGCCATCCGCTCCTGGGATTCGCTGATGGCAAGCTCCGTGCCGTCCAGGCCCTCGTACTTCTTGGGGACCTGGTTGAGGTCGATGGCCAGGCCCTCGGCCAGCTCGCCGATGGCCACGGAGACCCCGCCGGCGCCGAAGTCGTTGCAGCGCTTAATCAGGCGGGAGGCCTCGGGGTTACGGAAGAGGCGCTGGAGCTTCCGCTCCTCCGGGGCGTTGCCCTTCTGCACCTCCGCCCCGCAGGTCTCCAGGGAGGCGGTGGTGTGAGACTTGGAGGAGCCAGTGGCCCCGCCGCAGCCGTCCCGGCCTGTGCGGCCGCCCAGGAGGATCACCACATCCCCGGGGGCAGGCCGCTCCCGCCGGACGTTGGCGGCAGGGGCAGCCGCGATCACCGCGCCGATCTCCATGCGCTTGGCGGCATAGCCGGGGTGGTAGAGCTCGTCCACCTGGCCGGTGGCCAGGCCGATCTGGTTGCCATAGGAGGAGTACCCCGCAGCCGCCTTGGTGACGATGGTCCGCTGGGGGAGCTTGCCGGCCATGGTCTCCTCAATGGGGGTGAGGGGGTTGGCTGCACCGGTCAGGCGCATGGCGGAGTAGACATAGGACCGGCCGGAGAGGGGGTCCCGGATGGCGCCGCCCACGCAGGTGGCCGCGCCGCCGAAGGGCTCACTCTCCGTGGGGTGGTTGTGGGTTTCGTTCTTAAAGAGAAGGAGCCAGTCCTCCTTGCCGTGGTCGGTGTCCACCTTGATCTTCACCGTGCAGGCGTTGACCTCCTCGGACTCGTCCAGGTGGGGCATTTTCCCCTGCTTTTTCAGGTACTTGGCCACAATGGTGCCGATGTCCATGAGGTTCACCGGCTTGGTGCGGCCCAGGCGCTTGCGGGTGTTCAGATAGTCCTCATAGGTCTGCTGGAGGATGGGGCTCTGGAACTCCACGGCATCGATGGTGGTCAGGAAGGTGGTGTGGCGGCAGTGGTCGGACCAATAGGTGTCGATCACCCGCAGCTCGGTGATGGTGGGGTCCCGGTCCTCGGAGCGGAAGTAATCCCGGCAGAAACGCAGGTCGTCCAGGTCCATGGCCAGGCCGTAGTCGGCCACCATGGCGGCCAGGCCCTCCTCGTCCAGGTCCCGGAAGCCGTTGAGGGTGGCCACCGTCTCGGGGATGGCGTAATCCATGGCCAGGGTGTCGAAGGGCTCCAGCGAGGCCTCCCGAGACTCCACGGGGTTGATGAGGTACTTCTTGATGGCAGCCACCTCTTCCGCCGTCAGGTCCCCAGTGAGGTGGTAGACCCGGGCGGAGCGGACCAGGGGGCGCTCCCCCTGGGAGAGGATCTGGATGCACTGGGCGGCAGAATCCGCCCGCTGATCAAACTGGCCGGGGAGGTACTCCACGGCAAAGAGGATGCCCCCCTCCGGGAGGGTGTCCGTCACCAGGTCCAGCTGGGGCTCAGACAGGATGGTCCGGACACTGTGGTCAAAGAGCTCCGGCGAGATATTCTCCACATCGTAGCGGTTGAGCAGCCGCAGCCCCTTCAGGGAGGAGATCCCCAGCAGGGTGCGGATGTCGCTGGCCAGGGCGTCGGCCTCGGCGGTGAGGCCCGGCCGTTTTTCTACATATACCCGATATACCATTTACTTTACCTCTTCCTCCGCCCGCAGTGCACGGGCGCCGATGTCCTTACGGCAGTAGGCGTTCTGGAAGGTGACCCGGGCCCCCTCCTGGTAGGCCTTGTCGATGGCCTCCTTCAGGGTGTTCCCCAGGGCCGTAACCCCCAGGACCCGGCCGCCGGAGGTTTTGAGCACGCCGTCCTCCAGCTTGGCCCCGGCGACGAAGACCTGGGCGTCCAGATCCTCCGGGATGGTGATGGGGAACCCCGTCTCGTACTTCTTGGGATACCCCTCCGAGGCCAGCACCAGGCAGCAGGCGTACTGGTCCCGGAACTTCACCTCGGTCCCGGCCAGGGTGCCGTTGGCGGTGGCCTCCATGATGGTGAGCAGGTCGCTCTCCAGCAGGGGCAGGACCACCTGGGTCTCCGGGTCGCCGAAGCGGCAGTTGTACTCGATGACCTTGGGCCCCTGTTCCGTGAGCATGAGGCCAAAATACAGGCAGCCCTTGAAGGTGCGGCCCTCGGCGTTCATGGCCCGGATGGTGGGCAGGAAGATGGTGTCCATGCACACCTGAGCGATCTCGTCGGTGTAATAGGGGTTGGGGGCCACGGTGCCCATGCCGCCGGTGTTGGGGCCGGTGTCCCCATCGCCGATGCGCTTGTGGTCCATGGAGGAGACCATGGGCACCACCACCTTGCCGTCGGTGAAGGAGAGGACCGAGACTTCAGGCCCGGTGAGGAACTCCTCGATGACGATGTGGCTGCCGCTCTCCCCGAAGACCTTGTCCTCCATGCAGGCACGGACGGCGTCCTCCGCCTCCTGCCGGGTCATGGCCACGGTAACCCCCTTGCCCAGGGCCAGGCCGTCGGCCTTGACCACCGTGGGGATGGGGGCGGTTTTCAGGTACTCCAGGGCCCGGTCCATGTCGTCAAAGACCTGGTACTGGGCCGTGGGGATGTGATACTTCTTCATGAGGTCTTTGGAAAAGACCTTGCTGCCCTCCAGGATGGCGGCAGCCTTGTTGGGGCCGAAGCAGGGAATGCCCACGGCCTCCAGCCGGTCCACCGCCCCCAGGACCAGGGGATCGTCAGGCGCCACCACGGCAAAGTCAATGGCGTTTTCCTGGGCAAAGGCGGTGATGGCGTCCAGGTCCTTGGCGCCAATGCCGGTGCAAACGGCGTCGGCGGCCATGCCGCCGTTGCCGGGGGCAGCATAGATCTGGGTGACCCGGGGGCTCTTTTTCAGGCTCTTGATGATGGCGTGCTCCCGGCCGCCGCCGCCCACAACGAGAATGTTCATTGGGAAGGTCCTCCTTTTCTCAGTGGTGGAACAGGCGCATGCCGGTGAAGGCCATGACCATGTTGTAACGGTTGGCAGTCTCAATCACATTGTCGTCCCGGATGGACCCGCCGGGCTCCACAATGTAGGTCACGCCGGACTTTCTCGCCCGCTCCACGTTGTCCCCAAAGGGGAAGAAGGCATCAGAGCCCACAGTGACCCCGGTCTGGGTAGCAATCCAGTCCTTCTTCTCCTGGGCCGTGAGGGGCTCCGGACGGACTTTGAACACGGCCTGCCAGGCCCCATCCCGGAGGACGTCCTCATACTCATCGGAGAGGTAGACGTCGATGGCATTGTCCCGGTCGGGCCGGCGGATGCCGTCCACGAACTGGAGTCCCAAAGCCTTAGGATGCTGGCGGAGGTACCAGTTGTCCGCCTTGTTCCCCGCCAGGCGGGTGCAGTGGATGCGGCTCTGCTGGCCGGCGCCCACCCCGATAGCCTGCCCGTTCTTCACATAGCACACGGAGTTGGACTGGGTGTATTTGAGGGTGATGAGGGCCACGATCATATCGATCTTGGCCTCCTTGGGCAGGTCCTGGTTCTCGGTGACCAGGTTTGTTAGCAGGGACTCGTCAATCCGAAAGTTATTCCGGCCCTGCTCAAAGGTGATGCCAAAGACATCCTTGTGCTCCTGGGGGGCGGGGATGTAGTTGGGGTCGATCTTCACCACGTTATAGTTGCCCTTCTTCTTGCTCTTGAGGATCTCCAAGGCCTCGGGGGTGTAGTCCGGGGCGATGATGCCGTCGGAAACCTCGTGCTTGAGGTAGGCGGCGGTGGCGGCATCGCAGGTGTCGCTGAGGGCCGCCCAGTCACCGTAGGAGCACAGCCGGTCCGCCCCCCGGGCCCGGATGTAGGCGCAGGCGATGGGGGTCAGCTGGGCGTCGGGCTCCACGAAGTAGATGGCCCGGTCGGTGTCGCTCAGGGGCAGGCCCACGGCGGCCCCGGCGGGAGAGACGTGTTTGAAGGAGGCCGCGGCGGGCAGGCCGGTGGCCTCTTTCAGCTCCTTCACCAGCTGCCAGGAGTTCAGGGCGTCCAGGAAGTTGATGTACCCCGGCTTGCCGTTGAGGACCTCCAGGGGCAGCGCCCCCCCGTCCTTGCGGAAGATGCGGGCGGGCTTCTGGTTGGGGTTGCAGCCGTATTTCAGTTCCAGTTCATGCATAGGTTCTCCCTCTCCTCTCTCGGTTATTGATATTTGTTGACGATCCGCTCTTCCCACGTCCCCGTGGCCAGGTTGGTGTAGCGGACGTAGAGGGAGATCTTGTTGGCTTCGTTGAGGTTGGACCAGAGTAGGTTCACGCAGTCCTCCAGAGTGTCCGGAATGGCCACCCGCTCGGGTTCCCCCTGGAAGGTGGGGATGGGGTTGCCGTCGGTAACGTAGGTATGGAGGAAGTGGCCCACCCCGGCCAGGCCCGGGTAGGCGAAGGTGTACCGGGCGCAGGCGGTGCCTTCGGCATCGGCGCTCTTCAGGATGGAGAGCTTGTAGCTGCCGTCCGGGGAGAGCAGGCCAGAGATCCGGGGGGTCCAGTTGGGCCCGTCGGGCTCAAAGGCCCGGGTAGACAGGGCCTGTTCAAAGGGAAGGCCCTGCTCCAGGAAGTCCCGGATGGTGTCGGTCTGGTCTCCGTTGGTGACGATGAGGCCCCGGCCCATCTGCCGGACGGGGTGATAGATGATGAGGCTGGGGTCAGCCAGCTTCGCCGGGTCATAGGCCTGGGTGCGGATGCCGTCGGGCTCCTTCACGAAGACCCGGTTGCGGCTGTTCTCGCTGCGGCCCATGATGAAGTAGGCCGCCACCGACTGCTTCCCGTCGGCGGTCTTTCCCAGAACAATGCCCCGGCCGGGGTAGGGGTTCCCTGCCAGCAGGGCTGCCAGGTCGTGGGTTTCGTAGACGTTCATTGGTCCTTCTCCCTCCTGATCTCTTCCGATATCATCTGGGTGGCCTGGGGCAGGAGGATCCACTCCGCCTGCTCCATCACCCGTCGCTGCAGCACTTCCGGGGTGTCCCCAGGCAGCACCTCTACCGCCTTCTGGAGGAGGATCTCTCCCCCGTCAGGCACTTCGTTGACGAAGTGGACGGTGGCGCCGGTGACCTTCACCCCATAGGCCAGGGCGGCCTCGTGAACCTTCAGCCCATAGTATCCTTTCCCGCAGAAGGAGGGGATCAAAGAGGGGTGGACGTTGAGGATCCGCCGGGGCCAGCGGCTGGTGAAGTCTTCACTGAGAATGCTCATAAATCCTGCCAAGACGATGAGTTCCACCCCATGGTCCGCCAGCGCCTGGGAGATGGCGGCCTCAAAGGCCGCCTGGCTGCCCAGTTCCTTCCGGCTGCACACCACCGCGGGGACCCCTGCCTGGGCCGCTCGGGTGGGGGCATAGGCCTTGGCGTTGCTGGCAATCACCAGGACGATCTCTCCGTCGGTGAGCAGGCCGCTCTGCTGGGCATCCAGCAGAGCTTGAAGGTTGGTGCCCCCGCCGGAGACCAGCACGGCGATCTTTGTCTTTACCATAGGATCACGCCCTCGTCCCCGGGCACGATCTCACCCAGGCGCACGGGGGTCTCCCCGGCGGCCTGGAGGGCGGCCATGGCCTGGTCGGCCTCCTCTTTGGCCACCACCACGGTCATGCCGATGCCCATGTTGAAGGTGTTGAACATCTCCCGTCGGGGGATGTTCCCCTTGGCCTGGATGAGGTCAAAGATGGGCAGGACGGGGACGTCAGCTTCCTTGATCTTGGCGGTCATCCCCTGGGGCAGGCTGCGGGGGATGTTCTCGTAGAAGCCCCCGCCGGTGATGTGGGAGACCGACTTGATGGTCACCTTCTCCATAAGGGCCAGGATGCTCTTCACATAGATCCGGGTAGGGGTGAGAAGGGTCTCCCCCAGGCTCTTGCCCCCCAAGGCCTCCACGGGAGCCTTCAGGTCGGTGTGCTCCACGTCCAGCACCTTACGCACCAGGGAGAACCCATTGGAGTGCACCCCGGAGGAGGGCAGGCCCAGGATCACGTCCCCGGGCTGGATCTTGGTCTTGTCAAAGACTTTGGCCTTGTCCACCACGCCCACAGAAAAGCCTGCCAGGTCGTACTCGTCCACGGGGTAGAACCCGGGCATCTCGGCGGTCTCCCCGCCGATGAGGGCGGCCCCGGACTGCACGCAGCCCTCGGCCACGCCGGAGACGATCTGGGCGATCTTCTCCGGCACGTTTTTCCCGCAGGCGATGTAGTCCAGGAAGAACAGGGGCTTGGCCCCCACGCAAATGATGTCGTTGACGCACATGGCCACGCAGTCGATGCCCACGGTGTCGTGCTGGTCCATGAGGAAGGCCAGCTTGTGCTTTGTACCCACCCCGTCGGTGCCGGAGACCAGGACAGGGTGGGTGATCCCCGTCAGGTCCAGTGCAAACAGGCCGCCGAAGCCGCCAATGTCGGACAGGGCGCCGGCGGTCATGGTCTTGGCAATGTGGGTCTTCATGAGCTCCACCGCTTTGTAGCCGGCGGTAATGTCCACCCCGGCGGCGGCGTAGCTGTCGGATCTCGATTGCTGATTCATCACACTCATTCCTTTCCGCTCCAGCAGTAGGTGCAAACCTTACAGGGCTCCAGGCCGATGGCCTCGATGAGCTTGTCCAGAGACTGATACTCCAGGGAGGTGAAATGGAGCTTTTCACAGATGGTCTCCCGGAGCTTCTTACCCCGCTCGGTATTGGGGTCGCTGTACTCCTCCAGGTGCTGGTCGCCTGCCTCCCCTTCCAGTTCGTAGATGGTGCGGCGGGCGATGAGCTCCATGGGCGAACGGCTGGTGGAGAAGTTCAAGAACTTACAGCCATACATAATGGGGGGGCAGGCAGAACGGATGTGGACCTCCTTAGCGCCGTTGGCGTAGAGGAACTCCACTGTCTCCCGCAGCTGGGTGCCCCGGACGATGCTGTCATCCACAAAGAGGAGCTTTTTCCCCTCGATGAGCTCGTGGACGGGGATCTGCTTCATTTTAGCCACCCGATCCCGCTCCTTCTGGTTGGTGGGCATGAAGCTGCGGGGCCAGGTGGGGGTGTACTTGATAAAGGGGCGGGCAAAGGGGATGCCGCTCTCGTTGGCATAGCCGATGGCGTGGGGGGTGCCGGAATCCGGAACGCCGCTGACATAGTCAATGTCCTGGGCGGAGCCGTTTTCCTTGTCGGTCTTGGCCAGCAGGGCGCCGTTTCGGTTGCGCATGACCTCCACGTTGATCCCCTCGTAGTTGGAGTTGGGGTAGCCGTAATAGGTCCACAGGAAGGCGCAGATCCGCATCTCCTTCTCCGGGGGAAGGAGGGTCTCCCACCCGGACTCGGTGATCTTCACCACCTCCGCCGGGCCCAGTTCATAGGCGTCGTGGTAGCCCATCTTCTGGTAGGCAAAGGACTCGAAGGCCACGCAGCAGCCCTCCTCGTCCTGGCCGATGTGGATGGGCAGGCGGCCGAACTTGTCCCGCCCGGCGATGAGGCAGTCGGGGGTCATGATGAGCACGGACACCGTCCCCTCCACCACGTTCTGGGCATAGCGGATGCCCTCGGCGATGGTGGGCCGCTGGCTGATGAGGGTGGCCACCAGCTCGTTGGAGTTCACCCGGCCGCCGCTCATGGCCTCGAAGTGGCCGTCGGCGTCGGAGAGCAGCTGCTGGATGAGCTGGTCCTCGTTCTTGATGACCCCCACCACGCAGATGGCATAGGTCCCGTGGACGGAGCGCACCAGCAGGGGCTGGGGGTCGGTGTCGCTGATGCTGCCGATGCAACGCTTGCCTACCATCTCCCCCACGGTCTTGTCGAACTTCGTGCGGAAGGGGGCGTTTTCAATGTTGTGGATCTCCCGCTGGAAGCCCAGCTCCGGGTCCCAGGCGGCCATGCCGCCCCGGCGGGTGCCCAGGTGGGAGTGATAGTCCGTGCCGAAATAGACGTCCAACACCACGTCACGGTTGGAGATGGCACCGCAAAAACCACCCATGCTTCATCCCTCCTTTTTTACTTTCCCTGATTGAACTCCGCTTCCACGCCGGCGTTCTTCTCCAGCACCTTCTGGGACTCCGCCGCTCTGGCCTGGCGGAGCTTTTCGGCCAGGGCCTCGTCGGAGACCGCCAGGATCTGGATGGCCAGGAGGGCGGCGTTGGCGGCGCCGTCGATGGCCACGGTGGCCACGGGGATCCCCGTGGGCATCTGGACGGTGGAGAGCAGGGCGTCCAGCCCGTCCAGGGTGGAGGACTTCACCGGGATGCCGATCACCGGCAGGACGGTGTTGGCCGCCAGGGACCCGGCCAGATGGGCGGCCTTGCCCGCGGCGGCAATGATGACGCCGAACCCCTTTTCCTGGGCCGTGCGGGAGAACTCGCCGGCCTGGGCGGGGGTGCGGTGGGCGGAATAGACGTGGACCTCATAGGGCACGCCGTACTCCTTGAGTTTGTCAATGGCTTTCTCCACGACGGGCAGGTCGCTGTCGCTGCCCATGATGACACCTACTTTTTTCATAAAAACCATCCTCTCTGATCCTCGTGGGCCGACACCATTCGCCACAGTAATACGAAAAAAAGACAGTCCAATTCCCTTCTTGTGAAAATTGAACTGCCCAGACGGTCGGCCACAATGATGCTTTTTGCTCCCTGTGGTTGGTCCACTTCCGTCAGTCACAAAAAGTTCTCGATTGTACGTTTGTCATTATACTATAGCCGGTTCTGTTTCGCAAGCGATATCCGAAAAGAAACTGCAAAAGAACCCAGCAGGGGCACCCCTCCCCTTCCCCAAAACCAGACAACACCGCGGGGCATTTGGCATTGCCCCGCGGTGAAATCATGTCCCGTGTGAAAGATTATTGTTTGCTCTCTTCTTCGATTTTCTTGGCCTCTGCTTTGTTGGCAAAGTGCCGCTTCGTTTCCCGAACCACCACGCCGGACAAGGCGATCACGGCGATCAGGTTGGGGATGGCCATGAGGCCGTTGAGGGTGTCGGCGATGTCCCAGGCGAGACCCAGGTCCATCGTGGCGCCTACCACAATGATGATGATGAAAATGATCTGATAGGGCCGGATCGCCTTGGAGCCAAAGATGAACTCGCAGGCCCGGGTACCGTACAGAGCCCAGCCCAGCACCGTGGAGTAGGCGAACAGGGCCAGGCCCACGGCGATCAGCAGAGAACCGAACTGGTCACCGAAGACGGTGCCGAAGGCGGCCACGTTCAGGCCGGTGTCGCCTTCTGTACCATAGTTCAGGTCCAGGCCCGCGCCCTTCGCAGCGCAGAGGATGGTCAGACCGGACAGGGTGCAAATGATGATGGTGTCCACGAAGACCTCGAAGATGCCGTACACGCCCTGCTTGACGGGGTCAGTCTCAGAGGTGGTGGCATGGGCCATAGGCGCAGAGCCCAGGCCGGCCTCGTTGGAGAACACGCCCCGCTTCACGCCCCAGGTGATACACAGAATCATGGAACCACAGGCGCCGCCAGTGACGCCAGCAGGGGAGAAGGCGCCCACAAAGATGTCACGGAACACGGCAGGCAGGGTGTCGGCGTAGTAGATCACCACGATGAGGCAGCAAACGATATAGATCAGAGCCATCACGGGGACCAGGCGCTCGGTGACGGCGCCCAGACGCTTGATGCCGCCAAAGAGGACCACGGCAGTGAGCACAGCCAGGGCGATGCCCAGCACCAGGTTCACGATGCTCTGAGACTCCTCGCTGAAGCCGGGATTGAAGGCCACGATCACGTCGTTGACGGAGGTGACGATGTTGCCCACCTGCACGGCGTTGCCGATGCCGAAAGCTGCCAGGGCGGCGAAGATACTGAACAGGATGCCCAGCCACTTCCAGTTCTTGCCCAGGCCGTTTTTGATGTAGTACATGGGGCCGCCCACCCAGTCGCCGTGCTTGTTCCGCTCACGGAACTTCACGGCCAGGGTAACTTCGGCGTACTTGGTACACATACCGATGAGGGCAGTGACCCACAGCCAGAAGATGGCGCCCGGGCCGCCCAGGGTGACAGCGGTGGTGATACCAGCAATGTTGCCGGTGCCCACGGTGCCTGCCAAGGCGGTGGACATGGCCTGGAAGGGGGTCATCTCACCCTTACCGGCCTTGGTCTTGTGGAAAATCTTGCCGATGGTGTTCTTCATGGCGTAGCCGAACTTGCGGAACTGCACGCCACGGGTACGCAGCGTCATTAAGATGCCGGTGCCCACCAGCAGGACCAGCATGGGAACGCCCCATACGAATCCGTTGATCGCACTGTTAATGCTTTCAATCAATGCCATGCGTATCTCTCCTTCTTTCTCAAATTTCTCTTCACTCGGGGGTTGGAATACCGCCAGCCAGAGAAAACAATCGGAGCGCCGCAGAGGATTGCGGCGCTCCTGTCAAAAGCAGAAATGGGACGGGTGCGTAGGGGAGTGTCCTGTCAGTCTGTCCTTTTGCCTGAGAGTGTCGCGTTGCGTCTCGCCCCTTCGGCCCCCGTATAAACGGGCGTCTCCAGATTGCCATCGCTTGTGGGAGGTTCCCACTGCCCATGCCCTTCAAACGAAATGCACAGCAACAGTCGAACTTCCACACTTCTGTCTAACGGTATTCGGTTGACAGGCCTTATTTTACTCCCATTCTTCCCAAAAAGCAAGGTCTCTGCCGTATCTTTTCCGGGGAAACCGTGAAAAAGATACGGCGCTCGCAGGAAAACCCATCATTTTATGGTTCTGTTAAGGCATTTTTGATGGCAAAGGCTTCATTTATTTTGTCAACAATCCCAGCTGCTGTCAGGCCATAAGCCTCCAGAACTTGCTGGGCCGCACCGGAGCGGCCAAAGACATCCTCCACCCCGTGGCGGATCACCGGCACCGGACAGGTGGTGGAAAGGTACTCGGCCACTGCACTGCCCAGGCCGCCCAGGACATTGGCCTCCTCCGTGGTCACAATGCAGCCGGTTTCCCGGGCCGCGGTCAAAAGGATTTCCGTATCCAGCGGTTTGATGGTATGCATGTCGATCACCCGGACAGAGATCCCCTCCTGCTCCAGCTGCTCTGCTGCCTGAAGGGCCATCTGCACCATCATGCCCACGGCCACCACTGTGACATCGCTCCCCTCCCGCAAGAGTACGCCTTTCCCGATTTCAAAGCGGTAATCAGGGATTTGATCGGTGACGGTCTCCACCGCCAGGCGGCCCAGCCGCATGTAGGCAGGGCCGTCATAGGCCAGCAAAGCCTGGACGGCTTGGCGCATCTCATGGCCATCACAGGGGCACAGGACAGTCATGTTGGGGATGGCCCGCATGATGGCCAGGTCCTCAATGCACTGGTGGGTGGCGCCGTCCTCCCCCACAGACAGGCCGCCGTGGGAGCCCACCACCTTGACATTCAGTCCAGGATAGGCCACGCTGTTGCGCACCTGCTCCCAAGCCCGGCCAGCAGCAAACATGGCAAAGGAGTTCACGAAGGGTTTCTTCCCGCAGGTAGCCAGGCCTGCGGCCACACCAACCATGTTGGCCTCTGCAATGCCCATGTCAAAGAACCGGTCCGGGTGGGCTGTTCCAAAATCTTTGGTCATGGTGGAGCCAGACAGGTCGGCATCCAAGACCACCAGGTTGGGTTCCTGGTCGGCAAACTCTACCAGCGCCTTGCCATAGGCGGCACGGGTTGCAATCTTTTCGGCCATGTTACTTCCCCTCCTTTTCTGCCAGGGCGGCGACCAGCTCCTGGCGGGCTTGTTCATACTGCTCTGCATTGGGGGCCTTGCCGTGCCAGCCCGCCTGGTTCTCCATGAAGGAGACCCCCTTGCCTTTCACCGTCTTGGCCAGAAGCATGGTGGGCACACCCTTACAGTCTTTGGCCTGGGCAAAGGCGGCGGACAGTGCCTCCATATCGTGGCCGTCCACGGGAATCACGTTCCAGCCAAAGGCCTGAAGTTTCTGGTCCAGGGGCTCGGTGGGCATCACGTCGGCGGTCTTGCCGTCAATCTGCAGGCCGTTGACGTCGATGACGGCACAGAGGTTGTCCAGCTTATACTTGGCGGCGCTCATGAAGGCCTCCCACACCTGGCCTTCCTCCACTTCACCGTCTCCCAGGACCGCATAGACCCGGTAATCCTTCTGGTCCATTTTACCGGCCAAAGCCATTCCCACTGCTGCGGAGATCCCCTGCCCCAGGGAGCCCGTGGACATATCCACACCCTTCACATGGTGCATCTCCGCATGCCCGGATAGGTGGCCCTGGATGCTGCGGAACAGGTCCAATGCCTCCTCGGGGAAATAGCCTCGCTGGGCCAGGATCGGGTACAGCGCCGGGGTGCAGTGGCCCTTGGACAGGACGAAACGGTCCCGGTTGGGGTCTGCGGGGTTGTTCGGGTCCACGTGCATCACATCGAAGTACAAAACGGTAAGGATGTCCATGGCCGAGAACGAGCCGCCCAGATGCCCGGACGCGCAGTGATAGACCATGTCCAGCCCCAGAAGCCGTCCCTTGGCCGCAACAGCTTCCAGTGTGCGCAGATCTGTGTTCATATTGTTCCTCCTCCAACAAACCGCGTGAATCTACAATCAGGTACAGTGTAACACGGAAATTTTCTCCGGTCAATTCGCATTCTTACCTTGCATTTGCAGGGAATTTCCTCTATAATACACAAAGTTGCTATTCCTGCCTGCAGGCCATGCCAGAGCAGCAGAGATAGCTCCCCGATCCGGGTGTAGCGAAGGTGGTATCGCGCTTGATTTGGGTTCAAGAGACCGGGCGTTCGAGTCGCCCCACTCGGACCAAAAAACGCAGACTGCATCAATGCAGTCTGCGTTTTTCCATGTTCTAGGGGCTTGGCATCCTGGACCATGCACCACTTACAGGATACCTGCAAGGGCCATTTTGAACCCGGAAAGCGCCTGGGCATAGTGAACCGGACCAGTAAAAACGGACAATGGACAAAACGCCCCCTGAGTAGGAAAATAGACCTATACAGGGGGTGTTGGTATGTCCAAGAACAAATACACACATCTGCAAGCGTTAGAGGGAGAAATACTAGCTATGCGGGAGATGGGATTGACACGGCAAGAGATAGCAGAGCGGCTTGGATTGCGTAAGGTGCAGATCAAGAATTGGATAAACCGGTATAACCGCAAGCAGGCGAAACTGGCAGCAGGAATCCTGCCCAGTCCCAAAGGACGCCGCCGAAAGGAGGCAACGTTTGTCAGCAAGGAAGCAGAGCAGGCGTACGAGATTGAACGATTACAGATGGAGAATAAACTGCTGCGGGATTTTCTGCAATACACAGGAAGGAAGTGAGGCCGAGGATGAAATACCACATCATCTATCGTCACAGGACAGAGTATCCGGTGGTTGTCATGTGTGCGTTTTTTTGGGGTGTCCAGAAGCGGATACTACGCCTTTGTCCATCGCTTGGGCAGGCCGGAGAAGGACGCCGCCCTTGCCGAGCTCATCGCACAGCAGCGGAAACGCAGCTTTGGCACCTACGGTTACCGACGGATGTGGCTATGGCTTAAAACTCAGAACATTTTCCACAACCCCAAAACGGTGCTGCGGATCATGAAGAAGTATGACCTGCTGTCTGAAATTCGCCGCCGCAGGAAATGGCAGCAGATGGGGCAGCAGGTACACAAGTATGCGAATCTGCTCAACAGGGATTTTCACGCAGACAGGCCCAACAAAAAATGGGTCACGGACATCTCTTACATCCATACAAGAGAAGGTGTACTATATCTCTCCATGATCCGCGATCTCTACGACAACAGCATTGTTGCCTACAAGACCGGGACACGGCAGACGGTGAATCTGGTGCTGGATACCATCCGCCTGGCAATGAAGAAAGAGAAAAAGAGGGTCGCTGCGGAGTTGCAGCTCCACAGCGACCAGGGGGTTCAGTACACCTCGCAAGCATACTTCAACCTGACTCAAGAATACGGCATTACGCCTTCCATGTCAAGGAAAGGTAACCCATATGACAATGCGATGGCGGAAAATTTCTTCTCCATCCTCAAAACGGAATGTATTTACCGCCGCAAACCGGCTACCTTCTCAGAGGCCAATGAGATGATTGACCGCTACATCTATTTTTACAACCATGAGCGCATCCAGCTAAAGACTGGAGAGGCGCCGCTGACACGACGCCTCTCCGCTTAAATCTCAATATTTCCTACCAAGGGCTTTTTGTTCTGTCTGCACAATCTGGGGCAGTTCAGACCGCGACGGGGGCACTTCTGGTGGGATGGAGAGAAAAAAGACCCAGCTGATTGCTCAGCTGGGTCTTTTGCAGTCTCTAATGGACCTTGCCCGAAGGCAAAGAAGCCGTCAATTAGTGACGCTTGCCGGACATGATGGCGCCGGAGATAACCATCTTCTGGACCTGGTTGGTGCCCTCGAAGATGCAGTAAGCCTTGATGTCGCGGAAGCACTTCTCAACGCAGTCTTCCTTCATGTAGCCCTTGCCGCCCATCAGCTGGATAGCGTCGGTGCAGACTTCCATAGCGGACTGGGTAGCGAACATCTTAGCCATAGCAGCCTCGGTGGAGAAGGGCAGGCCCTTGCTCTGCAGGTCGTTGGCGTGGGAGACCAGGCAACGGGAAGCCTCGATCTTGGTGGCCATGTCGGCGATCATCCACTGGATGCCCTGACGCTTAGCAACAGGAGCGCCGAAGGTGACTCTCTCCTTCACGAAGGCAATGGCCTCGTCCAGAGCGCGGCGAGCGATACCAACAGCCAGAGCGCCCACGCAAGCACGGGACTTGTCCAGGGTCTTCATAGCGAAGCTGAAGCCCTTGCCCAGGCCAGCCTCACCACCAACCAGGTTGGAAGCGGGAACGCGGACGTTCTCGAACTTCAGGGAGCAGGTGGAGATGGTACGGAAGCCGCTCTTGTCCTCATACTTGGTGACAGAGAAGCCAGGCAGGCTGGTGGGAACCATGAAGGCGGAGATGCCCTTGGCACCAGCGGTGGGATCGGTAGCAGCGAACACGCAGACGATGTCGGCCTCGCCGCCGTTGGTGATGAAGCACTTCTCACCGTTGATGACCCACTCGTCGCCGTCCTTCACGGCAGTGGTCAGAACGTTGGAAGCGTCGGAACCGGACTGGGGCTCGGTCAGAGCGAAAGCAGCATAGCCCTTGCCGTTCAGGATGTGCTCGGAGAAGTACTTCACCTGCTCGGGGGTACCACCGATCAGGATGGGCTTCAGAGCCAGGTTGGTGGTCTGCATGACGGAAGCGAAGTTGCCGTCATAGTAGCCCATCTCTTCGTACATAACCTCAGCGGTAGCCAGGTCGACCTTGTTGCCGCCGTACTCCTTGGGGATCTCGAAGGAGTTCAGGCCCAGCTTGAAAGCCTTAGCATAGGGCTCGAAGGGGATGGCCTTGGAGGGATCCACAACCTTGTCCCACTCCAGCATGATGGGCTCGATTTCCTTCTTGCAGAAATCGCCAATCACTTCTACCCAATGCTTCTGTTCTTCAGTCAGTAACCGCATGATAATCTACCTCCATAATAAATTAAGTTTCGCTGACAAAGATCGCCCGCTCTGGTAGCAGAGCAAGCTAAAACACTGCCCGTTTCCGAAGGGTCTTCAGAGCGGGGCAATTGTTCTCATAAATATGACCAAGGATCCTGCCTTGGGACGGAAAAATCCGGCCTTTGCCCGCAGTTCTCCCGTCACAGAATCACTCATTTACATCCCTAATCATACTGCCTAATTTCAACAAAATAAATCGGACTGATTAACTAACTTCCCACTTTTTATACTACATTTTTCTAGTACATGCAGTTTTCCCTGCAGGGATGGGTTAGAAGCGATAATCCTGGTCTGCCAGGGGCTGAATCACCCGGCGATGGGCCCGCCGGAGGTAGTACAGCGCCAGCAGCCCTGCCAGGACCTCCGCAATGGGAAAGGACCACCAGACCATGTTCAGTTCCCCAGTCAAAGACAGGGCATAGGCCAGCGGAAGGACCAGGATCAGCTGCCGGAACACCGAGATGGACATGCTGAGAAGCCCTTTCCCCAAAGCCTGAAACACCGAAGAGGCCACGATGGTGAACCCGCCAATGAGAAAACACAGGCTCAAAATCCGCAGGGCAGGTACGCCAATGGTCAGCATCTCCGGGGAGGCCTGGAAGATGCCCAGCAGCTGGGCCGGAAAAATCTGAAACAGCACCACCGCAACCACCATGATAAGGGTGGCATAGCGGATGGCCAGCTTGATGGTCTCCATAATACGGTCTGGCTTTCGCGCGCCATAGTTGTAGGCGATGATGGGCACCATACCGTTGTTCATCCCGATGATGGGCAGGAAGGCAAAGCCTTGGAGCTTAAAGTACACGCCATACACCGCTGTCGCCGTCTCAGAAAAGACCACCAAGATCTGGTTGAGCCCGAAGATCAGCAAGGAAGAGACCGTCTGTAGGAGAATAGACGGAATCCCCACCCCATAAATCCGGGCAATCACCGGCTTGCTGGGACGCAGGTAGGTCCAAGCGAAACGGATCTCTGGATTTTTCCGCAGGTTGTAGTAAAGGCCCAAGATTGTGCCTGCCACCTGGCTAATCACGGTAGCCAACGCCGCACCGGCCACGCCCATGGCGGGGCAGCCCAGCAGGCCAAAGATCATAATGGGGTCCAGAACAATGTTCAGCCCCGCCCCCACCAACTGGATGACCATACTATAGAAGGTCTTGCCGGTGGATTGGAGCAGCCGGGACAGGAGCACCTGCCCAAAGCAGCCCACAGAGAGGACCATGATGACGGACAAATAGTCCACCCCATAGGCGATGATTTCCGGGTCATCCACCTGGACCGCAAAGTACAGCCGGGACCCCACTGCCCCTACCAGGGCAAACACCGCAAAGCTCACCACGCCTAGGAAGATGGCATTGCCCGCCGCGCGGTTTGCCATTTCAAAGTTCTTCTCCCCCAAGTTTCGGGAGAGAAGGGCATTGACGCCCACCCCCGTGCCTGTGGCCACGGCGATCATCAGGTTTTGCATGGGGTAGGCCAGGGAGACTGCCGTCAACGCCCCCTCACTGATGTAGGAGACAAACATGCTGTCCACCACATTGTACAGGGCCTGGATCAGCATGGAGACCATCATAGGCCCCGACATGGTCAGAAGGAGCCGTCGGATGGGCATGACCCCCATCTTATTTTCCTGGGGTGGTTGGACCGGTCCGCTCACAGAGCCTCCCCTCCCGGGAAGGATTCCGCCGCGTGCTTGAGGACCTCCACGGCAAAGTCCACGCCGTACACACTGCTGATGGCCAGGTGGTAATGGCGGGCGTCCCCCCATTTATTCTGGGAGAAATAGTTGTAGAAAGCCGCCCGCTTCTTGTCCTTTTTCTTCACAAAATCCTCGATGTTGCTGGCGGTCTTCTCATACACCTTCTGGGCGCGCTGGGCCCGGAAAGACAACGGCGCATGGATGAACACACTGAGCAGGTCCTTCCGTTCCCGCAGGACATAGTCGGCGCAGCGGCCCACGATGACGCAAGGCCCTTTCTCCGCAATCTCCCGGATGATCTTGCTTTGAATCAGGAAGATCTGGTCGTTCATGGGCAGCTGCTGGGCCCCCATGTACAACCCGTAGAGGAAACTGGTGGATTTCTGCTGCTCCGCTTTCTTGATGTACTCCTCGGACAGGCCACTCTCCTTGGCTGCCATTAGAATCAGTTCCTTGTTGTAGAAAGGAATCCCCAACTCCTTGGCCAGCTTTTCGCCGATGGCCCGGCCGCCGGACCCATACTCTCTGGAAATGGTAATAACTGGAATGTTCATAGCGCTTCTCCTTCCCGGGACAGGGATCAAATGTCTTTCAAAAAGCCCACCAGGCCCCGCCGGAGCAGGACCGCGTGGGCCTTTTGAAATAAGATATGGTGCAAGTAAGCCTATAAGCCGGGTTCTGTTTCGACAGCCATCTATCTAGGCGTACCGTTGCCAGCACGCTCCAGCCACCTCCCCGGGGAGACCGGGCCGGTCACATTCCCCTCCACGGTGTTGCTCCGAATAGAGTTTACAGCACCGGACACTTCCGCGCCGGCGGGTGAGCTCTTACCTCACCTTTCCACCCTTACCTGGCCAGGGGGCCAGGCGGTATCTCTCTGTTGCACTTGTCCTGAAGTCGCCTTCGGCGGGCGTTACCCGTTATTCTTGCCCTATGGAGCCCGGACTTTCCTCACGGGCGGCCTTTCGGCCTGCCCCCGCGGCTGTCCAGCTTGCTTGCGCATTTATTTTACTCAATTCCGTTTCCCTTGTCAATCGCAGCAGCGCAACTTCAAAATCTTGTCTAGGGCCGCATGACGAATGGCAATCCTACAAAAGGCCTTCCTCTTGAACGCCGACCGGCCCATCTGGCTTTGCCATTTCACACGGATAGTCATACAGGAAAAAGGTCATCTCTCCCTGTTCACCCTTTACATCTACCACTTGTTTTTTCTCACAGCGCCTTGTGAGTCCTAAGTGTTCGTAGAAAGGATAGTTGCAACTGGTGTCGGTAAACAAATAAAATGCAGAGATGCCTCTCGACTTCATGTAATCCACCACCGTCTGAAATAGTTTTCGCCCCAATCCTTTGCCACGGCACTTTTCATGGATCGCGAAGAAGGTCACCTCCCCTTTGTACGCCTGATTGCAAGAGGAAAGCAGTTTCCGGTTTACCCCTTGCACGCACGCAAAGATTTTAGAGATTTCCCGCCCCTCTTGGGATATGCAAAGCGAAACGACGGATTGTATCCACTGGATACGCAGGGAAACGGGGCATGTATGGTTCTGAATCTCTTTCCCCATGATAATACCAACCGGTTCGCCGTCTATCTCTGCAACCCTTGTAAAGGTCTGATTGGTAAGGCAACTGTTCAAATATACTTTTGCCAATTTCGCTGCCGTTTTAGGGGCGCAGAAGCGGTCATATTTCCATGCTTCCCGCACCACATTTTCCAGTGCTTTCTGGTCTGTTTTCTGGTACGCTCTGAAAATAATCTGTTCACTCATTTTCACTGTGTTCCCTTTCTTTTCTTTCTAAAATTGTTTCAGGGATCTCCTGATACCGTTTGAGCAAATACTCTCTTCCTTTTTTGTGCCATTGATAGGCCGTAATTGCCAGCCCACCTATAAAAATCAATACAGCTATCCCTAAACTGTGTCTGTATCCGGCCAATTCAAGAATACAGTAACTGATAACGGACGAAATCACTGCGGCTGCAAGATAAATTCCTATGGCATAGCGTTGTACCCTTGCCGCCGGAAGGGATAGAAAAAAACGATCCCATGCATCGGAGGCAAATGAAAGCTGCCTGGCCGCTACATGGAAATTCTCGCCTATGCAAAGGAAAATCATCTACAATTTTACGGTTTTGCCTATGAAAAAGGGATCAACGAGCTTGTCATTGATACCTTCGACGATTATATCACTCAAATTGAAATACCCATTAAAGCATAACAACATAGTATCTTATTCTTCGAGTTCTTTGATGGGTTTTACGGTACATACGAAGTGCTCTAAGAATGCAAACTGCCGCCGCCGAAGGATCTCGGCGGCGGCAGAAACCATTGGTACGATTCAATCCGGATAACGTAAGGGGTTTCTCCGTTTATGTTCGCTGCGGGCATGGTACCGGTCAATGATGGCCTTGTCGTGGTCGTTGGCCTGGCCCGTTTTGATGTACTGGTCGATGGCGGCATAGGTGACCCCCATGTCCTCCTCATCGGTCTGGCCCTCGTAAAGGCCGGCAGAGGGCGCTTTGGTGATAATGGACTGGGGCGCTTTCAGATATCGAAGAAATTCAAAGATCTCCGTCGCCGTCAGGTCGGCGATGGGATTGAGGTCATAGGCCCCATCCCCCCACTTGGTGAAGTAGCCCATGTAGTATTCACTGGCGTTGCCGGTGCCCGCCACCAGGCGGTTCTCACTGGCGGCCACGGCATAGAGGGTGAGCATCCGCAGCCGGGGGGCCAGGTTGCTCACAGCGGCGTCGGTGAGGGTGGTGACGGTCCCCAAAGTCTCCATGGCCAGTTCCTTCTGGGCGGTTAGGTCCAGTACCCGGGTTTTGATGCCGAACTGGTCCGCCACCTCCATGCCGTCATCCTTGTCGATGGTGAAGTTCCGCTTCGAGCTGCAGGGCAGGATGATGCCTTCCGTATTCTCACAGGCCATCTTGCATAGGATGCCCACCAGGGCGGAGTCCTTGCCGCCGCTGTTGCCAAAGAGGATGCCGTCGGCATGGGCGTCGGCGACCGCCTGCCGGATGTACTGGACCCGCTTTTCGGTTTCTTCCGCGTAGTTTCTCATGGTGAATCGCTCCTTTCACATCAGGGGTTGGGGCAGCCGGAGAATGGGCCACCGAATATCGCAGCGGGAATCTCCCCGGAAGAGGATCATTCCACGGTGACAGACTTGGCCAGGTTCTTGGGCTTATCGATGTCGCACCCATTGGCCCGGGCCACATAATAGGCAAACAGCTGGAGGGGAACCACCTCCGGCAGGGTGTTAAAGAGGGGCTCGGTCCGCGGGACGAAAATCACATCGTCGGCCTCGGCAAAGATCTGGCGGTTGCCCTCCAACGCCACGGCCAAAACCTGGGCGCCCCGGGCCTTGACCTCCTTAATGTTGCTCATCATCTTGTCAAAGAGCCGCTCGTAGCAGGCCAAGGCGATCACCGGCCGGTCCTTCTCAATGAGGGCGATGGTGCCATGTTTGAGCTCCCCGGCGGCGTAGGCCTCAGAGTGGAGGTAGGAGATCTCCTTCAGTTTCAGCGACCCCTCCATGCTGGCAGCATAGTCCAGGTTCCGGCCCAGGAAGAAGATGTCATTGTACCCATGGTACTTCTCCGCCAGGGCAGGCAGGTTGGGGTTGAGGTCGATGGCCCGCTGCACCAGGCTGGGGAACTGCTCAATGGCCTTCACCAGTGCCCGGTACCGCTGGTCATCCAGCCGGCCCAAGCGGCGGGCCAGATACACCGCCAGCAGATCCAACACCGCCACCTGGGTGGTGTATCCCTTGGTGGTGGCCACGGCAATTTCCGGCCCGGCCCAGGTGTAGAGCACATCGTCCGCCAGTTTGGCAATGGTGCTGCCCACCACGTTGACGATGGCCAGCACCCGGGCCCCCCGGGCCTTGCACTCCTTCATGGCGGCGATGGTGTCCGCCGTCTCGCCGGACTGGGAGACCACCACCAGCAGGGTGTGCTCATCCACCAGGGGGTTGCGGTAGCGCAGCTCCGAGGCCAGGTCTGCCTCCACCGGAATCCGGCACAGGTCCTCGATGACATACTTGCCCACGCTGCCGGCATAGTAGGCCGAGCCGCAGGCAGTGATCATGATCTTGTTGATGTTTTTCAGTTCCTCATCGGTGAGGGAGAAGTCGTCCAGCACCACCTCCCCGTCCTTGATCCGGGGTTCAATGGTGGATTTGATGGCGTTGGGCTGCTCCATGATCTCCTTAAGCATGAAGTGGTCATACCCACCCTTTTCCGCTGCGGCGATGTCCCAGGCGATGCGGGTGACGGTTTTCTCCTGGGCTTTCCCCAGGCTGTCGTAGACGGTGACACTTTCGGGGGTGATGTCTGCAATCTCCCCATCCTCCAAATAGATGACGTTTTTGGTGTAGGCCACCAAGGCAGTGACATCGGAGGCAAAGTAGTTTTCCCCAATGCCCACCCCGACGATGAGAGGGGCGGCGTGGCGGGCTGCGATGATGCGCCCCTTTTCCTCGGCACAGAGGATCCCCAGGGCATAGGCGCCCTCTAGGCGGGAAATGGTTTTCAGCACCGCCTTCTTCAAGTCCCCCTCATAGTAGAGGTCCATCAGGTGGGCCACCACCTCCGTGTCCGTATCGCTTTTAAACTGGAAGCCCTTGGCCTGAAGCTCTTCCCGCAGCTGGGCGTAGTTTTCAATGATACCGTTATGGACGATGGCGATCTTCTCATCGTTGCTCATATGGGGATGGGCATTGACATCCGTAGGCTCCCCGTGGGTGGCCCAACGGGTGTGGCCAATCCCGGTGCTGCCGGGGAGGGCGGCGCCGTCCTGGGTTTTCTCCACCAGGTTTTGGATCCGGCCGCTGGCCTTCACCATGTGGATGCCTTCCTCTCCCAGCACGGCAATGCCGGCGGAGTCGTACCCTCTATATTCCAGTTTTTTCAGCCCATCCAGCAGGATGGGGGCTGCGTTTTGATTGCCGGTAAATCCGACGATTCCACACATAGGTGTTTCCTCCTTCTTCCTGTGTGCCGGGCACACATCGGTCCACGCACAGGGCTCAGGGCTGGCTGCCGGTCAGGCGCTTCATCACCTCTTGGTAAGCACCTTCCACATTGCCCAGATCCCGGCGGAAGCGGTCCTTGTCCAGCTTTTCTCCGGTCTCCTTGTCCCACAGCCGGCAAGTGTCAGGGGAGATCTCATCCGCCAGGACGATGGTACCATCCTCCAAACGGCCGAACTCCAGCTTGAAATCCACCAAAGTAATGCCTACTGCCAGGAAGAATTCCTTCAGGGCCTCGTTGATCTGGAAGGCCAGACGAACGATGGTGTCGATCTCCGCCTGGGTCGCCAGTTTCAGGGCCTTGGCATGGTAGGAATTGATGAGGGGGTCGCCCAGGTCATCGTTCTTATAGGAGAACTCGATGGTGGGCTCCTCAAAGACGATGCCTTCCTCCACCCCGTAGTTCTGGGCAAAATGGCCGGCAGAGATGTTGCGGACGATGACCTCCAGGGGAACAATGGTCACTTTTTTCACCACGGTCTCTCGCTCGTTGAGCTCCTGGACAAAGTGGGTTGGCACGCCCCGGTGCTCCAGCATCTGCATGAGCAGGTTGGTCATCCGGTTGTTGATGGCCCCCTTGCCCAGGATGGTTCCCTTCTTCTGGCCATTGAAGGCGGTGGCGTCATCTTTGTATTCCACAATAAGGCACGCGGGGTCGTCGGTTTGGAAAACCTTTTTGGCCTTCCCCTCGTAAAGCTGTTCCAATTTTTTCATATTCATCGACCCTTTCTTTGGATTCACCTGCAGCGGGCCTGTGCGCCTGCGCTTTCTTATCCTATATAAAATACCCATTCATTTTCCCACAAACCCACGGATTTTGCAATGGGGTTTGCCCCCTTTCCCCGGGGATTTTCACATTTTTCACGAGGCTCCCAACCCAAAGGGAAGCATTCCCCACCATCCTATCCAAATCCTATTTCTTTGCCAGGGAAAGTATCCCCCTTCCTCGATTTTTTCTTGACAGCCCCGCACGGGAATACTATAATTTAGTCGAGCGGACGAGTGCTTCGGAATCCGAAGCTTACTGGTCCTTTTTTCATTTCGAAAGGGGAGCCGACCATATGAGCAAGTACACCAAAGAAGATATCATCCGCATGGTGGAGGAAGAGGGCGTAGACTTCATCCGCATGCAGTTTACCGATATTTTTGGCCAGGCCAAAAACGTGGCCATCACCGCCTCCCAGATCCAAAAGGCCGTCAACAACCAGATCTCCATCGACGGCAGCTCCATCGAGGGGTTCACCCGCATCCATGAGTCTGACCAATACCTCTACCCCGATCTGGATACCTTCACCATCCTGTCTTGGTACGAGCAGCAGGGCAAGGTGGCCCGTCTTCTGTGCGATGTGTGCAACCCCGACGGCACCCCCTTCATCGGGGACCCCCGGGGCGCCCTGAAGCGGGTGCTCAAGCGGGCCGCCGACATGGGATACACCTTTAACGTGGGCCCTGAGTGCGAATTCTTCCTCTTTGAAATCGACAAGGACGGCAAGCCCACCACCAAAACCGGGGACGAAGCCGGCTACTTCGACCTGGGCCCCATCGACCACGGGGACCACACCCGCCGGGAGATCTGCCTGGCCCTGGAGGCCCTGGGGTTTGAAATCGAAGCCTCCCACCACGAGTGCGCCGCCGGCCAGCATGAGATTGACTTCAAGTACGCCGAGGCCCTCACCGCTGCGGACAATATCATCACCTTCAAGCAGACGGTGAAGAAGATCGCCTATGCCAACGGCCTCCACGCCACCTTCATGCCCAAGCCCATCTATGGCACCGCAGGCTCCGGCATGCACACCAACATGTCCCTGTTCAAAAACGGGAAAAACGTGTTCTATGACCCCAACGGCGACCGGCAGCTCTCCCAAGAAGCCTACCATTTCATCGCCGGCCTGCTGGCCCACGTGAAGGGCATGTGCGCCATCACCAACCCCTTGGTCAACTCCTATAAGCGCCTGGTCCCCGGTTACGAGGCCCCCTGCTATCTGGCTTGGTCCGCCTCCAACCGTTCCGCCCTGATCCGCATCCCCGCTGCCCGGGGCAACAGCACCCGGGTGGAGTTGCGCAACCCCGACCCCTCCTGCAACCCCTACCTGACCCTGGCCGCCTGCCTGGCTGCCGGCTTGGACGGTATTGAGCGCAAGCTCCTGCCCCCGGAGGAAATCACGGAAAACATCTTCGAGATGAACGCCGAGGAGCGGGCCGCCAACGGCATCGAGGATCTGCCGGATTCCCTGGAGCACGCCCTGGTGGCGTTAAAGGCGGACCCCTTATTGGCCGAGGTGCTGGGCCCCCACATTCTCCCCCAATACATCGCCGGGAAGGAGAAGGAGTGGGAGGAGTACTGCACCCGCGTCTCCAGCTGGGAGATTGCCAAGTACATGGTCCTATACTAAGTCTTTCCCCAAGCCGGGAGAAATCCAATCGGATTTCCCCCGGCTTTGTGTTGCCAAAAGCCCCCACGCCTCCCTGGCAGGCGCAGACGAAAAAGCAAAAACTTTTCCGGTTTTGGTTTAAACTGAAATTGAATATTTATCCTCATATTCTTAATATTATTCATTTATGCCGTCATTTCTACCAAAACACACGGAAATTTACCCACGTTGTTTTTCCTGGCACCCGCCAGTTCTTCATTGACGGCAACGGGGTTTTCCGGTATACTTAACTGTTAGAAATTGCGAGTTTCCCAGAGCGACTGTTTGATTCCTGATACATGGATGGAGGGACACGATGAAGAAAGCATATCTCTATTTAGAAAACGGTCAAGTCCTGGAGGGGCGGAGTTTCGGCGCCGCCGGCACCGCCATGGGCGAGCTGGTGTTCACCACTGGCATGACCGGCTGCGTGGAAAGCCTCACCGACCCCAGTTACTACGGGCAGCTGGTGGTCTACACCTTTCCCCAGTTTGGCAACTACGGCATCTGCCGGGCCGACCAGGAGAGCCCCCATTGCCAAATGGGCGGCGTGGTGGTCCGGGAGGCCTGTGAGAATCCCTCCAACTTCCGATGCGAGGAGACGGTGGACGCCTTCCTCAAGGAGGAGAACGTGGTGGGCATCGCCGGGGTGGACACTCGGATGCTCACCCAGATGATCCGGGACGGGGGCGTACTCAACGCCGTCATCACCACCGAGGAGGGGGAACCGGACTGGGATGCCCTCAAGGCCTACCGGGTGAAGGAGTCGGTGGAAAACACCAGCCGGAAGGACATTCTGGTGCGCCACCCCGAAGGGGAAAAGAAGTTCTCCGTGGCTCTGCTGGACTACGGCGCCAAAGGGAGCATCTGCAACTCCCTGCTGGCCCGGGGGTGTGAGGTAACCATCTACCCCTACAACACCCCGGCTGAGGATATCCTGGCCGCCGGCCACGACGGGGTGATGCTCTCCAACGGCCCCGGCGACCCGGCGGACAACCCCTTCTGCATCCAGCAGATCCAGAAACTCTTTGGTAAGCTGCCCATGTTCGGCATCTGCCTGGGCCACCAGATCATGGCCCTGGCTGCCGGCGCAAAGACCAAGAAGCTGAAGTTCGGCCACCGAGGCGCCAACCAGCCCGCCATGGACCTGGAGACCGGCACCGTGGTCATCACCAGCCAGAACCACGGCTACGCCGTGGACGAGACCACCCTGGCCGGCACGGAGGGAAAACTCCGGTTCGTCAACGTCAACGACGGCACCTGCGAGGGCGTCGATTACCCCGCTTACCACGCCTTCTCCCTGCAGTTCCACCCCGAGGCCCACGGCGGCCCCTTGGACACCTTGACCGCTTTTGACCGCTTTACCGACATGATGAAGGAGGGCTTGTAATGCCGAAGGATCCATCCATTCAAAAGGTACTTGTCATCGGTTCCGGCCCCATCGTCATCGGCCAGGCCGCTGAATTTGACTACGCCGGCACCCAGGCCTGCCGGGTGCTGAAGCAGGAGGGGGTAGAGACCGTCCTGGTCAACTCCAACCCCGCCACCATTATGACCGACAACGCCATGGCAGACGCCATCTACTTGGAGCCCCTTACCACGGAGACCATCAAGCGCATCATCCTGGAGACCAAGCCGGACAGCCTTCTGGCCGGCCTGGGGGGCCAGACCGGCCTGACCATCGCCATGGAGCTGGACCACGAGGGCTTCCTCAAGGAGCACAACGTCCGCCTCATCGGCACCAACGCCGAGGCCATCGACAAGGCCGAGGACCGGCAGCTCTTCAAAGACGCCATGGCCAAGATCGGCCAGCCCACCATCCCCTCGGACACCGCCCACGACATCGACGCCTGCGTGGCCATCGCCGAGCGCATCGGCTACCCCGTGATCATCCGGCCCGCCTTCACCCTGGGCGGCGGCGGCGGCGGTGTGGCCTACAACGAGGCCGAGCTGCGGGAGAAGGCCGCCGTGGGCCTGGACTACTCCCCCATCACCCAGGTGCTCATCGAGAAGTACATCTTCGGGTGGAAGGAGATCGAGTTCGAGGTGATGCGGGACCACAAGGGCACCGCCATCACCATCTGCTCCATGGAAAACTTCGACCCCGTGGGCATCCACACCGGGGACTCCATCGTAGTGGCCCCCGCCCTCACCCTGATGGACAAGGAGTACCAGATGCTCCGCTCCGCCGCCCTGAAAATCATCGAGGAGCTGGGCATTGAGGGCGGCTGCAACTGCCAGTTTGCCCTGAACCCCGACAGCTTTGAGTACGCCGTCATCGAGGTCAACCCCAGAGTCTCCCGGTCCTCCGCCCTGGCCTCCAAGGCCACGGGGTATCCCATCGCCAAGATCACCGCCAAAATCGCCCTGGGCTACACCCTGGACGAGATCAAGAACGACGTCACCGGGGAGACCTACGCCTGCTTCGAGCCCTCCGTGGACTATGTGGTGGTGAAGTTCCCCAAGTGGCCCTTTGACAAGTTCCACGGGGCCAGCCGGAAGCTGGGCTCCCAGATGAAGGCCACCGGCGAGGTCATGTCCATTGAGCACACCTTTGAGGCCGCCCTGATGAAGGCCGTCCGCGGGGCGGAGATCAAGCTGGACTCCCTCCGCTATCAGGACACCACCGGCCGTTCCCTGGACGAGCGGCTGGCCTCTATGGACGATCTGCGGCTGTTCACCATCTTTGAGGCCCTGACCCAGGGGGTGAGCATCGACCACATCCACGAGATCACCAAGATCGACAAGTTCTTCATCCATAAACTCCAGAACCTGGTCCGCTTTGAGGAGAGCCTGAAGGGTGGCATCACCCCGGAGACCTACCTCCAGGGCAAGAAGTACGGCTACCCCGACAAGGTGCTGGCCCGGCTGGCCGGAGTGGAAGAGGCTTCCCTCCCCCACCGCTTCCCCAGCTACAAGATGGTGGACACCTGCGCCGCCGAGTTCCAGGCCCAGACCCCCTACTTCTACGCCACCTACGACGACCACTGCGACGCCCGGAACTTCCCCCGCAGCGGGCAGAAGACCGTCATCGTCCTGGGGTCCGGCCCCATCCGCATCGGCCAGGGCATCGAGTTTGACTACAGCTCCGTCCACTGCGTGCAGACCCTGAAAGCGTTGGGCTACGACGTGGTGATCATCAACAACAACCCCGAGACCGTCTCCACCGACTACGACACCGCCGACCGGCTGTACTTCGAGCCCCTTACCCCCGAGGACGTGATGGGGGTCATCGAGGTGGAAAAGCCCGTGGGCGTGGTGGTGGCCTTCGGTGGCCAGACCGCCATCTCCCTCACCGAGTTCCTGGACAAGCAGGGCATCCCCATCCTGGGCACCTCCGCCGACGGCATCGACATGGCCGAGGACCGGGGCCGGTTTGACGCGCTGCTGGAACACCTGAACATCCGCCGGCCCAAGGGGATGAGCATCACTACCCTGGAGGAGGCCTTGGACGCCTCGGAGGCCCTGGGCTTCCCCGTGCTGCTGCGGCCCTCCTACGTCATCGGCGGCCAGAACATGGTCATCGCCCACGGACGGGAGGACGTGGAGAAATACATGAAGGTCATCCTCTCCGGCGGCATCAAGAACGACGTGCTGGTGGACAAGTACATGCCCGGCACCGAGCTGGAGGTGGACGTCATCTCTGACGGCACCGACGTGCTGATGCCCGGCATCATGGAGCACATCGAGCGGGCCGGCGTCCACAGCGGCGACTCCATCGCCGTCTACCCCCCCTACAGCCTCACCGATAAGATGATGCAGATCGTGGTGGACTGCTCGGAGAAATTGGCCCTGGCCCTGGGTACCAAGGGGCTGGTGAACATCCAGTACCTGGTCTACCAGGACGAACTCTTCGTCATCGAAGTCAACCCCCGTGCCTCCCGGACGGTGCCCTACCTGAGCAAGGTCACCGGCATCCCCATGGTGGACCTGGCCACCAAGATCATGATGGGGGCCACCCTGAAGGAGCTGGGGTACCCCTCCGGCCTGTGGAAGATCCCCCCCTACTATGCCGTCAAAGTCCCCGTCTTCTCCTTCGAGAAGATCACCGACGCCAACGCCATCCTGGGCCCGGAGATGAAGTCCACCGGCGAGGTGCTGGGCCTGGGCCGCACCTTCCACGAGGCCCTGTTCAAAGGCTTTGCCGCCGCCGGCTACCGCAACTACACCGGCAAAGGCGTCCTTCTCAGCGTGGAAAACCACGAGCTGCCCGAAGTGGTGGGCCTGGCCAAGAAGTTTGACGACCTGAAGATGCCCATGTACGCCACGGCGGACACCGCCCAGGCCATCCGTTCCCTGGGGATCCAGGTCCATGAGATCCCCCCCATCGTGCCGGGGTCGGAGGCCTACCAGCTGATGGAGGCGGGCAAGATCGGCCTTATCATCTACACCGGCGCCCTCTACGACGACACCATTCGGGAGTACATTGAGCTGCACCGGGAGGCTGTCCGCCACTCCATCGCCTCTATCACCGCCCTGGACACCGCCAATGCCATGGCCAACATGATCGCCAGCCGGTTCCACCTGTACAACACCGAGCTTGTGGACCTGAACCACATGCGGAAGGAACGGCAGCTCCTCCCCTTCGCCAAGATGCAGGGCTGCGGCAACGACTACATCTTCTTCGACAACCGGGACGGAAAGGTGGCCAGCCCTGGCTCCCTGTGCGTCAGCCTGTGCGACTGGCACTACGGCATCGGCGGCTACGGCATCGTCCTCATGGAGCACTCGGACGTGGCCGACGCCAAGATGCGCATCTTCAACCGGGACGGCACCGAGGGCGGCATGGCCGGCAACGCCATCCGCTGCATGGGCAAGTACCTTTACGACAAGGGCATCGTCAAGAAGGACTACATGACCATTGAGACCGCCGGCGGCATCAAGAGCCTGCTGATCTACACCCGCAACGGCAAGGCCAACACCGTCAGCGTGGGCATGGGGAAGGCCGATCTGGACGCCCTGAGCCTGCCCACCACCCTCCCCGGCGCCACCATCATCAACCGGCCGGTGGAGATCGCCGGAGGCACTTACAACATCACCTGCGCCAGCGTGGGCAACCCCCACTGCGTGGTGTTCTGTGAGGATCCCTCCGTCCTGGATCTGGAGACCTTAGGGCCCCAGTTCGAGCACGCCAAGTACTTCCCTGACCGGATCAACACCGAGTTTGTCCGCATCGTCAACGAGAATACCCTGCGGATGCGGGTGTACGAACGGGGCAACGGGGAGACCGTGGCCTGCGGCACCGGCGCCTGCGCCGCCGTCATTGCCGCCACGGAGAACGGCTTCGTGGAAAAGGGCAAGGACATCACCGTCAAGCTCATCGGCGGCGACCTGGTGGTCAACTACACCGACCATGAGGTCATCCTCACCGGCGACGCGGTATTGGTCTACGAGGGTGTGGTAGAGTACTAAGCGCCCTCTCTCCTCCCAACGAAAAACTGCCTGGAAGCCAGTGGCTTCCAGGCAGTTTTTTATGGGAAGAACGTGGGCACTTCAGCCCAGCAGGTCGGCCTTCATGGCCAAAATCTTCTCGGAGAGGGCGCAGGCGGGGCAGTCACAGTACTTGGCCCCGGCGGCCTGGATTTCTCTGGCGTGGGCCTCCATGGCTTTGGCCTGTTCCGCGCCAAACACCTGAGCCCCTGCCGGAGAGCTGACAAAGGCGATGAGCCCCTCGATGGGCATGATGTCCTCCTCCAACTCGGCCATCAGGGCCTGGGTGGCGGCCTGCTCCCCGGCGGTGCCGGCGGCAGTCAGCCAGTTCTGGCCGGCCTCCTTGGCCTCGGCGCAGCAGGAAGGGGCTTGGATGAGCTGGTTCACCAGCTGGGTCAGCTGGTCTCTTTGGGTTTGGGTCATGGGGATCCTTCCTTTCCTTTGGATTGCTGTCTCTATCATAGCACAAAGGCGCTTCGGGGGGGAAGCCTACCGGTCGGGGAAATAGGTCTTTTTCCAGCGGTGGAGGGCCTTCAGGGCATCCACCCCCTCCGGGCCCATGGCGCGGGTCACCCCGATCACCAGGGCGTCCAGCAGGGCCGCCGGGGCGGCCATGGAGTGGTACTCCTTCTCCGTACCCCGGTAGGCGAAGAGGTGGATGTCCGCCGCCTCCTCCTGGAGCAGGCAGGTGCGGCTGACGAAGGCCAGGGTGCGGTAGCCCGCCGCCCGGCTGTGCTCCAGGATCACCTTCCCCTCCCGGGAGAGCTTGGAGAAGCTGAAGAGGATCACCAGATCCCCCTCCCCCGCCTGGGCCAGGCCCTCCATGAGCTCCGAGCCGCCGGTGGGCAGGAGGGTCACCGGCAGCCCCAGCCGCCGCAGGCGGAAGTGGAGCAGCTGGGCCAGGGCGCCGGAGGCGTTCTTCCCGTGGATCCACACCCGCCGGGCCGCCAGAATGGCCTGGACCGCCTGGTCAAAGGCCTCCGGGGAGAGCTGCTCGGCCGTCTTTTCCAGGCAGGCCTGCTGCTGCTCCAGCCAGGCGGCGGGGGAGAAGCTGGCCTCCTGGCGGAGGGTGCCGGCCATCTTCACCGCCGGGCCGGTGGCCTGCTCCAGCACCCGGGCCTTGAGGGCCTTGAAGTCCCGGCAGCCCGCGTGGCGGGCAAAGCGGGAGACGGTGGCGTCGGACAGGTCCAGCCGCTGGGCCAGCTGCCCGATGGTCAGGAAGAGGAAGCTGTCGGTGTTGGTGTTGATGAAGTCGAGAATTTTCTGCTCCGCCCGGGTCAGTTCCTCCGGGGGAACGGAGAGCTGCAGTTCCATGGAACCCACCTCATTCCAGCTGAGATTGTAGCGCGGCGTGGAGGTGCCCGTTGGAGGCCAGCACCCCGCCCCCCCGGGTCAGGGAGAGGGGGGCGCCGTCGGGGGCGGTGACCCGGCCCCCGGCCTCCTCCACCACCAGCAGGCCGGCGGCATAGTCCCAGGGCTGGAGGAAGTCCTCCACATACCCGTCCAGCCGGCCCCCGGCCACCCAGCACAGGTCCAGGCTGGCGCAGCCAAGCCGGCGCACGTCCTGGCAGCGGTCATACAGGGTCCGCATCCGGGCAAAGGCCCGGCCGGCCAGGTCCCGGC
>OGXS01000101.1_pt1 | contig 84837 bp, 67 predicted proteins | sample 1576371 | NCBI WGS metagenome assembly OGXS01 (sample SAMEA3541475, study PRJEB24748) | human gut metagenome | biome: human gut; feature: human-associated habitat; material: faeces | place: China | collected 2012
CACGCAGGACAGCTTCTCCGGCGTGCTGACGAACGCGCTTTCACAGAACCGGTACGCTTATGCCCACAACAACCCCGTGAACTACGCCGACCCCAGCGGACACCGGTATGTAAAGGGGATTGAAATTGGCGATAACCTGAAAAGCTCCTCTGCCAAAAAGCAGCCGATAACGTCCGGCCGCCCGCTTTCCCCCGGTCTGACGGGTGCTGTCGTGAAGAAAACGACAACGAGCAAAAAAGCGCCTGTGATCTCAGGCAGCATCGCGGCCAATGCAGCTTTGTCTGCCGCTCGTGCAGGTGTCCCCGTAGGGGCCAGTTCGGCGGTTGTAAATGCGATACGGCAGGAGCCGTACATCTCCATTCAGAATGCTTCCGGGCAAACCGTGACGGTTCCCAGCCATTTCTCAAACATTGCAGAGGCTGCCAAAAACTTTATCCGCCACGAACCAATTCTTTGATCTGCCCCTTGATTACTTCCTCGTTTAGCTGTACAATTTTCTCAGACATGGTTTACAGACTCCTTTCAGAATGGTGTGTCGCGACTTCATTCTACCAGAGTTCTGCAAACCATGTCTCTTTTTATCCTCTATTCAATTTGCGCAATTTATTGGACCTGTTGACAAAAAGAGATCCGGGCTGAAAGTTGTAGCTTTCAACCCGGATTTTCAGCAAAGATAGGAGCAAAAGGTTTGCCTTGACCATCCTTTTTAGGTTTAATGCCATAACGGAAAGAAGGCATTCCTCTGTTACAGCCGGAATACCTCGTTTTCTGATTTTGGAAAGGCTATGTTCTCGTTTCAATACGGAGAAGGAGCCCTCCGCCCATATTTTTCGCAGGCGCAGCATGCGCCAGTAGGCCTCACTGCCGATCCGCTCATGCCCTCTATAAAAAGCAGGATAGCAATTGCTCCTAAGAATTCTGCGCCGAATGCCCGTTTGCTGAAAGCAGGTAGCGTTTCGCTTGCAGTGTTTGCAGGTATCCCCCTGCACTTGATAACAACGCAAGTATTTTCCGGTCGTTTGACTGCAGTTCAACCGCTGGTAGACAAGCTTGGCACCTTCCGGACAACGAAATGCATCTTCTTGGGGCAGATAATAAAAACCATACCTTTCCGGAGAATTGGAAAACTGGATCGCGGGAATGTATCCGGTGATGCCCAGCAACTCCAGACCACGATGAACGGCACCGGTATCGTAGCCACGATCCAATGCAATGTTTTGCATCGGAATCCCGTTTTGAATCTGCCGCTCCAGATGCCGCAGAACCAGCAAGCTCTCTTTTTCATTCGCTGGATACACATCTACGCCAGTTATTATGCCATATTTACAGTCTACGGTCATTTCCATTAGGTAGCCAATGCCACTCTTTTTCCCGTGATTGATGCAACCGCTGTCTGGATCGGTTTTGCTTGTAGTACGACACTTTTTGACCATCTTAGCTGGCGGTTTTTTGAAACCAGGCTGTTGAGAGAGCTCCTCATCTAAGCCGATCCAGGTAACTCTGCATGCTTAACTCAGTTTCAATCTCCGTATCGATCCAACTGTCCTTGGAAACATTGGCTGGGAGGTAAGTCCCATCAGCTGCCAATTCTTTTCCATCGATCAGGCCGTTCTTTACACAACGCCGGATGATCTCCAAAAACACCTGTTGGAATAACTGACTCTCATTCCATTTGCGCAGACGTGTTTTGCTGAATGTGGAATGGTCGGGTATCTTATCCGCAAGTTCAAATCCGCAGAACCATCGATACGCAATGTTCAGCTGCACTCCTGCACCAGGCGCCGTTCTGATTTGATGCCGTGAAGGTATCCCACCAGCAGCATCTTGAACATACTGACAGGGTCAACAGACGGGCGTCCATTTGCAGGGTAGTATGGCTTTAGTATTTCATAAATAAAGTCAAATGAAATGGCCTGAGAAATTTTTCGCAGCAAATGGTGATCCGGAATCAGTTCGGTGAAATCTAAAACCAGCATACTCATTTGCCCGCTCTGCCGTCCCATCATGTTGCACCCCTCCCATAGATATTTTACCATAGAAAGGGCTTTTTCGCTACTTTGTCAACAGGTCCAACTCTTGACACTACCCCCATGGAACGTGGCGGCAATCTGAGGGAAATCAGTGCAATAGCCGCTGGGACACCTTTTATATATCCGGTGCGAACATTGTGAGGACAAGTGCATGACACTGTAAGTATGTGCTGCAGTCATTTACGGCATAATGATAACCATTGAGAAAGCCGTGGGCGCATTTCCACACCTGTGGTTTTTTCCTGTTTTCCGACGAGTTTATGGATCGACGTTGTGCGACAATCCAAAAAAGTGCGAATAAATCTCGCAATTTTGTCCAAATGGCAAACGAGAAATCTCAAAAAAAATTAAAAAATATCAAAAAATTACAAATTTGCTTTTGGTTTGAATGAAAAAGTAAAGAATTTAAAAACATCTCATCCGCTGTTATCGTTATAATAAAAATAACCCGAGCGGGTTTTATTCCCAGCGGCCCGCACTTATCATTCTTTAGGAGGAGATATTATGAAAAAGTTTGTAGCTTTGTTTCTAGTCTTGACTATGGCCTTGAGTTTGGCAGCTTGCGGCAGTTCCGGTAGCAACTCCCCCGTTGCTACCAGCAAGGCCGACAGTACAGAGGTCGTTAGCGGCAGTATTGCCAGCACGGATGATTTACCCGTTTTGCGTGTGGCCGCCATGCCTACCATTACTAGTCTGCCCACCTATTACATGCAGAAGAACGGCTTGGACACAGCCCACGGCTTCAAAATGGAAGTGACCATGTTCGCCACCGGCGCCCCGATGAACGAGGCCCTAGCCGCTGATCTGTGGGATGTGGGCGCCATGGGTGCCGCAGCTGTGACGGGTGTAGCTAACTACGACGAGATGATTATTGGCGAGGTGCTGGAGAGCACCGACGGCCAAGGCGTGTTCGTGAAACCCGACAGCCCCATCACCAGCGCTACCGACTATAATCCCTCTTTCCCCACTGTGTTGGGCAGCCCAGAGACTGTGAAGGGCATCACCATTTTGACGCCAGTGGGTACCGCGCAGCATTTCACCGTGCTGAAATGGTTGGAGAAGCTGGGTCTGGATGCTACTGATGTGAACATTGTGAACATGGATACCGTGCAAGCTTATCAAGCTTTGCAGGCTGGCCAGTGCGATGCGGTTTCACTGAATGTGCCTACCTTCTTTGACGCGCTGAACGACGGCATGGTACAGGTGGGTAATCTGGCCGACTTGGGTACCCGTTATGTGGATATGGTGGTGGCCAACCGTAAAGCTGTAGAGGGCAAGCCCGAGCTGGTGCAAGCCTATATGGACGCTTTGCTGGAGGCCAATGAGGCATTACAAACCAATCAAGAGATGGCCACCGACCTGTTGGTGGAATTTTTGAAAGAAAATGGCAGTGAGACCACCCGTGAGAACTGTGCCGCCGACTTGGGCCGTGCCCAGTTTGTGCTGAAAGCCGATTGGAAAGATCGCGAGATTGGCCGCTTTGCGAAAGAGCTGGGTGAATTCTATGTAAGCTTGGGCCAGCTGGATGCCAGCGCCATCGATAAATTTGACACCAACGTGATCGACACCTTCGTACAGGCTTATAAATAAGCCGGACCATGATCCAAAGGCCCGCATCCGGCCATCCGGTTGGTGTGGGCCTTTTTCAAAGCATTGAAAGGTACGGTGAGACTGTGAAGGACTTTTTGTACAAACACAAGTATCCCTTAATCTCGGTGTGTTCGTTTTTGTTCGTGTTGTTGGTGTGGGAGTTGATTACCGATGTGTTCCATGTGATCAACCCCATGATGCTACCCAGCCCGGCCAAGATTTTTGAGACCTTGATCTACAAATTAACTGGCGGCGTGAACCCGGACGGCGCCACGTTGTTCCAGAACATCTGGGCCAGCTTGAAAATCGCTTTGGGAGGCTACGCCGTAGGTGTGCTGATTGGCGTGCCTCTGGGCGTCGGTATGGCTTGGAGTCGTCGGTTTGAGTTATTCGCCAAACCTTTGTTTGACATTATCCGGCCAATCCCCGCGCTGGCATGGATTCCCCTGATGATTCTGTGGCTGGGTATCGGCTACGCCTCGAAGGTGGGGATTATCTTCTTTGCTGCATTTATTAGTGCTACGGTGAACAGCTACACGGGCATCAAGCGCACCAGCCAGGTACACTTGTGGGTGGGTAAGACCTTCGGCGCCACCAACCGCCAGCTTTTGTTCAAGGTAGCAATCCCCACGGCGCTGCCTATGATTTTCACCGGTCTGCGTTTGGCATTGGGGTCGGCCTGGGTGGCGTTGGTGGCCGCGGAATTGTTGGCTGCCACCAAGGGCCTAGGATACATGATTCAGATGGCTCGCATGCTGGGCCGCCCAGATGTGATTATCGTGGGCATGCTGACCATTGGTGCTATCGGCCTTTTGATGAACACCGTGCTGGAGGCATTGCAGAAAAAATTTGTAAGAGGGGGTAAAAAGCAGTGATCGATACCACAAAAGAAAGCCGCTTTTCGCAAAGGCAATTGGTGGTGATATACACGCTGATTTCCCTGTTCTGCCTGCTGGCCGTGTGGGAGGCGGTGGCCCGCTTCACCAGCGCGGGCATGTTTCTCCCCCCCGCAAGCACCGTGCTGGGAGCCTTCTTCAAAAGCTTTGTGGAGCCCGTGGGCAGCCACACCATGCTGTCCCACATCGGCGTGAGCCTTTACCGCGTGGCCGTAGCCTTCACTCTGGCCACCATTACTGGCATCGCCCTTGGTGTGGGAATGGGTTATTCCCGCTTTCTGGAAGCCATTTTGAAGCCAATTTTTGAATTTATCCGCCCCATTCCACCCTTGGCGTGGATTCCTCTGTCCATCCTGTGGTTCGGCTTGGGCGATACGGGAAAGTTCTTTATCATCTTTTTGGGCTGCTTTACCTTCATTACCGTGAATACATACGACGGCGCGCGCAACGTGGATTCTGAGCTGATGGGTGCGGCCCGCATGCTGGGCGCCAGCGAGAGACAGGTATTCTTCAAGATTGTGCTTCCATCTTCGGTTCCGTACATTTTCGCGGGATTGCAGATTGCTGTGACCGCTGGCTGGAGCGCTGTGGTAGGCGCAGAGATGATCCAGTCCAACGAGGGTGTGGGCTGGATGATTGTACGTGGCATGAATACAGGCAACACCGTGCAGATTATGGTGGGTATGGTGGCCATAGGTATTGTGGGCTTTGTGTTGGCAAATCTGACCAGCGCTTTAGAAAGGAGGTTGTGCGCATGGAACGAGCAAAAGGGCCTATGAGTACGAGCACAGGCGCCCCAGTACTGGAGTGCCGTGACGTGGGACGCAGCTTCGACAGCTGCGAAAAAGATGGTGAGCGCAACGAAGTGCTGCACGGCGTGAACTTTGAAGTGAAAGAGAACGAATTTTTGGTGTTGTTCGGTGCCGGACAGTGTGGTAAGACAACGCTTTTGAACATTCTGGCGGGCTTGGATATGCCCACTCAAGGTGCTGTGTATACCCGCGGCCAAAAGGTGACCGGTCCCGCACCCGAACGAGGCGTGGTATACCAGAAAACCAGCCTGTTTCCCTGGTTGACCGTGGAGGACAACGTGGGTTTCGGCCCCAAAGTGCGTAAGCTGCCGAAAGAAGAGCAGGCCGCGCGCATCAAACGGTATCTGGAACTGGTGGGCTTGACGGGCTTTGAAAAAAGCTTCCCCAGCCAGCTTTCCGGTGGGATGCGCCAGCGCGTAGGGATCGCCCGCGCCTATGCAAACCAGCCCGACATCATGCTGATGGACGAACCCTTTGGACATTTGGATGCGCAGACGCGCTACATGATGGAGGAGGAATTACAGCGCATCTGGCAGAAGGAGAAGCGTACGGTGGTATTCGTGACGAACAACATTGAGGAGGCTTTATTCCTAGCCGACCGCATCATCTTGCTGACGAACTGTCCCACTCATATCAAACAGGAATACGTTATAGATCTGCCCCATCCTCGCAACTATGTGGACTCGGAATTCCTGCGTCTGCGCAAGGAGATTACGGACAATATGGACTTAACGATGTGAGAAAGGAGACCGCGACATGCAAGAGAACCTGCCCAAGGTACAAGTGAAAAACTTGACCAAAAAATTCGGCAATCTACTGGTGTTGGACAATATCTCCTTCGACGTGCAGAAGGGTGAATTCCTGTGCATCGTGGGTCCCACTGGCTGCGGCAAAACCACCTTTTTGAACAGCCTAACGAAGCTGTACAATCCCACGTCAGGTGAAATTTTGCTGGACGGTGAGCCCGTCAACCTAAAAAAGCACAACATCGCATATATCTTCCAGGAGTACTCGACCATGCCTTGGCTGACTGTGGAAGAAAATGTAGGATTCGGTCTAGATATCAAAGGGGTGGAAAAAGCCAAGGCTAAAGCCTTGGTGGAGGAATATCTGGAGATTGTGGGCTTGACGAAGTACCGTAACTATTATCCCGACCAGCTTTCAGCCAGCATGTTGCAGCGGGTGGTGATTGCCCGCGCATTCGCCACCCAACCCGACCTTCTGCTGATGGATGAACCATATGGCCAACTGGACATTCAGTTGCGCTACAAGCTGGAGGATGAGTTGATTAGTCTGTGGCAGCGCACAGGTACTACAGTGCTATTCATCACCCACAACATCGAGGAGGCTGTGTACATGGGTCAGCGCATTATGGTGCTCACCAACAAGCCCACCAGCATCAAGTGCAGCATCGACAACGACCTGCTCCGGCCCCGCGACATTGCCAGCCCTGACTTTGTGGCGCTGCGTAACAAGGTAACCGACTTGATCAAATGGTGGTAAGACAAGGGCATTACAGCCTTTGAGGACCCGGCGAGGCACGCGGGCCGCCCGTGTTTTGGACGGCAGCCCGCGTGCCTTTTGTTCTGCGGCAACGGACCGGGCTTTCGGATGAGGCAGCCTTTACTCATATCCGCTTTTTTGTTATTCTGTATCAAAGGCAACACGCTTAAGGAGGAGCCGCTATGAAGAAACCGAATATCGTGTTTATCATCTCTGACGACCAAGGGTACTGGTCACTGGGGTGTGCGGGAAATAAAGAGATTATCACGCCCAACATCGACCGGCTGTCCAGCGAGGGCATACGCTTTGAAAACTTTTTCTGCGCTTCGCCCGTGTGCAGCCCGGCCCGCGCCAGCCTGCTAACCGGGTGCATCCCCAGCCAGCACGGCGTGCACGACTGGCTACGCGATGACGACGAGCGTCAGAGCACTATCGAATACCTCGCGGAGCAATATTCCTACACGAAAGCCTTAGCTGCCGCCGGCTACGACTGTGCGCTCTCCGGGAAATGGCACATGGGGGCTTCGGCCAAGGTGCAGCAGGGCTTCAGCCACTGGTTCTGCCACAAGAGCGGCGGCGGCCCCTACTACGGTGCGCCCCTGTATAGGGATGGTGAATTGTACCGGGAGGAAAATTATGTGACGGATGCCATCACCGATGATGCCCTGGCATATCTGGATAGCCGCGCGGGCACCGGAACCCCCTTTTATCTGCATGTGGCTTACACCGCACCCCACGCACCGTGGCTGAACAACCATCCCAAGGAGTACACGAATCTGTACGAGGACTGCCCTTTCGACTCGGTGCCCCACCTGTCCCGCCACCCAGACAGCATCTACCTAACCGATGAGGTGGCCAAAGACGAGCGGGCAAACTTGATTGGCTATTACGCGGCCGTGACGGCCATGGATACGAACATCGGCCGGTTGATGGCCAAGTTGGAAGAGCTTGGACTGGCCGAGGATACGCTGGTGGTGTTCACAGCGGACAACGGGTTTTCCTGCGGACACCACGGCTTCTGGGGTAAGGGCAACGCCACTTTCCCACTGAATATGTACGAGGAGAGCGTGAAGGTTCCCTTCATCGCCCGGCATACGGGTTATATTCCGGCGGGTAGTGTGTGCGAAGCTCTTGTTTCAGCCTACGATTTCATGCCCACCCTGCTGGAATACGTGGGAGTTCCCGCAGTAGACGGACAGGCGCGGCCAGGAGTGTCTTTCGCACCGGCGCTGCTGGGCAAAGACTTTTCCCAACACGAGGAAGTAGTGGTGCTGGACGAATACGGGCCCAACCGTATGATTCGCGGACGGCGCTTTAAGTACGTGACGCGATATCCCTACGGTCCCAACGAATTGTACGACTTGGAGACGGACCCCTGCGAGACGGTGAACCTACTGAAAGACAGCCGCTATGAGACCTTGGAACGCAAGATGAAACAGAAGCTAGAAGAGTGGTTCGCACGGTACGTAGACCCGGCCATCGATGGTGCTAAGGAGCCGGTGTTCGGCTCGGGGCAAATTGGTCTGGCGGGGCTGTGGGGCAAAGGCAATCCTGCCTACAGCTGTGACGATTACATCAAGGAGAACCCCAATTATAAGCCCTATCAGCTAAAATGATATCACCCGATACGACAGGGAAAGGGAGTGGGAGGATGCGTGAATTCTGGCATCGAGCGGTGCAGCAACTCAAACGGCTGCGCATCCAAGTGTTTTGGGCTTACTTTGCCGTACTGACGCCATGCTTCATTATGGTGAGCATCGGTTTGGTGTTGGCGGCGCGGCAGGTGATGATACAGCAGATTGGTGGTTCGCGGTTGGATATACTGCGGCAGATTGGCGAGCGGGCCAACACGATGAAGACCAGCACCACCACTCTAGTGGATCTGTACCGCTACGAGTTGGACGCTCAAGGCTTCGTCGGCGCGCCGTTGGACGCGGAGGCGGCCGTGGCCGCCCGCATGTACCTCGACAGCCAGAAAACCAAGTATGACGGCTTGTTCCACCCCATTGGCCTAGAGCACGATTTGATGGTGCTGGGCGGCAACGGCTTCTCATATAGCTCTTTACACGGGGGGCAGCCACCAACAGAACTGGGGAACCAACTATGGTATCGGCGCCTAGTACAGAGCCTGGGCCAGGCCGGTGATGGCGGCGTGCGTTTTTCCAGCACTTTCCGTGACAGCTCCGACGATGGCTGCGGTACCTATCGGTTCGCGGCCGGTCGGCTGATGCAGTGTGAATCATATACCAGCACGCTGTTAGTATTGATTGACGAGCAGGTGCTGGAGGATCTGTACACTCCGGCACTGAGCGAGGGTAGCGAAATCTATATCTACGACCAGGAGGGGCGTATCGTTTCGCACCGGGATAAGAAAATGCTGGGTAAGCAATTTGTGGACGTAACGCACATGAATGAATTGTACGGCGCAGACCAATTCACCTTGGTGAAAAAGCTGGGCAGTGATTATCTGCTGACCACTTATTTGGATGAAGGCACAGGCTGGACCATCGTGGAAGAGATTCCAGCCCGTACGCTGTTCGGCGTGCTGGATCGGATGTATGTCTTGATGGGTGTGGTGCTGGCCGTGTGCCTTATCTTGAGCCTAGCCGTGGCGCTCTGGCAGTCCAGGCGTATCTCACGTCCACTGACCCAATTGAGTGAGGTCATGGATGCCTTTGGTAGCCGGGACTTTGTTCCTCTACAGGCGAATACAGGCACCCTGGAGTTGGATCATCTGCGCCAGAGCTTTAACCATATGGCGGTCGAAATCTTTCATCTGATGGATGCGGTGACAGAGCGCGAGCAGCAAAAGCGTATTTTGGAGATGAATTTCCTGCGGGCGCAAATCAACCCCCACTTTTTGTACAATATGCTGTTCTCCATCCGCTGCACGATGGAAATTGGAAAAAGTGGGAAGGCCGTGCAGATGATAGAGGCCTTTACCGACCTTTTGAAAAGTACACTGAAGGCCACGGGAGATACCATTTCCTTGGCCGACGAATTTGAGAATACCCGCAAATATATGGTGGTGCAGAAACTGCGTTACGGTGAGACGGTACACTATGAAATGGATTTGGGCGAGGGCACTGGGGAGTGCATGGTGCCGCCGCTGATTCTGCAGCCGTTGGTGGAAAACGCCATTTTCCATGGACTGGAGGCTAAGGAGAGCGCTGATATGGTAGTGGTATCTTCGGCGTTTGAGGGCAGCGACCTAATATTGACCGTGACTGACGACGGTGCTGGCATGGATGCACGGACGCTGGAAATGGTTCGACGGCGTACCCTAGATGGGATGCGGGAGACAGAGAGTGACTCCATCGGGCTGGCTAATGTGCACAGCCGCATCCGATTAAATTATGGTGCGGGCTACGGCCTTACGCTGGACAGTGTGTCGAACATTGGTACCACGGTGATGCTACGTCTGCCGGCCCGGGGCAGGGTGAACACACTGCAAGGAAAGGGAGGTGCGGTGCTTGAAAGTGTTGATCGTTGACGATGAGAACCTTATCTGCGAATGGCTCGAATTCTGCATTTCACAGAATCCAGCCTGTCAATTGGCAGGCGTGGCCCACAACGGGAGTGAAGCGCTGGATTTATTCCGTCAAACAGGGGCGGATCTGGTGCTGACCGATATCAAAATGCCCGTGATGGACGGTTTGGAATTGCTGCACACTATACGGGGCTTATCGGACACGGTAAAGGTAGTGCTACTAACGGCTTTTGCCGAGTTTGACATGGCGCGACGCGCTTTGCGTGAGGGCGCGGATGAATACCTGCTGAAAAACGAGATGAACAACGAGGCGCTGCAGGAGTTGTTGGCTCGTATGGCCAAGGTCTGCGACGTGGACGATACCGGTGGAATGATGGTCTCAGCTCAGGCCCACGCCATTGTGCGCAAAATTTTGCTCCAGGAGCCGCCCCTCAGCGATGAGGATTTGGTTACGTTGCGTACGTGCGGTGTACGCTGGCGCAGCAATGGCTTGTTCGCCCTAGCGGTGTGGAAGCAGAGTTTAATGAGCAACGGCCTGCAGCTGCCCGTCGGTGACCCAGGGCATCACATCACGGGCTTTGATTACACCGACCGCATCTACGTAGTCATAGGCAACCTGCCCCGAGCGCTGAGCAGCAGTGAAAAGAGCCGCCAGCTAACCAACTACGCAAAGCAGGTGCAGCAGACAAACCGGTGCATGGTAGGCGTGAGCAGCGTAACAGATGAGATGCGGCAGATTCCCGCCATGGCCAAGCAGGCCGCTTTTTCTCTGGCCCAGAGTTTTTACGTCGGTCAGGTGAAGCTGTACGAGCCTCAGCGCCCTCTGGCCGAACTGGAGGCGCGGGACAAAGCCTGGCTTTCAAAGCTATCGACTCTGCGCATGCGGATGTATCAGCAGCGGGCGGACGAGCGGTATGAGACGTTAGCAGCCTTTTTGAGGGACACAGCCGAGCGGGAAATCGGTGCAGTCGACGTGGTGACAAAGTTCTGCTTGGACAGCTTCGATTTTTTGTACCTAGATGCCAGGGAACAAAGCGCATCGCCCGCCACGCCTAAAGAGATGCGCGCGAAGCTGGCGACCAGCACTTCCATGGCTGAAACCAGCGAGTTGCTGCTGGACTTCGCCCGCCAGTGCACGCCCCGTGAGAAGCTGCATCGACACTGCTCCAAGGCGGTAAGCCTGGCGCAAGAGTATATACGCGCAAGTTATGCCCAGCCTCTAAGTCTGGAACAGGTGGCGGCCGAGGTGCATTTGAACCCGGAATATTTTTCCCGTGTATTCAAAGAGGAAACGGGCATGACCTTTGTGAATTTTCTCACTGACGTGCGGCTGGGGCACTCGGTGCAGATGCTGGAAAACACGGCCTTGCGCGTACAGGACGTCGCCCAAGCTGTGGGGTATGCCAATGTGAGTTACTTTTCCACTACTTTTAAAAAGAAATACGGCATGAGCCCTTATGAATACCGCCGCCGGAGCGAGTAAGGGCATACGGGAGGACAAGAAAATGAAAGCTATTATGGTGATGTACGATTCTCTCAACCGTCATCTGCTGGAACCCTATGGTTGTGACTGGACGAAAACGCCGAGTTTCAAGCGGCTGGCCCGACAGGCCGTCACCTTTGACAACTGCTGGGCGGGCAGTCTGCCCTGCATGCCCGCCCGCAGGGAATTGCACACTGGGCGCTACAATTTTTTGCACCGCAGTTGGGGTCCATTGGAGCCTTTTGACGATTCCATGCCTGAGTTGCTGCGTAATGCCGGCGTGCACACCCATCTGGTGAGTGATCACTACCACTACTGGGAGGACGGCGGAGCAACCTACCACCAGCGCTATACCACTTGGGATTGTGTGCGCGGCCAGGAGGGCGACGCCTGGGCTCCTCTGGTGGATTTTGATGGTGCGCCCAAAGACCATTTGAACGTGTGCGGTGGTTCACTGGACAACTGGATAGGCCAGGATTTTGCGAACCGTTTGGCCATGCCCACCGAGGAAGCGCAAAGCCAGAGCTTAACTTTTGCTAAGGGGCTTGATTTTCTTCAAAAGAACCACGATAAGGATAATTGGTTTTTACAGTTAGAGACCTTTGACCCTCATGAGCCTTTTTATAGTCAGGACGAGTACAAGGATTTGTTCCCTGACGATTATCGAGGCCCCCTACTTGACTGGCCCGACTACCGGCCGCTGAACGAACAGGACAGCCCGGAGCTGGTGCGCCATGTGCGACACGAGTACGCGGCCCTGCTGGCTATGTGCGACAAAAATTTGGGCCGTGTGCTGGACGCTATGGACGAATATGGCCTGTGGGAGGACACACTACTTATTGTGAATACGGATCATGGCTTTCTGCTGGGCGAACATGGCCAATGGGCCAAGTGCCACTGCCCCTTCTATGTAGAGGTGGCCCATACGCCCTTGTTCGTATGGGATCCGCGCGTAGGTACGGCCGGTACGCGAACGAATCGTCTGGTGCAGACCATTGATTTGCCGGCCACGCTTTTGGAGTACTTCGGCCTGCCGCTGTCCGCCGATATGCAGGGCCGTTCCTTGAGTCCCGTGTTAGAAAGGGACAAAGCCATCCATGACGGCGCTTTGTTCGGCCTGTTTGGTGGGCAAGTGGGCTGCACCGACGGGCGCTGGGTGTACATGCGCAGTCCGGTCGACCCGAGTACGCCGCGATATGAGTACACGTTGATGCCCACCTGCCATAATGGCCAGCGTCGGGCTTTCATGGCTTCAGAAGAGCTGCGCACCGCGCAACTGATAGGTCCCTTGCCCTTTTCAAAGGGACTGCCGCTGCTACGCTTTAAAAGTTGTAAACCCGTGGGACAGGCGGCCTATCCAACTCTGCTGTACGACTTAGCGGCCGACCCGACCGAGTTATGCCCGGTGAAAAATACCGTTGAGGAAGCGCGCATGACCGCACTAATGCGCCGTCTGATGGAGGAAAACTGCGCTCCGACCGAGCAGTATGCACGTATGGGACTATGATGACTGCTGCAAAAAAATCAACAGCGCCGCATACTTGTCTCGTGTGCGGCGCTGTCTTTATGACTGGGCGGGCAGGCTTGCTTTTTATGATGCTGTAAATGGCGGATAGATTCCCCAGCGGTGATGAGCTCCAGCTTACAGATGTAGGTGTCGTCAATGCTATTCGCACAAGAAATAAGGCTTCTCACATCGTCATAGGCATACTTTAGCACTGCGCCGATAGGCAGAAATATTCCCTTGATAAGGGCTTCGCTCATCCGCCGCGATGAAGGACAGTACAAATGCCATATCACATGCAAGTAGGACAACACTACTTTATAGAATAGCTGTTAGCAGTAAATGCACATTCGTATGGCTACGGTAGACGCGTCTCCCGTCTGGTTCAAAATATTTTGTGTTGTTGCCACACCAGTAGGATACCGTTCTGTTTGCCAGCTTTCTTATGGACTTTTTTCGTAAACCAAGCCTAGCCGTGGCCAAAACTGGCTCTGTAGCAGCGCCCCATGTGATCGTCCACAAAGCTGTCGGCAGAATTTCGAAAAATATGCAAATTTTATAGGGCATTCAGAAGTTGTTACTGCTACTATTTGAAACACAGGAATATCCACGAAAAATACACGAATATAGAATGAAGTATTCGCAGTTGTGATATCGGAGACGTGAAGAAGAGCTTTTTGTTAAATAAGCCACCGGATTTATATAAGGGATTTTGTTATATTTTCTTATGGAAAACAACAAGTTTATCTATAATTTTTTTGTCATCTGTAGCGTGACTGATAAAAATCTTTTTGGGTTTGGCTCTACTATCCCATTGCTCAGCCATGCCTGTTACTATTTTTTTGGTTATACAAAATCCGTGTTGGGCACTAATTATCTTTGCCTTTATCATTTGTAGAATTAAATCTATTTGCCCACATTCTTCCGGAAAACTTGTTTTGTAATCAGATATAATCTGTATACAACAATTTTGATATTGAAGGAAAACTTTGTTGTTTAGAGGCATGACTTCTAAGAGAGAAAGGGGTTGAATGAAGTCTTTTAATGAACTTAAGTCAACGCTCATACCTCTACCTCCCAAACCGTCTCGTCCCCGCAAATATTACGGATTTTGAGGCGAAATGGTTTCTTTTCGCTGTAAATGGCACCGTCCCAGAACTCTTTGGTTTTCTCTCCATTGCGGATAACGTAGCCGTTTTTGTCAATTTTGAGCTCGCTGTCGGAATGCCATTCACCTTGAGCTGCAGAGCAGTCCAAGCTCAGATATTCGATGAGTTCTAACCCGTCATCGCTGACTACAATCGGTTTGAAAGGCTTTTTGGCTGTGGCGTTTAACTCGCCCTTATTATTAAATTCTGTGATTTTCTGGAGGACACGGTCGCTGACAAAAGCATCTATTACAACACCATAGCCACCGAACAAGTCACCTTTTTGTCCCTCGGTATGGAATTGAGCATAGTCACTAATCACAACATCATCCAGGACATTTTTCAAGTCCCGCAGTTCGATTTGTACATTGGTACTATCGTCCTGTTCAATGAATCTGAGGATTTCCTTCTCACTGGTAATGTCAATATAGTAGACAATGACTTTTTTGATGCCGGGATCCAGGTCAGGGATGGCCTGATGGATGATACGGTTCATCAGTACCATATCCAGCAATTTGGAAGTGCTATCCATCAGGTTTGGAACATAGACGGGAATAGTCCCCAGCTTGCTGTCGGTGATGGCCCCCGCCCAAAAGGAATCCAGAGAGTCCTCATTTTTCAGACCCGGAATCAAGGATTTGATTTTATCCATCGTCTGTATAGGGTTACGGTAGAGCTGTACGCCATCCTTGATTTCCAACACATCGAACTGCGCACCATCGGCTTTCAGACGGTCACGGGTAGTCTGGATGGAGTTGAGGCCAATGTCACAGTGGATGAAATGACGGCCCAATTTGTTGGCCACCGCCGCAGTGACACCGCTACCACCAAAGAAGTCAGCTACAAGCATTCCTTCGTTGGAAGACGCCTTTATGATTCGTTCTAATAGTGCAATTGGTTTTTGAGTGGCGTAATCCTCTTTTTCTTTTGCCTGTGAATTAATGGCGTTGATATCACTCCACAATGATTGAGCAGGCATCCCTGGCAGTTCATCCAAGTAAACCTTTGATCGAATTCCACCGGTTTTTGTTATATGGATTCTACCCTCACGATCCATTTTCTCCATTGTTTCAAGTGGCATTCGCCAAAGCGAACGGTAACCTTTATACTCATAATCATATCCTCCGCCTTGAAGTCCTTTTGCGGTCAAGTTTCCGCTGTCCCATTTTCGACCATCGGAATCACTTTTACTGAATCTTGCAATATATGCCTCATCATATGGTTGATAAACCGTGTTAAAAGTATAATTTTCTTGTGACTTAGTATAGAAATAGATGCAGTCAAAATTGTTTCCATAAAACTCTGCATCGCTGTGTGCAGTTGCGCGTTTCCAGACAATTTCGTTTCGGAAATTATCTTCTCCAAAGATTTCATCCATTAGAACTTTCATATAATGCCCGATGTGGTAATCCAAATGCACATAAATGGACGCAGTTTCGCTCATCACACTCTTAATCGCCATGAGATTTTCATACATCCAGTTGAGATACTTTTCCTTATCCCACACATCGCCGTACATTTTTTCCTCAAAGGCTTTCAGCTCTTCAATGTCCAGCTCCTGTTCCGCCTGAGCAATGGCCTCAGCCACCTTAGGATTGCGGCGGAGGTAGACTTTCTTAGCGTAGTCCGCGCCGCTGGCAAAGGGCGGATCGATGTACACCAGGTCCACCGGGATACCCTGCTCCTTCAAATAGGCGCAGGCGGAGACGCACTCCCCCCGGATGACCAGGTCGCCGTCTTTGTTTTCCCCCACGGTCTCCTGCTTTTCCATCTCATACAACGGCATCCCACGCTGCAACACCATAGACACATCGTCTGCGCCTTTATATTTAAGGATTCGGTTAAAATTCCTCAATACAGCCTGTCCTTCCACAGGCTCAGGAATAAACGGTACATATTTAATCGGCATCAGATTTGTCCTCCGTTTTTTATAATTGAATTAGCAACACCCTCCGCTGCTGCGGTTATAAATGCTGTGGCAATAGTTTTTATAGTTCCTACTGTAATGGCAAGTCCTTTTTCTGCGATTGTTTTCTTGGTCTTATTCCAGATGGTATCCTGCCTAATGGTCTCCAAAAAATCATGACCTTGCCAAGTTAAATCCTGCACTCTGAAAAATAAAACCCCATCAAAATTATCACAGTCACCACTGTAATAATTTTTTATAAGCCCTTCTTGGTAAAGCATTTCGCAATGATAGGCCACTTCTTGCTTATCATATCCTTCTATTGAAAGATTGTGTATCACTTCAAATGGCTTTTTACTCTCAATTTCAAAAAGTATTTTCCGAATCAGGTCCATATCTCTTTTCATTTTCTCACCCCTCAAAGAAATTACAGATTGTCTTTTGAATCAGTACAAGTCTATCCCTCTCTGGCACTTGATCTTCCAAATACAAATATTCAAACCGCTCATACCCAAAAGCAGCGTTGTTCTGCCGGAGGAACTCCGTCTCCACGAATTCCTTTTTATCCTTGAACTTCGGGTCATTGGCATAGACCTCGCCCTTGGTCTCGGCAATCATAACCTTATGGATCTTGCCTTCTTTACGCTGGAGAATGAGAAAGTCCGGTGTATACATCCCTACATACTGCCAGACGCCAGCGCTTCGTTTGTAGCATTTGACCTTAAACTCCGTCATGGCCCGGTCTCCGTTGTAGTAAACCTCCAGTCCCAGACGTTCGATTTCCGGGAAAGTCAGCACTTCTCGCAGGAATATCTGCTCAAAGTTACTGTCCGTATGGTACGGCAGATAGTGGAAGGAGCGGTCCTTTTGAGGGTGGGAAGAATATTTTTTGCGGAGCATGGTAAGAACATCTTCCTGCCCCAGCTCCTGGGCCAACTCCATCATTGCCTGAGCGTTCTTATCTAATTTCAGCTTGCCCTGATCATCCAGTATGATTTTCTGTACCGTCTCCTGGGGAGGATAGTAATCCTGAGGCTTTTCTGTTTCAATTGTCCGAGTAAAGTTGGCAATATTCAGCAGGCTGGCCGACTGAGGTATCCGCTCCTCCCGTGTCTCGTAGGAGCGAAGGTTGGAAAAAGCCTTACGGATATTCGCCTCTACCCGGGGCAAATCATACTTGGAACTGAAATAGCGCGAACCATCCCGTTGATAGGTGAATTCCTCAAAGATGGACCTAAGCTGAGCATCATAGAGTTGCAATTTATCCATGGTAAGAGTACAGAGGGAACTGCGAACGATACTATAAATCCAAGAAGAATAAGACGCCGGGACAGCACCGCGTTCTTCATCATCCATTCTGGTATCCGCTACTTCCATGGAGAAGTCGGTGATTTTGATGATGCCTGTCGCGCTTACTGCATCTTTGCAAGCATCCGGAATCCTTTTTCCCGGTTGGGCAGATTCCACGATCAAAGTCTCATAATGGATTTTCAGCTGATAGAAATCCACCTTGGGCAGGCGGAGATAATCAGTACGGTCATACCGATCCAGCGTCACTTTATGATGAGCCGCCGTGGAGAACTCTTGTAGCGTAATGTGATGCTGCTTTTGCAGCTGGCTGTTGAGTTTTTTCGCGTTACTGCTGTTGAGATAGATCAGCGCCGTTTCCAAGGTATCTTTCTGTACCTGACGCAAGCAGCGGCAGGCGGTCTGCAGCACCATGTTTTTGGGGCAGTCGCCCTCCTGGGAAAGAATGATTCCCGTCAGGCTGCGGCAATCCCAGCCCTCTTTTCCAATCTGTACCAGCAAAACAATGCGAATCTTTGAGAAAGGCTGGTCCAAACTATCAAACTCCATCTGGCTATCGGTCGCCTGGGGATACTGCTTGTTGCCTTTGTGGAATTTCAGGACGGTATCGCTGGAAAGCCCATACTCTGCCACAATACGAGCCGCTATGGGGTATACCAGCTCTTCCAATTTTTCAATGGTCCCGCAATAGATTCCCAGCTTAGCACAAGTGCCGTCAGGATATACGGTATCTCGATAAGCGTCCAGAAACTCCCTGATGCCTTTTTCGATGATGCGGCTACTATCAGGAATATCTGCAATCTTCACAATGGGGCGCTTGAGGAAATTTCCCACGCCGTCGATTAGCGGATAGTAATAGACGATGTTGGAAATCTCCGCAGAGGATACGGAGAGGCTATCGGTCACCTTAATTTTCTCGGCCTTTTCCAGATAGGGTGTGCCAGAAAAACCAACTACAGAATTAACGGTCTGATTCTTCGTCCACTTACTAACTACGGCACGGAGCTTAATCTCGTCGCTGACCGCATGATGGACTTCATCGATGAAAATGGACAAGCCGGGGAGTTTTCCTATCAAGTTACGCAGCTCATTTGCCTGCCGATCCTTTTCATCGTCGCTCTCGTCATAAAAACTGATCTGGCCTTCAACTTCCTGTATGCGGTCCAAAATAACCTTTTCCGCATTGGTGACAGCCACTAGGCCAAACAGCTCAGACAGCGGTTGGTGATTGGCTATCTTCTGCACATTGGGATTCTTAGTCTTATTGGATTTTTTTGCGGTCTTGCCCTGGTCCAGCACCTCAAAGGAGATCTGACGCTTGATTTCTGATGCCGCTGGTTGTGGGATCACCCAAGAGGGATCAAACCGCTGGATGGTTTTCAAACTGGGGACAACCGAGGATTTCAAACCAGAGGGGGCAAAGATCATAAAGTTATGGGCAAAGGCCGGGTTGTGCGGCTCGTTTTTGGCAAAGTACAGATCCAGATAAATAAATGCGGCCATCAAGTAGGTTTTACCTGCACCCATAGGAAGGCTGAATAGGTAGTCGGTATAAGATACCCCGTAAAAGACGGACTGGAAAAAATCCTCATAATCAATGCTCTCAGGGGCTTTGCGTATCTGCCTTTCCAGCTTCTCAGAAACCTGTTCCCCCACATCATTTTTTAGGCGGGTGTACTCAAATAGTGCCGCCGCAGCCGGATAGTTTAGCAAGAAAGCTCGTGTTTTTGCAGAAAGCTCTTCCTGCTCCAAATCCAAAGTGTTGAACGCTCCTTGGCAGAACAACTTTGCCAAAGGAGCACAGTCACACCCGATTTTCAAGAATAAATAGGTTTTAATTGCATCCACTTGGGCATCACGCATCTGGTTCGCTTTTTCAATATAAGCAATGATTCCCTTGGCACTACACTCAGAAGACGCAAACCAACGATCCCGCGCGTTGGTAATCATTTGATAAAACATTCCAATTCTCCTTATTGGCCTTTCTTAGCTTCTCGTGTTCTTCCATCTAATGGCTTCACAGCCTGTTTTGGAATAGCCCATACACGCCCTAAACGGCTGGCTCCTAAAATGCGCCCTGATTCACAAAGAATCTCTACTCTCCGTTGCGAAATTCCCCACTCCACAGCTTTATCCTTGGGCGTTACATATTCCATGACGCACACTCCTTATGTTTGCTTACAGAAATTATACATCTCTTGAACGAATAATACAACTTTAGAATTTGCCCAATATGAGACAAGTGAAAGAGTCTACTAAAATAAAAGAGACGCAGGAATATCTGCGTCTCTTTAGCATTTGTTTCAACTAATCCACATAAACACCAAATCCGAACCCGTCGCCAACTGGCGTAAGGTTCGGATTTGTTTCGTTTGGTGAACTATGCCACGATGTATTCAATTAACGGTTCACCGTATGTTCCTTTATACGGCGCATCTAAGCTAATTGTCGGTGGTCGTTTCGCTTGTTTGCACCGTTCAGTGTTGACCGCGGATCTCATGGCGGCAACGGCCAGAGTGGAAAAACTATATTTTTGAAGTTCAGGGAATGTAAACCAGCGTTTAATAGTCAGTAAATACCGGAAAATGACGACATCGAACCAGTCTGCAGCGGACAGTTTGTGTTTGTCAAGGAACCACCATACAAGCGAGAGATTTTCCGCAGAAAAATCTGCTTCTTCCTGCGTGAGTTTACGGTCACGTAGAGTTTTGAGTACATCCAGGGAAAACTTTGTTTGGTTCAACTGTGTGGTGTCTGGGCAAACTGCGGTTTTAGAGTTGTTGATTTTCCGTTTCATTTTCTTTTCCTCCTTCGCCGCTCATGCGGCATACTTCGTAAGTATTTGTTCGTCAATCTCACAAACCGGATATGAAGTGTACCCTAATGTGATGGTAGTGAGCTTTCTCTTGACAAGCCCGATTCGCTGCATTTGCGTTGCCAGATGACTGGCTGAGTTGGCAGTATCTTTGATGGCTATACAGTGATGTGCAAGTGGTCCGAGGTTCGCGGTAAGCGGAATGACAGGCAAAGTTCCGAAATCGGTTCGCCGACAGATTGTGATTGCCAGTGCGCCGCTGTTTTTGTAATATCCTGTTTTAAAGCAGCATTGGGGGATGTACATTCCGTTTAAGTCCAGCGGAAATGATTTCTTCAATCGCAGCCACCCTTTCAGGCACAGGGACGCAAAGGCTTCAAATGTGCGTGATCAATACGCACCTGCAGCTCACGTGCAAATCCCTGCAATGTATTGAATTCTCCGTCCACTTCGGAAATTTGACGCTGGAAAAGGTCTTCATAGCGTCTGCGTTTTTCACCAAGCTCACGAATTTTGGATACCCAGCGTGCCATGATAGCCGGACTTTCGCATCCGGTATTGATCAGATGGCTGGCCCGTTCCTGATATGTCTCGATCTCCTTTTTGAGCGCAACATAAAATTCGTGCGACATTTTTTCACGTTGGTGCTCATTGTCCACGACATACATACTGTTCACATCCACCTGATTTTCGCTCAAAGCATGTTCGTTCATCGTTTCCAGAAAGTCCTCAAAAACATTGATTCTCGCCATATGCTGCCGCGGGACAAAATACATACCGCCGCGTGACTGTATCTTGACGGCCTCCATGTCGTCCAGCATTTTGCCGAGCACGGTATCCATCTGCCTGCGGTTGACGCAGCGGCGGTACAACTGAAAGCTTTCCTGAACCTGGTCAAAGTACGGCTGGGAATCCACAATCGGATTGTAAGCTACGTCCTCCAGAGTGATGATTTCGCTTTCCTTATCCAAAACAATGTTGGCGAGTTTGGTGTACATATTGGTGGTGGAGTCCACTTCCTCCAGCACCAGTTCACGGCTGATGGTATGACGGCGCTGCCGGTTGTCACGGCAGTACACCTTATAGATTTGCGTGCCGCGCACCAGCCTGTCGTGAAGATCGCCAGTTGCGCTTCGGAATGCATCGGCAGGGGTACTGCGGAAATTGGTCGGCGCAGAAAACTGGCAGGCCGCCCGTAGCCGCTCAAATTCTTCCCGGTCGATCATGATACCGCCGAGACCGTAAAAAACGATTTTTCCAAGAACACCTTCGCCATCGCTGGCTGTGGTCATGATTTCGCTGAGATTGACCGTGTTGTTCGCAATACTCATAAAATTCTCCTTCTTTGTTAAGCCGCAAGCGAAAGCCGGCGACTGTGCAGTTTGTAATCGTCGATCCCGTTATAAGCGGGGTTCCACATTTGCTGGATATAGGGGATGCCCAGAGGTTTGAGCGTATCCTGCATCCGCCGCAGTGCTGCGGAATACTGTTCCTGCCGGATCTGATCCATGTCATATTCTCCTAAAAGGCGCTCCACAGAAAGTGAACGGATGGCCGAGGGAAGGTACTTGATTGCATTGACCCCAGGTGCGCATAAGTAAAGCGCTCCATTGGACAGACAGCTCGCGGTATCGCCCTTGAGCGCCCCCTCTGTGATGGAAGCGGTTGTGCTGTGGACATTGCCCTTGATATGGATCCACCCATGCGCTCTCGTTCCACATGGATAGAGCGGACTGCCGTCTTTCCGGCATTTGTCCGGGTTACTGGACACCCATACATAGCAGCGTTTTCCACCAATCTCCGCACGGCGCTGCAGTCCTTGGATATACCCTTTGGCAGTACAATACGGGATAAGCAGTCCGCTGTTTCCGGACAGGCGCCAATCACCGTTTTCACTGCGGTAGAATCCGGGAACACCATGGAGATCATGGGTGCGCGACAGCGTCTGTGCAAGTTCGCTGCGGGTTTCCACCCTGGCCGGCATGGAGCGGTACATATTCTGCTCGATGGCGTCCAGCGTAAGGCCGCGGCCGAGCAAGTCCAGAAAGTCATGCTCTGACAATGACAGCAGCGCCAGCAGGTCGTAGTAGACATCGTGCCGCTGTTCCAGCGGGGCCATATATTCCTGCCTTGGCTCCTTGGGCGCTGCCTGCGGGAACATCTGGAGATTGCTCTTTTCCAGTTCTTCAAATGCTTCTTTATTGGAAATTCCGCGAATTTTGGCATACAGCGATACGCTGTTTCCGTGTTCTCCGCACCGCTGGCAGAAAAACCTGTTTTTTTCGGTGTTCAGATAAAGGTGCGGGTTCTTCGTCCGTCCCAGGCAGAAAGGGCAGAACGCCTTGACTTCATACCGTCCTGCCTGTCCATCGGCGATGCGGACCCCCGCACGGCGCGCAGCATCAAGAATCGGGACGGTTTTGTATTCCGGAGTCATCCGCTCACCCGGCCTTGGGCAGGTTCATTGGTGTATTTTTCACTTGCACTTTGAGCGGCTGATCCGCCACTTTTTTGGAAATCAGTGCCTGACCGGAGGGACGTGGAATATGGTCGACACTCTCCGAGTCATCAATGAATACCGGATAGCAGCGCCCTGTCAGACGCTTCAGCAGCTCCACAACTTCCAAACCTGCCAGAATCTTTTCCGAGCGGGAAAGACACTGATAGCTCGTTCCCCGGTAACGGAATTTCCAAGCCGGCACAAGCTCACCTGTTTTTTTCACCACATCATAGAGCTGGAATTCCACGTTCGGCGTGTGAAGCGCTTTGAAAAGCAGTTCATTTCGTACAGACGCGTAATCCACTACAGCGGAAATCCGCGCATTCACATCGTTGAGCTGGCTTTGGAGGATGTCGCGCTGTGAAGCGACATTTTGATTGGGCGTATTGCTTTCTTGGGAGAGCTGCTCCTGTACGGCGTCTTTGGCTGTGACCTCCTTTCTCAGCTCGGAAAGCCTTTCTTCTTCTGCCGACGTCAGATTTCCGCAGGAGAGCAATACGTCAATCGTCTGGCGGCGTGAACTGATCTTTTCCAGCTCCGCCGTATAGTCCGCCTGCTCCTGTGCGACCTTCTGTGCTGCTTTTTCTTCTTCTCTGTAAAGCTGCTCAACCTCTTTTTGAATCTCGGCCATATCGCTGTTTTTCCAATCCTCAAAGGTCCTGCGGCTTTGTGTTTCCAGCGCAAGAAGCTCCTGCTGCTTGAGTTTTATTCCGCCGCCCTGTTCCTTGCACTCTGCGAGAGCGCTTTTCAAGCCTACTTCACAATCGAGAATTTCGTCCTCTTTCACCGGTCTACGGCACTGCGGGCAGATGATGCCGGGCTTGAGCGCGGTCAGAAAAACCGCCATCTGGTGATATCGGCTCCTCATAGAGGCCAGCGCTTTCTCTTGTACTGCAATCTCTTGTGCGAATTTGCTCTCGAAAGTTCTTCTCTCGGCTTCCGATAGCCTTGTGCGAAGCTCCATTTCCCGGATTCGATAGGCGGCTGGATCAAATGCCAAAGGCTTTTCATTGAGCATCTCATCATACCGCATGGTCAAGGAAGCGAGTTCCAGGCGCAGTGCGCCTTCGTCAATACCGGTTTTCTGTTTGGCTTCCAGCCCGGCAATCTGCTCTGAAAGAGCTTTGATTTCCATCTGAAGCGCCTGGATACGGTCTTGACACTCCTGATTTTGCTGTGCCAGCAGGTCAGATTGGCCATCCAGCGCCAGCATGGCGTCCGCAATTTCACGCTGTTCTGCGCGCAGATTGGACAGAGCCGTCTCTGGAGACAGGAAAGAGTAGCCCTCCAGCGCTTTCTGCGAGCCCCCGTTCAGCCTTTGAAGGACTTCCTCCTGTGAAACAGGAGGAAGGTTTCGCTCCAGGAGTCCCCGGCCTTTTTCCGCTAAAATCTCAACAAAATAAAGCGGATTGACGAGCGAAAGAAATTCATCCGCATCGCCAAACATAGCATTGAGGTCCTTTTGACGTATGGCGCTGCCATCCAGCGCCGCATCCACTTTGTCATTGATGCGCTGCCTGGAAAGGACATGACGGATTCCCGAGGCATCCACATATTCGAGTTCTACAGCAACGCGCTTTTTCCGCTCCTTATCGTTGTAAAAGCGGTCGAGCAGATGTCCGCCGAAAAAGCCCTGCCCAATCATGACCCAGGCGATCGCGTCCGCGATGGTCGTTTTGCCGGTATGGTTCCCGCCGCTGATCATCGTCAGATCGCCAAAGTGATACTCGGTTTCTTCCACATGTGATTTGAAGCGCGAAATTTTTAAGCGTGTGATCTTGAAATAAGCGACCTTATCCACTTGGCTGCCTCCCTTGTATCAGTTTACGCAGCGGATGCCACGCGGTAGCTTTCCAGTGTGTTGAACCGCCGGTTTGGATCATCTTTGCCCGGACGCTGGATGACTCTGAGATTGGTCAGTACGGTGCCGGCGCGCAGTGCCTCATCCGGTTTGTCACAGAAGACCGTAAATACGTCTCCGTTTTCACACTCGATGTCCATGATTGTCATGACGCCGCTCTTAAAGCGGTGCGGGACAGCTTTTCGAATCGTGTAGCGCGGCGTATCGGCAATGCTGATTTTGGGCTTTGCGGAACCGTTGGCCGTCGTCCCATTACCGGATGCGGCATTGCATTGTGAAGAGGTCTCGGACCTTTGCCGCTCCTGCTGCGAAGGCTTGGAACGACTTCCCGGCATAGGCTCTTTAAGTTTTGCAACGAAATCGTCGTGGAACTGATTCAGCCCCGGCATCTCCTTTTTGGCAATGACGGCTGTTTTTCCAAAGAACTCCACATCGACCCACGGTGTTCCCAGCTTGTATAGATAGCGGCCGATGCCCCACTGTGAAGCGGCCCGCTTCATGGCGTCCGAAAGGCCGCCCTTGACCGGTTCATAATCCGTATTTTCTGCACCGTCCGTTTTTTCCAGCCACTCGTGCCGGTCGTCATCAAAAATTTGGATGGTGCAAAGTTGGGAGGGGAGCGGGTTGCCATCGCGGTCCGTGACGGTATGCCACTGACGGAAGACGGGTTTCCAGTTCTGTGCTCCAACAACGGCATCCAGCCGGTTTTGAATCGCACGGGCGGTAACGTATGCGACCGCAAGGCCGCGGGACTTGTCTTTGCTCACTGTCTGGATCTTCCACTCTACATCTTCGTGAGAGAAGGCGCCGAAAGCTCCTGGTGAATTTGTTCCCAGGATTTTTTCATAAAACATTCGCCTCCTTACCTGTGTTGGGGAGTTATAAAGTCGGCAAGCGTCCTGCCGTCTGGAATCAGGATATCGGATTCATAATAGCCCGGTGTTTTGTCTTTCAGGTGCTCCAGAAGCTGACGCATGGAACAGCCTGGCTTGTTATGTGTGGAATCAAACCAATCGTCGTTGTTGGGCAGCTCCAGCAGGAAGCGCGGCAGGTTGTTCAGACCGTGCAGAGATGAAACCTTGGGCAGTATGTTGCTGCCAACGCAAAGCTGCCCATTCGCAGCGCAAACATTTGAGAACGGATAATAAAACATCCGTGACTCCGGGCGAAGCCTTCCGCGTTCGATGACGCCGATCCGTACCGACTGCACCCGCTGTCCCTCAAAAAATGAAAACTGGAAAATCAGATGGGGCAGTGGGAAATGTTCATAACGCGTATTGAAATAAGTAATATCGGCATATTCATCTGAGGATTCCACGGTCATCGTGATTTGGTGATTTGAGCTTTCGAAATAGCTGAGCGTCCCCGGCGGCAGCAGACCGGAGCATGCTGTCGGCGCCGGAGCGGATTCCTGAATCGCCTTGACAAAAGCGGAAAACTCTATTGTCTTTCTTCCAACCTGCGGCCCATCCATCCACGAGCAATCCACATAAGGACTTTTTGGGGACAGCGTAAAGGTAACTCGATTGCCACTCATGCAGCTTCCTCCCGTATTGTCACATCTGAATCCGTTCGCCGCGTCATGGCAAGGACGTTTTTCAACCGGGCCGCCTCGTCCCGATAGAAACGCATGACGTTGATCATTGCCATATTAAAATTTTCGAATTCGTAAAAATCTTCCGTAAAGCGGGCGGCGATACCGCTGGCATATTCGCGGTTTACTTTCGTCTGCAGCGTATAATCAAATGTATAAGAATTGTACAGTTGCGAATAGACAAACCGCTTTGCCCGCGCGAAAAATGGTTCTTCGTGCAATTTCACACGAAGCAGCTTTGCATGAACACGGCAAAGCCTGTAAAACTCCATCATGTGCTTGCTGGAATAATAGCAGCCATAGATAAAGCATTCACTGTTGTCGCTATAGTCATGTGGACTTATAAGATCACAGTAACACGCCAGTGCGCTTTCGGCTGCTTCATAGGAATCGTCCATGCTGCACTCCAGATGGCGCATAGAGTTCACATTTTCCGGGGCGACTTCATATGCCAGGCATGCAAACTGCAGGCACGTGATGCTGTACGGCAACTCATCTAACGTATTTTCTTCAATTTCAAACATTGTTTCCCCCTGTTCACAAAAACGGCACAAGAGTTTTCGCAGCGCTGGGAACCGATATGGCTTTCTCAGCGGTACGTTGTATCCGCTGAAGCATATCAGCCAGCTGCTCCGCACCGTCTTGAAGATCGTCAATATCGCTTTCATCAAATTGAGAGAAATCCAGATCGCCGATGGAAACGGACTTTCCCCGTAAAAGCGGAATGAGAAAATGGTCACGCAGATGCGGACTGATCTCGGTAAAAAAGTCTTCTGCCTCGCAGGATGTAAGCGCATTGACGTTTTTTGTAAGATAGAATAATCAAGTTCTGACTTCATACAATCACGCTCCAAAAGACACGGCATTCAAGACAGGCTTTTAATCCCGTGCGGTGTTAAGATGTTGATTCTAAGATGATTGCTTTTTTTGTTGTGCTGATACATCATTTGTGAAGCATTCGGATCCTGCTGCGGCGCTGAAGTTACTGTGATCGTTTCCTCTGGCTGCATATAACCCTTGATCACATGCGGCGCCTCGCCTCCGGCATAGCCATTGACCATGCCGGAACCGGCGATCAGACCGACCTGCCCTACCTTGAGCGGCAGAAGAGGCTGCTTGTCTATCCGGTCCAACACATTCTCTTCCCGGTACAGTTTTTTGCACAGCGCAGAGGACTCCAGCTGTCTGGCCAATTCCACTTCGTTGAAAATGGAACCATAAAATATCTGGACTTTCGCCGTGGCCGGAGGCAGTGCATAACTTTCAGGGGGGAGTTCATCAAGTGTAGGGATTTGCTCCAATATTTCCACACGGCTCAAAAAGGCAGGAGCCAGCCTGGAGCCGTCTTGCCTGGGAATCCGGCATCCCAGCACGGCAATCTGATGAAACTTTGTGAACTCTTTGCCACAAAAGCGGTACACGGACAGTTTTTCGAAGTTATCACATAGTACACGGGCGATATCCGGAGTCAGGCGGTAATATGGAATGATGTAAATCAAAACTCCATGTTCCGCTAAATGTGGTATCGTCTCAATGAGAAAACGGCGTTCCTCCCGGGTCCGCGTACCATTGGCGCCTATCGTTGAAAGATACGGCGGATTCAGGTAAAGCAGTTGGAACGCATTATGACTGATACGGGAATAAAAATAGCTGCCCATCGCCACGCGTTCCAGATGCTCACAGGCTTGGCGTGCTCTGGAATTGTCCAGTTCTACGCCAAACGTATGGCAGTTTTGCCCTTGGGCAATCCGTTCCAGCGCAAGGCCTTCACCGCAGCAGGGATCAAGCAGATTTATCTTAGAATTCTCGGGAAATACCAGTGCTTGCGATAAATATGCCACATGTGCCGGATCTGTGGGATAGTACCCAATCTTGGCAAGATTCGCCAGATGGCCCAACGCGGCGGAAAGGCTGTCATCTTTGATTGGAAGCAGGTCGGCAAACTTTAAAACGCTGGTCAGCATTGGCGTATAATCCGGCGCCATAATTGGAAAATGGCGGACGGAGCAGACCCGTTTTTGCGATGCTGACGCCAACTCTTCCTGGCCGATTTCCAGAAGAGAAAGTCTGCTGCTATTCAAAAGGCTGCAGAGCTTTTCTTTTCCGCGCACGATGGAATCATGAACGGGGCGGGCTGTTTCCATCCCTTTTTCCCGAAGCATTTTATCCAGTCTGCGGCGAAGCTTTGCAAGCTCGGCAGCCGTGGATCGCAGCCCTGATTGTGCATTGAGCAAACAGCGCAGGGAATAATGGGTTTCCAACTCCATTGGCGGCACCTCACGCCGCTTTCGGCTGGGATTTTCTTCGCTGCCCGGTAAGAACGGACTGGAAACACATTTCACTGCCGGCATTTCAGAGCCGTCCGCACAGGGTACATATACTCCATGCGCCTCCCGTTCCCGAATCATTGTATCCAGTTGGTCCAAGTGATGCTCCATTTTGTGGATCAACTGATCCAGCACTTCGTCTGTCTGTTCTGTCTGTTTTTCAATGGCCCGGGCATCCGTCTCCTGGATGGCCGCTTTCTTGGTATGCCTCTGTTTTTCCAGACGCTTTCCTCTGGCGCGGACGTGAGACAGGAAACGATGCCAACAGACCGTCCTGCGAAACCTGCGAAGCGAGTAATCCCGCTGAGGAACGATCACACAGTCCTGAAGGTCCCCATTTTCGCATCCCAGCAGCGGTGTGGCGGCACAGGGCGCGACCAGATATTTCGCAACAAGCGAAATAAGGCACCAAATGCGTTTGGAAATATGAATGCTTTCTGCATAGACGCGGCGTGAAATCACTTCTCGTGCTTTTAAACTCCCTTCGCATGTAACGGACGACAGGTGGAGCTTGTCTACTTCCATGTCGCCGACCTGCACGCTGCCTTTGCCGCGGCAGATCACGGCAGATATCTTTCCTTCGACAATAAGGCTTCCGTCCACAATGAGTTTGTCGACGCACAGCGCTTCAACGCGTACGGTCTGGCCATAAGGCACATACAACCGCTCAATCAGGCAGATTCCTTTTTTCATGTTATGCAGTTCTCCTTTGTCTTTTTTTATTGCTCTCCGCCCGCACATTGATGCTGGCGGCTGAAAACACGGCGTAGCGGGTCGTTAATTTGCCCCGTGCAACGATGTTGTACACAAAGTCTGTCACCACGGTCGCCGCCATGATGTTTGCGGTAATACTCTGAGGCGCGGAAACCGCAGCCTCCGCGCAAGACAGTTCGCTGGGAAAATTATCGGTTTCCTCTAGCATATCCGGGTACAGCTTGCAGACTGGCTTGTAAATCGTGCGTCTGTTGCAGCGGATACCGCATACGACCTGCCCGGAAAATTCATCGTTCCCACTGTCGATGTAGACCAGATGTGAAGACCTTTCGAATACCCTGTGGCACATCTGCCTGGATTTGTTGTTGTCCACGCACCCGATCAGAATGCTCAATTCCGGCACTCGTTTTCCGTCCAGCCAAATGTCGCCGGGTTGGACCATCCGATACAGATCTTCATCTTTTTCGAGGAATGCGGGATGGTAGAGAGTCTCCATCCCAAACGCCTCGGAGTAGCGTGTCGCAAGGACTTTAGCTTTGTTTTCGCCAAGATCGGCAGCGCAGAAATTCTGGCGCACGAGATTTTTGGCCTCTACAAGATCACCGTCTACAATATTGATTCTTACCGGTCTGTTCAACGTATGCATCAGACGGTAAAGATGCGGCGCCACATAGCCTCCGGTTCCTCCTGCTCCGAGGAGAAGGATTTTGACCGGACGGCACAAACTGAAGTTCATAATGCATTTCCTTTCCTGTTGGCGGTGAATGAAGGAGCGACCGAAGCTGTCCAGTATTCTGGAAACTCTGCCGGACTCACCTCGACCACATCTTTCAGTGGGATTTCCATAAATTTTCCGCCGTTAGAAATCCGCGCGCGGATCTCCGGGGATGGTCTTTGCAAACGGCCGACTACGATGTAGAGCCTGGTCGCCAATTCATCGCGGTTATCCTGCTCACTGAAAAACGCCGGCATGATGTTGTGGGAGTGAACGTCCGCGTAGTAATAGAAGCGTTCCTCGTCTAATTGTCCCGGCTGTTCTTCGGGCACGCGGATTTCTACACCGGAAACGTGCTGATAGGGGACAACGACTAAAAAACGCTTTTTGAGTGAATCCCAATAGATCTGTACCATAACTTCCAGCGGATGCTCCTGTTCCGTGTAGTATCGGAAAAAAGCAAGGATCCGCTTGAAAAGCTCATGGGGGATGCGCGGCAGGGCCGGCTGAAAGCCGGCCCTTACCTCGCTCAGTTCGTGAATGTGATTCGTGGGGGTTACGAAAACCCCAAGCTTGTTTTTTCGCATCTCATACATTTGGCCGTCGCGGGCGGGAAACAGACAAATGGGTTTCGGTGATTGCGCCGCATCTTCCGGGGATAAGAGAATCGCCTTGTAGGCAGCGATACCTTTTGACTTTCCCGCTACTGTGGGTTTGACAAAACAGCGCGGACGCTTGTCCTTTGCCTTTTTAAGCCCTTCCAGAAACTCTTTGGACAGCTCGATTTCCTCTTTGACCTGCGCAATCTTTTGCTTTGCCGGAGACGAAATAGGCTTTGTCACCCGGCCGTATTGCACAGTCCAGGACACGCGTTTGCTGTCTTCAAGCTCCAGAAAGTCAGGCTCCTTTTCCGCGCGCAGCTGCTCAAAGGTCATGTCCCCATCGGAGATATCTTCTTCGCACGAACCGTACTTGAACACAGGCGGAAGTTCCATCAGTGTCCGTGCGTCCTGCTGTGCGGCAGTTGCTTCGGTCTGATCTGCCAGAGAGGCCATCATATTAAGCGTGGGTGCCTTTTCAGAACTCGCTTGATGGAGCGCAGCGTCTTGACAGTCCGCTATATCTGCGGCGTTGCCATCAGTTTTGGCAGCCTGTGCCTCTGTATTTGCTAAGCTTTCCACACACGCTTGGAGAGGCGGATCAGAGATGGGCTGCTGTCCCGGATCATCAGTACAACCGGCTTCAGAAGCCTTTTGCGCAGCGGCTTCCGGATGCTGCATAGGCTGATGCCCTGCGTTAGGCATACCGGGAACGGGATGTGGCACGGGGTCCACAGGCTCGTTCTCGAACGGATCCTCAAAGTCCCCGCCGAGCATTTCAAAGTCCAGATCGTCGAATAAGTCACTCATACAAAGTCCTCCTTATCGGATGGTAAATAAAAAAGCCATACCGGCACCCTAACAGGGCATCAGTATGGCTTGCGGTTCTAAAAGGCATAGTTGTACTCAGACAGGCGCAGAACGGCGCATCCGTCTCTGCGAAACTCCTACCTGAAAATAACTCTTACCTTAAAGAATAAGTCTATTGTACACCAAAATTCTCTGGTTGTGCATTTACAAAATTTGTTTATGAAAAATTTTTTGCAAAAAACTGGCGGAACCGATAAGAAGCATTTTGGGTTGTGCATAGGTCTTGACAGCTTATACCGCACGCTTGAGAAGCTTAGAAAACAGGTGTTTAAGTTATAATATCAATCAAGTTGAAAGTTGATTAAGACCCTTCGGCTTCGGAATCAATATGATCCCATAAAACCAAAAAGATTTAATTAGCACACTTGTATTTGTGCATTTTTCCGCAAAATGATAACAATATCATAACGCCCTTATAGAAAATGCTCTCAAAATGATGAAACCGATTGAAAAGGTGTAGAACATATGCTATCGTATAAACAGAAATGATAACGATAACATTTTGAGGAAATGAATCATGTCAACATTGAAAGATGTAGCGCGTAAAGCGCAGGTGTCACCCATCACTGTGTCCCGCGTAATCAATACGCCTGAGAAGGTCAAAGCTGAAACATGCGAACGGGTGCGGCGGGTGATGTCTTCTCTGCAGTACATACCTAATGTGGCAGCAAAAAATTTAGTGGCCAAGCGTAGTGGCATTATCGATGTTTTCGTACCGGAAAGTATAGACCTTAGCAACCCTTTCGTGATGCACTTTATCGCTGGAATCAGCAATGTACTCAGCAGGCGGATGTACTCCTTTCTCATTCTCCGCGATCGTTCACGGGAACATTTTTGCGATGGATATATTGTGACGGGACTTTTGAAAAACGAAATCCTGGAATTTCACGAATACGCAAGCCAGCGTTCTCGGCCCATCACCCTGTTTGGCCACACGGAGCTGCAGGATGTAGACTGCATTGATGTGGATAACATCAGAGGCGCGAAAAACGTGGTAGATCGGTTAATCAAGGCGGGCCACCGCCGCATTGGAATGATCAACGTACTAGAAAACAAGGACTACACGGCGGATCGATATGCCGGATATGAGTGTGCCATAGAAGATGCCGGTATTCCGGTGGATCCTACGCTTGTCATCCAGGCAGAAAACAGTGTGGAGGGCGGCTGTAGCGCCGCCAAGAAACTTTTGGCCACCACCCGATGCACTGCGATTTTCTGTGCAACCGACACTATGGCCATTGGCGTGTGCAAGGCCGCCGCGGAGATGGGCCTTCGCGTGCCGGAGGATTTTTCATTGGCGGGATTTGACGGATTGGGTCATCACTTGTTGTGTACCCCTCATGTGACCACGGTACGCCAGCCAGTCTACGAGATTGGTGAACGCCTTGCCAAGACTCTTCTGGACCGATTGGATGGCAGCCAGAAGCGGATTTGTGAGTTGGTAGTACCGGAGGTGGTAGAAGGCCAATCAGTGGAAACGGTTCCCCGGTGACCGCAATACGTCCGGGCTTGGGCGTATTGATGGAGATAGATTAGAACAAAACACAAGAAAGGTGAGGGTTATGAAAAAACTAATTTCAGCTGTACTTGCATTCGCACTGACGCTGTCGCTCGCAGCTTGCGGGCAGAGCGCCCCCGCCAGCACGCCCTCCGGCTCCAGCGCCCCTACGTCCGCGTCCGTCTCACAGACCGACACGGCCCTAAGCGGTACGTTGGAAGTTTGGTCCTCTGGCGAAGAACTGGGCCGTTTTGTGGAAGGTTTCAACAAACTGTACCCCGATGTGACCGTAAACATCACGGTAGTTCCCAATGCTGACTTTCTGGCAAAATTGACGCCGACTCTGGCCAGTGGTCAGGGCGCGCCCGACATTTTCACCGGCGAATCCGACTATGTGAAGTATCTGGTGGATTCCGGTTATTGGGAGGATCTGCGGGCCGAGCCTTACAATGTGGAGCAGTATACCTCTGATATGTGGGAGTATGTGGTGGGCGTTGGCACCGATGATTCGGGCGCTATCCGCGCTTTGAGCTGGCAGGCATCTCCGGGTTCCATTATGTATCGCCGTGATATGGCGCTGGAGGTATTGGGTACCGAGGAACCTCAGGAAGTATCCGCCCTGCTGAACAGCAACGAGGCTATGCTGGAGGCGGCCGCCAAATTCAAAGAGGCCGGTATTAAGATGTTCGCCAGTTGGCAGGATATCATGAATATGCAGTTCTCCAACCGGGAGCAACCCTGGGTCGTGGATGGCAAGCTGATCATCGACGACTCCATGCTCGAGTTTATGGACATGGCCAAGACCATCACCGAGAAGGGCTATGACTTAAATGTGGATCCGTGGGCCCCGGAGTGGTCTGCAGCGGTGGAAAGCGACGACACCTTCTGTTATGTACTGCCTACCTGGGGATACCAGTTTGTGGTGAAGCCTTCTGCCGTCAACACGGTGGGCCAGTGGGCGCTGTGCGAAGGACCTGTGCCTTATGTGAAGGGCGGTACTTGGCTGGGTATCTACAAGGACAGCCCCAATAAGGATCTGGCTTGGGCTTTCATGGAGTATGTAACTTGCAACAGCGAAGCACAGCAGGCCTACGCCGCAGAGTATGGCGAGTATGTTTCTCTCAAGTCCGCGGATGAGGCTTTGGCGACCGGTGAGGGTGAAAAAGTGCTGGGCGGACAGAATCTGTTCGCGTTCTACAACGACCAGATGAGCAAGCTCCCCAATGACTTGATGACCGCTTACGACGGGCAGCTCAACACCGCTTTCCTCTCGGCTGCCAAGCTGTATGCCACCGGCGAGCTGGATAAGGACGCTGCGGTCCAGCAGTTCAAGGATGACGCGCTCACAGCATACCCTGAACTGACAGTGGAATAACACGATCCGAAGGGACGGCGGCGCACAGTTTGTCGCCGTCCCTTTTTCACAGAGGAGTACCAAGGATGAACAAGCAGAAACGGCGGTGCATCCGCCACATTGACAAAGGCTGGTACGGCTACCTTTTCATCGCACCTTTTTTCGTGGTGTTCGCAGTGTTTGGGCTGTATCCCATTATCTACACCTTTTTTCTTAGTTTCCAGAAGTGGGATGGCCTTTCGCCAATTACTTTTCTTGGCCTAAGCAACTATCGGCGGCTGTTCACCGACCGAGTGTTCTACCTAACGGTCTGGAACACGCTGCGCATCTGGGTGTTCAACTTCCTGCCGCAGATGGCATGTGCGCTGGTGCTGTCAGCCCTGTTCACCTTCAACCGCGTTCGGGGAATGAAATTTTTCCGTGCGGCCTATTACCTGCCTAACCTTATCACTGCGGCGTCGGTGGGGCTTTTGTTTAATCTGTTGTTCGACGGCGACAAATCGGTGGCCAACTACATTTTGGTAGCTCTGGGAGTACCGGGTGCACCCTTTTCCTTTTTTAACAACGGCACCTTCACCTCGGGAATGGTCTCCTACATCCAGTGGTGGATGTGGTTTGGCTACACCACAGTGATCGTAATGGCAGGCATCACCACCATTGACTCTTCCGTGTACGATGCAGCCCTAGTGGACGGTGCGGGTAAATTCCGGACCTTTACCCGTATCACCCTGCCATTGATTCGTCCTACACTGATTTATATGACCATTACCTCCATCATTGGCGGTATGCAGCTGTTTGACGTACCGGCCACTCTAACCAACGGGACTGGAGATCCCAACAAGGCGGTTCTGACTACCGCTATGTACCTCTACAACCAAGGCTTCAAGAGCTTCAATTACGGATATGCATCTGCCATGTCGATGGGACTGTTCCTAATTATTGCTGTGCTCAGCGCCTTTGCGCTACGGGCCATGCGCAGAAAAGAGGATATCTACGATGGCTGAAAAAACATTTGACAAACGGCAAAATACCCAGAGCAGGCTCCTCTCCGGCACAGCAAAGATTGTGATGTATCTGTTCTTAATTGCACTGGTGCTGCTGAGTATCGTGCCGTTCTATCTGGTCATGGTCAACGCCACCCACTCCAGTTTTGATATCGTGACCCGCTTAAACCTGCTGCCTGGTGCCAGCACTCTGGAGAATTATGCCACCATGCAGAGCCATGTGAACATCTGGCGGGGTTTTCTCAACAGTTTGTGCATCGCGATACCCTACACTGCTTTCACAGGATATTTCGGCGCACTTGCTGCCTTTGGATTTGGCAAATACCGCTTTAAAGGCAGGAATGTGCTGTTTGCCGTGGTGCTAGCTTCCATGATGATCCCCAGTCAACTGAGTATGATTGGCTTTTATCAGCTCAACCTCAGGCTGCACCTGCTCAACTCTTACGTTCCGTTCATACTTCCCGGCATTGCCAACGCCACCGCGGTATTCTTTCTGCGAGGTATCATTGAGCAGAGTATCCCCCAGTCCATGATGGAAGCGGCACGGCTGGAGGGCTGCGGTGAATGGAAGATCTTTAATCGCATTGTGCTGCCCTGTGTACTGCCCGGCGTGGCCACCATGTGCATCTTCAACTTTGTATCCTGTTGGAACAATTATATGGGACCATTGATTCTTCTGACCTCCAATAAAAAATACACCATGCCGGTGATGATCGCCATGATCAAGGGACTGTATCTCTCCAACTACGGTGCCATGTACCTTGCCATCGCGATTTCCATCGTGCCCATTATCATCGTTTATATCTTCTTCTCGAAATACATCATCAACGGCCTCACTGTGGGCTCGGATAAATAAGGTGGAAAACATTTATGAAACGAGTGGAATGGCGCTGGTCAACTGAAAGCGCCCGCTGGCAGACCGGAAAAGGCTGGGAGGCCACCAAGCGTCCGGCAACCTTATATGCCGATGGGAATGAATACCAAAAAATGCACGGATTCGGCGCTTGCTTCAACGAGCTGGGATACAAGGCCCTCCTGCAGTTGAACGTTGAGGAGCAGGAAACCCTATTGAGAGAACTGTTCGCTCCTGAAAAGGAAGGGTGTAATATCAATTTCTGTCGGCTTCCCATCGGCGCTAACGATTATTCCCTAAGCTGGTACAGTCTGGATGAAACCGCAGGAGATTATGAACTGAGCAACTTCTCGCTGAAGCGGGATGAGCAGGCCTTGATTCCCTTTGTGAAGCGGGCGATGAAGTACGCGCCTGATCTTCGCCTGTTCGCCTCGCCATGGAGCCCCCCCACTTGGATGAAAAAACCGCCGGTCTACAACTGGGGCAAGCTAATTTGGGAAGATCAGAACTTGTCCGCCTATGCGCAATATTTTGTAAAGTACGTGGAAGGTTACGCTCAACGGGGAATTCGAATCGACCAAGTGCACGTGCAGAACGAGCCGGTGGCAAACCAAAAGTTCCCCTCCTGCATGTGGACGGGTACCGAACTGCGCGATTTCATTCGGGATTGGCTTGGCCCAGCGTTCCGCCGTGCAGGGCTGGATACTGAGATTTGGTTAGGTACCATCAACGCCCCCGGATGTGACTACAATCGGCTCATTTTCGACAAGTGGGCCACCGAAGACTACGACTATTTTGCCAACATCGTCCTGCAGGACGACCGGGCGCGGCAGTATATCGCCGGCGTGAGTTACCAGTGGGGTGGCAAAATCGCTATCCAGCGAACCTTTGAGAGCTGGTGGCCCCAGATCCGTTTAATGCAGTCGGAAAACGAGTGCGGCTTCGGCGACAATACCTGGGAATACGCAAAATATGTCTGGACCATGTTGAAGCACTATATCAGCAACGGTGCCGAGAGTTATCTGTACTGGAACATGATCTTGGAGCCTTGGGGCCGTAGCACTTGGGGCGACCCTCAAAACGCCATGGTAACAGTTGATCCGGGGCAAAAGCGTGCGGTTTTCAATCCGGATTTTTATGTGATGAAGCATTTCTCCAATCCCATCCGGCCCGATGCTGTTCGGCTGGGCATCAAGGGACACATGGCAGCGGACAGTCTGCTCTTCCGCAACCCGGACGGCAGTTATGTGGTAGAAGCGTTCAATCCCTTCCCCGAAGAGAAAGATCTAATCGTGGAGCTGGAAGGTGAACGGCTCTCCTTCACGCTGGCAGGAGAGTCCTTCAACAGCATGATTCTTCAGAAATGACACGGAGGAATGGGCTATGACGGGATACATCGTTACTACCTTTGAGAAAGACGGGCGTCTTGCCGAGTACACCGCCGAACTCGCCAGTGTGCCGGATGAACAAGGGCAGGAGTTGCACCTGGTGAATCTCTACCCTCAAGTGCGCTATCAGACGTTTCTCGGTTTCGGAGGCGCCATCACTGAAGCGGTAGGGCTGGTGTTGCAGGCTCTGCCCCCTGAGACGGCGCGGCAGGTACTGAATTCCTACTACGGTCCGTCGGGCATTGGCTATTCCCTGGTGCGTACCCACTTGGACAGCTGTGATTTTTCCAGAGAGAATTATTGTGCCATCGAGGATGAGGACACCGATTTTTCCACCTTCTCATTGCGCCACGACGAAAGGAACATTATTCCCTACATCCTCATGGCTGAGGAATTAGCGGGCAAAAAGCTACCGGTCATGCTGTCGCCCTGGTCACCGCCCGCCTTTATGAAAACCAACGGCAGCCGCAATGGCGGCGGAAAGCTCCGGCTTGAGTATGCGGATCTTTGGGCCCGATATATCTGCAAATACATTCACGAATACCGCAGGCGAGGCGTCCAGGTCACCCGCCTGTCCATTCAAAATGAGCCGAACGCCGCACAGACTTGGGACAGCTGCCTGTATTCCGCACAGGAAGAGAGAGATTTTCTGATAAAGCATCTCCACCCCACTCTGGTGGAAAACGGGTTGGGTGATTTAGAGGTATTCGTCTGGGATCATAATAAGGAACGCATGTTTGAACGCACAGCGCAATGCATCACCACCGAGACGGACAGGATGGTCGCCGGCGTGGCGTTCCATTGGTACAGCGGCGATCACTTTGACGCAGTGCGCCTTGTGCGGGAATGCTTCCCGAACAAACTGCTCATGTTCTCAGAGGGTTGTATCGAGTACAGTCGCTTCGACAAGACTCAAGCACTTAAAAATGCCCAGATGTATGCTCATGACATGATCGGTAACTTAAACGCCGGTATGAACCTTTTTATCGACTGGAACATCGCCTTGAACGAGGAGGGCGGGCCCAATCATGTGGGCAATTTCTGCGAAGCGCCCGTCATCTGTGACACTCGCACCGGGCAAATCAACTACAAGCCGTCTTTCTATTACATCGCCCATTTCAGCCGCCACATTAAAGAGCATGCACGGAGAATCGCCACCACCTGTTATTCGGAGAAAATGGAGGTGACCGCATTTGAAAACCCTGATAGCACTATCGCGGTGATTCTCTTGAACCGAACTACAGAGAAATTGCCTGCCACACTTCGCCTGGAGGGAGAATTGTTTTACGTGCCCTGTCCCCCTTGCTCTATTTCCACCATCGTAATCAAATCATAATCTGTGAAAGGAAGTGTTCTTATGAAAAAAAAGATCATATCCTGCTTGCTGGCGATTACAATGATGGCCGCTTGGACTCCGCCGGTCTTTGCTTCAGAGGAGGGGCCGGCTGTCGCAGTGTGGGTCTCAAAGGTCAACGTCTCGGACAGTGGGATGGAAAAAGGACTGGAACAGCAGACGCCGCTGCAGTTCCGCATGGATGACGGTGTGAATATCAGCAATCTCATCACTGTGGAGGAGAATAACACATATCAGACAATGGATGGTTTCGGCGCTTCCATCACAGAGGCCAGCGCCCATCTGTATCAGACGGAACTCTCTAATCAGCAGCAGATAAGTATGATGACGGCTTTGTTTGACAAGGAAACCGGCATCGGCTTGAGCATGCTGCGTCAACCCATCGGTGCGACAGATCACTGTGTAGCCCCCTATACCTTCGCTTCCTCCGAACAGGCGGACAGCCTACCTGGTTTTGACTTTTCCCATGAGTTAAAGGAGATATTCCCAACAGTGGAAGACGCACTGGCGGTGGAACCGGGCCGGGTAAAGGTGATGGCATCTTGTTGGAGTCCGCCGGGCTGGATGAAGCAAAACGGTTCCGAACTCGGCATGTATAACAATGTCAAGGGAACGCTCAAAACGTCGAAATACCAAGCCTACGCCAACTACATCACTAAGTTCATTCAGAATTATGAGAGCCGCGGCATCGACATCTACGCCATCACTCCTAATAACGAGCCAGACCACGCAAGCTATGACTGGCCAGCTCTACCCATGTCCCATACACAGGCCCAAACGCTGGTAGCAGATTATCTTCGTCCCACGCTCACCCAGAACGGGATTGATGCCAAGATCCTTTGCTGGGATCACAGCTATACCACCACCAATTACCGAGAGGGTTCTTATCCTCTGGAATTTTACGAAGACGCAGATGCTAGGAATGCGGTAGACGGATCGGCGTGGCACTGGTACGAAGGGGACGAAGAGGTGATGTCTGTCGTCCATAAAGAATATCCTAGCAAGGATATCTGGTTCACTGAAGGATCTGGTGGAGAATGGGGATTTCCAAAGTGGAAAACAGCGTTTCTTAACCAGAGCAGTTGCGTCATTAACATTGCTCGCAACTGGAGCAAGAGCATCATCTTCTGGAATCTGGCCTTGGATGAAAATGGCGGCCCGGACTATTACTACGATGTTAACCAAGGGCACGACTCCACCAACCGAGGCTTAGTGACCATCGATACCCAAACCGGGAATTGGGAATATAATGTTGACTATTACACCCTGGGCCATGTCAGCAAGTTTGTGGATCCCGGTGCGGTGCGCATCGACTCCACCAGTCTGGACGGAAATATAGAGACGGTAGCGTTCAAGAATCCCGACGGCGGAAAGGTACTGGTACTTGCCAATCTGCAGGATGCGGCACAGACAGTCAAGATCCGCTGGGGCGACCGCTCCATGACCTACACCATGTTGCCGGAGTCTTTGGTCACCATGACATGGAGCGGTACTCAAACCGGCACCGATACCGAACCGATTTGGTTCAACAACTTGGAGAATAACACCAACTATAGTGCAGGCACCGGTGCATCAGTTAGCCCAGCAGCGAGCACTGCTAATCTGGGTGGAAGCAACGGAATAAAGCTGACAACCACCGCAAACGGAGACCCGGGGACCGCTTCCCAGTGTGCCACAATCACGCCTCAAGAGAGCGCGAGTGTGGATGGATCCCCGTATCAATATTTGACTTTTTCTGTGAAGGATATGGTGAATCCTGGCAGTTGCACTGTCAAAGTCACTTTTGTGGACATGAACGGAAATGAATCCTCTGCCTGGAGCCATGAAAAAACTGTGTATGAGAACTGGACCCGCGTCTGGGTGCCAGTGGGCGGTGCGTTGGGCTTTGACCGGACACATATCGCGCAGATTCGATTGGGCTTCTACTGGAAAGGGGACTATTATATTGATGACATTGCTTTTTGTAACGGATACAGTGATGGAATCCCGCCTTTGAGCAACAACCTTGTGTCAAACGCCAGCTTTGAAGACGACGGAAGCGCTGTGGCACAACCCAAGGGATGGCATTTCGAAGGAGCAAATCCCGAGTCTACCTACCTTGAAAAAAACAGCAACTCTGCTTCGGGGAGATTTCATGTTGTGCACTATTCGCCACAGACCCATGATGCCTATACGTGGCAAACGATCTACGATTTGCCCAACGGCACCTACACCTTGCGCGCAATGGTGCAATCCGGAGGCGGACAAACCCAGAATAAGATCTTGGCCACGGATTTCGGCGCTACGGAAATGAGCGTGGACATTCCAGTTAGCACACCTTGGGTGCAAGTGGAAATTGACAACATTCAAGTCACCAATGGCAAATGCACCGTGGGATTCTATACCGAGGGAAATTCTGGTGACTGGAGCTGTGTGGACAACATCGAATTTTTCCCAGCTTCTTCTGGCTGATCTGTAATAGTAAAACATATTATAAACATAAACCAAAATATACAGCAAAAAAACCACGTCAGCGACGGACATGAACCGAGTACATGTTTACATTGTGGTACGCAAGTTGGGGGATACTGAGTGGCAGATGAACTGGAAGATGTGCTTTACTATCTTACGCGCTCCGATGACGAAAGCGCCGAAAGTTTTTGGGACATGACAAAGGAGAAAGCGGAGCAGAACTGGAATCGAATGCAAAATAGCCTGCAAGGAAAGTGCCGCAGAGAAGATATGATGAAACGGGCTGGCAGCTCTGTAGCACATTGGAAAAAATTCATGAAGTAATCGAAGAACTCCGTACAGAAGTCAATATGTATTTTACAACCGACAAGATTTTGGAGGTAAGCGGAGAAATGTCTGAAGCTCTGTTTGAAGAGAAAAAAAGAACCAGTATTATTAAATCGAATGGGATTCGATTAACAGAAAAGTCACGCAATGACAAAGCTGCGGGACAACGGGATATGGGACTATTCTGGTAATTCAACTCCGAGTTCCAACTCCATATCAGCCGTCTGAGTTTGGTTGATAAGCAATTTGATTTGTTCGATTTTGCTATTGCGGGACTTGCGCTTTTCGGCGTAAGCCCCGCTTTTCTGTATATAAAAATAAGTGCAGCGGATTCACCGCTGCACTTTTAAAAATCATTTTCTGTTCTGGGACCAATCAGCCGAAAAGAATCGCTAGATAGTCTTGCTGTCCATCCAACACACGTAAAATAGAAAGCATGTTATCCTCGCTGATCTCATAAAAAACCAAATGCTTGGCGACTATAAAAAAACGTATAGAAGTTTTTATTTCAAATTTTGCTCCCATAGATACGCCCATCATTGGATTCTCTTCCAGCAAAGATATTGCCTTCAAAATAGATGCAACCAGCTTTTGAGCGGCCCTTTTATTGCCAAGGGTCTCTGCAATATATTCCTGCGTTTGACGAATATCCAATACCGCCTGATGCTTATATACTATTTTCATTTTTCAACTCCGAACATGGCATAAACTTCATCTTCAGAGTGAATTGTTGCATCCTCCTGCGCAGCTTTCAATTCTTTCATCAAACGGGCCATCGCCTTGGCTTTGATGATTTCAGCATTGTTTTCATTCACCTCGAAAGGAAAGCCTCCTGCATTCAGAGACTGCTGAAAAAAAACGTTGACCGCGTCTGTTAATGTGAGTCCATTTTTTCCATACACGTCTTCCAACTGTTTGCGCAGCACCGGATTGATTCGGATGCGAAACATATCCGTTTTCGCGGATGAAACGATATTTTCCATTTACTCCGCCTCCTGTCTAAAATCAGCATATCACAATCGTTTTAATTTGTCAATATTGTGGCCACAAACGTGCCACAACTCTGCAATTTCATAAAAAGGCAAGATGCAAAAAGAACTATTTCAAAGGTTCTTTTCGAAGTTCATTCTGATTCGTATGCTGCGTCTGAATATGATTTATCAATTCACTTGTTGCCATTTTTTCGAGTTTTCATGCATACCGCTCCATTTCACTGAGCGTAGATAACCAGACTTCATATCGATTACGTTCCATATCGGCCACATGTCGAATTTTAATAACATCCTTTGCCGGAGCATCTCCCGGCGCAATGCACCAAATGACGTTGCCTTCTATTGAAATATGTGCAACCATCTTGTAATCGCCATTTTCCTCAACCGCTTTATTGCAAACTGCAATTCTATTTCCGAGACAGCCCATAAAAAGTTCAAAGCGCGGCGTAGCCCGGCTGCTAATCTGCGCCTGCAGACGGGCATGGGCCTTTGTAAGTTCAGGCTCTCCGGAAGACATTCCATCTTCCAGAAGCGTAAGATACTTTTTCATATAAGGATAATCAAAGCCGTGGTTGTCACAGCCAGTCAATACGTTTCTCTGTTCACCGACGTATGTTTTATATGCTTATCTGTTATTGTAGCCTTTCGGTGCAGACCGCAGCTGCCGCAATAATATAAACACAAAGGCCAGTAGGTCCAGTCTCGACTTCTCACTCTCCTGCAGATTTGAGGTGAGAAAACGGCACGCGATTTTGATGAATATGGAGAGCGATATCGATTTGATGCTTTCTACAAAATGGGTTTCCTCCATAAAGCAATCAGCTCTTCCGGGAACTGACCCATCAGCGGAACAAAGAAGCCAAGTTCGCACTTTTAATTATGCGTTATGTGTTGATGCTGGCAGATGGATACATCGGCAGCTTTGTGAGAAAACCCCGCAACGCCGGATAACGGAACAGAATCAAGACACTAAAGCTTTGCAGGCTTGTATTCATGCAGAAGCATATCTATGATACTTGGGTTGTAAATCTATGATACTTGGGTTGTAAAACCCGACTTTCTAATTGCGTAGAAATAATGGTAAAATGAATGTTTAGCGTTTTCTAGAATTGGAACGTTGTTCGCCTCTATAGATTGTGATAAAATGAAAAGCAAAAGGAATATTGCTATTTTTTATTCAAGGGGGAATTCTAATGCGGAAGTTTGGGATTAATCTTCGCGGACGCATAAAAAATTTCAATTTACCGAAGAATCAGCCATTGATTCCTTTGTTTGAAGCCATCGTTAATTCTATTCATGCAATCGATGAGAGAAAAAAGTTAGGAGAAGACTTTAACTCCTATATAATGATAAAAATAATTCGCAGTAATCAGTTGTCTTTTGGCGCAAATGAGTTATCTCCTATAAGTTCGTTTGAAATAATAGATAATGGTGTGGGCTTTAATGAGGAAAACTTAAATTCCTTTATGGAATCAGATTCAACCTATAAAGCTGCCATAGGAGGAAAAGGTGTAGGTAGATTCTCGTGGCTTATTGCTTTTGAAAAGGCAGATATTGAAAGCATCTATTGGGACCATAACTGTTATGTGAAAAGAAAATTTGAGTTCTCTACGGCAAATTCAGCGATCAACGATACTCTGACAAAATGTCAAGACCAACAAGATAATCGGACGAGTATCCGATTAGAAAACTGTATGGAACCGTACGCAAAAGTGCTTCCAAAACGAGGGTTAACTGTAGCGTTAAGAATCATCCAGCACTGTTTAGTGTACTTTATCTCCAGTGACTGTCCCAAAATTATTTTGGTAGATGATGATGACAGTTATGATTTGAATCAGATTTTCCATGAGAAAATCCAGACCGAAGAAAATAGCGTTACCATTGAGATTGGAAATGAAATGTTTGAGTTGCTTCATGTAAAAGCAGAAGAGAATTCGGTAAATGGCAATAAGCTATACCTATGTGCACATAATCGTTTGGTTGAAACTAAAGAACTAGACAAGTACATTACTGATTTGGACCGTGAAATATACGAAAAAAGCGGTTTTTGGTATATTGGCGTTTTACGAGGTAGCTATTTAGACGATAACGTGGATATGAATCGTTTGTCCTTCAATATCCCTGACGGGGGTACTTTAGACAGCTTGGCAAACATTGTAACGATAGATCAGATTATGAAATCTGTAATTGTTGAAGTAAGCAATTTTTTAAGTGACTACCTCCAACCCATTACACAAAATAAGATGAAGCGGATTTCAGATTATGTGACCTATAAAGCTCCACAATTTCGGCACTTGTTGAAATATATGTCAGACGATATAGCACATATTAAGCCCAACTTGAGCGATGATAAGCTTGACGATGAACTGCATCGTATTAAAAGAGAGTTTGACCGTCATACTTCTCAGGAAAACACAAAACTGTTAAGTGATCTGAATAAAGGGGCCATTACGTCCGATGAATACATTGAAAGATTTGGGCAGCAAATCGAAAAAATTAACAGTGCAAATGGAGCTGCACTTGCTGAATATGTAGCACACAGAAAAGTGATTCTTGATCTTATGGAATTTGCTATTCGACGGCAAGACGATGGCCTCTTTCAGAAAGAAAGCTTTTTACACAACCTGATTTACCCAATGCGCACAACGGCTTCTGATATTCCTTACAGCAACCATAATCTTTGGCTGATTGATGAAAAACTTGCGTATTGTAGCTACGTTTCTTCAGATATATCCTTTGATAATAGTCCGAAAGAAAAGCGCACAGATATTATGGTTCTGGATAAGCCTGTTGCTGTGTCAGATGAAGAAAATCGTGGGCGTGAGTACGAAACTATTGTCTTATTTGAGTTGAAACGTCCCATGCGGAATGACTATAGTAGCAGCTCTAATCCTGTGAATCAGTTGTATGAATATGTCACAAAGCTCAAGGGGAACAATGTTAAGGACAAAGATGGAAGAATTATTAGAATTGGTAGCAACACACAGTTTTATTTGTATGCAGTATGTGATATCACAAGTACACTGGAACAAATTTTGACTTTTCACGATTTTACACAAACTCCTGACAAAATGGGATACTACAGATACCACGAAAAAATGAATGCATACATTGAGATTTTGTCTTATGATAAAATCATCAGCGACGCACAAAAGCGCAATAAAATCCTGTTTGATAAATTGGGTATTTGAAAAAGGAAAAAGAGATGGAGGCTCTAAGCTTCCATCCCTTTTTGTATCTGTTTGTCATCTGATAAGTTAATGTGTTTCTGCAGACCACCTTTTCGATTTTTATGATTGTAATAGCTCGGAAGCTTTCTTTTGAATGAAGCGTCCGAGCGCAGCAAGCCGTGTCTGCGTTAGATTATAGGAAAGGTGGCGCTTGAACTGAAAACGGATCAATTTGTGCAGTCATTCTCTTTGGACAGGCCCCATCAGCAGGTGTGTCCCTTCGTCGAAATCCGCATGCAGTACCGACGTTAATGCCTTTGCCTGGGCCTCAAGGTTCTCCAGATCGTCGCCCATCACATAGCAGAATAACGACAAACCATGGTCAAACAAGGGCGCAGGAACGATAACTTTATTTATGAGGATATCGACCAGAAAGCCAAAATTTCCGAGATGGCGATCTGTGTTACGAATGACGGCATCGAACAGCAGCATATCTGCCAAAAAATCACTCTGCCCCTTTTCTTCATACGCGTCGATTACCAGTGTCAAACCGTTTTCGCGGATAAGCGCCCCAGCAGACAGATAGGAAACGCTTTTGCTCGTAAACAGCCGGAAGGTCGAACAAAGCTGTCCTTTCCATCGAGCCAGGTCGTAGGGAACTGCATCCAGCCCCATTGTCTGTGCGATCTGGCAGCATAGTATGCGGAGTAGGGCTCTTTTCCGGTATTGACAAAGCCGCTGGTACCGCCTTTATAAAGCCGGATTTCCCCCTTGATGCGATGTCATGCCCTGGGAAGCATCCCATTTGTCGTGAATTCTGGTGAAGATCGGAACGACCTTTTCGGCGTACTGCCGTATCCGGTAAAGGCGATCCAGGAAAACATCTTGCTGAAAGGATTTTCGAACAGGTTGTATTCCGCAAAGGCACCTTCAAATTCAACCGCACAATCCAGTAGTGTCATTCAGAGAAAGGCCGCGGCCGATATCCAAAATACCCATAAAATCCTTCTCACTGTGGCCGAGCTTCAAAGGAAAGTTTTGTACATAGGCACGGTTGGCAGGAATCGTTTGGCGCCGCAGCCAATGACGCAGTGAATCGCTGGTATATTCTATGGACAGCGGAAGCAAGTGCGCCTTTTCTAAATTGTGCCATATAATATGGAGCTGCGGGCCACCAATTGTCCGATTTGCTGAAAAATTCAGCAAAGGCGTGTCAGAAAGTTTTAAAATGTATTCTACGGTATCCTCCTTGTAATGCAAAACGAGCTGTAAACTAGGACTTTCCTTATATTATATACTGTGTTCAGACAAATGACAATTAACTGGGTAACGGTACAGATGCTCGACGTGATTAGATGCCCTCTCTACGGACGGTGAACTATATTTCAGTGGAATCCCCATTTTTCGTATTGTGTAAAGGCGAGTTCTACTTTCTCATTAATCTGAATCGATTCCATCGCCCCCAGATTCAATTCTTGTAAATTCATTATACGATGGTTTTAAGACAACGATAATTAACGATGAGACCGGCCCCCTTAGATGGATCTGTCTGAGATCTCCTTTACCGCAACAGCACAAGCTCTGACAGGATTTCGGACGGCGTCAGTTCACTGGTACGGTATATGGTTTTGCAAAAGCCCTTTAAAGAGAATTCAAAATTGTTTCCGGAATCCAGCAGAACTCCTGTGACTGACGCGTGATGCTCCGACAATTTGGAGCACAGCCAATCTTGAAACTCAGAAGAAATGCTGCATTGTCCGTCTGTGATAAAGACGATATCCGCTTTCGAAAGCACACCGCTGTCCATTGTCGATACGGCTTTACGCAGCGGCGCCTCATAATCCGTACCGCCGCAGTAGAAATGGCGGGCGGAATTCATGACGTCTTCCGGCGTGTACTGTCCCGGGATAAAAAGGTCTTCGCTGACTTCCGATGCACTGGAAAAGTGAATGACGGATGCGCAGCGTCCCTGGCCTCCGACCTTATCCACCAGAGCATAAGTGATGGCTTTGGCCCAGGCATCTTTATCATCGGACTCCGTTGAGCCGGATTCATCAACGCAGACGATGACATCGCCCGCTCCAAGAGAGATGCGTTCCCGGCGCTGGTACTGGCGTATCTGCCGGCGTGACATTTTATGGAGAAACAGCGGTGCGGTGACTGGATGGGCGAGATAAGCGAGTTCGGAAGAAAGAGCCCGTTGTATCTGCGCTCCCAGCGTGATACCGCACTTTTCACCGCGCCGATAGGTATACCCATTGTTTCGCTGCTCGTGCATCAGTTCGCGGCACGGGCCCAGATAACGCGCAATTCGTACCAAAAGGTCACTGGACTGTGCCTTGTCCAGAATTTCCATATCCATTTCACTGAACTGCTCACTCCCTGGCTCCGTACCCCATGCATCCAAGAGCGTTTTCAGGCCCTGTGTATGCTGTCCGGCGGCTTCAGCAGCCCGCTGCACTGTTTGCGCTCGGGAGTGGGCTACGGCAGAAATACTGTCGTTCAAAATACGGTGCAGATCCTCCAGCTGCTTTGCCTTATGCAGCACACGGTTCATCTGATTGGACAGGGAGCGGAAACGTTCATCCGTAGATTCCTGATCATAAAGCGTCTTTTTGTGGTCCAGTGTCTTCAGCATTTTCTGGAAAATCTGTTCCTGTTGTTCAAGCACCTGTGCCATATCCTTTTGGCCGCCATGCTTTGGGATGAGATCCTGCGGATGCTGTAAGAGCTTTTCAGCGAATTCTGCCGCACCTTCCGCCGCAAGGAAACTGCGTCCACGGCATCGCGCCTGCAGGCGGGTATAATCCGCATCCTTTTCGAACTGCGCAAACAATGGGGCGCTGATGCTGCGTGCAGCAATGCTGAGTTCATGTTCCGGGCGTCGGAGCGGTTTCAGCGAATAAAAGCATTGAAACAGATCCCTCACAATGTCCTGGAAAATAGGCAGACTCCGCGGTTTACATTTGAGTATTTCCTTTAGATGCGGTACTTTTTGGGCGGCAGCATCATAAATCTGATCCTCCAGCTTCAGTGATTGAAACAGGCGGTTTGAGACAGAAGATGATTTTCTTTGCCGCTGAAGCTCTTGATATGCTTTCATGAATGCCGGCATATTGATAAATACAATTGGTCTGTACATCGCAAACTTCTCCTTTTTCTAAAAAGGCGGGGGCCGTTTGGCCCCCGTCGGATCAATCAGGGAATTGCCTCAAAAAGGCAAATCCTCACCATCTTCATAATCAATATACCCCGCGTCATCAACAGGTGCCGGCGGAGAGGTGTAACCAGAGCGGACCGCCTGTCGGCCGCCGACTTGGGCTGCTGCCCCTTTTGATTCGGATTTTTCCTTGTCTCCGACGAAATCGACGCTGGACACGGCAATCTCCGTTGCAGTCCTCCGATTTCCTTCACGATCTTCCCAGTTCCGAGTTTGGAGTGAACCGACAAGTTCTATCCTCTTGCCCTTGGAAAAGTATTTGCAGATAAATTCCGCTGTACGGTTCCATGCTACCGCATTGAAGAAATCACTGTCTGCCCCCTCTTGAGGCTTAAATCGCTTTGGTACGGCGATGCGGAAATTGCACACAGTCTTATCCTCGCTGATGTTGCGCAGCTCAGGATCTGCTACCATACGGCCGCTTACGACAACTATATTTGCCATATTGTAATTCTCCTTTTCATTTATACGATTTGTAATTATCAAGGCATTTGTGATTGGAGCTGCTCCAGTTCGGGCAGCGTGATGTATGTAAGGTTTGTAGCGGAATGAGCCTGGCGGCTCTTGTCCTCCATTTCTTCAATCAATGCGTCTACAGCTGCCTGTGCCGATGCAGTCGGCAACGTGGTTCGGAATTCGAGGCAACTCTTATAAAGCTGTACAAGGCATTCCCGGAATTTCAAGAGAGCCCGCGTCTTATCTGTCTGACTGTCGGCAAGAAATACGGAATATGCCTCATTCAACTGCACGCGGAAATCTTCAATTTTTTCAGCTACGCCATCCATGCAGGCATCCTTGAGAATTTGCTCAATTTTGGGGATGTCGCTTTGGACGCTCCAGAGATAAGGCGTGAGGGCTCGAATTTCGTCACTGGTCACGCAGTCCTTCCCGCTGAGCCATGCAAGGGCTTGTACAATCGGATAAAAACCAAAAAATTTACGGTCCGAGATGGGCAGTTTTTCCTTGCGCATTTCGCAGAGAATGTCGTCCATCATATCGCGGATCGCTTCTGGCACCTCCACTCCGGCAACTTCCTGCTGCATCTGCTGCAATTCATCCAGTGTGATGGGCTCTAATGCATGGTTGACGTCAGAACAACTGATTTTATCGCGAAGTATCTGCTGACGGGCAGACTTGTCCTTGATGTATTCCGTGACGATTTTCAAATCGAAACGGTCAAGCAAGGGAGCGTATACCTTATCCTCTGGATTGTGCAGGTTGGGCATTTCATTGGAGGCTGCGAAAAAACTGATGGTTGCGATGGGAATTTCTTCGCCCTCATTGGTATAGATGCGCTCGTTGAGTGCGGTGAGCAGAGAGTTCAGTGCATTATCATTCGCTTTAAAAATCTCATCGAGCAAAACAAGGTGCGCCTGCGGGATTTTGCCTGCCGTCAAAATAGACGGCCGGCCGCTGTGCAGCATGGACAGCGCTTCGCGCAGGGTGCTGACCGATCCTGAGGTTGCCTTGATACGGGCAAGCAGCACCGAACGCTTTGCATCATCCTGTTCGGCTTCGTACATATTATATAGCTGCTCGAGTTCTGCAACCGCCGACTGGTAAGAAGGCGTTTCTCTCAATACAGAATTGGATACGCCGCCGGGTACGATGCTTGCCAGATCCAGCCGTCCGAAGAGCTTTTCTTCGTCTGTCTCCCGGGTAAGCTGGTATCCAAAGAAATTCATGTCCTCAAAACAGCTGCGGAAACGACGGATGGCATCTGATTTTGCCTGACCAGGCAACCCCAGAATGAAAAGATTCCGGCGTGTCAACACTGCGACAGCCATGAAGCGCAGCAGCTCCTCACGTTCTGCGAGGCAGGTATTGAGGTATTGGAGGGCGTTGTTCATCTTATCCATTAAAACTGTTTTCATTGATTTTTCCTCATTTCATAAAAATGCCGATTTACGGTACTCTCTGTACATTTTTTCCGGATGTCAACCTCTGCCATTCTTCAAATGCAGGCTGTAAAAAGGCTCGGAGTTCTGCGTTGGTTGCCGTGCGGATACCGGGACCATTTTTGGTTTTTGCCGTCACCAGCTGCCCTTCCCGGATGAGCTGCTCTACCAATTCTTCCACAAAGCGATTTGCGAGATTCTTCCGGTCTTCTTTATCGCAGAGTCGGTGAACAGAAAATTTTTGAGCGATGCTCAAACCGAATGGACCTGTTATATACAGGTTTTTCCGTTTTGTCCTGCACCGTTCCAAGATTGTGCGTACGATCTCTTCGCGTTTCCTTTCCAGCTGCGTTCTGTATTCCTCGTCCGTGAGGTCCCAATATCTCTCATAGCAGTCGATGCCATAACAGCGAAATGAATCTGCCTTCTTTAGAAACTCCTGAATTCCAGAAATCTCATCCAGCTGTATGACGCCGCTGAAATTCATAGGATGAAGGCACAGTTCCTGCAGACCTTTCGTGACAGTATCGGATATGCTCAATCTACCGGGATGCAGCTGCCAGCCTGCATTTTGAAATAGATGGCGGCTTTCTTCTCGAAATCTGGCCGCATCGCTCTCGCATGTCCATTCGGAATCGAACTGGTAGCGGCTGCGGATTCGGAAATATACCTTTCTATATTCCATGGCATTACCTCTCATTTTCTCCGCTCAAGCGTCCATTCTCGTATCGTAGGGCGGAAAATAGAGCAGCTGCAAGACAGGTACTTCTGCAACAATATGCTTATGGCGCACCGGCTCCGGCAAACGGCGCAACGCATCCGCGGCTTCCTGCTTGGTAGAGAACCGCAATGCTCCCCGGAGATCCATGTAGCCGACGATCTCTCCCTGGACACTGCTTACATAGTTGCAATCGCATGGGGCGGTAAGTCCGTTATTCAGCCTCACAGTATAGATGGTTTTCATCATACGCAGTTCTCCCGAGCCGGAGCCCAGCCCATTAGGTCACAGATTTTCCGGCAATCATCCACCACATAACCGGAAAGGCCTTCCGGCTTCCCGGCGGCCCACATACGGATCAGCCGTATCATGAGCGGATAGAAATCGCCACGCTCCTATTCAGAATTCAGCGAATCTACGAACCGGTCCAGATCATAGCTGCTAAAATTGCCGTGCAAGCCGGCCAGCGAACAACATTCTTTTGCCAACTGCTGTGGAGCAGAGGCATGCTCCATGGCAGTGTTTCTTTGTGTGGAAATTCGGATCATTCGTGTATGCTTCATGATAAATATTCCTCCAGCTTTCAATGTATTTGGATGGATGTTTCCGCATTGGCACAGAGTCATCCGTAGAAAAAAATTAAGCTGCTTTTTTCTTTGCTCCTGTTCGTTTGGCCTGAGCCGGCTTTTTTACATCTGCTGCGCTGGGAATGAACGCCCTGGTGCGCGGCATCTGTACATAGAACTGTTCTTTCGTCCGCAGCAACAAAGCTCCATCCTGGTCAATCCCAATGCGGATGACGCTTCCCTGCAGGGTTTGGACTGCTTTTTCGAGGATATCCTCACGATAATAGAAGACATGCGGCGTTGGCCGCGCCGCTGTGGCGGCGATATTTGTGCTTGTCCGGCTGAACAGGTCAGCACATTTTAGTGTCAAAGAATCATCGGTAAGCCCCAAATCAACCGTTGCACGTGGATCCTTCGCCGAAACCGTCAACGAATGAAGCGCGTTGCAGAAAGCTTCCCGCTCAACAAGAGCACTGTAACAGGGCTTTAGCCGCCGCAGGATCATGGAGGGATCGAGAAATTCCGCCTTGCAGGCGGGGCAGCTTACCAGCAGGCCATGCGCGGAAAAAATCAGGTCATGGTCTGTAATTCCAACGGTAAGTGCTTCTTTGGCATCCAGCACAGAAGAGATATATCTTGCCGCGTATGATGGAATGAGGAACATCGGCGCATCTTCCGCAGAAAAATTTTCCATCGTTACGGGTACCGCCACTTGTGTGAGCCCTTCCAGATCTGTTGTCGTAGCGATGGCACGGCTGTTGGCTACATTCAGACGAATGCAGCCGTAAGCAGGCTTCTCAGAGCTGTTCTGCATAAGCGCAAATTCGGTTCGCCTGCCCAGCTGTGGAAAGTTTGTGATCGTGATTGCAGCGTACGGATCCTGGAATACAGGCTGCGGATAGCTGGCGGGTGGCAATGTGGCGAGCGTAAAAGTAGCGCGCCCGCTCCACAGCACGGCATTTTCAGACGGAACTGTTTGAATGTCTACATCGTCTCCGGAAAATTTCTCCATCAACTGGCAAAGGAGGGTGCCGTTGATTACGGCGCTCCCGGCTTCCTCCACTTCAGATGGAAAGCTGATGCGTGCGGCCAATGCCGTGCTGCGCGCCGTAGCGGTAACTTCCTTTCGCTCTGGATCTGCTTCAAGATGAATACCGGAAAGCTGTGGGATCAAGTTGTCCCTTGGGAGCGCGGGCTGCAATTTCTTGAGTGCGGAGAGCGCTTGGCTTCGAATAAAGCGAATATGCATACATGATACCTCCTATGCAGATTGGCCGAACAATTCAAACAGCGAAAGCTGCGGAGATGATTCGGGCCGTTGATTGTTTCTACATTTTTTTCGGGATGTCTTGGGCGCAATGAACGAGTAACGGAGTACGCCTCTTTCATTTGATACAGGCAATGTGTGGCGGACGATGCCGGCAGACTGTACAGTGGATGGCAACGCGATTCCGGGCTGCGACGAACCGTCCAATATAGTTGGTTCGTCTGCCTGTTCATTTTCTTTGAGAAAGGCCATTTTATGAAACATGGCTGTGAGGTCTTCCACATGCTCGCTGATTCCCTGTGCCAATTCCCGGGCAAGCTGTGCCGCCAGGTCATCATTGCTGCCCAGTGCTGCAAGCCCTTCATCGGAAATATTTCCTTCAATCAGAGTTGCCGCGGAAAGCTTTGTGGCCATCAGTTCAATGGCCCGGTGCTGGATCGAGCCGATATAGTAAAAGAAATACACCTCAATGCGGGGGGCATACTGGTTGATGCGCCAGCTCCGGCGCGATGACTGACGTAAAGTAAACAGGTTGTAGCTGATATTGTAATAAATAAGTGTCGTGAAAGTATTCAAATCCAAGCCCGTCTCCAGCAAAGTCGGATTGACGATCAGCACACGGATACCTTCATCCAGCTGTGACTGTATCCACTCCTCACGTCGCTCTACTTGGACGTGTTGTGTCATGACCGCAGTAGGGATATTATTTTCACACAGAGCCTTGAACAGTTTTTCCTGTGTATCCAGCCGTACCCAACTCGTATAGATCAGGACATTTTCTCCGGCGTCCAGCTTTGTGAGGACCAGTTCCAACACCTTTCGGTCTTTTTCCAGCAGGCAACCAGATTGGACGGCATCTTCAGGTTCATAGACTACCTGGGGCGGCATCCCTTTTTTTGAAATGAAAATAGGTTCGTGCCCGTAAGGCTGGTCGGGATAAGCAGTAAGCAAGTTAATGAATGCGGATTGAAGTGCGGATGCCTGTTTGGGGTCAGAACGTGACAGGGCCTGGAAATACTTTTGGATGCGTTCATATTCCCGGGCAACGTCATCGCTCATGGCCAGGCCTATGGGGATTTCCTCATAATCCGGGAGAGCCTTTCCTATGTCATAGAGCGATATGAAAACTGCGTTTTCCAACAAAAATCGCGTGTAAACAAGAGGCGAAACGCCTGGTAACAGTCGGTCTTTCTTTTTGTGTACGACCGTGCGCCTTGTGGTCTGGTATTCTTCTTCTGTGATTTCAAAGGTGGTTTCGATGACGCCGTAGTCGGAAGCAAATGCCTTCGTATCTCCATAAGCCTTCTGATCCAACTGCATATAGCGGGGGAAAAGGCGGTATAAAAGATAAAAAATCCCGGTCGCATATCCGTTGATGAGCGTAGCCGTCATACCGATAACCTTGCGCGCTGCATGGGCAATCTCCCCCATGGCGTCTCCCTGTCCACTGTCATTGTTGTATTGATGCAGCTCATCCGCAATCAAAGCGTCTATCCTGCCGCGCATTTTTTTGCGAATATAGGTGCTCAATGGATATCGCCGCGGGGAAGCAACGCGCTGGGAAGCGCAGTAGCCGTTAAGCTGCTCCAGCTTTTTGTGTACAGCTGAACTCTTTATGAACGGCGAATAAAGCGCCCGATGCGGAAGATAGACATAACCAAAGCCTCCGACTTTTACCCAATCTTTCGGGAGCATTCCCTCACAAAGCGGAGCCCATAAAGGGGACCGGCAGTGCCGGCAAATATGGTTTTTGGAATTTTCTCGTAGAAAGAACGTGCCGTCGGCATGAACAAAATAGGTGGAGCCCCCCTCATCCACAAGCGGCATCTCGATCACCTCACCGCAGTCCGGGCACACAAAGCCTTTTTTAGACTGCATCCAGCGTACCGCCGGATAGCGGTAGTATCCGTTTCGGGCATGCTCTTTTGAGAGTATGACATATACCGTTTTATCGCCGAGAAGATAATCTTGATAAACCGCGCTGAACTCTGAAATGTTGTGAATAATGGCCGCCCGGCTGTTGGGGATTGTTTCGCTGTTTTCACGCACCCATTTGCGGCACAAATGAGAAGGGCACATCACAACGTTAAAATGCTTTTTCTGTCGCTCCCGCATCTGACTGGCTGCAAGAGCCGCCATGCCGATTTTGGTTTTTCCCGCTCCGCAGTCGCCTACAACAATAGCCGGACGATACTGGTCGATTTTGCGGCTGGCCGCCTCGGCTGCCGCCAGCTGTGCGTCATACAGACGGTAACCAGTATTTTGAAAAATATAGTCGTTGATCTGATTTATTTCCCGGCTGAACGCATCTCTGGAAGGATCGAACAGCGGTTGATAGCGTTCCTTGATGCGTTCTGCGACCGTTACGCCAAATTTCGCCAGATACTGTGAGATCGTCCCGACCTTTTCAAAAGCGTCCGCTACATGAGGATCAGCGCCAGGTATCGTAATCTTTCTTTCGTGAAGTCCGGTTTCCAGAATCTCATGGAGGTTTTGTTCATCCTCGTTTAGCTTCAGCTGCCATGCATCAAAGGTTTCCGTACTGGATAAAACCGCAAGGGGAGTAAGTGCTCCGCAGCGGCGAAGCTCAGACAAAACATATTCTTGAAAATCCAAAAGCAGCGGTATGTGCGAATGCAGATCAAGCAGTTGGAAAAGGCGGGTATCATCGCCGACAGGAGTGTAAAATAAAAACGCCGTTCTTTGATACGGGTGACGAAATAGCTTTCCCCCTGGGCATTTTTCTTCTCTTTCCGCTCGGTTTTTTCCTCCTGGCCCAAAGATAGAATTGCTTCCGCATATCCATTGGATCCAGTAATTGTTTTCTGATATTGCGCTTTTCGCGGGGTGAGTTCCACGCTGCCTTCTGGCGTTGTGACCTGAAGAGGCATACCGCTTGCAATCAGAGTACACAGCGCTTGAACGATTGATGGCTCACCCCCAAAGTGAATCGCAATTAGATTTCCTCTCGTATATGCCTCCTTATCGCCAGGCAACGGGGAGTATACGATCGTACTTGCATATGCGGATAGATAAATTCCGCTTCTGGTGCTGCTACAGGTGAATTTAAACAGCTGGGTTTGAGTCAATCACAGCCCCCCTCATTGTAATTTATAGGATTTGATATGCGTCCTCCTCTCTGTTGGAAATAGAAAAAGCTGCAGCAACGCACCCCAAAGGGGCAGGTTACTGCAGCTTATTGTACTTGAGAGTTATTTTAGACAGACTGGCACTGATAACGGCAAAGGATGAAGAAGCCGCTCCCACTCCGACCTAAGAACAATCACCTAAAGTACATCTTTATTATATTACGTCAAAATGTGTTTGTGCATTTACAAAATTTGTTTTCTCGTAAAAATTCAAAAATTTCCAGAGAGAATTTTAAACTGCGGAAGATGCGGTACAAACAAGACACATGCGATTATCGCCCGCAATGGACGGACACAAAGGGGATCCAAAATCACACAGGGAGTGAGGAAAAGTCGGTTGATGTTGTCGTTGCCTTTGGCTACCGTTGAAGTTTGAACAACAATGCATTGATAACCCCAACCCTGTTGTGTATAATAAGCAAGTAGGTGATTGAATTGAACTTGATATTGCATACGGTCAAGCAGGAAAAACAAAGGATCGAATACATGCTTGCAAAGTATCAAAGTGAGCTTTCTATCTTACCGAAAGGTGCAATCTCAGAAAAGAAGGTTGGCGAGAAAACATATTATTATCTGAAATACCGGGACGGTAAAAAGGTTATTTCGCAATATGTTAGTAAGAAGGAAATCGAAAATGTACGTGCACTTATAGAAAAGCGGCGGCACATGGAGGCAATGGTAAAATCCTTACAGGCGGAAAAAGCGATTGCAGATAAGGTATTGGAGAGTACGATATAATTTTATACCACGACAACAATGTGATTATTTCCGAACCGAAGTTAATTAAACAGAATCTATTTCTTGATTTTGGTTTTGGATTTTACACAACGAAAAATAAAATACAGGCGAGAGGCTTGCGGATAAGGTGACAAAACGCCGCAAAGACGGTGAAAAAGCTGTCAGTATCTATGAGTTTGACGAAACTCAAGCCTTTAAGGAATGCTCTGTTCTGCATTTCAACAGTGCAAATGAGCCTTGGTTAGATTTTGTATCAGAGAAGCGTTCTGGCATTATACAGGAGAACCTCACGACTTCATTTTCGCCCCGTTGCAAATGATGATGTTTATACGACATTCACGCTCTATTCGGCGGGCGTCCTTACAAAGGGACAGACTTTAGAGGCGCTGAAAATCAAAAAGCTGTATAATCAGCTGGTACTGTCATCTGAAAAGGCACTTTCCTATCTCAATTTTATCGGGATAGTTCCACAGGAGGAATTATAAATGAGGGCAGAAAAATTTGGCGCTAGTATGGGGGTTTTGGTCGAACAGATCGTTCACTTAATTACCGAAAACTACGAGTATGATGAAATGACCGCTTCAAACGAGTTTTACAGTTCAAAGGTCTATGCTCTTTTGGAGCAGGAAGAAACGAAGCTATGGCATCTCAGCCCTCTTACTCTATTCAACCTGTTTGACGAAGGAAAAAGGACTGGCAGTTTTGAACTGGCGGAGGAGGTTTGAGCATGAGCAGACAAGGAAAATTTATGATTTACTGTGCCGAGCAATATAAACTAGCAAAGCACCTGACAGGCAAACAACTTGCGGATCTTTTTAGCCGTTACCGAGTTTGGGAATATGTCTACTCTTGTTATGAGGCTTTGCACACGACAGGTACAAATTATATCATCGAGGATATTGACCTGTATATCGAAGCTCGTAAGCCAACCAGGACTTAAAGCAGCGGAAAACTAACTAATTGAAAATTATCAAAGATAAAATCATTTCTGCGAAAAAATTTTTTAGATAGTATCTACAAGAGCAAGATAGAACAGCAGTCCAAACAGCGATACAACGAACCTGTACCGCAGCGAGAAAAGCATCTGAAGTTTTTGCGTAATGAATGGCAGTGCCTCTTCACCATTTCAAGACTAGGAAACACTTCTAAACCAGATGGCGCAGTGTATAGAGATATTTGTCGTATTCGCGTTATTCTTTGCGGTTCTTTTTTGAGGAATGACAACTTCCATACCCACTGAAACTGCATAGGCCAGGATACCGTTCGTGTCATGGCCCCGGTCTGCCAACGGAGTTTGTGCGGAAACACCTTCGATTAGGTGGACAGCTTCTTTGCAATCCGCTTTGATACCTTCTGTAATGCAGATGAACCTTTGATGCGCACTGCCCTACTTCCCGTAGTCGGGATGCATGTCACGCTAGGGCGCTCTGGTTCGCAATCCTCAAAACACTGCATTGATAAAGCGGCGATTATCCTAGGCGATCCTCCCTATTGCACCCGTTGCCTCGGTAAATATGGTTCCAGCAATACCCATACTTGATCGTTTATATCGCGCCGATAGTAGAACGCATCCATATCTCTTCTTCTACCTTTTATGTATGCTACATTTTACCACAATTTTACCATTCTAGTGTAGACGCCCTCTAAAAAACAAAAAAAGCAGAGAGAGGAGATACATCGTTAGTGAAAAAAATCCGCAACATATCTATTAAGCGGCGTATGATGGCTATTTTTGCCGCGCTGGCCCTGCCTGCGGTGCTGGTGTTAGGCATTTACACCGCCACCGCCATGGAGGAACTGCGCACAAAATTGGCCAAGGCAGGTGAATCTTCCCTCCGCCTGTTCGCGGCATCTCTACAAACACAGATGAACGCGGCCGAAACCTATATGGTGGATACGGTCCTGCACAGCGAGGCCCTGCGCCGCTTAGGCAGCGAAACCAGCCGTACCCAGGCTTATCTGGATGGATACGAAGTCAACCAGGGCTTTTCTGCCGTGGTGTCGGCCAACGAGGCGCTGGCGGGGCTGATGCTGTACAGTGTGCCCAATAACCTCTACATGGCTCAATACGGCACTGTGTCCGGCGGCGGGCCCGAACAAAAGACACGGGCCAAGCAGGGAATCCAGGCCGAAGTCACGGAATTGGTCAGTGCCGGCCCTCTGGATACAGAGCGTTGGTTCGCCAAAAAGATGGGTGGTCGCACGTATTGGATGCGGGTGGTGCGCTATCGCTCGGCCTATCTGGCCAGCGTCATCGACTTAGGGCTATTGCTGGACAAGGCGGCCGCCCAATATGACTTTGACGGTCCCTTGATCCTGCTGGACGAGGCGGGCATCCCCCTCCTTGCGGGCACCGCCGCGGTGGCGCCTGACCAGATGCAATGGAAGCCGGAGGGCTATGGCACCTTGACGTATGAGGGGGAGCCTTATTTGGGCGTGACGGCATCGGCCAGACAGCTGTATTTTTTGTATCTGATGCCCTTCCAAGGGGCCCAGGGGGCCATGCGCCCGCTGGAGCTGGTGCTGGCGGTGTGCACCGTATTGGTGCTGGTGGCCATTCCCGTAATGTGGGTCTATCTGCGCCGCACGGTGTTCCGGCCGCTGGACTCCCTGGTGGATACCATGGAGCGGATCGGGGAGGGCGAGCTGATGGCGCGGTCCAGCACCATGTATAAGAATAAGGAGTTCAAACAGGTAAACGATACCTTTAACAATATGATCGACCAGATCACAAAGCTAAAGATCGACAGTTACGAGCGGCAGCTCGCGGCCGAGCGCAGTGAGATGGCGGCGCTGAAAATGCAGATCCGGCCGCATTTTGTGCTCAACTGCCTGAAGAATGTGTATGCCTTGGCACAGACGGGCCGCACCGGAGAGATCCAGTCCCTGATTCTGCTGCTATCGCGCCATTTGCGCTATGTGCTCTCTTACAGCGAGGACACGGTGCCCCTGGAACGGGAAGTGGAGCTGTGCCAGAACTACATTGAGCTGAGCAGTGTGGGCCAAGAACACCCAGCCGCCTGCAGCGTGGAGGTGAACAGCTGCTTGGACACGCTGCCCGTGCCACCTGTCTCGCTACTGACGCTGGTGGAGAACAGCGTGAAGCACGGCGCTCGTGAGGGCAGTATCCTGAAAATTTCCATCACCGCCCGCCGGCTGGAAATGGAAGAGGGAGCCCTGGCCAATATCACGGTGAGCGACAATGGCCCGGGGTTTACCCCGCAGCAGCTGGAGGAACTGAACAAGGCCATGCCCCGGGAGGAAAACGGCCGCCACGTGGGCCTGGCCAACGCGCTGCGGCGGTTCCAACTGCTGTACGGCGACGGCTTGGCCGTGGCCTTTGCCAGCGGCCGCGAGGGCGGGGCAAAAATCGAGCTGTTCCTACCGTTGCAGGCAGTCACAAAGGGGGATGCGGAAGATGAAATTGCTGATTGTGGATGACCAGATGAGCGTGGTGGAAGGCCTAAAAAAGGGCGTCAATTGGAAGGCCATAGGCTTTTCCGAAGTGGATACGGCCTACAACGCCGTGGACGCCCGGGCCAGCTTGCGCCGCAGGCCGGCGGATGTGATGCTGTGCGATATCGAAATGCCCATGGAAAACGGCCTCGAGCTGCTGGCCTGGATGCGTGAGCAGGGCATGGAGACGCGCTGTATCTTCCTCACGGCTCACGCCAAGTTCAACTATGCACAGGAGGCGGTGCGCCTGGGCGGTTTTGATTATATCATCCAGCCGGCCCCTTACTCCGAGATTGGCCGGGCGGTGGCCAAAGCTGCCGAGGACGTCCTCAGCGGCAGGGAACAGGCGCAGCTGCAACAGATGGGCAAAGCCTTCCACCAGCAGGAACCGGCTATTGCGGCCAATGTGCTGCGGGGGTTCCTGAGGCGCCAGCCCAACGGGCGCGACGTGACCACCTTGGAAAAGTTGGGTATCCTGCCCATGCGCAGTAAAGCGGGCTATGTGGCGCTGCTGCACGTCATGCGCTGGGAAGAAGGGGAGGACCCGTGGGTCGGCCCGCTGCTGGGCGTAGCCATCGGCAATATCGCCAAGGAGATGTTTGAGCCTCACGGCGAGCTTTCGGCGCTCTCCTTTATGGAAGAATCCAGTTTTGCCTTGCTGCTGCAGAACACGGAAGGGGAGGAGATGCCCCTGGAAAGCGTGACACGGCAGCTGATGTTTTTGAAAAGCGCCTGCGAGCAGTACTTCCACTGTTCCCTTGCCTGTTATCTGGACGGCCCCATCCCCGTGGCGGACGCACCCGCACGGTGGGAGAAACTGAAGGTGATGCGGGATGACAATGTGTCCCTGCGGCCCGGCGTGTTCCAGCTGGAGGAAAAGCCGCGCGTGCCCCACACCTTCCGTGTGCTGCAGATTCGCGGCTGGTGTAGCCTTTTGAAAGAGGGCTATCCCGAGGCCATGGAAAATGAGGGCATGGCTTTGCTTGACAAATTGGTCGAGAACCACCAGTTGGACGCCGCCACCCTACGGGTATTTTATCAAGATTTTCTGCAGATGGTGTATTTCACGCTGGAGGGCAGCGAGGATAAGTTGCACGAGATGTTTCGCAGCCCCGAGGACTTGGAACTGTACCGCAACGGTATGAAGTCGGTGGATAATATGAAAAAGCTGCTGCACCATGTGGCGGAAAACTTCGCTGTGCCCGTTCCCGCCAGCGATCAGAAGGCTGTAGTGGACAAGGTGCGGCGCTATATCGGCGAACACCTGGAAAATGAGCTACGCCGGGACGAACTGGCCGAATATGTGCATCTGAACCCCGATTACCTTACCCGCATTTTCAAAAAAGAGACTGGCTGCACCATCAAGGAATATGTCATCCGCCAGAAGCTAGAGGAGGCGAAAATGCTGCTACGCACCACGTCCCTGCCCATCAGCTTCATCGCCGCCAAAGTAGGATACTGCAACTTTTCCCACTTTTCCTATGCCTATAAAAAGGTGCTGGGCATCACCCCTCAAGAGGAACGGCAGGGCACCGACAAAGGATAAAGAAGGTCTTGATTTCGATAGAATAAGCCCGGTTTTTTGGTAGTGAGTGCGCTGAGAGGAGCCGTATAATGAAAATACACTGCAAAAAGATACTGTGTGTGGCCTCCCTGTTCTTAGCCCTTCTGGGCGGCTGCGCCCGCCAGGCCCCCGCGCAGCTTCCGCATCAGGAGGCCGTCACCCTGCGCATCCTCACCGTGGGCTCCTCCGGCGAGGATGCCTGCCGCCGCATCAGCGCGGCCCTCAGTGAAATCACCCGGGAAAAATTGGGCTTTTCCGTGGAACTGCAGCAGGCCCCCATGTCCAATTACGACAGCGTCTTGTCCCGTCAAATGCTGTTGGGCGACGCGCCGGACCTGTTCTGCTACATGGACCCAGAGTATCTGCTCAATTGTGTGGAGGAAGGATATCTTGCCGCGCTGGACGGCATGCTGAAGGATTCCGCCTGGCTCAAAAGCTATGTCCCGCAGGAACTGTGGGCCTGCGTGCGCGTGGGCGGGCAGATTTATGCAGTGCCAGCCAATAACAATGTGAATTACAGCCAGGGATTCCTGGCCCGGGCCGATATAGTGCGGGCGCTGGGCATCGACCCCGCCGCGGTCACCACCTGGGACCAATTGCACGACGTGCTGGTGCAGGTGAAGATCGCTTACCCGGAAATGGTGCCCGTGGTGCCCCATTTCAGTCAGATCCAGCAGACCTTGGGCCAGGACCCGCTGGGGGACAACCTGGGCGTACTGCTGGACAACCAGGGCACCACGGTGGAAAATCTTTACGCCAGTAAACAGTACGCCGAGGTGTGCCGGCGCATGCATCAGTGGTACGAGGAGGGGCTCATTCTCAAGGACGCGTCCCTCACGGACGATTCTGCGCCCCGTATGATGAAGCTGTACGACGGCTTCGGCTTTTTCCCCCGCGTCAGCGACAACAACATCATCAGCAGCACCCGCTCGTTCGGGGAGGAGCTGGTGCCTTTTGTGATGAGCGACCCCATCGCCAACACCTCCTCGGTGAACCTGGGCTGGTGCGTGGGGGCGAACAGCCAATATAAGCGCGAGGCGATGCAGATGATCGAGCTGCTGTATATCGACCAGGAAACCGCGGACCTGTGCATTTACGGCCAGGAGGATGTCGATTATGTGCGCCTGGACGAAGACACGGTCACCAACATCGCCGCGCCCCCCGCGGACGAGTGGAGCACCATCCACTGGGGCTGGCCCAACCGCCAGGCGGCCAGCACTTGGACACTGCCCGGCAAAACATTGCCCAAAGTGCCGCTGAAAGGCGCCCAGCGCTCGCCCGCCATGGGCTTTGTATTCGATTCCACACCGGTGCAGTCGGCGGTGAACCGCTGCAAAACGGTGACGGATAAATATCATAATGTGCTGATGAGCGGCTATCTGGACCCCGAGGACGCGCTGCCGCGCTTCCTGGCGGAGCTGGAAGAGGCCGGTATCGGCGCGGTCATTACAGAAAAGCAGGCACAGCTTGACACCTGGCTGGAGCAACGCACGCAAAGCGGGCTCTGAAGCGCCGGAAAGGGGACAGGGGAAGGCCGCGCCTTGCTTTGGAAGGAGAAGTTGGCTATGAAGCACACAGCGGTGAATCCTTACCTGCCCCTGTATGAGTATGTGCCCGACGGCGAGCCGCGCCTGTTTGACGGGCGGGTATACCTGTACGGCTCCCACGACACGGCGGGGGGCGATTTTTTCTGCCTCGAGGATTATGTAGCCTGGTCTGCGCCGGAGGACGATTTGGGCGATTGGCGTTATGAAGGGGTCATTTATCGCAAAGACCAGGATCCCTCCAACCCGGACGGCAAGCTGGAGCTGTTTGCCCCGGATGTGGTGCAGGGGCCGGACGGGCACTATTATCTGTACTACTGCCTGCGTATGCGGCGGGAGTTCGGGGTAGCCGTCAGTGATTCGCCCGCCGGGCCTTTTGTATTTTACAGCCATATTCAAAAACCGGACGGCTCGGTGCTGGAAGACGCCATGCCCTACGACCCATCTGTTCTGGTGGATGAGGACGGAAAGATTTATTTGTATTATGGCTTTGCCAGCGAAATGCTGGGAAAAAAATATGGCTTTGTAAAAAGCCCAGGGGCCATGATGGTGCAGCTGGACAGCGATATGCGCACGGCTGTTACCGAACCTGTGCTGTGTATTCCTGGAGAAGATGAGGCCCCGGGCACAAGTTTTGCGGGCCACGCCTATGTGGAAGCGCCCTCCATGCGCCGCTTCGGCGATCTGTACTATTTTGTCTATTCCAGCCAGCGCTGGCATGAGCTGTGTTACGCCGTCAGCAGCCGCCCCGACGGCGGCTTTATCTACGGCGGCGTCATCGTGGATAATGCCGATCTGGGCCTTAATGGCCGCACGCTGCCGGTGTGTATGCCGGGCAATAATCACGGCGGCCTGATACAGGCCGGCGGGAAATGCTATATGTTCTATCACCGCCACACCAACTGCACGTCCTTCTCCCGCCAAGGCTGCGCCGAGCAGGTGCAGCTGCTGCCGGGCGGACGCATCCCCCAGGTGGAGGTCACCTCCTGCGGGCTGAACGGCGGCCCGCTACCCGCCGAAGGAAACTGGCCCGCGGCCATCGCCTGCCAGCTTTATGGTGCTGACCAAGCGTCGATGCTGGACTTCCGCAATGTGGCGCGGAACACGGTGCCCTTCATCACCGAGACGGGCACCAGCAGCCCTTCGCCTCAGCAGTTTATCTGCAACATCCAGGGCGGCACGGTGGCCGGCTACAAGTATTTTGTATTCTCCGCCGCGCTGGCCGTCGTCACCCTGTGGCTGCGGGGGACGATGGCGGGCGCGCTCCGCCTCTGCCTTGACGCACCGGACGCGCCCCCCGCCGCCCAAAGCCCGCTGGAGCTGGCGGCCGCGGATTGGCAGCCAGTAACGCTGACGCTACCGTCGCTTCCCACGGGCGCGCACAGCCTTTACTTCTGTTTTGATGGCGCGGGCAGATGCGATTTCCTGCGCTTTACATTCCACTGAAGGGGCGGCCGGGATTCTGAAAGGAGAATTTTTATGCGTATTCTATATGTGGACATCGACACCCTGCGCCCGGACCATCTGGGCTGCTACGGCTATTCCAGGAACACCAGCCCCAATATCGACGCCATTGCCCGCGAGGCGGTGCGCTTTACCGACTATTATTGCTCCGACGCGCCCTGCCTGCCCAGCCGCGCCGCCCTGATGACAGGTCGCTTTGGCATCCATACGGGTTGCGTGGGGCACGGCGGCATCAACGCCGAGATGCGCCCCGAGGGACGCGACCGCGGCATGGCCGACTTTAACGGCCGCTACAACCTGCCCGCGGTGCTGCGCCGGGCCGGCATAAAGACCGCCACCATCAGCAGTTTTCCGGACAGGCACGCTGCCTGGTGGTTCAACGGCGGCTTTGACGAATGCTACAACGTGGGTAAGCGCGGCCTGGAACCCGCCCACGAGGTGCTCCCCCTGGCGCTGGACTGGCTGGACCGCAAGCGGGAGACAAAGGACTGGTTTTTGCACCTGCATGTGTGGGACCCTCATATCCCTTACCGCACGCCGGAAAATTATGGCAAGCCCTTTGCCGATGACCCGTTGCCCGACCCCTGGATGACCCAGGAGCTACTGGATCATCACCGACGCACAAAGCCCGGCGGCCATTGTGCCTGCGAGGTGACGGGCTACGACAACGTGCCCAACCCGGCCACGCCGCGCCAGATTACCGAGATCAAGAACCTGGACGATTTCAAAACCATGGTGGACGAGTACGACACCGGCGTCTGGTACGCGGACCAGCAGTTGGGCAAGGTATTCGGGAAGCTGAAAGAGCAGGGCATCTACGAGGATACGGTCATCATCATCAGTTCCGACCACGGCGAGGACCTGGGTGAGCTGGGCAGCTATTGCGAGCACGGTGAGGCCGATTATATCACCACCCATATCCCCATGATTATCAAATGGCCGGGCTGCGCAAAAAACGCGGTGTCCCGGGGCTTCCACTACAATTTGGATCTGCTGCCCACCCTCATCGACCTGCTGGGCGGCGTGCCAGAGTTCACCTGCAACCGGGTGGTGGGCAAAAAGAATCCTGTCCGCTACGACGGCGAGAGCTACGCGGACTGTGTGCGCACCGGCGCAGACGGCGGCCGCGACCATCTGGTGGTCAGCCAGTGCGCCCATGTGTGTCAGCGCAGTGTGCGCTTCGGCGACTGGATGTATATCCGCACCTATCACGACGGCTATCACCTGATCGAAGACGAAGAGCTGTTCAATGTGAAGGACGACCCCCACGAGACGAAAAACCTGGCCGAAGAGCATCCGGAAGTGTGCTGGCACGCGGCTTGGTATCTGGAGCGCTGGGTGGCCGACAACATGCTCAATAATATCTACCACTCCCACGAAGACCCGCTATGGAACGTGATTGCCGAGGGCGGTCCCTTCCATTGCCGCGGCTATCTGTACGATTACTGCCAGCGGCTAGAGCAGACCGACCGCGCCGACTGCGCCGAAGAACTGCGCCGCCGCCATCCGCGGGAACTGGAAGAGCGCTATTGAGCCGGAAAGGAGCCGTTACCATGGCAAAACGCCCCCACATTATCATTTTCAACCCGGACGAGATGCGTTCGTCCGCGTTGGCGCACCTAGGCAATCCGGCGGCCGTCACCCCCAATCTGGATGCTTTCGCCGCTAGCGAGGCCGTGTCCTTCCGCAATGCTTACTGCCAAAACCCGGTGTGCGTGCCCAGCCGGTGCAGTTTTTTCACCGGTCTGTATCCGCATGTGCACGGCCACCGCACCATGAGCCATCTGCTGCGTCCCGGCGAGACCACGCTGCTGAAGGAGTTGAAGGATGCCGGTTATTACGTGTGGATGAACGACCGCAACGACCTCACCGCCGGCCAGGTCCCCGGCTGGACCGAGAGCCATGCGGATGAAATCTATTACGGCGGTCAGGAAAAGCAGGGCCCCGGCCCGGAAAATCCCGAGCCCCGCGGCGAGCCGGGCGGTAAAAATTATTATTCGCACTATGAGGGCAAATTGAAACTGGATGAGCGGGGCGTCAATTACAATGGCGACGACGAGGTGGTGGACGCGGCCATCGCGTGCATTCGGGATCTGCCTGAGGAACAGCCGCTGTGTATGTTCCTGGGCCTGACGTATCCTCATGCGCCCTACCGGGTGGAGGAGCCCTACTTCTCCGCTATCGACCGGGCCAAACTGCCCCCGCGTATTCGGGCGTCGGACTGCACCGGCAAGGCGAAGATTTTGTCGGAGATCCGCAAGTATGCAGGAATGGACGATTACACCGACGCCGACTGGGACGAGCTGCGGGCGGTGTATCAGGGTATGTGCATGAAGATCGACGCCCAGTTCGGTCGCCTGATGGCGGCACTGAAAGAGGCGGGCATCTATGACGACTGCGCCATTTTCTTTTTCAGCGACCACGGCGATTTCGCCGGGGACTACGACCTGCCGGAAAAATGCCAGAACAGCTTCGAGGACTGCCTCACGCGGGTGCCCTTCCTCATTAAGCCCCCCAAAGGCACGGTGGTGGATCCCGGCATCAGCGACAGTTTGACGGAGCTGGTGGATTTCTACGCCACGGCCATGGAATTTGCCGGCGTGGCACCCAGCCACACCCATTTTGGCCGCAGCCTGCGCCCCGTTTTGGCCGACCGCGGGGCCAAGGTGCGGAACTATGCCTTCTGCGAGGGCGGCCGCCAGCCGGGCGAGACCCACTGCGACGAGTATCACTTAGAGGGCGGGGGTGTGGCGTCCACCGTCACACCTTACTGGCCAAAGCAGCGGGCCCAAAGTGACGACGAGGCCCACGCCAAGGGTATTATGATACGCGGCGCGCGCTACAAGTACATCAGCCGCACCTTGGGCGATGATGAACTGTATGATCTGAGGGAAGACCCGGGCGAGACCACCAACCGCATCCAAGACCCAGCCTTAGCCGATGTGCTAACCCAGATGCGGTTGGAAATGCTGAAATGGCTGCAAGCCACAGACGACGTGGTCCCCTTTGACCATGACGCGCGCTTCACACCGGAGATGTTGTGGGCCCGCGTGCGGGGAATGGTGCCGCCGGAAAAAACGGATGAAGTAAAGCAGATGATTGCCGACGGTATCAATTTTCCGATGTTGATGCATTATTGTCGCGAACTAGCCGGGCAAAAAAAGCCTTAAACGGCGCAAAAAGGGAAAAGAGAGCAAAAAAGAAAGCGGAAAAGATGCAAAAAAGCGTCTTTTTCGCTTTCTTTTGCTATAAAAAGGCTTTGTTTTACATTTAACATTTGTTAACAGGACGAATGGGCCTAGCGAGAGAAGTCGTAAAAATCATATAAAAAATCGTTTTTTCGACAACGGAATCAGAGACCTAAAGATCAAGTCGTAATTTTGACAGCAGGCTTTCGGAAAATCTACAGTCCCGCCAATGGCCGCCCGTTATAATGAAAACCAGAGACAGCCCGGGGCGGGCTCGGGTAGCAAAGATGGAGAAGGAGGCATGTTCCCAATGCCGGAAAAAGGAAAGGTGCTGGCCGAAGTAAAAGACTTGTGCAAAAACTTTGGCGTGACCATCGCGTTGTCCCATGTGGACTTCGCAGTAAAAACCGGCGAGATCCGCGGTTTGATTGGCGAGAACGGCTCGGGTAAATCCACCGTTTCGTCCATCATCGCGGGCTTGCAGCCCCCAAGCAGCGGCCAGATGTTCTATAAGGACAAGCCTTGGAGGCCCAAAGATGTGCTTGAGGCGCAGGAGGCCGGCATCGGCATGATCGTTCAGGAGGCGGGCACCATCGCGGGCATCTCTGTGGCAGAGAATATCTTCCTAGGCAATTACAAACGCTTTAAAAAAGGCCCGATTATTGACAGAAGGGCCATGGTGTTCGAGGCGCGCAAGGCGCTGGAAAAAATCGGCGTCACGGATATCAACCCAGCGCTGCCCACCCGTATGTACGACATGCAGGAGCGTAAGCTAATCGAGATTGCCAAATGCATGTATAACGACCCTGAACTGCTGATTGTGGACGAAACCACCACCGCGCTGAGCCAGACTGGCCGTGACATCATTTACAAAATTATGCACGATATGGCTGATGCGGGCAAGGCCGTGATGATCATCAGCCATGACCTCAACGAAATGATGGAACAGTGCGACACGCTAACCGTGCTACGCGACGGTGTCATCATCGACAACATCGCCAAGGCCGATTTTGACCCAGACGATATCAAGCAGAAGATGGTGGGTCGCGAGATCAAGGGCCACTACTACCGCGTGGACAATGACGGCTATAAAGAGGAAGTGGTGCTGAAAGCCGACTGCATCACCACCATGCACAGCTTGCTCTGTTTTGACCTGGAACTGCACAAACAGGAGATCCTAGGTATCGGTGGTTTGTCCGACTGCGGCATGCACACTGTGGGCCGCGCCCTCTACGGGCTGGATCAGGTGGTGGACGGCCAGGTGGTACTTACCAAGGACGGCACGGTGGTGAAAAACGCACAAGTGGCCTTTAAAAACGGGCTGGGCTATGTGTCCAAAAACCGCGACACCGAAAGTTTGGAGCTGAACGCCTCGATTTACAACAACATCGCCTCCACGGGCTATGACAAAAACAACATGGGCCCCTTCATCAGCCCCCGCAGGGAAAAGGCCTACGTGGACAAGCAGGTCAAGGCATTGATGATCAAATGCCAAAATGCTTATCAGCCAGTGCGTGCCCTCTCCGGCGGCAACAAGCAGAAAGTGGTGTTCGGCAAATGGTGTGCTGACGACGCGGACATCCTGATCCTAGACTGCCCCACCCGCGGCGTGGACATCGGCGTCAAGGCGGCCATGTACCAGCTGATTTACGACATGAAGAAGCAAGGCAAATCCATCATCATGATCAGTGAGGAGCTGCCGGAGCTAATGGGTATGTGTGACCGACTGCTGATTATGCGCGACGGCGAAGTGTCCGGTGAATTTTTCCGCAAAGATGGATACGACGACCGTACGCTCATCGAATACATGATTTGAGGAGGACAACCGACAATGAATGCAACCGCCTCCGTAAAAACAAATGACCGGGAGCTGCACTTGAGCTTGAAAGAACGTGTCGAGGTCATCCGCTCAAACCGCTATTTCCTGATGATTTTCCCCTTTGCGATGCTGGCGCTGATGATTGTTATCTTCGGCGTAGCCACCCAAGGCCGCTTTTTCAAACCCAGCGTGCTCAAGGGCATCCTTAGCCAGGCCATCATTATCGGCACCTGCGCCACGGGCGTGGCTTTCATCTACTCCAATGGCAACCTAGACATTTCCATAGGCGCTGTGCTGGGCATGGCCTCCACCCTCGGCGTATTGGCCCACAACGCCACCGGGTCAGTGTCTGTGTTTGTGCTGGTCAGTGTAGGTACGGCCCTGGCGCTCATGGCCTTCAACTGCACCATGAGTGTGGTGTGCCATATCAAAACCATCACCGTGGCAATTGTGGTCACGCAGATCTATGGAGCCATCACCACGCTGCTGATCGGCGGTGCTGGCAAGATTGAGATTCCCTACGAAGTAAGTTCCGGTATGGAAGATGGGGGATTCCGTTATATTGCTTTTTTTGCTTACTTCCTCTTCTGTGTGGTCATCTATCACTACACCAAGGTGGGCCGTGAATTGCGCTTTTTGGGCGGCAATGAGAGCTGCGCCCAGCAGACGGGCATGTCCAACGCCAAGGCTACTTACATCAGCTTCTTGATGACCGGCCTGGGTGTGGGCCTAGCAGCAGTGTTCAGCGTTATCGACGTTTCGGCCGTCAGCGTGGAGACTGGCAATGGCTTGGGAATGGACGTGATGCTGGCCACGGTGCTGGGCGGCATGTCTATCTTTGGAGGTGCCCGCTCAAATGCTTATGCGGGTTTGGTTGGCGCCCTGACGGTGGCCGCCCTGAACAAGGGCCTTTTGATGGTGGGTGTGTCCTCGGCCCTGATCCAGGGCATCCGCGGCGTCATCTTCCTAGCGCTGGTCTACCTGAACAGTGAGCGGCAGAAACTGCTGCCCTCACGTGTACAATTCTAAAGGTTTTAACGCACTTCGGTGCGGTGAGAAACGATTGATGAAAAGGAGATTTGAAATCATGAGAAAGAATGTTCTGAAACGCGCGGCAGCTGTCGTGCTGACCGGCGCTATGCTTCTGGTCAGTCTGGCTGGCTGCGGCGGCACACCCTCTTCTGCCTCGGCATCCACCGCGGGTTCCAGCTCTGCAACCTCTGCCACCGATAGTGGCGCACCAGCGCCGACCAAGCAGTTCGTAATCGGTGTGGCCGAGGCGCAGGCCAACGACGAGGTAAGCACCCGCCGCGCCTATTTTGAAAATTTTATCGCCCCCACTTATAACGTGAAGTTCATCTTCTCCGAAGTGCTGAAAGATGACGCAGCCGTCAAAACTTTTATCGAGAACTGCATCGACTCCGGTGTGGATGCCATCATCGACTTCAAATCCAACTCCGCTCAGATGGCGCGCCTGTGCGAGGAGAACGATGTAGTTTACACCGTACAGGGAATCCCTGATATGGCACCTGAACTCATGGAAGGCGACTTTCCCCTGTTTACAGGCTGGTCGGGTGCCGACAACGCACAAGTGGGCAACTTGTTCCGCGATTGGCTGGAGGCAAATGCCAGTGAAGATGGCAGCGAAGGATTCTTGGTATCCACCTCCCTGGCTGCCCAAGGCAATGTCCAGCATGTTGAAGTGTCCCGGGCCATCTTGGAAGGACTGCAGGAAAAATATGAGCTGACCTATGAAAAGACTATTGATGAGTTGGTTGCTTCCTCGGAGACCACCAATGTGGCCAACGATAAAAATATCCTGATCACCTTGTACCCAGGCTCTCCCAACAAAGAAACATGGCTGCCCGGTATCTCTTCCTTGCTGCAGAGCGGAAAATATGCCATGTTCCTTAGCTCTGGCCAGACGTACAACCAGTCTGCCACTGCTGTGAACGAAGTGGAGCAGGCCTTCGGCATCGACATCAAGGTCGCCAGCATTGCTGCTTTCAGCACGACCCTGACCACTGCCTTCAACACCCAAGACCCCAACGGAAATCCCAGCGTGGACATGGTGACGGTGAAGCCATCCAGCGCACTGAACGCCTGTCTGTTTGCAACTACTTACAATGCGCTGAATGGTGCCATTGACACTGCATGCCGGGATGCAGACGGGAATGCTGCCAACTATCGTTTCCAGATGATTTCGATCACCAGCCCCGAAGAATTGGCTATGACCGAAGGTTGGGATGACAGGGACACCGGGACCTGGATTGCAGGCAAAGAATTTGTGGATTCCATGCTGGTCACGAATAATCCCGACATAACACCTGAAGACATCAATAAGATCATGGCCAGCCTGAATGTGGAGAGCATCAGCGCGATGATGGAAAAAGCCTGAAACAACGTATAGATACGAGGGCGGACGTCCCAACCGATAAAGGAGAGAGAAACAAATGAGCAAATGGCAGGACTTTAAGAAAAAGCATATTCTGCTCATGCATGCGGCGTTCACTATTGCCGTGCCTATGGCGGTGTGGTTGGTCATGGAAGTGCTGAATTCCCTGATCTGCGGCGTCCACACCATGAACTCCATGGTGGACTGGACCACCCTCATGCGCAATTTGGTGTCCTCGTTCTGCTTCGCCTTGGGCCTGAACTGTAACCTGCCGGTGGGCCGTATGGATACTTCCACCGGTTCACAGATGTATTTGGCCTGCATCATTGGCGGCAATGTGGCACTGTCCCTGAACTTAGGCGGTGTGGGCGTGTTGGTGTTCAGTATGTTGCTGGGCATGGTGGCCGGTGGTTTCACCGGGTTCCTGTTTATCAACCTGCGTATCCTGCCCATGGTGCTGGGCCTGGGCATCAGTTTGGTGTACGAATGCATTTCCTTTAGCGTGTATGACCAACAGGGCCTGAGCCTCTTTGGTAAGCAGGGTGTAGGCATCCTGTCCAACAAGTTGTTCATCGTTTTGGTCACTCTGCTTATTATGGCGGTGATGACTTATCTGTTCCAATACAGCTCGTTCGGCTATAACCGCCGCGCCATTCAAGGCAACCAGAAGCTAGCCAACGACGCGGGAATCAATATCTACCGCAATGCCTTGCTGTGCTATATGACTGCCGGCGCGCTGGTGGCCATTGCCGGCGTGTTCGACACCGCATATAAAAGCAACTTGGTGCCTGTGCTGGGTATGAACTCCAACAGCACGGTATTTGCCAACATGTTCCCCATGGCCGTGGGCGTGTGGCTGGCTAAAAAGTCGAACCCGGTCATCGGTATTCTGGCTGGTTCGCTGAGCGTACAGTTCTTGGTACTGGGTCTGGCCAAATTTACCAACGTGGGCATGAGCGACTATCTGCAGACTTGTATCAAATACAGCGTGTGGCTGGTGTTCATGATCTACCGCATGAATGAGGATAAATTCCAGTTCATGAAAGACAAACGTGCTCGCGTGGCATTGGCCAAGGCGACCCGTGCCAAACGCATGGCTGCCGCGGCCGCCTGAAAAGCAAAACAAATTTTACGGCGGCGGCAAAGTGATTTGCCGCCGCTTGTTGTAGAAAGGGGTCTCATCGATGACGGAAAAACGTCTTAATATCTTGATGATCATGGCTGACCAATTTCGCCTCACCACCTTGGACGGCATGGGGGACAAAATTCCCACACCCAATATCAAACGTATTATGGACAAGGGGCTTGTGTTCACCCAAAGCTGCTGTGCCTGCCCTTTGTGCACTCCCAGCCGGGCGGCCTTGGCCACGGGCAAATACCCCAGCCGCTGCGGAGTGCCCGTGCATGACGCCGTACTGCCGCCGGAGCAGGCTACCTATTATCAGGCTCTGCGCAGAGCGGGCTACCGGGTGGGCGTGGCAGGCAAGAGCGACCTGCACAAGGCCGACCAATACTGCGGTAAGGGCGATATGCCCAGCATGTACCACTATGGTTTCACCGACCCGTTCGAGACCGAGGGCAAGATGAACAGCGCCTGGTTCAAACGGGGTGAGGACGGCGCTATCCGGCCGAACGGGCCGTATCAGCACTATTTGGTCGAACGGGATCCCGCCCGTCTGGAGGCGCTGAACGCGGACTATAAATCGTACATGCGGGAAAAACGCCGGTTCTACGCTGAACCCAGCGTGCTGCCCGACGAGGATTTCCTGGACAGCTTCATTGGCCGCGCGGCCTGTGATTGGCTGGAGCGGGTGGAGGACGATGTGCCTTGGCACTACTTTGTCAGCTTTGCCGGCCCCCACAACCCCTGGGACCCGCCCCGCGAAAATTATGAGCATTTTAAAGACGCCCGGCTGCCCCCGCCCATTGCCGATGATTTCACGGGGAAACCCGCCTGGGTGAAGCAGCGCGCCGCGCAGGAAACGGGCGGCATGACGGCCCAGCAGGCGCTGAACGTGCGCCGGTGCTACGCGGCCAGCGTGGAAGTAGTGGACCAATGGGTGGGCCGGCTGCTGGATATCTTGGAGCGCCGGGGCCTTAAGGATAACACGGTGGTGATTTTCTGCGCCGACCACGGCGAGATGCTGGGGGATCACGGCCTGCTTGAAAAGAAAGTGATGTACGAGGCCAGTGTGCGCGTGCCCCTGGTGATCAGCGCCCCCTGGATGACCAGCCGCACCGATTCCGATGCGCTGGCACAGCTGATGGACCTGGCCCCCACCTGCCTGGACTTGGCCGGTGCATCCTGGGACGAGCGGGAGATGGACGCCCGCAGCCTGCTGCCCCTTTTGCGGGGCGAGAACGGGGAAGAGGCTCAGCCCCACAAGGTACAGATCAGTGAACTGCTGAACAGCCTGATGATTTACGACGGCCGCTACAAGTGGATCCGCAACTGGAACGACACCGACGAGCTGTACGATCTGCGCAGTGACCCCCAGGAACTGCACAATATCTTTGATGAGCGCCCGGAGATTATCCAGCGACTGCGGGCTTATACCTTCCGCCACTGAGCGGGTCTGGAAGAAAGGATTGAGCCAAATGAAAGCGATCATGGTGATGTATGACTCCTTGCGCCGGGACCTTCTGAGCGTAAACGGAGGCCCCATCCCCACTCCCAATTTTGAGCGGCTGGCTGCCCGCACGGTGCAGTTTGACTGTAGCTATGTGGGGAGTCTGCCCTGCATGCCCGCCCGGCGGGAACTGCACACGGGGCGCTATAATTTCCTGCACCGGGATTGGGGACCCATCGAGCCTTTTGACGATTCCATGCCGCAGCTTCTGAAAGAAAACGGTATTTATACTCACTTGGCCACGGATCATTACCACTATGTAGAAGACGGCGGGTGTACCTACCACAGCCGTTACTCCTCCTGGGAGTGCTACCGCGGCCAGGAGAGCGATACCTGGGTGGCCGATTTGACCCCGCCGCCCGCCGAATATTCGCCTCACTTAATCGGCACCAAAAACATGAACGGTACCCTTGCGGCCATGCGCCGCAAGGGCGGCTGGCAGAATGACCACAACCGTCGGCGTTGGCAGACGGATGGGGACTTCGCCATGCACCAGACCTTCGATAACGGCATCGACTTTTTGCAGCGCAACGGAAGATTTGACAATTGGTTTTTGCAGATCGAGACATTTGACCCCCACGAGCCTTTTACCGCACCCCAGGACTTCGACGGCCGCTATTTCAGCCCGGACGACCCATTTGTGCCCGACTGGCCCCCTTACGCCAAAGTGGACGAGGACGAGAAGACCGTGGAGAATATGCGGAAAAAGTATTATGCCCTGACGGAGTTCTGCGACCAGCAGCTGGGCCGTGTGCTGGACAAGATGGACGAGCTGGATTTGTGGAAGGACACCATGCTGATCGTCAACACCGACCACGGCTTCTTTTTGGCCGAGCACGATTGGTGGGGCAAGGGCGCGGCGCCCAACTATGAGGAGCTGGTGCACACGCCTCTGTTTATCTGGGACCCCCGCTGCCCCGGTGCCGCCGGGCAGCGCCGTCGTGCCTTGGTGCAGACCATTGACTTGGCACCCACCTTGCTTGACTTTTTCGGCGTGGACATCCCGGCCGATATGATGGGCAAGCCCCTGGCCGGCGTCATCGCCGGCGACGTGCCGGTGCGCCGGCACGCACTGTTTGGCTACCACGGCGCGCCCGTGGGCATCACGGACGGCCGCTGGGTGCTGCTGCGTGCGGTGGCTGACAGCACCGTGCAGATGTATGAATATACCCACATGCCTACCCACATGCGGGCGCCCTTCTCGGTGGAAGAGATGCGCTCCACCACTTTGCACCCGGGTTTCAGTTTTACCAAGGGCGCACCGGTGATGAAAATCGAATCCCGCGTGAATCCCCGCTTCGCCAAAGCCCAGGCCGAGGGGGAGGACCTGCTGTTCGACCTGCAGGCCGACCCCGCCCAGCAGCACCAGCTGGAAAACGCAGATAAAAAGGCCGAGCTACTGGACGCCATGGCCCGCCTGTGTGCCGAGAATGACGCCCCGGACGAGGTGTACGAGCGCTTTGGCTTGAAAAAGCCGGAAAGATGAAAATCTTCGTCGTCAAATCAATAGAGCGAAGGCGCGGGTTTCTGCTATCCTAAAGGGGGTGGCACGGCCCGCGCCGCAGGCGGACGCGCCGGGAGGCAAAATTATGAGTATTGGTACAGCTTTGATGCCGCTGATGGCCCTGCTGGGCGGCGGCGCGGCGGTGGCCGCGCTGGTGCTGTGTGTATCGCGCCGGCGTAAAACGCGGGAACGGACAGGCGCACAGAGCCTGCCCACGGACCCGCTGGCGTATCTCTTCGTGGACAAACCCGAGGAATGACACGCCCCAAAACGACGAAATGAGGGAAAAGCGATGATCGATCTGAAGGCAAATCCATTTTATCTGGACAACGATGCCATTGCCTGGGTGGAAAACACCCTGGCGGGCATGACCACCGAGGAAAAGACCGGGCAGCTGTTCTGCGTGCTGTTCAAAGAGGCCAAACCCGAGGAGTTCGACTATGTGTACGGCATTCTGTCGCCCGGCGGCTGCATGTACCGCGTGGTGTCCACAGCCCGCGCCGTGGCGGCCACCCAGGCACTGCGCGTGCGCAGCAAAGTGCCCCTTCTGATCGCGGCAAACCTGGAAAAGGGAGGCAACGGTATTGTGGCGGAGGGCACGCTGGTGGGCTCGCCCATGGAGATCGCCGCCACGGACGACGTACAGATAGCCGCCAACATGGCTGAAGCCTGTGCCCGCGAGGCGGCGGCCGTGGGCGCCAACTGGGCATTCGCCCCCATCATCGACATCGACACGAACTTCCGTAACCCTATCACCAACACACGCACCTTCGGCAGTGACCCCGCGCGCGTGAGGCGCATGGGCGAAGCGTATGTAAAGCGGGTCCAGGAGCTGGGCCTGGCCGCGTCCATCAAGCATTTCCCCGGCGACGGCCAGGACGAGCGCGACCAGCACCTAGTCACCTCCATCAACGATATGGACTGCGACACGTGGATGGCTACCTATGGCGCGGCGTATAAGGCCGGCATCGAGGCCGGAACCCTGACGGTCATGGTGGGCCACATCATGCAACCCGCCTGGACGCGGCGCCTCAACCCGGGCATCAGAGATGAGGACATTATGCCCGGTACCCTCAGCCCTGAGCTGATGCAGGGCCTTCTGCGCGACAAGTTGGGTTTCAACGGCCTTATCTGCACCGACGCCACCACCATGGCCGGCTATACCTTGGCCATGAGCCGCCGCCACGCCGTGCCCGAGAGCATCGCCCGCGGCGCAGACATGTTCCTCTTTGCCCGCAATTTGGAGGAGGACTATGGCTTCATGCTGGACGGTATCCGGCAGGGCATCATCACGCCCCAGCGCTTGGACGAGGCGGTCACCCGCATCCTAGCCACCAAAGCCGCCCTGGGGCTGCACAAGGGCCTCCAGCCCATCAGCGCCGAAACAGCCGGCCAGGTGGTGGGCTGCGCCCGGCACCAATCTTGGGCAGAGGAGTGCGCTGACAAAGCCATCACCTTGGTGAAGGAACAGCCCGGCGTGTTGCCTATCACCCCGCAGCGCTATCCGCGCATCCTCTTCTGCACAGTGGAACCGCCGGTAGGCGGCGAGGGCAACTACAAGGTGCAGCCCGCCTGTGCCAAGGTAAAAAGTCTGCTGGAAGCCGAGGGCTTCCAGGTGGAGGAGTTCGTGCCCCAGCCCTATGGGGAGGGGTTCACCACCAAATACGAGGAAGTCGTGAAAGGGTACGACCTCATCCTTTATGTAGCCAATCTTTCCACAAAAAGCAACCAGACCGTGGTGCGCATCGAGTGGAAGCAGCCCATGGGCGCCGACTGCGGCCACTATATCAACGACGTGCCTACGGTGTTCGTCAGCCTGGAGAATCCCTACCATCTGCTGGATTTTCCGCGGGTGAAAACGTACATCAACTGCTACAGCAACAACGACCACTGTATCCATCAGCTGGTGGAGAAGCTCACCGGCCGCAGCGCCTTCAAGGGAAAAAGCCCCGTGGACGCGTTCTGCGGCAAGTGGGACGCTCATCTGTAAGGGGAGGTGCGCGGCATGGAAACGGATATCCCGTCCCTGCGTTGGCGCCAGGACGGCGTGGACCATGTGCTGAAACTGCTACCCGGCGGCCGCATCGGCTTTTTGAGCGACGAGCTGCTGGCACAAATCGAGGCGGCCGGCGGCCGGCCCGATGAAAAAGTCGCGGCTATCCGCGCCGGGGATATCCCCCGCGTGCGCGCCCTGCAAAAGGCCCATGGCCCCGAGGGCAGAGAGATCGCCACGGCACCTCTGGAACAGTGGGAAGACCGGCTGCCCGCCCCGGAAAGCCCCGTCCCCGCGACACTGTGCCGCCCGTCCGCCCCGGCAGCCGGGCCGCGCCCCTGTATCGTCTATTTCCACGGCGGCGGCTGGCAGTACGGTAGCCGGGCCATTGTGCAGCCTTTCTGCCGCTTTCTGGCCCAGGAGGCGGACGCGCTGGTGGTGAACCCTGAGTACCGTCTGGCGCCCGAACACCCATGGCCCGCCGGGCCCGAGGACGCCTGGGCCGTGCTGACGCATGTATATGTCCATGCCGACGAGCTGGGGATCGATAAAGGGCGCATCACCGTGGCCGGCGACAGTGCCGGCGGTAACCTGGCCGCCCTGTGCGCCCATCGGGACAGGGATCTGGGAACCGGCATGGTGCGCCACCAGGTACTGTATTACCCAGCCCTGGCCGTGCGCGACATCGAGGGGCTGGAGGGCTTCCGCTTTTCCCTGGAGGATTACTGCTATGACGACAGCCAGAAACATCTGATTGAGCCGCGCGTTCTGGCCATTTACAACGCGGGCCGCCGCAGTGAGGTGAATTATGTGCCCGCGGGTGTTTCCACAAGGGACAAGGCGGTGTCGCCCCTATGGGACAGCGATTTTTCCCGGCTGCCCGAAACGCTGCTTATTGCCGCGCAGTACGACTACCTGACCCAGCAGTGCCGCGCCTACGCGGCCCGCTTGGCCGCGGCCGGCGTCCCGGTGACGCTGATGAACTACTGCGGCATGGCCCATGCTTTTGTGGATCAATGCGGCGTGTATCCCCAGGCAGATGACAGCCTGCGGGCTTTTGCCACCTTTGTGAAAAAGCGCTGAAATTTTTATGAAAAGAGTGGTTGTATGCGACCGGACATTTTATTGTTCATGAGCGACCAGCACGCGCCCCAATTTATGGCTGGGGCCGAGATGGAAGTGGATACGCCCAATCTGGATGCCTTGCGCCGGGAGGGGACCAGTTTCAGTGAAGCTTACACAGCCTGCCCGCTGTGCGTGCCCGCGCGTATGGCCATGCTGTCCGGCATGCGGGCAGCCCGCACGGGCATCTTTACCAACAACGACGCTTTACCCGACACGCTACCCACATTCCTGCACCATCTGGTGGCGGCCGGATACGAAACAGTGCTGGTGGGCCGTATGCACTTTATCGGCCCGGATCAGCGCCACGGCTTTACCAGGCGCACCGCGCCCGATTTTACAAACAGCGGCTGGGTACGCCCGCCCTGGCTTGTAGAGGATTTCGGTGTGCATACCCAGACCATGGGATATAAATGGTGCACCCATGTGGTGGGCGGGGGCCAATCGCCGGTGCTGTGCTATGATGAAATGGTCACACGGGCGGCCGAGGAATACCTGGCCCGGCCCCACGAGAAACCCCAGTTTATCCTAGTGGGCACCTACGGACCCCACTTCCCCTATGTGGCGCCGCCGGAACTATTCTATAAATACTTAAAAACCGCCCGCCTACCCGCTACCTTCGGCACCAGAGATGACTTTATGAATCCCGTGCTGTGCGCCCTGCAAGAGCCGGATATCCGCCCGGAAGTGGGCCTGGCCTGCCAAGCCGCCTACAAGGGCATGGTGGAGCACACGGACGGCCTGGTGGGGCGCGTTCGCCGGGCATTCGGCGCCTTTGTGGGCGGCAGGGGAACACCCCATCTATTCGGCTATCTGTCCGACCATGGGGACACCATCGGTGAGCACGGAGTGTTCGGCAAGAAAACATTTTTTGAAAAATCGGTCAAGATCCCCCTGCTGCTGGCCGGCACCGGCGTGGCGGCGGGCCGACGCTGGGATGAACCGGTGAGCATCCTGGATGTGGGTCCCACGGTATGCGCCTGGGCCGGCGCGGAAACACCCGAGCGGGCGGACGGCCAAAGCCTAGCGTCGATCCTGCGCGGAGAGGACGGGCCGCGGGGGCGCGCCGTGCTGAGCGAGAGCATGGACAAAGGCCCCGACGGCCGCTGGACCTACGGCTGCATGGCGCGTCGGGGAACTTATAAATTTATTACCTATCACGGCTATGAGAGTCAGAACATGCTGTTCGACGTGGCAGCCGACCCACTGGAACAGAATAATCTGGCCGCGGCGCGGCCCGGGATGTGCGAAGAATTCCGCTGGCTGCTGCGCCAAGCGACGGACCCGGCCGCGGCAGAGGCGCTACAGGCACAGCATACCAAACGGGCGCGGGTCTTGGCTGCTTTTGAGAAGCAGACGGGCTACGACGACCGTGAGCGCTACCGTGATTATCCCGAGGAGGCAAAGCGGCCGCCGGAGGTGTGCGTCACCTCCCTGGTCGGTGGACCGGGCAAGGAACAAAGCAGCGTTTACCATGGGCTGCCGCTGCGGCCGCAGGAGGGAAAAGCATGAACCATCCGGATATCCTCCTGTTCATGAGCGACCAGCACGCGCCTCAATTCATGGGCGGTGCCGAGATTCCTGTGGACACGCCCAACCTGGATGTCCTGCGCCGGGAGGGAACCAGTTTCAACGAGACCTATACAGCCTGTCCGTTGTGCGTGCCCGCGCGCATGGCTATGCTGTCCGGCATACGGCCGTCCCACACGGGCATCTTTACCAATGTGGACACCCTGCCCGACACCCAGCCGACTTTTCTGCATCATCTGGCGGCGGCTGGGTATGAGACGGTGCTGGTGGGGCGCATGCACTTTATTGGGCAGGATCAGCGCCACGGTTTTACCAAGCGAATCGCGCCGGATATCACCTTGGTCACTTGGACGCGTCCTGAACATATCAAAGCTGAGCGCGGCGTGTTTGCCCGCACCTTTGCCGGCAAGTGGGCGCCCCAGGTGGTGGGTGGGGGAGAGTCCCCCGTATTGCATTATGATGAACTGGTGATCCGGGCGGCTGAAGAATATCTGACACAGTCTCACGAAAAGCCCCAGTTCATCCTGGTGGGCACTTACGGACCCCACTTCCCCTATGTGGCGCCGCCGGAATTGTTCCAAAAATATTGGGACAGGGTAGAGCTTCCGGTCCTGCGCGGCCAGGCGCCGGAAGCGCTGAACGCCTATCTGCGGGCCCACCGCGTGGAAGCCACGGAAGAGGTGGCCCGGGGCGTGCGCGCCGCCTACTGCGGTATGGTGGAGTGCATGGACGGGCAGATCGGCCGGGTGCGCGCGGCCTTTGACGCCTTTTCGGCCGGACGGGACAGGGGGAAATTGTTCGGCTATCTGTCTGACCATGGCGATCAAGCCGGGGAGCGGGACTTCTACGGCAAGGAAACTTTTTTTGAAAAGTCCGTCAAGATCCCCCTGGTACTGGCCGGCGACGGCGTGGCCGCCGGCCATGTGGAAACAGCCCCGGCCAGCATTCTGGACCTGGGCCCCACACTGTGTGAATGGGCGGGTGCCGAGACACCCGCGGACGCGGACGGCATCAGCCTGGCCCCCGCGCTAGCTGGTGCGGCCATGGACAAAGCCCGCGCCGTGTACAGCGAGTACATGGAGAAGGGCACCGACGGTTACCGCTACTGCATGATGCTGCGCCGAGGAGCGTATAAATTCATTACCTACCGGGGCTGTGAAGCCCAGGATATGCTGTTTGACGTGAAGGCCGATCCGCTGGAACAACACAACCTAGCCGACGAAGAGCCTGCGCTGCTGGCGCAGTTCCGCACCCTGGCGGCCCGGGTGTCGCCGGTGCCGGAGGAATACGAAAAAAATCAGGCCCGCCAGGCCCGGGATGCCCAGCTGTTCATCGCTTATGAACAGGCGGTGGGCCTGGACGAGAGCGAGCGGTGGAGGGAAACCCCCACCACTGCCCGGGTGAATCCGGAGATCTGCATTGCCGGCCTGTGAGGAGAAGATTATGATGGATTATCAAGGACTGCTGTTCGATTTGGACGGCGTGATCGTGGACACGGCAAAATATCACTATCTGGCCTGGAAAGCCCTGTCGGATGAATTAGGCATTCCTTTTACCCGGCAGGACAATGAGCGGCTGAAAGGCGTCAGCCGGATGGCCAGCTTTGACATCATTCTGGAGCTGGACCGCCGCACCATGGATGAAGCGGAAAAGGAGGCTAACTGCCAAAAGAAAAATGATTTGTATGTCTCTTACATCAAAAGGTTGACTGAGGATGACCTGCTGCCCGGTGTGCGGGCTTTCCTCGCTGATGCCAGAGCGAAAGGGTATAAGATCGCCTTGGGGTCGGCCAGCAAGAATTCGCCCCTCATTCTGGACAGGTTGGGTATTGCCGGGCTGTTCGACGCCCTGGTGGACGGCACCAAAGTCAGCCGGGCCAAACCGGACCCAGAGGTGTTCCTGCGGGGTGCCGAGGAGCTGTGCCTCCCCGCCGGGGCCTGTGTGGTGTTTGAGGACGCCGTGGCCGGTGTTGAGGCAGCCCACAACGCCGGTATGAAGGCCGTGGGCATCGGCAGCCCGGAGATTTTGTCCCAGGCAGACATCGTGCTGCCCGGCTTTGCCGATGTGCGCGCCGACGATGTGCTGGCGCGCCTTGGCTGAGGTGACGCCCATGCCCATCGGATTGCTGACCGACTGTATCGGCGTGCTGCTGGGCGGCCTTGCCGGCGCGGCCCTGGGCCCCCGGCTGCCCCAGCGCATCAGCCGGAACATTACCGTGGTGCTGGGTTTTTCCTCCATGGCCATCGGTATCAATTTCATCGTGAAAGCAAGCGCCATGACACCTGTGGTCATGGCGGTCATCTTCGGCACGCTGCTGGGCGAGGTGCTGCAGATGGAAAAGCACATCACCCATTTGTTTGGCAAGGCGGTGTGTCGCCTGCCCCACGGCGAAGGGTTTGAGATGGACCACTTCATCACCGTGGTGGTGCTGTTCTGCGCCAGCGGCTTCGGCATTTACGGCGTGCTTGTGGAGGGCATGAGCGGCAACGCCGGTATCCTGTTGTCCAAGGCAGTGCTGGACTTCTATACTGCCGCGGTGTTCGCCGTCACCCTAGGTGTGGCGGTAGCTGCGGTAGCGCTACCTATGGTCGCCGTGTTGGGAATTCTGTTTGGGGCCGCTGGCATGCTGGCACCCTTTGTCACCCCCGCCATGCTACAGGACTTCATGGCCTGTGGCGGTGTGCTCACTATGGCAGCAGGCCTGCGTGTCAGTGGTATCAAAAACGTACCCATTGCTAACATGATTCCTAGCTTACTGTTGATATTACCATTGTCTGCCGGATGGTTGCTATTATCTTAATACAAGGAATGAACATTAAAATGCAAGAGATTCACCTCATGTTGAAACCAGCGAGCGGTTTGTGCAATATGCGCTGTAAATATTGTTTTTATGCGGATGAAACAAAAAAGCGCGCCATAGCGAATTATGGCCTTATGTCCTTCGACACGCTCCATTCTGTGCTGGAAAAAGTTTTATCGGAAGCAACTCGGTCATGCACGATTGCATTCCAGGGCG
>OGXS01000102.1_pt1 | contig 84761 bp, 73 predicted proteins | sample 1576371 | NCBI WGS metagenome assembly OGXS01 (sample SAMEA3541475, study PRJEB24748) | human gut metagenome | biome: human gut; feature: human-associated habitat; material: faeces | place: China | collected 2012
CAACAACAGAGCCATCAGCGACACCTGAGGCAACAGCAACAACAGAGCCATCAGCGACACCTGAGGCAACAGCAACAACAGAGCCATCAGCGACACCTGAGGCAACAGCAACAACAGAGCCATCAGCGACACCTGAGGCAACAGCAACAACAGAGCCATCAGCGACACCTGAGGCAACAGCAACAACAGAGCCATCAGCGACACCTGAGGCAACAGCAACAACAGAGCCATCAGCAACACCTGAGGCAACGGCAACAACAGAGCCATCAGCGACACCTGAGGCAACAGCGACAGCAAAACCAACATCAGCACCTGTTGTAGTACCGACCCCGTATCCAACAGCGACAGTAAAACCAAACGCACCAACTGCAACACCTATGCCTGAGTATCAGGTTCAGATAAGTGCGTCAGAAGAGATTTCTGAAGTTTTATTGGTAAATAAGGCTACCGGTGAAACAATTGTATTGGATATGGAAGTTTCAGAAGCAGGTGAAATTACATTTGTGGGTTCAGCTCCAAAGGGTAATTATGAAATCGTGGCTAAAGCCGTAAGCGGTAAAGAAGTTGACGTAGCTCAAAGTGATAATTCATTAAAGGTTAATGATGATAAAACAGAAGCTGTAGTTGTGGCTACTGAGGAAAGCAGCATTGATTATATTGAAATTAAAAATGCTCCTGATACGGTTTCATATACAGAAGGTTCAACATTCAATCCGGCAGGTTTAGTTATTACGGTTCATTATAAAGACGGAACATCACAAGATGTAGCTTATGATGAATCTACAAAGAGCGGGTTTACATTTAAGCCAGGATTAGATGTTTCTCTTCCAAGTGCGGACGCTTATGTCGGCGATACCTATGTAAGAGTGATTTATGGCAACAAATATGCTGATCAAAATGTAACATTCGTTATGAACAGTGCTGAGATTAAAATTACGGCGCCGAAATCAAATGCTGCGGCAACGTTTGCAGCTGCTGTAGAAGAAGGTTCATACTATTATTCAGGTATTATTACTTGGAGTCCTAATGTAGAACAAGGCGGAAAGTTTGATTATGGTACAGTATATACAGCAACAGTAACATTGGCGGCAAAAGACGGATATAGTTTTGCTGACAATGCAAAAGCATTAGTTAACGGTAATGAAGCAGAAGTTAATGAGATTAGTCCGGACGGAAAAACTATGACTGTTTCATATACATTCGATAAAACCGGTTATAAAAACAGCGGAAATAGTGGAAACAGCGGACACAGTACCGGAGGAACTTCAACACCTAAGCCGGCTGAGACTGCAAATCCTAATGTTTCAGCTTCACCGGAGCCGACAAAGAACCCGTCTTCATGGACTAACCCATTTAATGATGTTAACACATCTGATTGGTTCTATGACGGAGTTAAGTATGTAAATGAAAACGGTTTGATGAATGGTATCGAAACAGATACATTCGGTCCGTATGAAAACATAACTAGAGGAATGTTTGTAACAGTGCTCCACAGAATGGAAAATCAGCCTAAGACTGATATGACAAACTTTGGATTTACAGATGTTCCGGAAGGATCTTACTATAGAGAAGCTATTGGCTGGGCGTCTGCGAACGGAGTAGTAAATGGTTATACAGACACAGAGTTTGCTCCCGACCAAATTATAACTCGTGAACAAATGGCGGCAATGATTTACCGTTATGTTGTTTCAAAGGGTATGGGTCCTGTAGGATCATGGATGATTAACTTAGATTACAATGATGTAAGCAGTATTTCCGATTACGCATTCGAAGCAGTAACATATAATAAGATAATCGGTATAATGAGCGGAGACGATAACAATAACTTCAATCCGCAAACGGCAGCTAACAGAGCCGAGACGTCATTGGTATTCCAAAGATTAGCGAATTTTATAGGTCAGCAAAAAGCTGAATAAAATACTTTAGAAAATAAAGTGCTGATTATTAAAGCCGTTCCAAATTATTTGGAACGGCTTTTAGCTTTAGATTTTATGTCTATCGTTTTATATAATTATTTATTCCGTCGGCAATGGCGGAAGCCATTTTATTTTGCCAGAGAGGGCTGTTAAGATTCAGTGCTTCAGTCGGATTTGAAAGGTATCCGAGTTCTACCAGCACAGCCGGCATTCTTGTGTTTCGCAGAACTGAGAAGTTGGCTTGCCTTACGCCATTATCTTTTACTCCTAACCGCTGAACAACTGAGTCTTGTATCGATTGCGCAAGCTGGGCGGAACGAGTGCCAAGCCTGTATACATAGGTTTCAAAGCCGTTTACTGCCGGATCCAGCGAGCTATTGGTGTGAATGCTGATAAAATAATCAGCGCCCCAATCATTAGCTGTTTGTGCACGTTTTCTTAAATCAGCAGCTATGGGTGTTATAACATTTTCATCATTTGTGGTTCTGTATTCTCTAACATCATATCCCATGTTTCTAAGATTGTTAGCTAAAGCGGTTGCAACAGCAAGATTGACATTTGCTTCAATCACTCCGTTGCCAACGGCGCCGGGATTTGTTCCTCCATGTCCGGCGTCTACAAATATTTTTGTTGCCATATGAATTCCTCCTAAATATAAATCAGAAATTGTGCCGGAACAATATCTCTCACTTCATTATATTAATATGTATGAATTTGGTGAAACATGAAAAAATATATCAAACCGTGTCATCTGCAAATTTTTAGTGTTTATTTGATTTTTAAAGCAAGCGTAATCAATACGTAATATTTTTGTGTTACAATATATGTGACGATGGTATAGAGCCGGCGTTTTTTGTGCGTCTTGTATCAGTGTCTGTTTACAGATACAAGATATAGCGCTATCAATGCGATTGAGGGATTTATCTATGCAAAAGATATAAATCTTATAGTGTTTGACAGGGCTTTTTGTCAAATTCTTTTAAAAACATAGATATGCTCTTGCCAAAAAATTTATTTGTGTTATAATATTTGTTGGTTTATAAATTTTTTATAAATAGAAACGTGAATATTTGCAGCTTCGGTTTACATAATTAATGCTATTTATTTGGGGGCATTTTATAATGAATAATGAAGAGAAAATGGTAATTTTAGGCGGTGTTAAACTGCATGGCGAAGTTAAGATAAGCGGTGCTAAAAACTCTGCTGTTGCCATTCTTGTCGCGTCTATATTAGTAAAGGGAAAGTGTGTTATAGAAAACGTTCCCCATGTAAGTGATATTCTTGATTTGATTGACATAATAAACGGATTGGGCGGTGTGGCTGAATTTGTCGGAGAGGATACGGTTGAGGTTGACTGTTCTGATTTGACGGATTATGTTGCGTCATATGACAGCGTAAGAAAGATACGTGCGTCGTCGTACCTTATGGGTGCTCTGCTGGGCAGGCTTAAAAAGGCTAGCGTAGCTTTGCCAGGAGGCTGTGATTTTGGAGTTCGCCCGATTGACCAGCATATTAAAGGGTTTGAAGCGCTTGGAGCAAAAGTTGATATAGAGTATGGGATGGTTAATATAACGGCAGACGAGCTTGTTGGCGATACAGTCTATCTTGACGTCGTATCTGTAGGCGCCACAATCAATATAATGCTGGCAGCCGCACTTGCTGACGGAATTACTGTTATAGACAGTGCCGCTAAAGAGCCTCATGTGGTTGATGTAGCTAACTTTTTGAACTCTATGGGGGCGAATATTAAAGGCGCAGGAACTGATGTTATTAAAATCAGAGGCGTTAAAGAACTTCACGGCGGAACATTCAGCGTTATACCTGACCAGATTGAGGCCGGAACTTTTATGATTGCCGCTGCCGCAACCCGCGGGGATGTTATGGTTACCAATATTATTCCTAAGCATATGGAATCTCTCAGTGCTAAGCTGGAAGAAATGGGCGTGGGCGTAGAGGAGTATGACGAGGCGATAAGGATTTATGTAGACAAGCCGGAACTAAAGCGCGCTAATGTAAAAACACAGCCGTATCCAGGTTTCCCAACCGACTTGCAGCCTCAGATGCTTACCTTGCTGACTGTGGCAAAAGGAACAAGCATAATGAAAGAAAACGTTTGGGATAATCGCTTTAAATATATTGATGAACTTAATAGAATGGGCGCTAATGTAAATGTTGAAGGCAAGGATGTTGCCGTTGTTGAGGGCGGAAGCCGTTTGACAGGCGCGCCTGTGTGCGCAACGGACCTGAGAGCCGGCGCAGCTATGGTAATCGCCGCATTGATAGCAGACGGAGTTACTGAGATTTATAATCTTCAGTATATTGACAGGGGTTATGAAAACCTGGAAGAAAAGCTGAGAGCGCTTGGGGCGCAGATAACACGCCGAAATGTTAACCCTATGCCCGGAGTTCTGAGTGCTGTAAACGTATAAATTGTGATAGATATTGGGGATTGATTGCGGTGCGCCGCGCCAATCCTTTTTATTTAGAAGACTAAATATGGTGATTTTATGAAAATACATTCTTTAAAAAGCGGGAGCAAAGGCAATGCCAGTCTTGTATATACAGACAAAACTAAAATATTAGTTGACTGCGGTATAAGCGGAAAAGCTGTAAAAACCGCTATGGCTGATATTGGCTTTGAGCCCGGGGATCTTGACGGTATAGTTGTCACACATGAGCATGCTGACCATATTAAGGGAATAGGCGTTATGATGAGACGGTATAACGTCCCGGTATATGCGAACTCAATGACCTGGTCCGCAATCATGACTAATGATTTAGGAAAGCTTAATGATGATAAAATAAAGATTTTTGAGGGAGTTGAGCCATTTTCTATTGGAGATATCGGTATAAAGCCGTTTCCGATTCCTCATGACGCAGCATACCCGGTTGGTTATTGTTTTGATGACGGAAGGTGCCGGGCGGCGGTGGCTACCGATATGGGGTTTCTGACTGAAGAGGTGTTTCGTGAGATTGGCGGCTGTAAAACGGTTTTGTTAGAATCCAACCATGATATAGGGATGCTTGAGGTGGGACCTTATCCATATCCTCTGAAGCAAAGAATTTTAGGTAAGCTGGGTCATCTATCGAATGATGACGCGGCTAAGGCAACTGAGTTTCTTGTAAGAATGGGAGCCGAAAAAATAATTTTGGGCCATTTAAGTGAAGAAAATAATTATCCTAAGCTAGCGTATGAAACTGTAAAATTTGGAATATCAAAGGCAGATATAGCTGTAGGCCGTGATTTAGAACTTTTGGTTGCTACATAAAATAGAATGATACAAAAATTAGTGCCGAGATAATTGAACCTTAATAAATATGAACTTTATTAATTGTATTATTATTATAAAAATATATACGGCAGTAATTATTACGTTTTAAGCAGACATACTACTGATATCGTTTAAAAAACGGTGTCAGTTTTTATTTTGCCGAATTTGTTTGTAAAGTAACCATATGTATTCATTAGACTTCTCAGTTACATAAATTTACTCAAATAAACTTATTAATAAAGTTTATTTTGTATTTGTCAGGAAGATTTATTCAATAAAATGTCTTAGAAATTTTACCGATTTATTTTGACTGCGTTTTATTGAACTGTGAATTAGGTTAAAGAATAATTACGTTAACAACAGAAATACATATTATTATGATGTCTAAACTTGACGATAAAATTTTCTGTATTTTATGTTTTTTGTGTTTATTATAATGTTTGAAACAAAATAAATTTTTTTGCTCTTGTTTAATTAGTATACAATTATACTGGAACAATATAAGCGGATTTCAGGTTAACCGGTTGTTTTAGAGATTAAAATAACTGTAATCTTTTTATAAAATGCTTTAATTTGATATACACTTAACTTTGGAAAAATTCTTACTATTATATATTTTTTCTCAAAATAAAAAACTACTATGGCTTACTTTACCATAATAGTTTTTAAGATTATTACTTGTTTTTATTGGTTTGATTAAGAAACTCAGTGATTTTCTATCAGGAAAAATTTAAAGTTATAAAATTAATATAAAATTTTCAAGTAGTTATATTTTATAAGATTTTTTAAATTCTAAATGATATCACTTTTTAGTAGTTAATCCGAAAGGTAAAAAATGCTATAAGTTATAAATAGAACTTTATTTATTGGTTTATTAGGATTTTAAGTTATTATATCTAATTACTGGAACGCCTTTGTTCAATTATAAGTATTGAATATTATCTGTAGAGGTTTAAAGTTATTATAACTTATTAGTTAAATTATCATTATTATGTATGTATTTACCTGCATTATATTTACTTCTGATGGTATAAGACCTTCCGGTGGAATCATGAATCACAAACATTATTTTACTATTTGGGTCAATAGTTTTGTTATTGTTGTTATCATGCCGTATAAATAATTTTTTATCATAGAAAAATATTACATTCTCTTCCGGCTCCAAAACATAAGGTGTTTTTACAGAAACTAATTTGTCAAACAGTTCTTTTCCAAATCCTTTAGTCAATAATAATATAAAACTATCCTTTAATTTTATACCTCAATTATTTATGACAATTTTTTTGTTTCCAATATTAAAATACTCATTGCAACATGTAATTTTATATATGCTTTGTAAGTATGTATTGAATAGCGGAACACTCCGTTTGTATTACTGAAACTGCATTTCATAGTAGTGAGCATAAATTCCGTTTTGATCCATTAATTCCTTAAATGTGCCTCGTTCTGCAATCCGGTTTTCAGCAATAACATATATTTCATCAGCGTTCCGTATTGTAGACAGCCTGTGGGCAATTGTGATAGTTGTGCGGTCTTTGGCGAGTTCTTCGAGACTTTCCTGGATATATCGTTCGCTTTCGTTGTCAAGGGCGCTGGTGGCTTCATCTAATATCAGAATGGGAGGATTTTTCAAAAATACTCTCGCTATTGATATACGCTGTTTCTGACCACCGGAAAGTCTGGTTCCGCGTTCACCGATAAATGTGTCATAGCCGTCCGGAAGTTCTTCTATAAAATCATGTATATTAGCTTTTTCCGCGGCTTCTATTATTTCGTCTGCAGTTGCGTCAGGTTTTCCGTAGGAGATGTTTTCCCGGATGGTTCCGCAAAACAGATAAACATCCTGCTGCACAATGCCTATTTGGCTTCTGAGACTTTTTAGAGTTAGGCCGCGTACGTCGTGACCGTCAATAGTAATACGTCCGTCCGTTACGTCATAGAATCTCGGAAGCAGAGAGCAGATAGTGGTCTTTCCGCTGCCTGACGGCCCGACAAGAGCAATAGAACGTCCGGCGGGGATTTTGAATGAAAGATTGGACAATACAAGCGCGTCATCATCGCTGTAATGAAACGACACATTTTCAAAGGAAACATCACCATTCACATTTTCCAGGACTTTCGCGCCGGGGCTGTCCTTTATGTCAGGTTCGGTTTCAACAACAGACAAAAAGCGGCGGAATCCCGACAGACCTTTCTGTATCATCTCGGTGAGTTCAACCAGTATCTGTATAGGGCTGATAAATATTCCGATATATAACGCATACATTGCAAGGTCTCCTGCCTGCATTTGTCCGTGAGCAATTAGATAGCCGCCGAATACAAGTGTGACAAGATACATCATGCCCTGAAAAAATAGGTTCCAGCCCATAAAGTTTCCCATACAGCTATAATTATTCCTTTTGGAAATCAAGAAAGCGTGATTGCTTTTTTGAAATTTATTGCGTTCAACTTCCTCGTTGGCAAAAGCCTGAACAACCCGGATTCCGGACAAGGTATCCTGGAGGCTGGCATTGACATCGCCTATTTTACGGCGGTTCTCCATAAATGTTGCCTGCATTCGTTTATTTTGGCTCATAGAGAAAAGAAACATCAGAAAAACCAACACAACCATAGGAATGGCAAGTTTCCAGTTTATAATAAACAAAAAGGTAAAAGAACCTACTATTTTTATTAATGATATAAACAGGTTTTCCGGGCCGTGGTGTGCAAACTCGGCAATATCAAAAAGGTCAGAGACGAGTTTGCTCATCATTTGACCGGAGTTGTTTTGGTCATAATATGAAAATGAAAGTTTTTCATAATGGTCAAAAAGCTGTTGACGCATATCACGCTCCATATTTGCGCCCATCATATGGCCTTGGTAGCTGACATAGTATTTGCAAAGGCTTTGAATTATGTACATTGTGAGCAGAGCCAGCGCTATAGGAATTAGGGCGTTAATAATCGAAGCAGTGTCACGGGTAAACAAGGTTCGTGTCAATGTGCGCAGGATTTGCGGAAAGGCCAGGTCAACGGCGCTGATAACAGTTGCGCAGATGAGGTCTAAGAAAAACACGGTTTTATATGGACCATAGTATTTTATAAATTTTTTAAGAGTGTGCATGGTGGGTATCTCCTTTCTGTTTTTGTTTTTATTGATTCAATCTTGATTATACCGAGTGTTAATCGGTTTAATCCTGGATAGATAGTTAACTGAGAGTTACTCAACATTATATACGGATTGGCAGATAAAGTCAAATTATAAAATAGAATAATTAAAGTAAAAATTTTATTTTGTTTCTATGATGTAGAAAAGATACATATTCTCTAGATTAAAAGATAGTTATATAAAGAGTCGTTATAAGAGTTAATAGTTTTAATCTATTTAATTACTACTTATATATTAAATAAATAGCAATAAAAATAAACGAGACAATAATGTTTTTAATAAGATATAAAAATAATAAAAAAAGTTATACCCAAATTTAGTGTTCAAAATTAATTCTTCTTTTATTTGTGGGCATTATTTTATTAGCCTAATCTCTTAGAAACTTTAATAATTTGTTGATAATGACCCATATATCCTGTACAAATATTTTTATAAGCAAATAATACATAAGCAGACAAAGTTAAAGGATGTAAGATAAAAGGCAGGATTATATACGGTCGTGCAAAAGTATTAGATAAAAAGTTAACTCAAGCTATTTTAGATTTTTATTTATATAATTAACAAGAGAAATACTATTAAATAAATTATGTCATTCTAAACTATAAGGTATCATCTCATTTTATTGCGGAGGTATGGCATAATCACCTGGATTCTATATTACTTTCAATACAGCCTTAGAGATATTATAAGAAATAACAAGAAGCGGTGATATTTACGGTGAATTTAAAGAGTAAATTATGGTATAAGATTATAACTAAATAGCTTATATGTTCTTATATAAACGCATATATAAAAGAAATTACCATAAAAATAAACTTATGCTGTTTTTTATTATTTCTTAGATATATGTAGTTATTATATAATAATCACTTTCTAAACAGCGTATTGATTAGATTTACAATTAATCTTTCTGCATTAAAATAAAAAATAGCCGGAGAACTTCTCCGGCTATATAATATTTATTCCCAATATAAAACAGCATACTGCTTTCTTCCGTCCGAACTGAACTTAGTTCCATTGCTTAGCCCAAGCGCCGCGCTTCCGCCGCCGTCCAGTGCCAAACCTCCCACACATCCTAAATCAGATAATACCTGACCGGCACGAGCCAGCGTGGTAGATGAGCTTACGCACAGCACTATCTTGCCCATTTCCGGGTTGTAGCCAATATAAGTTCTATTGGTGTATCTGTCAATATCAAATGCTCCGACAAAACCCTCTTCTGAGGACATGACTTTCGGCAGAACACCGCATCCGCTGACCGCAAACATAACATTGTTCTCAGTCGTTATGTCATAGACCTGCTTTACTTCAACAGAACCGTCATAGTGTACAATAAGCGTGGTTACCGGATAGCCGTGCGTCGCATAATTAGAGATAATCTGTCCGTCGCTTACAATAATGCCAACCGAGTATGTGTTTCCTGTTGCTTCCCAGCCGAAGAATGAAGAATTGCTGTAGTTAGCTTTCCCTGAGCTTTCGGCGGATTTGTTAACAATAGCCTCAGCTTTGATATTCAGCGGGTCAATGTACACAACATGAACTCCGCCGACATAACTGTATTGATAGTTTTCGGGAGCATGACTGATTATATTCACGCTTCCGTTATATGACATATCAGTTGTATACCACAGTGAATCCATTAAGGATTTGAGGGGAACATACAGCGTGCCGTCATAGTTTATCAGCGGCGCGTCCCAGTACTCTGTGTATGCATTGTTGATTATAGCCAAATTGCTTCCAAGCGCTATTCTGATAGAATACTCGCCTTTAATAATATAGGCAGTGTATAACGCCGGGTCATAATAGACTTTACACTCCATAAAATTCTGCATTGATGTCAAGGCCAGCATCAGCGTGTCGTTGGCATAAAGCATCGGCGAGTCTAAATATTTCTCATGGCCGTTTATATAAAGCTGGTTTCCGTTTAAAGTAATATCAGCTGTCGTTCCGCTCGGAGTGTCAGAGGATATGGTTCCGAGCTCCGCGTTTGAAAATGCGGAAACGTCAATCTGAAAATCATAATCATATTCCGACTCTATCGCAAAAGCCGGAACACAGCCCATAATCATAACGCCGGCTGTTAGAACCGCCGCCAGTTTGGGCTTGAATATATCTTTTGCCATTTCTCTTATTCTGTCAAAAATCATTATAATTCCTTCCAAAGTTAGTTTTGATTGTTACAGAAATGTTACATATCTGTTACAAAAAGGAATTATAGCATGGATTAGGATAAAAATCAAGCAAAAATATTATTTTTGTAGAATTTGTATTAATGAATATGGGATAAGGATAAAAGTGTGTTTAAGTTACCGATAAGTTCGTCCGCAGTGAGGGGCATACCGCCCTGGAGCCACTTGGTAACAACGTTTAGACAGGCGCCGGAATAAAAGCTTGCCAAAAATTCCGGTTTAACAGGAATCTCTTCGCCGTTTTCAACGGCTCTGTTCACAATTTTTAATATTTTTTCTTCAAACAAATCCTGAATCCTGTCGGGAATAGAATAGTCGTTGTTCTTTTTTAGTATGGAAGCATATATATCCTTATTGCTTGCAACGTAATTTATAATATCACCCACAACTTTTTCGGGATTTACTGCTCCGTCGGTTCCGTGAGCAGAAAATTCCAGTTTGTCAAGCGGGATATGTTCGTCTATGCTGTAGGTCAAAAGTTCGTATTTGTCGCTGAAATGTGAATAAAAGGTTGCGCGGTGAACCATTGCCGCGTCACAAATATCACAGACCGACACTTTGTCAAATGGTTTTTTCTTAATCAATTCAAAAAGTGCGTTAGACAGCAGCTTTTTGGTCCTCCTAATTCTGAGGTCCTCCTTTTTTTGATTCTCCTGCATTATTCTCACCTCAACAAAATATATTCATAAATGTACTATTACAGCATACATTATAGAATAAAAATAGACACATGCCAAGTAAATAAATAACATATAATTATAGACACGATTGTATATTTTATACAAAAATTAAGTTATACGACAAAAATGAAATATTTGTCTATTGAATAAAGTTCAGAATGGTATTATACTTACTCTGTGAAATAGACGAAGAAGCGCCGGTATAGCAGTATGCAGGCGGCAGAATATAATATTGTTAAGAGTAGATTTGAATGGAGTGATACTGTGAAAAATTCAGATGAGAATATAATGGAAAAAGTAGCGCTGTTTATAGTAGACAAAAGAAAAGCATTTTATCTGTTGTTTGCTATTGCTTTTGTGTTCTGCGCAATTTGTATTCCTAAAGTTCAGGTTGAAAATGATATTTCAGCGTATTTGCCTGAGTCGACTGAAACAAAGCAGGGGCTTGATTTGATGGACAGGGAATTTGTTACTCACGACACTTTTTCACTGATGATTTCAAATATTCCTTATAACCAGGCAGAAAAAATGACAGACAAGATTGAAGAGGTGGGCGGCGTAAAGGAAGTTGAGTTCGACGACAGCGAGGACCATTATAAAAACTCTTCAGCTATATATACGGTAACTCTGGACAGCGGTCTTGACAATGAGCGTGAGATAGAAATAGAGAATGAGGTAAAAGATAAGTTTGCTGAGTATGACTGTTATACATATTCTGCGTCGATTGACAACTCGTCTGACAGTTTGGCGGCGGACATGAGACAAATAATAATGTATGTGGCTATTATTATAGTTTTGATGCTGCTGTTTACTTCTAAATCATTTATGGACGTTGCAGTATTTTTGATAGTGTTTATAGTTGCTGCTGTTTTAAATATGGGAACAAACTATCTGCTCGGTACCATATCATTTATATCTAACTCGGTGGCAATCGTTCTTCAGCTTGCCCTGGCAATAGATTACGCTATTATTTTGTCACACAGGTTTGCGGAAGAAAAGCAGACTAAAAATTCACATGACGCCATAGTGGCGGCGCTGTCTAAAGCGATTATAGAAATCAGTTCCAGCAGTCTTACTACTGTGGCAGGACTGGCGGCGCTTATGACGATGCAGCTTGGTATAGGCAAAGATTTGGGTCTTGTGCTCTGTAAGGGAATTATATGTTCTCTTATAACAGTGTTCCTGCTTATGCCCGGACTTTTGTATATGTTTTCAAACGTTATAGACAAAACCGTTCATAAAAATTATGTGCCTGATATATCTTTTTGGGGAAAGATTGTTATGAAAACAAGGTCTTTCGTTCCAATAATTTTTGCGTTGGTAATAGTGTCTTCAATATTTCTGTCGTCTATGTGTCAATACGCTTTCGATCAGGATTCTGTGTCCAGTCCGAGGCTGAGCGACAGCAAAAAGGCAGAGAACAAAATAAAAGAAAATTTTGACGTCGGCGGACAGCTTGCAGTGATAGTGCCGAAAGGGAGCTATGATAAGGAAAAGAAAATACTTCAGGATGTTGAAGAATACGACGGCATTTCTACTGCACTGGGATTGGCAAACGTAGAGGTAGACGATGATTATTGCCTGACTGACAAGGTTACTCCGAGACAGTTTGCCGACCTGATGAGTTTAGATATTGCAACTTCCAGAGTTCTGTTTCAAGCTTACGGCGCTTCAGTGTCGCAGTATACCCCAATATTCCAGGACGTGGACAGTTATACCGTGTCTATTATGGATATACTGATGTTTGTTCACGAACAGATGGACTATGGCGTTATAGATTTGGGTGAGGAAAAGAATTCGGACATAAATGAGGTTTATGACAAGGTGTCAGACGCCAGAGATCAGCTTGAGGGAGAAGAGTATTCAAGGCTTGTGTTTACATATAAGGGAAAGAACGAGAGCGAGGAAGTTATAGCTCTGCACGATAAAGTGCGCGAGGAAGCAAAGAGGTATTACGATAATCCTATTCTTGTCAGCAACGCTATTTCAGCTCTTGATTTAAAATCGTCATTCAGCGGCGATAATCAGAAAATCAACCTTTTTACAATTATTTCAGTGCTGCTGATTCTGCTGGCGACCTTCAAGTCTTCATCAGTTCCAGTTCTGCTGGTGCTTACAATACAGGGCAGTATATGGATAAACTTCTCGTTCCCATACCTTATGAATGAGAAGCTGTATTTCCTGGGGTACCTGGTGGTAAGCTCAATTCAGATGGGAGCGACTATAGATTATGCTATAGTGTTCACCAACAGGTATCTTGAACTAAAGCCGGAGATTGGTAAAAAAGCCGCCGCAATAGAAGCTATAAACGGCGCGTTCCCAACGATTTTGACATCGGGATTGATAATGATGATTGCCGGCTTCCTGATAGGGTTTATTTCAACCAACCCGGTTATTTCGGCTTTGGGAAAATGTTTGGGGCGCGGAACACTTATCTCTATAATCTTGGTAATGACGCTGCTTCCGCAAATCATGGTGCTATTTGATAAGCTGGTCGAAAAGGGCGCGTTTACATTAAAAAAGAAAGAGAAAAAGGAACGCACCGGTATAGTTTATGTTGACGGAAGAGTAAAAGGCTATATAAACGGATACGTAAACGGAACAATTCACGGAATGGTAAAGGGCGATGTTAAAGCGATAGTTGAGAATATGAGCGGTCCGGAAGACGAGCAGAAGCAGTAAAATAGTCAAAAAGAGGTGATTTGTAATGAATAGAATATCAGAAAATCTTCGCAGGGTTCTTGCGTTTATGGCGGCGCTGGTCATCCTTGTTTGCTGTCCGGCAGAATATATTTGTTTGGCAGAGGGAGAAGGAACCGCCCCGGTAATAACCATATCAACGCCGGGAGATTTTGCGGCGCTTGCTAAAAATTGTGTGTATGACAGCTATTCCCGCGGAATGCAGGTTACTTTGCTGAATGATATAGATATGTCAGGAACCGAGTTTGAGCCTATGAAAATATTCTGCGGCACATTCGAGGGAGGCGGTCACCGTATAACCAATATAGATTTAAACTTTGACGGATCTGCAAAAGGACTGTGTTTCGAACTCGGCGAGGGAGGAGAAATACGCAACCTCAATATTTCGGGTAAAGTAAAAGCGAAAAAGGTTACTGACGGAGCCGCGTCTATCAGCGACGTTATAGGAAGCGTGGTAAAGAATGCCGGAATAAGCACAGACATAATAAACGAGAATTCTATCTCAGTTTTGGGAGGAATAGTCGGCAAAAACCAGGGCAGAGTGATAAATTGTTCCTTTGACGGCGAGATTGAGGGAGACGCTATAGTTGGAGGAATAGTCGGGCAGAATGAGGAGAACGGATACATTGAAGCGTGTTATAATGTCAGTTCTGTTTTGGGAAACAAAGACACCGGCGGAGTTGTCGGAAAGAATTACGGCTGGGTCAAGTCATCCAAGAATTCCGGCAAAGTAAATTCATCTCCGGTGGAGGAGAGCCATAACATTGGCGGAATTTGCGGAATAAACGACGGCGTGCTTGAAAATTGTTTGAATGACGCTGAAATCGGATATAAAAATGTAGGGATAAATATCGGCGGAATTGTTGGAAACCAGTCGGGCTGTGTTATAGAGTGTCAGAATATAGGTGATATATTCGGATCTAAAAGCGTGGGCGGAATTTTCGGCAGATTTGAGCCTTACACTGATATAAGCATAGAAGATTTGGACAGAGTAAAGGACGATGTGAACGAGATTCGTGAAAACGTGAAGAGTGATATTGACAACAGCTGGAATAATACCATTAACGATATAGACAGTCTGCGAGACAGGTTAAACACTGATATAAACGGAGTTTTGGACAGATTCGGATTTTTTGGCGGCGGCGGACTTCTTTCAAATCTTTTGGGGCTGAGCGGAACAAAGTCGTCATTGTCAGGAGCTTTGGACAGTTTGACTAGCAGTCAAACCGGGCTTTTGGACGCGATACGTGACAGAATTAGCTCGTCTGACAGCGGAAGCCTGACAGGATTGCTGGACAGTCTTTCGGATTCGGCAAGAGAGATAAGTGATGACTTGGGAGGGCTTTCTGAGTCGGGAAGTTTACTTTTGGATCAGCTTAACGATGAGACTAAAGGGTCGTTAGGGGAAGCGCTGGATTCTATTAATAATACCATTGATACCGCCAACCGGGCAGGTGAGAGTTTAAATGATGTTCTGCAGGACGTTGATAATCTGATAACCGATGTAAATGACGCTTACAACGACGGAGACTGGCAGACTTTGAGCGACAGGCTTGACTCTCTGGACGGCAGGCTGGATTATATTCAGGATACTATGCTCGACCCTATTTCAAGCAGTATAACTTCATCGCTGAACGCTGTTACGAGAACCTTAAACTCTATAAGAAATGACTCCAATGATATTGCGGACGCCATAAGCGGACCATTAAAGCAGGCGGAGACAATATTAAAGAATGCGAAGGCACAGATTGACGCCGCCAATGAGCAGATTACCAAAATCAGAACAGATATTAAACAGGCTATTGAAAAGGTTAATGATATATTAAGCGGACTTTTTCCGACTGCTAAACCGAAAACGATAGGAAGCGTTATATCGGATACTATATTCATGACAGCGTATGCGGATGAAAAACTGGATTTAAATGAGGATGAAATCAAGGATACATTAAAAAATCTGACGAGCGTAGATATCGACATATCAAGAAATGTGGCAGGAATGAACACCGATGACGCCCTTGTGATGTACTGCGTCAACAGCGGCGAAGTGACAGGTGAAAAAGACTTGGGCGGAATAGGCGGAACGATTGGTATAGAGTCGGCGGTTAAGTACGGAAATAATGTAACTCTTCCCAGCGGAAAAATAATTACTCCGACTTCTATAGTTAAAGCAGTGGTTAACGGATGTATAAGCGAGGGAGAAGTTTTTTCGAGAAACGGATACGGAGGCGGAGTGGTTGGCGACGCGTCTTTTGGAATAATAAAAAATTCTGTGACTGAAACCAATATAACTTCTGATGAGGGGGGATATATTGGAGGTATTGCGGGATATTCAAAAGGTAAGATATATAATTGTGCGGCCATTTCAGATTTAAAGGGCAGCGACCATGTCGGCGGCATAGCCGGAGAGGGGGATACCATAGCAACCTGTTACGCTCTGCCTAGAATAGACGGTGTTGTTGAAAAGAGCGGCGCAATAACAGGAACCGCAGGCGGCGTGGTACAGAACAACTATTTTATAAAAGAGGGACTGAGCGGTATTGACGGCACCGATTATGAAGGAAAAGCCGTGGCTCTGGATTATACTGAAATGACCGGAGCGGATAATATCCCAGAAAAGATGACAGGATTCAGCAACGATACATGGTATATGGGGAGCGGAGATATATTTCTTCCCCAAAATAGGGTATTAAGTGATAATTCAGCTTCAAATATAGGCGCTTTGATTAAATCGAAATCAGCCGAATATGCGGCTTTTCATTTTAAAGTGAAATTTGATATTGATGAGGAGACAGTCAAAGAGTTTACGGTAGACTACAATACTGTTTTAAACTCTGAAGAGATACCCGATATTGAGCCGCGCGACGGGTATTGCCCGCAGTGGGATAAGGATACCTCAGACCCCATAAGAAGAAACACTGTATTTAAAGCTGAGTATTTGGATGCTGTAAAGACTTTAGGGACGGCGGAAGAACCGCCTCTGCTGCTCGTTGAGGGGAATTTTAAAGACGGTTCGGAGGTTCACGCATGGGAATCAGACGCGGACGGGGATTATTCCGGCGACTATAAGGCTGTTGCGGCATACGAATTTGAAATAACCCCGGAATACAGCGGTAAAATAAAAGTCCATATCCGTGATAAGGATGAGGACGGAAACTGTATAGGAATAGTTATAAACGGCAAGACCAAAATATTAGACGCCGAAAGGGACGGCAGTTATTTGGTGTTTGAGACTGACAGGGCAGGACAGTTTACCGTGCTTCACAGGCGCAGCAATATTTGGAAGATTTTGGGGATATTATTGCTCGCATTTGGTCTTTTGATATTAATAGGAGTCACAGCTTATAAAAGAAGCGGCATGGCAAAAACGAAGCCAAAAGATAAATCACCCAATCTAACAGATAATGACGCTGAAAAAAATAAAATTGAAGCCGATAGGGATGCTGAAAAGCTGGCAAAGGCAAAAGCCGATATTAAAGAACCCAAACAGCGGGAACGTGATGAGATTAGTACGGCTAAAGAAAAATATAAAAAAACTGTTGACAAATAATGTGAAATGGTATATAATCTCAAATATAGTAATCATTACTATTTTATATCTATTCTTGTTGATGTAATGTATTTTTCAATAAAGATAGCGCAAACTAATAATGTTTGTTGGAAATTTCAGTATGGCAGAGTGAAAAATAATTAATTAATATATAATTTTGGAGGTAAGAGAAATGAAATACGTATGCGATATATGCGGATATATCTATGATGAAGCTGAAGGCGAGCCGGATAACGGCATAGCTCCGGGAACAAAGTGGGAAGACCTTCCTGAAGATTACGTATGTCCGCTTTGCGGAGTCGGCAAAGACCAATTCAGCAAAATGGATTAATAAAAACAACCGCTTCACATTTTAGTGAAGCGGTTATTTTTATATATAAAGTTGAATAAATTTATATTTTATATGTGTGATAATATAAAGTTATAAAGTTATATCAAATAGCTAACGAAATAATTACTGATAAGAATAATACATAAAAAATAATAAGTATATATAAGCAAACAGCTTTTAGCGAACATCGGCAGGGTGTGCGTAAGCACACCTCGTTAGGTGAGCTGCCATCTCACGCATAGCGTGAACATACATATGGTGGATTGTCATAATTCTTTTTGATTACAAATTTCTCCGTGACTGCGCGCCTTACGCGGTAAACTACGTTTGTACATCACAACTAAGTTTGATTATTGACATTGTAGGTTTATCAATACAAAGTAATTTGTATTACACACACTTTAAAAAAAGTGTGGTCACAGCCCTGCCGAAGCTTGCTATACCACAGTTTTATATAATTAGTTATTTTAGAATTATTACCCTGCATCTCACGCTTTTAGTGAACATCGGTAGGGCAGACAACGTCTGCCTCGTTAGGTGAGCTGTCATCTCACGCGAAGCGTGAATATACATATGGTGGATTGTCATAATTTTTTTGATTACAAATTTCTCCGTGACTGCGCGCCTTACGCGGCAAACTACGTCTGCCTCGTTAGGTGAGCTGCCATCTCACGCGTAGCGTGAACATATTTAAAATAGTTTGTTATACCTCTTCTAATCTTTCAGAAATGTATACAAAAAACCGCAGTTTTTTTCTACATTAAAAGTGGTTGAAATTGCCATGAATTAGTAGTATAATGTCTCTATAGTACAAATTAAACAAATCGGAGGCGCAAAAAATGGAATATTTAGATGAATATGCAAGATGGATAAATGAAGCTGACCCTGAAACGGTGGCAGAACTTGAGAGTATTAAAGATGATGACGCGGAAATAAAAGACCGCTTTTATAAGACGCTGGAGTTCGGAACAGCAGGACTTAGAGGCGTTTTGGGCGCCGGCATAAACAGAATGAACGAATATGTTGTTGGCCAGGCCACCCAGGGATTGGCGAATCAGCTAATAAAAACAAATGGAAAGGACGCAGATTTAAGCGTTGTAATCGCTTATGACAGCCGTCATAAGTCAGATGTGTTTGCCAAAGAGGCGGCGCAGATATTGGCCGCAAATGGGATAAAGGTGTATTTGTTTGAGGAGCTTAAGCCCGTTCCTGAGCTGTCGTTTTCAATAAGATACTTAAAGACCACAGCAGGTATAGCTGTAACGGCCAGTCATAATCCGGCGAAATATAACGGATACAAGGCTTATGGCTCAGACGGCGCACAGCTGAATCCGGAGCTTGCAACAATCGTGCTTGATGAGATAGGAAAGACGGATATTTTTACCGGCGTTAAAAAGATGGATTTTGAGCAGGCAATAGACCAAGGCATGATTGTTATGATTGGCGACGAGGTTGAGGAGGCATATTTGGACGAAGTTCAAAAGCAGTGTGTGAATCCTGAGCTCGCTAAAGAAAAGGGCGACACCCTGAAATTTGTTTATACTCCTTTCCATGGAGCAGGCAACAAGCCTGTCAGAAAGATATTAAAGCGTATAGGCTTTAACAATGTCGTTGTGGTGAAGGAGCAGGAGCTTCCTGATGGCGATTTCCCTACAGTAGAATCCCCGAACCCTGAAAATAAGGAAGGGTTTAAGCTGGCCATCGGATATGCTAAGGAATGCGGAGCGGATTTAATAGTGGGAACTGACCCAGACAGCGACAGAGTTGGTATTTTGGTTAAGAATGACAAGGGCGAGTACGTTACCTTTACAGGAAACCAGGTTGGAACCCTGCTTTCGGAATATATTCTTTCGGCTCTTGCAGAAAAGGATGCGGTTCCAAAGGACGGATACATAGTAAAAACAATAGTTACCACTAATATAATTCAGGCTATTTGCGACGCTTACGGCATTGAAATGAAAGAGGTGCTGACCGGTTTTAAGTTTATCGGCGAGAAGATAAAGGAGTCGGAAGAGACCGGAATAGGAACGTACATTTTTGGATTTGAGGAGAGCTATGGTTATCTTAAAGGAACCTACGCCCGTGATAAGGACGCGGTTGTTGCGACAATGCTGATTGCTGAAATGGCGCTTTATTACCAGGAGAACGGAACTTCTATATTTGAGCAGATGGACAACATCTACAAGAAGTATGGATACTATAAAGAAGAAGTTGTGTCTGTAACGCTTGAGGGAATAGAGGGGCTTGCAAAGATAAAGTCAACAATGGATAGGCTGAGAGAGAATCCGCCGGAGATGGTTGCAGGCAAAAAGGTTATTGCTGTGAGGGATTATCTTACAAGTGAGAGAGTTGATAAGCTGACAGGAGAAAAGAGCGAGATACTTCTGCCAAAGTCTAATGTTATTTATCTTGAGCTTGAAGACCAGAACAACTTTATAATTCGTCCGTCGGGAACAGAGCCGAAAATTAAGCTGTACTGTTTGATGAAAGGCGAGACTGAGGAGGAGGCCAATGAGCTTCTTAAATTGGTGAAAGAGGATATAGACAGGATAATAGAATAATTAAATTGCGCGGCAATATAAAACAGCAGGTTAATATGGTTGCCTGGCAATTAAATTTTAAAGTGTGAAAATTTAAATAAATAAGACAACGGGGCCGATTTTTATTGTGCCCCGTTGTTAGTTATGGTAATTATTATTTTACTTATTAAAAAAACTATTTATATACTATGTATATGACCCCATATAATATTTATTATTTTACTTATAATAGGTGTTTGAACCATTTCTTTTTATTTGAGTATACATATTATTGACATTGTAGGTAATGGATAGTCAACATATTATATTAATCAACATCGGTAAAACCTAATATTATAAAATTTGATTATACCTTTATAAACAATTATTTATAAATAAAAATCATTTGTTCCAGTTTAAAATTATATAAATATAAAACATCAATAATACCGGCTTTAAAATAAACTTTATAATAAAACAAAACCTCCCGTGATATTTTCTATCATAGGAGGTTATTTCTTTATTTAAATTTTAGCTTATTCTGTTATCATATTTATAAAGACTTTTTAAATTATTTTGTCTTCATAGCAATAGCAGCCTTAGCCTTTTCGGCGATAGTTTTCGCATCAAGACCATACATTTCAAGAAGCGGATACGGCTTTCCTGAACGGCCGAATACATCCTGAGTTCCAACCCTTTGCATCGGAACCGGCGCGTTCTCAACCAACACCTCAGCCACAGCACTGCCTAATCCGCCGATTACGTTATGCTCCTCAGCTGTAACAATAGCCCCGGTCTCCGTAGCAGCCTTTATAATAATATCCTTATCTATAGGTTTAATTGTAGCCATATTGATAACCCTAGCACTTATTCCTTCTCCGGCCAGTATTTCTTTAGCCTCAGAACATGCCGGAACCAAAAGTCCTGTTCCTATCAAGGTTACATCGGTTCCGCCGGATAACTCTACTCCCTTACCTATTTCAAATTTATAGCTGTCGTCAAATATTGTAGGCACAGCAAGTCTTCCAAATCTCAAATAAACAGGACCATCATAGTCAATAGCGGCTTTAACTGCTAAATTTGACTCAACCGCGTCAGCCGGATTTAAAATAACCATACCCGGAATAGTACGCATCAAGCCAATATCTTCAAGACATTGATGTGAAGCGCCATCCTCTCCAACAGAAATTCCTGCATGTGTGGCGCCAATTTTAACGTTTAAGTGCGGATATCCAATAGAGTTTCTTATCTGCTCAAAAGCACGTCCGGCAGCAAACATAGCAAAAGAACTTGCAAATACTATTTTGCCGCAAGTAGAAATACCGGCAGCAGTAGCCATCATATTTCCTTCAGCAATTCCAGTATTAATAAACCTTTCAGGATAAGTCTTTTTAAACCCGTCAGTTTTTGTGGATTTTGATAAGTCAGCGTCCATAACAACTATTCTCGGGTCGGCGCCGTATTCAACCAAAGCGTCTCCATACGCTTGTCTCGTAGCTATTTTATCACCAATATTATATTTCATTATTTGTCACCTCCAAGATTCTCGATATAAGCGTCAAGCTCCGAAATAGCCTGAGCATACTGTTCGTCATTTGGAGCTGCGCCATGCCATGCGGCCTGACCTTCCATAAATGAAACTCCTTTGCCCTTAACAGATTTTGCCAATACAAGAGTTGGCATTCCTTTTGTCTGCTTAGCTTCTTCTACCGCCGCTTTGATTTGTTCAAAATCATGAGCGTCTATATGGATAACGTGCCAATTAAAAGCTTCAAACTTTTTATCAATAGGCAAAGAATTCATAACCTTAGTTATATCGCCGTCAATCTGCAAACCGTTATAATCTAAGAACGCCGTAAGGTTATCAAGCTTGTAATGAGCGGCAAACATAGCGGCTTCCCAAACTTCACCTTCTTCTATCTCGCCGTCGCCCATAGCCGCATAGACGCGATACGGCTTATTGTCCAGCTTTCCGGCAAGAGCCATACCGCAGGCACAGCTGATACCCTGACCCAAAGAACCGGTTGACATGTCCACGCCATTAACATTTTTCATATCAGGATGACCTTGGAGATAACTATTTATATTTCTAAACCCTTTTATGTCCTCTTTCGGGATAAAACCGGCCTCAGCAAGAATACCATACAAAGCCGGAGAACAATGACCTTTTGACAAGACAAATCTATCCCGCTCAGGATTTTTTGCGTCTTTGGGATTTACATTCATTTCCTTAAAATATAAATATGTAAGAATATCGGCAACCGAAAGCGAACCTCCCGGGTGACCGGCGCCAGCGCTGTGTACGGCTTCTAAAGCCATTTTTCTGACGTGAGCCGCATGAATTTTCAAATCTTTAAGCTCTGTTGAATCCATTAATATTTCCCCCTTGCAAATTGTTTGTTTTTTCCTATAAATCAGTTTAACACAACTTCAATAAATTTTCAACTATTTTTTATAAAAATTTTGTTGGTTTTTCACTTTTTTTGCAAATATAAAACACATTAAATTTTCTATCTGGAAAACACCATTTCTGATATTAAATCAACAGAGCGATCGATACCAAGCAAACCGCTGTTTACAGTCAAATGATAATTATGGCAATCGTCCCACGCATAGCCTGCATATTTTTTATGATATGCGTTTCTGTTTCTATCTATCGTCTTAACAGCATGCTTTGCCTCAGAATCTTTAGAAAAACCGTATTCTTCCTTTGCTCGTTTGATACGGAAATCCTTGTCAGCATGGATAAACACTCTATAACATCCGGGTTCATCCTTCAAAAGATAATCCGCGCATCTTCCTACAATAACACATGAACCTTTTTTCGCAATATCCCTAATGATTTTACTCTGAGCTTCGAACATTTTCTCCTCATTTGAATAGTAATTTTGCACTGCGAGACCGGCAAACGCCATATTAGCTCTGGGCATAGGTATTCCCCAAATAAGAGGACTGGAGACATGTTCTTCAAATTTGTCTATATAACCGCTGGCAAAACCGCTCTCTTTTGCAACCATGTCTATAAGATTTCTATTATAATATGGTATATCCAGTCTTTTAGCTACCTCTTCACCAATCTGTCTGCCTCCGCTGCCATACTCTCTGCAAATTGTGATTATAATCTTACCGTTTTTATTACTATTCATTTTAAAGCCTCCTATGCATAATTATAAACAGATTTCATTTTTTTGAAATAATATATAGTCATTAGAACTCCTAAAACCTCTGCAACCGGTATTGACAGCCAAACACCGTCTATTCCTATCACAGCAGGAAGAAGCAAAGCTGAAATTACAATAAACACCAGCGTTCTGAAAAATGACAGAATCGCAGAAACAATTCCATTATTAAGAGCAGTAAACATTGCTGAAGCGAAACCGTTAAATCCCATAAGCAGGAAGCAGATTGAAAAAATTCTGAAACCTCTCACAGCCATATCATAAACGTTTGTTCCGCTATGTGTAAATATATTCACAAGAGGGCCGGCAAATAACAAACTGGCCGAAAATGTTACAATTGAAGCAACTAAAATTGTTCTTAAGCTAATTTTATATATCTTCTTTAAACGCTCACTGTCCTGTTTTCCATAATTATAGCTTATTATAGGCGATATACCAAAAGAATAACCCATATATGCGGAAGCGAGAAGACCCTGGGTATAAAGTATTATCGTTATGGACGCAACTCCGTCGGAACCAGCCAAACGCATCAATATATTATTGAGCAGAATTGTCACCACCGCATTCGATAGACTGGTAACCATCTCAGAAGCTCCGTTTGAACAGCTTTTTAAAATAACCTGAATATCAAACTTAGGTTTTATAATATATATTGAGCCGTTTCGCTTGAATAAAAAGTATATAAACCCTACGACCGATGGAACAGAATAACCAATACCTGTTGCAAGAGCCGCTCCTCTTATCCCCATTCCCAAAACTGCTATAAACAAATAGTCTAGAATGATATTAACTATACCGCCTATAACTGAAAAAATCAGTCCAAAGTGAGCTTTTCCGGCTGTAATAAATGACATATGAAATATCATACCGAATATAGAAACTGGGGTAAGTACCAAAATAGGTATAGCATAATCTCTGCAATATTCAATTATAGAATCATCTGCGCCTAGAAAATGAAGCAAAGGATTCAAAAATATATAGCATATCACCGCAATCAATGAACTTATTATAAACGCTACAACTATCAACAATGAGAAATTTTCTTTAGCTTCTCTATTCTTTCCCTCTCCAAGTTTTTTAGCTATCAGCGCATTTCCGCCTGAACCAAACATTGTTCCGATAGCCATAATCATCAAAACTATCGGCATAACGATGTTTACTGAAGAAAGTGCGTTGGTTCCGACTAATCTGGAAACAAAAACACCATCAACAGAAGAATATATACTCATAAATATCATTGAAATTATAGTAGGCAATGAAAATTTAATAAGCATTTTAAAAGATATATTTTTATCTAGCGCCTGATTTTGTTCCATATTTTCTCCTTTGATTAATTTATCTCGGGACAACCTCCCGGAAAAGACAGTATAACAGAATAATGCGGCTTTGTCCAGCAAAAAATTGGATAATACGGAACCAAGCGAAAGAGCCGAAACAATATGTTTCGGCTCTTTCGCAATGAATGGATTATATGAAAAACTTTAATTGCATTAAAGCAATTAACAATATCAAGCTCCGTACTCCGTCGGAGCAAGCGCCAGGGTAACTGTCAGATTACCGTTTCTGCATCTAACAGCATCAATAAAGTCTTTCTCATTAACGTCTTTCTTCATTTTAATACTATACATAACTTCATACAGCGAACCTAAATCAGTTGTCCTGACTCTGCTCATAACACTGGCGGTCGTATATTCTTTGAACAAATCATCAAGCAAACCCTGATAATCTAAATCCTCAGGAATAGTTACCTTTAATATTTTCTGAGCCTCAAAACTACTTGCAAAGTTAAATTTATTCAGCAGAATCATAAGTACACATAGTAAAACCACTCCAAGTGCACCATATAAATAGAATCCTATTCCAGCCGCAAGCCCTGCCGCCGCGCATAAAAGTATATACGCAATATCTTTCGGGTCTCCCGGTACGCTTCTATATCTTATGAGCGACACAGTTCCGGCTAAACTAAACACTCTTACCAAATTGTTTCCCACAAGCAAAATTACTAATCCCATAACTGCCGGTATAAGAACCAGCGACATTACAAAGTTTCTGTTTGGAACTACCTCGTTTGTAGTAATCATATATGTAACTGATATAATAAGACCAAATATAATGGCGGAAAACAAGGTAGCACAAGCTGAAATAAATGTTATTGATGTTCCGTCAATAACTGTTTGATTAAAAAGATTTGTTAAAGCTTCCATAGATTATTTCCTTTCAAAAATTTATATCAGGCATTTGCAGTTTTGTAACCCTTAGAAAAATTTTGTTCAAAATCTGCAGTTATAATATTTCCCGATTCCCTGACGGCACTGTATTTTTCTTTTGCTTCAACGTAGCTTCCTGCTTTTGCGGTAATACGCTTAAGCATAGGAGTATAAGCGCCGACTGACTTTTTAAAACCATATCCATATTTTGAAAAACTGCAAGGTATTATATTATAATTTGACAATATATCAGTAAGCCAAACAGGCATAGTTTTGCTTGTCTTAACTTCCATCAGCCATAAATCAGCGCTGTCAAGCAGAGGTTCTCCATAATCGCCTAACTCCAGCTCAAGGTCATAGCGCCTGGTTCTTAAATTTGTATCAAGAGATATCCTTAAATCAGGATTATCTTTTTCAAAATAGGCAACCCTGTCATATGCTACATATGCGGCAGGAACCAGTTTGTAACATTTCAAAAAATATTCTATCTCTTTAAGAACTTGTAAATTCATATATTCCTTATAGTCAGGAACTTTTCCGGTTTTTATAAAATCATATGCTTCATTAAGATATAATGTAGTTCGTCTTTTATTAACAAGACCGTTAAATTTTTTCTTTATCTCTAAATAAACCTTGCCGTTTTCCTCGGGAACTCCATAACCTCTCAGCCTCAGTTTCTCTTTATAAACTGGCTTACTTAGAGACCTTCTTACAAGCAAGTCATCACTTGTATCATAATATATATTGCTGATAGTGTATCCCTTTCCAACCTCGCTGTATGGATCTAACTCCATATATTTTTTGAGTTCTTCAGAAACTCTGAAATATGTTTTTGAATTCATAAAAAACTTTTTTTCAAATCTGTTAAAGACTTCAATTGCCATGTATCCACCTCCAATCACATCAACCTGTTTAAATTTGATGTGATTATAATAATCTTATTACCTTAAATCAACCTTAAAAAATCAATTATTTTTTAAAACTTTTTCAAAATTGAAATATTAAAAACTTCTTTCAATAATATATAATATTTTAAGATTAATTTAAGACTGTTCTGCTATTATTCTTTTATTGATAACAGACGTACGTTATGTTATTATAAAAATATAATTGTGAATTTATTTATTAAATTCCAAAACGAAGGGACTAAAATATCATGAGAATACTTGTTGTAGAAGACGAAATACATTTAGCCGAAGCCCTTGTTCAGCTTTTAAAAAAGCAGAACTATACTGTTGATAGTGTGTATGACGGTGAAGACGGACTTGACTATGCAATGAGCAATATATATGATGTTGTCGTTTTAGATTTAATGCTGCCCAAAATGGATGGACTAAGTATAATAAAGAATATGAGGAAGACCAGAAATGATACACCGGTGATTATGCTGACCGCAAAAGGTGAAGTTATGGACAAAGTTAAAGGGCTGGACAGCGGCGCCGACGACTATCTTGCAAAGCCCTTTAACACCGATGAATTACTGGCTAGAATACGAGCCTTGGGAAGAAGAAAGGGCGAAGTTACAACTCCCACAGGGTTGACTTTTGGTGATATTGAGCTTGACACATCAGCTTTAACTTTAAGCTGCGCTTCCAAAGAAATAAACTTAACCCTTAAAGAGTCAGAATTATTAGAATATTTAATAACAAACAAATCAACCGTCCTTTCAAAAGATATGATAATTGAAAAACTTTGGGGATTTGACTCTGAGGCTGAAGCCAATCACGTAGAAGTTTATATATCATTTCTTAGAAAGAAATTAAAATATTTAGGGTCAAAAACTTCAATAGTTACAGTTAGAGGCGTTGGGTACTCATTGAAAGAGGAATAATATTATGTTTAAAAAACTTAGAAATAAATTTTTAACGCTTAATATGATTATGATTTCCATATTACTTGTCAGCGCGTTCTGCGTTGTTTTTATGATGACTTACAACAACATCAACACTGCCGTAAACATACAATTGGACAGAGGTATTTCTAATATTCAGCCCAAAGGCCAAAGATTTTTTAATCCATTTCAATCAGACCCAAACATGAACAGAAAAGAAATTTTTCCTCATATTCCCAATAACGAAGGTCCTGCGCCTGATGAGCCGAGCTCGCTTAAACTGGACTTAGACGGCAATATAATGCAGACGCGGTCGCCGTATGAATATGATGAGGAATTCTATACAACAATAAAAGACGACGCAATCAAAAGAATTAAAAGTAATAGTTCTAATAACAACACAAAAACTTCTCATATAATAAAATATGATGATTCCTATTGGAAATACCTAATCATATCATCATATGAAACAGATACAAGCGGAAATGAAATAGCTGTTTATTATCTTAGCATCTCAAATATTAATACTCAAATCGGAATGCTGCAAAAACTTATTATTACTTTGTCTATTGTCCTTTTGGCTGCTTTAATTTTAGTATTCTTAATATGCTTATTTTTTGCAAACAGATCAATAAAACCAATAGAAGACGCCTGGAACAAACAAAATCAATTTATTGCCGACGCGTCACATGAGCTTAAAACTCCACTAACCACAATTAATACTAACATTGATCTTCTCATGACACATGGAGACAGCACTATTAATGAAGAAAAAAAGTGGCTGAATTATATTAAAGACGAATCCTCAAGAATGGCAAAGCTAACCAATGATCTGCTTTATTTAGCAAAAGTTGACCACAGTTCCGAAAATAATATAATAAAATCAAATTTTTCATTTTCTTCTGCTGCTGAAAATGTCATCCTTACAACCGAAGCTGTTATATATGAGAAAAGTTTAAATTTAGTTGAGGATTTGGATGATGAAATATATATATCAGGCGATGAAAGTCAAATAAAACAGCTGGTGCTGATTCTTTTGGATAACGCGATTAAATATACTAATCAAGGCGGAACAATAGAAGTGACGTTAAAAAAACTTGATAATAAAACAGCCAGATTTGTAATTAAAAACACCGGGAATGGAATTCCGCCGGAAGATATATCAAAGATTTTTGACAGGTTTTATCGTTCGGACAAATCCAGAGACAGAAAAAGCGGCGGCTACGGACTGGGGCTATCTATTGCAAAGTCTATTGTTGTTTCACATAAGGGAACTATAAAACTAAAAAGCGAACCAAATAAATTTACTGAATTTATTGTGGAGATTCCAATCAGTCAACAGACATAGGTAATTTATATTGTGTACCACAAGCTGATTTCAATTGATATAATATGGAAACAGTTTTAACCAAAAGCAGCAATACAACCGCCCAATTTCCGGCGGTTGTATTGCATTGTTCAACTTTAATCAATTTTCTGCGTCTGAATAAGACGATCAAGCACTTGAAAATTATGCAGCAAGTTCTCCGGTTTCATGCCATCAAATCCCCAAAAAACTGATTCATTTGTAAGGCTGCTTAATACTACATATCCTTCTTTAGTTGGAACACCTATGCTTAGTGTTGAACGGTCATAATCTAGTTTAATGCTAAATTTACTATAAAGATATATCTGCCACTCAAACTCAGGATAAGGTGAGTTGCTGCCTTTTATTTCACCAAATTCAATATTTTCTCCCCAGACTTGTAAAGCTGTTTTCTTTATTAAATCAATATTTTCTACTGCTTCCCAGTCTGTTAAGTAATTATTTAACATACCAAAAACCTCCTTCAAAGAATAAATTTGAGTCTGTAAGATTTAACGTTGACTCAAAAAATTCCCATTCATCTCTTAAAAATCCACCGCCAAGAGCACATGAATCATGTAAAATCTTATTAATGGATTTTTGGATGGATTTTGCTTTGGTAAGAAAACTATTGTTACAGTCATACAAAAACAGTTTTAGTAAAGCAAATTACAACACTCAAAAAATCTGAGTGCTGCGATTCTTTAGGCATTACCCTAAATAAAATGGCAGTCGTTCTTGCACATCACAAGCGTCTATGGAAAGCAATGTTACTAAATTCCATATGTCCTTGATACTTTTACCATAAAAAATATTGGCATTTACAAGTTGCTCAAATGAATCAAAATCATAAGCTTGTGAACCGTCTTCCACTAATCCAACCCAATATATAGATTTGTTAGTTTCCTCATCAATCATTTTTCCTAACCATGATGATTGATATTCAACACATCCATCAACACAAAACTCTATTTCAATGCAAGGGTCTTGTTTTTTAGCAACATCGTATGACATGATACACTCAAAATCTTTAAAACTAATTTTTTTCATATACATACTCTCTTTCTATATTATCTTGATCCATGTTCATGCGGCCATTCAGGGTGAGTTTTCGGATTGCCGTGGTTGGTCATATTTACATCTCATATTTGGTCACCGTTCTCTCCAAACCATCTGCGTGTTTTAATATTTCCAGCATCATCTAAAATATCTACACTTGAGTTTGGCTCACCTTTTAATCCTAGATTCTTTGTTGCGGTGTTATGATTCTTGTAAGGTGTAATATCCCATACACATTCTATTTATTTGACGTTACAGACTCCTCCACACAACCTCATACTGAGATATAATGAGCAAACAGTTTCACCCAAATGTACAACACAATACTTAATGTTGATAGTTAAGTTTTCTTTATATTTATAAATCAAACTACTGTCCACTTAAACATATCTTTAAAATCATTAAAACAATTTTCACAAATCCAATGATAATTGTCTATTGTACAGTACTCCATTTTTTTATCATCACAAATTGTTTCATTGCAAAATTCACAATGCTCATGATCCCATGATTCTGAATGTTTCTGGAAATATACATGTTTGAGTTGTTTTTCAAACAAATAGTTCCTTTGATTAGTTAATCTCCAGTCATTTTGGTTTATCATTATTATAGTTCCTTTCATCTCTTTTACTTCATATGTTCCATCTTCAAAAATCCTATACCATGATCATTTGGCGCTTTTTATTTATAAAGTGGTTTTATTGGGAGTTTTACAGTAAAGAATGATATGAGCTGTTCTCAAGTGTCAATGAGCATCGCGTAATTGTATTTAAATAAAGTTTCTATTGAAAACAAATTCGTTGCTATTTTTATAGAAATATATCATCCTATATAGAACAATTATGTTTAGAATTTATCGTCCCTAAAAAGCTTCTCTACCTCACCCATTACTCTTTTACACACATGAATATTAGTTACACTATTATAATTTTGTTCAATGAATTTAAGTAAATAAAAAATATTTTCCATTTTTTGTTTATAATTAACTTGTTTATTTTTGTCCATTATTCGTGAAATCCATCCTACACTAAAGGACTCGTTTTCCTTTATAAACTTTACTGATATATCACTTGCCTCTTCATAATGTTCATAAAAAATGGAAAATTTGACTTTTCCATTAGAATATATTAAACAATAACTATCTTCATCAATTATAATAAAACCTTTTTTTAATAGAAATTCAGTATTTTTTAATATAAGTTTTTTTCATAATCATTAATTACCGGCATCATTATTTCCTCTATTATTATCTATTTTTATCATCTTATTTAGTTTATTATCAACCAAATTGTCAAGTATTTGATATCTTTGAATTAATGAGTATCAAATCAAATATTTATTTACTGATTATTAAATTTTGCAGTTCTAATCCTCTGTTCTTCTAATTCTGTTTCTTTAATAAGACCTTGGGCTACTTCTGACCCCAATTGAATATACTCGGATTTAGAATTACAAAATATTATCTCTTCTAAACGATTGACAGCGTTGTGTAAAATATTATAATATTGTTTTGAACAAACATCAGGATAAGGTAATGTTTCAATTCTGCTTTGGAAATCTTGGATTGTAATCATCCCTTGTGAAAACGCTTGACAAAGTTCAATAAGTTTTTTAAAAGAATTCATTTATTTCACCTTTATTTTAAAAATAACGCAACAGACACCCCTATATAAAATGAGGTTGTTTGTCTTGCGTCTTATTACTTATTCATAGCTTAATCTCACTTTAGCTTCTTCCAGTAAACCCAAAAACCAATCCACAGGAACTTCCAAGTTAGAGTCTTTCGCATACCATTGGAGAATTAACTGGCCATCAAATTTCCGAATGATTGCCACATCTTTTTCATTGTAGAGTATCTCTACGATTAAGTTGTAATCATCGTATGGATCGTTTCCAAAATCAGCACTCCAAACACCTTTTTCTTTCATTTCTATTCAATCCTTTAGTTTTTATTTTGTATACTTTTCCAAGAAACCTATAAATGTTTTTCCATCAGCAGACCATCGTACTCCAGTTCCATCAGGTAATCGAACATCAAGTACATCTCCAAATACTGCCTCGTGATTATGTGTTTGTCATCCTAAAATAATTACACTATTTGTTCCTTCAATCCCGGAATGGATTTACTTTCAAAATATTATCATACTCTAATTCAGCCATTTCTGCATATTCTTTACTTATGGCATTTAAATACTGCAGAGCTTTAGAAAAAATCATTCTTCTTGAATCTTGTTTCTCAATCCTATGTTTACACTCATAATTCACTGCCATTTCAAGAATTTGTGACTCAAGTACACAATATACAATTTCTAAAAGACTTTTAGTCACTTTTTCTTCACTAACAACTCCTCTTTCAACATAACAAAAATGGTATCCATCATTTGCTGAAAAACAGTAACGTCCATCAATAAAAAATTTAGATGAAAAAATTGTCTGAATTGATTCATATACTCCATCACTTTTTGTAATAGCTACAACTTTATCATAAAGTCCACAAATGTGAGCCTCTAATTGTTTAGTAGAATAAAAATTTTCATAACTCATTATAAATCTTTCAACCTTCTAATATAATCATTTTTTATCAAATCTTCAATTGAAATAAGTAATTGATACTGTTTAGCGTGCTATCCCCAATCCAAATTGTTATAAACAACCGCCTGGTAAACAGGCGATTTTCCTTATTACACTTAATTAGCAATGTTGTTCCAGATCCTCTAGCAAAATTGGGAATGCTGCTTTAGGTCGACCATTACCATCATCAAACTCTACTTTATATGCCTCGTTGGGTTTGGTAAAAGCAATGATAACTACTCCAATATCACCTTTTTTAATCCCGTGTTCCGGAAAATCTTTTAAAGTTCTTACACATGTTAATTCATTAAATTTCATAGTTTTCTCTTTACCTTACAAAAATAGTTGTCATTCTTGGAATATCTGAGCAAGGCTCAAGTATCCGGCCAGTCTGCACGATAGCAGTATTCCCATTGACCCCAGTTATAGGAATATCTACCATAAATCTTTGTCCATACTTATCCAATGTCTCCATTATTGCTTGACTATTTGGTAGTTTATTTTAAACTTGCTCCATTAATTGCCCGGCGTTAAAAGTTTGTTACTGTCAAAATTTTTACGCTTTGTCTCTCAAACGGAGATATCTGTTACAAAATTATAAGAAACCACACCCAATTAGACGGTTATATTACTTAATCTACTCATCTTGAAACGGAAATTTTTCCAATATACTATTAATTTCAACACGATCCCGCTGTTCATATTCTGGACTGACAGCATTAAAATACTGTAACTCTTTAGAAAACATTATACGCCGAAAATCTTGACCTAAAATCCGATTTTTTGCTTCATAAATAGCGGCCGCATCAGAAATTGCTCCCTTGATAGCCCAATAAGTTATTTCAGACAAACTTTTTGTGATGTCATCATGATATAGAATATCTCTTTCTAAAACTCTATAATGATATCCATCTTCATCCGCAAAACAAAATTCACCTTGAATATCATTAGGTGTATTTTTGCGAAAAAAAGTGTTTAGAGGCATTGATATACCATCATCATTCATCACTGGTACTGCTCTTGTATATAAAGATAAAACATGGTTTTCCAATGTTTTTGTATCAAATATTTCACTCATACTTTTATCTCCTCATAACTCTATTTTTTAATAATTTTTATATAACCATATCTACGTAATTCCCGAATTGACATAGGTAATTGATATTGTATTCCACCACCCGGTTGATCAAACCATGGAGCACTTGTGCCCGAATTTACATCAAACGTTCCGTGAAACGGAGTGTTCAAACCGTCGAAGAACCCACAAATGTGTAAGGCAAAAAACAGTTTTTCGACAGTCATACACCCGTCCATAATGGACGAATGTATGAATTTGCTTTTCTAAATGCTCTTTACGATTTTTTCTGCAACTTCTTCACATTCACTTATTGGTTTTGTAAAAGTATTTAACCCAAAGCTATTCAAAAATACCTGATAAATAACATGAGCTAATTCTTTTGTACCCATTCCATTTTTATACTCGTTACAAATTTCTTGACTTTCGTCTAAATACTCATCTTTTGGGGCAAAAGGAAATAGACCTATCGGATCCCATTCATCAATTATAACATTTATTTCTTCTACCATTATATTTTCCTCCTATTCTCCAAATAATTGCTCGACAGTGTTTACCATATTTGCATCAAAGTCAGCTTTTGAATATGCAGTAACAAGTTCGCCGGCATTATTAAGCACAACAGCGCCTTATCCAGTAATGTAAATATGATTCCGCTGCTTTGTTTCAAAACCTTCCCGTTAGCAACCCAATCATCAACCATACTTTGTGTTTTTAATGTGTATTATTATACATTTCCACCTCTCAATTTTGTTGAGTTATGTGAATAGACTTGTGCATTTATTTCAGGTATTATGTTATCTTTAAGGAAGTAAAAAGCTACGCAAAGCATATTACATGAATTTTACTATGGCAATCTTGATTATGACTAAAATCGTTTGTACGCGGCACCGAATACAGCAAAACCCTACCCACACTATGTGACGACAAGAAAACTTCCCGGTTGTCTAAATTCAGAATAAAAAGATTTGTTTGAAAATTTCTCAAAAGCACAAGGCGACTTGCGCTGAATCTCCATTGCTGATGGTTTTGTATACAAATTCTGCTTGGATATGTGGATTGCAGTTGATATAATTGGTAAACAGTTTTAACCATGAGGACAACACAACACCTATATATTTGTACGTTGTGTTGTGGTTAAATAAACTAAATTGTTAAAGATATATCATCCCTGAATACAGGTTTAATCCATAAAGCTTTAATTTCACCCTGACTGTTTAATGTTGCAATAGCATTTTCAATGAAATTAACATTAATAGTTCCTTTAAAATCAGGATCTCCAACGCAAAACCAACCAGAGCTAGGGTCAAAGAACATTTCCCATTCATCGTCCCTATTATCAAGCCTCTTAGTTCCCCAATCAAATACATCTAATAGACGTAATGCACATTTATGAGTAACTTTAGGTATATTCAATTTTATAGCTTTCCAAGATTGATATGGTGCAAGTCCAAATATTTGATTAGCACACATATTATTTACATAGTTAGTATCATCAGAATCACCTGAGAGAAAACCAGTTTGAATGTATGTGCACAGCAGCGTTATTTCAGAATTCTTCTCAGGATAAGTATCCATTCCATTTTCACTTGAATTATAAAACACATAGCCATCAGCCATTGGTTTATTTGTATCAGCACAAAGTCTAATCATTTTATACATCCTCCTTTTTAGTTTGCAATAAAGTTAAAGTGCACAATTGTATTACTGTTTAGATCGACAACCAATTCCCATGTACCGTTTGCATCTCTAAAACTGCCTGGTACATCCCAACGTAATCCATTAGACAAATGTGCGTCTTTTATAGGTGTACCGCCTTGCATTATTTCATCAACTAAGGTATTTGTACCATTAGTATCTATATAATCTTACTAGTTCTATCTTGTGTACCATGATATACACAATTATCAATATGTTATATAAGTGATGAAGAAATCGTTTAACTGAAAGACAGCTTTCGTGATTATGTGTTTGTCATCCTAAAATAATTACACTATTTGTTCCTTCAATCCCGGAATGGATTTACTTTCAAAATATTATCATACTCTAATTCAGCCATTTCTGCATATTCTTTACTTATGGCATTTAAATACTGCAGAGCTTTAGAAAAAATCATTCTTCTTGAATCTTGTTTCTCAATCCTATGTTTACACTCATAATTCACTGCCATTTCAAGAATTTGTGACTCAAGTACACAATATACAATTTCTAAAAGACTTTTAGTCACTTTTTCTTCACTAACAACTCCTCTTTCAACATAACAAAAATGGTATCCATCATTTGCTGAAAAACAGTAACGTCCATCAATAAAAAATTTAGATGAAAAAATTGTCTGAATTGATTCATATACTCCATCACTTTTTGTAATAGCTACAACTTTATCATAAAGTCCACAAATGTGAGCCTCTAATTGTTTAGTAGAATAAAAATTTTCATAACTCATTATAAATCTTTCAACCTTCTAATATAATCATTTTTTATCAAATCTTCAATTGAAATAAGTAATTGATACTGTTTAGCGTGCTATCCCCAATCCAAATTGTTATAAACAACCGCCTGGTAAACAGGCGATTTTCCTTATTACACTTAATTAGCAATGTTGTTCCAGATCCTCTAGCAAAATTGGGAATGCTGCTTTAGGTCGACCATTACCATCATCAAACTCTACTTTATATGCCTCGTTGGGTTTGGTAAAAGCAATGATAACTACTCCAATATCACCTTTTTTAATCCCGTGTTCCGGAAAATCTTTTAAAGTTCTTACACATGTTAATTCATTAAATTTCATAGTTTTCTCTTTACCTTACAAAAATAGTTGTCATTCTTGGAATATCTGAGCAAGGCTCAAGTATCCGGCCAGTCTGCACGATAGCAGTATTCCCATTGACCCCAGTTATAGGAATATCTACCATAAATCTTTGTCCATACTTATCCAATGTCTCCATTATTGCTTGACTATTTGGTAGTTTATTTTAAACTTGCTCCATTAATTGCCCGGCGTTAAAAGTTTGTTACTGTCAAAATTTTTACGCTTTGTCTCTCAAACGGAGATATCTGTTACAAAATTATAAGAAACCACACCCAATTAGACGGTTATATTACTTAATCTACTCATCTTGAAACGGAAATTTTTCCAATATACTATTAATTTCAACACGATCCCGCTGTTCATATTCTGGACTGACAGCATTAAAATACTGTAACTCTTTAGAAAACATTATACGCCGAAAATCTTGACCTAAAATCCGATTTTTTGCTTCATAAATAGCGGCCGCATCAGAAATTGCTCCCTTGATAGCCCAATAAGTTATTTCAGACAAACTTTTTGTGATGTCATCATGATATAGAATATCTCTTTCTAAAACTCTATAATGATATCCATCTTCATCCGCAAAACAAAATTCACCTTGAATATCATTAGGTGTATTTTTGCGAAAAAAAGTGTTTAGAGGCATTGATATACCATCATCATTCATCACTGGTACTGCTCTTGTATATAAAGATAAAACATGGTTTTCCAATGTTTTTGTATCAAATATTTCACTCATACTTTTATCTCCTCATAACTCTATTTTTTAATAATTTTTATATAACCATATCTACGTAATTCCCGAATTGACATAGGTAATTGATATTGTATTCCACCACCCGGTTGATCAAACCATGGAGCACTTGTGCCCGAATTTACATCAAACGGTTTTAATACCTCATATGTATAAAAGGCGCTATTTTCTGAACCTGGTGGCAGCGAACGTGCGCTATATGGTGTATCTATTGGCGCCACAAATTTACCTGAATCACTTCCATATCTATCAATCATTGTACCAGGCTGTAAAGTGGTTTGTGAAGGAGTTCCAACAAAACCATCGTTATCAGGCCACCATGTTGAACCATCAGGGTTTTTCCAATTAACAGATTTAGCTGCATAATAATTTGTCCCAACTCCCTCAGGCTGAGGGACGTAAGGTTCCGGAACAAATGCGATTTGAGGTTCTACAACCGCTATGTCGCCCATCATTGAACTTGCGTATGGCAAACTCATAAATGCGTTGAGTGACCCTTCTATACCTTTTATTAAGCTGTCGTCAAACTCAGCACCTGTTCTTGCAAACATCGCATTTAAGTAATGATACAGAGGTATGTTTCCGAATAATTCGTCAATGGTGTCTTCTACTGTATCATTTGTGTTCGGGTTATTTTCTTCCTCGTAATAATCAATTAACTTGTTGTTCATTTGTTCTGCCAAAGTGTACCTTGAACTCGGCGGCGGCAGTGTTTCCTCCGCTTTGTGCATTTCTTCTATAAAATGCGATACGGCAGATTTTCTTGCTTTGTCTCCCAACTCATCATAGTTCGAAAACATTGCAAAAGCGAGGGCTGCTCCCTTTTCAACATAATCATTTTCTACCTGCATAGAATACGGCGCTGACGACAGTGTCAGCATTTTTTCGAAAATTTCAGAAATATCAAACAAGTCATTCTGTGATTCAAAAGAAAAATCAGCGTATTTTTCAAGCATAGCGAAAATTGCTGATAAATCAATGATTAAGCTTCCGCCAGCAGCTATAATTTCCGCACACCGCCAGCCGTATTTGGCGTTCGGGTCCTTGATTGGACGACCGCACCGATCACATCGGTTCTGACTCAATTTATCATCTCCTTTATAATATCATATTTTTTTAAAATATTCAATTCATACCAATAAGTCTGAATTGATATTTCTATGATATACCAAAGGAAGTGACACAGCGTGACCTTATTTGCACATTTTGCAAAATGTGCAAAGATAAAAACGGTTCTTATATACTGTAGAATTCTATAATCACTAAATCCGTTTACAAAATTTTAAATAAGTAAAAACTCCTAAAAATAAAATACCCCGGCTTGTACAAACGGTACAAACCGGGGCAATATATAAAACGTTATATCTTTTACATAAATATATAAACTCAATTAAATTTCAGCTATATTTTTAATGCAAAGCACCCTGTTCTACTACGACAATATTAACCTAAACGAGCAAACCTTTCACTCGCAGCACCGAATACGATAGAATCCTACGCACGTTATGTGACGATGAGAAAAAACTTCTCGCTTGCTTAAATGCAGAGGAAAAAATTTGTTTGAGAATTTCTCAAAAGCACAAAGTGACTTGCGCTGAATCTCCATAGCGGATGGTATTGTTAACGGGTTATGCTTGGGTATGAGAATTGCTGTCGAGGTAATGCAAAAACAGATTTAACATTACTTAAGCAAGAAGTCCTGCAATGCAGGACTTCTTGAGATTGCATATTCAATCCACTACATAAACATTGAATGGTTTTGCTTTACCTCCAACTTGATATTGCTCTACTTGGCTTTGCCACCACGGCAAAACATTTTTTTCAAAAGATTCTATGATGATTTCTTTTTTTCGCAAATCTCCTGACATAAAGATATCAAAATTGTTGATAATGAGTGCATAGCCGTTTGCGTTTAACCAACTTAAATCAGTTATCCAATCAAGATATCCATCGATACTCAGTCCATTTACATGCATTTCTATAATGTTGGCAGGGAATTTAAAAACACGTTCAATTTCATCTGCATAATCTTGCCATGTTGAGATGTTGTCACCATCAATCTCTGCAATCCATGTATTGCTTTTACTATTAAGCTGTTGTTTAATTGAATTTAGTTCATCTTTTGTAATTTGATATATTCTATTTTCCACATTAAAACCTCCTCTACTTTATTTTTATAAATGGTGGCAATCCCGTTGGACTTACACTCTGACCATAATGACTATCAGTATAGTATATTGACCCATCACTGCCAGTAACAAATCGCGATGCATCTCTACCAATTCCAGAGGTGGGTGGGTTAACGTCGAATTCTTTATAGGTTATCGAATTACCTCTGCTATCCATGGTTGGCAATTTAAAATCATAATTATCATATACTTTTCCTGCTCTTGTACCCGATGCTTGCCCCGAATAATTCCCTTATAATCATTTTCTGCCTGCATAAAATACGGCGCTGACGACAGTGTCAGCATCTTCTCGAATATCTCAGAAATATCAAACAAGTCATTCTGTGATTCAAAAGAAAAATCAGCGTATTTTTCAAGCATAGCGAAAATTGCTGATAAATCAATGATTAAGCTTCCGCCAGCAGCTATAATTTCCGCACACCGCCAGCCGTATTTTGCGTTCGGGTCCTTGATTGTTCGAGTGCACCGATCACATCGGTTTTGACTCAACTTATTATTTCCATTATAATATCATACTCTTTTTAAATATTCAATTCATACCAATAAGTCTGAATTGACATTTCTATGATATACCAAAGGAAGTGACACAGCGTGACATTATTGTACATTCTGCAAAAAGCGCAGAGATAAAAACGGTTTTTATATACTGTAGAATTCTATAATCACTAAATTTGTTTGCAAAATTTAAATAAGTAAAAACTCCTAAAAATAAAACACCCCGGCTTGCACAAAAAGTACAAACCGGGGCAATATATAAAACGCTATATCTTTAACATAAATATATAAACTCAATTAAACTTCAGCTATATTTTTAATGTACAAAATTGATATTACACTATACGTTTGGAATTAACATATTCACGCCAATCCAAATCACCATTCTCAATTCCCATGATTAAAAGCTCAGCCGTAGCAATATTTGTAGCAAGCGGCACATTATGAACATCACACAAACGATACAGTGAATCAATATTTGGTTCATATTTCTGCTGCGTCAACGGGTCGCGGAAAAACAGCACGGCGTCAATTTCATTATACGCAATACGCGCGCCAATCTGCTGGTCTCCTCCGTCAATCCCCGGAAGAAAACACTTTACCGGCAATCCTGTAGCGTCCGCAACAACAGCACCGGTAGTCCCAGTAGCACAAATATTATGCTTCTTTAAAATAGCACTGTATGAAATACAAAAATCAACCATTAAATCCTTCTTCTTATCATGAGCAATAAGTGCTATGTTCATTTCCTATGCCTCCTATATAAATTTCTAAACAATCTTTATCTGCGTCATATACTAAAATTTGCAATATCTTATACGGCACACTGCATCTGTCTTATAAATATTGATTCACCACAACCAATAAAAATGCAATACCAACAAAAATATAGTACCGATAAAAAATCATTACAAAAATACAAACAGGGCAATTATCTATACAAATTCAAAAAAATAACTTTCATCTTTTCAAATCCCTGCATTTAAAACTATACCACAACATTCACAAAAAGTAAAGTAGTTTTTTCATAAAATTATTAATTTTATTGAATTATTTTCATATAGGCGTCAAATATGTCTTTTCCAACCTGCGCCGCAAATGAACTGCTGGCGCCATGCTCTATTACCACGGCAACCACTATCTGAGGATCGTCGTATGGAGCAAAACCTGTAAACAAGACATTATCTTTTCCGTCAGACACCTCAGCCGTTCCGGTTTTACCTCCGACTTTTAACTCGCTGTTACCAAACACTTTTGCGGCAGTTCCATCTGCGACAACCTGTCTCATACCTTCTTTTACCGCTTCAAATGTTGAATCGCTTATCGGATTATCTGAAATTACTTCCGGCTCTTTTTGCATTATGACTTCACCGGTATCATAATCCGCAACCTCTTTAATTAAATGCAGTCTATAACGTTTTCCTTTATTTAACACTGTGCTTATATAACTTGAGATTTGTGCCGGAGTGAAAAGATTATCAGACTGGCCAATCGCTGTCTGAAGAACATCACCGGGATGCCATTCTCCTCCTGCAGCTTCTCTTTCCTCAGGGCTTGCAACCGTGCCGCTGCTCTCAGCCAGCTCGATTCCTGTCGTCTTTCCAAGGCCAAATTTATCACAGTATTCATCAAGCGCTTCTATGCCCATTCTTCGCCCGATATCGTAAAAGAAATAGTTACATGACACGCCTATAGCCTCCGAAACATTTATTGTGCCATGTGTAACTCCCTGAGACGAATATGCAAGACATGTCGGCTGATAATCTGAATAATAGGTGTACTTTCCCCTGTCGGTTATATAAGTGTCAGGGTCTATTAAACCGGTTTCCAAACCGGCAACAGACGTCAAGATTTTAAATGTAGAACCCGGAGCGTAAGTTCCATTCAAAGCGCGGTTAAAAAGCGGATTAGACTTTTTATTAACCAGCTCCTCATATTCTTCATTAAATTTTTCAGGGTCATAGTCAGGATACGAAGCTATAGCCAACACCTCTCCTGTGTTTGGATCCACAGCTATCGCTGCACCTGCCCCATTATCTCCGACCGCTTCATTTATCCGTTTTTTCAACGATTTTTCCGCCGCCTCCTGAAGCTCGGCGTCAATCGTTAGCTCTGCATAATTTCCGGCTTTGGCAGGTTTAACATCTACCACGTCTCCATATCTGCCGTCAGATGTCATTCTAACCTTTTTATAACCGTCAGTGCCTTTGAGATATGGTTCCAAAACAGCTTCCAATCCGTCTTTTCCAATTATGTCGTTCATGCCGTAACCGCTGTCTTTTAACTTTTCATACTCCTCCGCATATATTATACCTGTTCTGCCTAAAATATGAGCCGCCATATTTCCTTTTGCATAATTTCTGATAGTATCGGCTATTATATCGGCAAAACCGGTTGGATAATACGTCTCTTTGATTTTCTGAATAACTATATTGCTTACATCTGTTGCCAAAACAAACGGATTGCTGCCGCTGAATTTTCTTTGCTCCATTTCATATCTGACAGCCATAATATCCAGCTTTTCAGTTTCATTGAAATCATCAGAAATCTCATATTTTTCCGCATAGTATTTTACTATTTCTCTTAAAGTGTTAAATGTATCGACTTTATTTTGGCTTTCCCACTCAGCAATATTTTTTGCCGTATCCTCTTGGATTTTCTTTTCTCTATCCTTTTTTTCTTCATCTGATTCTTTATTTTTGTTACCATCAGCTGAGGAAACTGCTGAATCGGATTTTTCAAAGTTATATTCAGGTATCTCCTCTTCCTCGTTATATTCTATCGGGAAAGTTGAGGTATACTCATCTCCATTTTCGTGAAGCAGTTTTACTATATCGTTTATATTTTTATTTAACTCTTCTGCAGTAATATCAGTTTTAAATATCTGAATGCTGTATCCGCTCCTATTTTCAACAACCGGAACACCATTCCTGTCAAAAATTTCTCCGCGCGGCGCTTTTGTAGCGTATGTTCGTATTGTGCGGTTATCAGCCTGTATCCTATACTCTTCGCCATTCACTATTTGCAGATTAAAGAGCTTTATTATACAGCTAATCGCTAAAACAGCGACAATGGCGCCGATAATTATAGTCCGCCTTGTAATATCGTTTATTTTCATCTATTATCACCAAAATTTTATCAATACTTTTTTATCTTAAACCAAACAAGTGTCTTTTCTATAAACCACAGCATAGGCAAAACCAAAACAGCATTCAAAACTGTTTCTATAAATATAATCCTCACAGCAGAAATCCACACAAAGGAACCTTCGCAAAACATAGAATATGGTATTAGATAAATTATTTCTGCAGCTATTGTGGCTACTGCCGCCATTGCAGAAAAAACATAAATGTTAGGACGACCATAAAATCTGTCGCTTACAACAGCAGAAAAATAGCCTATAAACAAATAAATAAGCATATCGGTTCCTATAAATCTCCCAACATATATATCATAAACCAACCCAAATAATATTCCGCAGAGCATCCCCTGCATTCTTCCGCAAAAAAATCCTATTAAGACAATAAATAATAGAAAAACATTTCCGTTTACCCCAAACACAGACAAAGCATTTATAAGCGCGGGCTGGAGGATTGCAATTAATATTAACCAAACAACATGATGTAACAGTTTCATATATATCTCCCTACCTGCTTATTAATCTTCATTTTCTTCATCCAAGTCTTCAAAATCACCTGACTTTTTTGACTTTGAGGAATTATTATTTTTACTTGAACCTCCTGAATCTTCATCTTCTTCATCAGGCTCAGGATTTGGACTTGCAGACGCTCTGTCGTCAATTTCTTTTTGTTCCTGTTCTGCTCTCTCCCTTGCGGCTTTCATATTAGCATTTTCTTCATCAGCAACAACATCCATATTGTTTGTTACAACAAATACCTGTCTGATATCACGAAAATCAACGCAAGCATTTACAACCGCATATCTGGTCATCGTAACCGTATCGTCCTTAATTTCCGCGACTTTTCCTAATCTGAATCCTGCCGGAAAAACTCCGCCGAGGCCTGTTGTGGTTACGTAATCATCAATTTCAATATCTGTGTCGCGCGACAAATATGACAGCTTAAACTGTCTGTTATATCTAAGCTCGCTGTCACCTTCAACAACCCCCAAATCTTTAGAGCGTTCCACCATTGCTCCGGCAGAAAACCCAGGGTCAATTATTGTTTCAACATCCGCCCAATTCGTACCAACTTTAGAAATCTTTCCTATCAAAAAACCATCGGAAGATATAACGGTTTGCTCCACTTCCAATCCACTATTTTTTCCTTTATCTATTGTAAACCCGGAAAACCAGTTTGAAGGCTCGTCAGCTGTCACATTTGCGGCGGCCAAATCTAAATCGGGATTATTCTGTCTTAGTTCGAGCATTCGCTTAAGCCTGTCATTTTCTTCTGCCATTTCAGCATTTTCATTATTCTGTTTTTCAAGTTCAGTATTCTTTTTTGACAGTTCATCCGTCTTATTTCTCAGTTCTTTTAACTCACCTAAACAATGAGTCACATCATATAAACCACTCCCAATATTTCCAAAAAACTTTTGAACAGGGGACGTGGTTGTTTTTATTGCATCTTCAACAGCAGTAGAATTACCGCTGTTGAAACCTAAAAATATAAGTAAAGCCACTACCAAAAGCGTACATCCTGATAGGATGAGCGCCATTTTATGTTTATTAAAAAATTTCAAATTCTGCACCACCTGAGTTAATAATTCTTTCTTCTGGTCGCCTGCGTCAGCATATTTCTAAATCCGCCTTTTCCTGCCATAGCTGTTCCCGCCCCTTTTGCGACACAGCACACAGGGTCTTCAGCTTGATAAACATTTATGCCAGTAGCGTTTTTTATAAGCTTTCCTAAACCGCGCATATTACTGCTTCCGCCTGTCAGCACTATTCCGGTTTCTATTAAATCAGAAGCCAGTTCGGGAGGAGTTTCTTCCAGGACGCAGCGCACAGCTTCCAATATAAAGTTTATATCATCGCGCATTGCAGAGTTTATCTCGTTCGCACTAATCGCAACGCCTTTAGGCACTCCGCTATACATATCCTTGCCTTTTAGCTCAACAACATCAGTAGTGAGCCCAACCATTGCAGCCCCCAGCTTTATTTTTGCCTTTTCGGCTGTAGACTTTGCAATTTCAACGTTATATTTTTTCTTTATTAATTGAATAATATCATTATCAAGAGCGTCACCTGCTGACCGTACTGATTTGGAAACAACTACGCCGCCCAATGATACAACAGCAACTTCTGTCGTTCCGGCGCCCACATCTACTATAACATACCCCTTAGGCTCGTTTATATCGACTCCTGCACCTATTGCGCCTGCAAGCGGTGATTCAATAAGATATACCTCTTTTGCACCGGCTGATATTACGACCTCTTCTATAGCTCTCTTTTCCACGTCTCCAATACCTGACGGAACACTTACCGCCGCCCTTATTTTTGAAAATACATTGTTTAAATTCTTGTCCAGAAACTTTTTAAGCAGGCCAACCGCAACATCAAAGTTTGTTATTCCTCCGTCTTTAACGGGATTTAAAACAGACAAACTGTCGGCCGTTTTTCCAAGCATATCTAAAGCTTCGGTTCCTACGGCAATTACTTCACGGCTCTCACCTCTGGTAACCGCAACGGTAGGTTCGTCAACTATAATTTTTTCTTCATTCGCATTATATATTTGTGTGCTGCTTGTTCCAAAATCTATACCTAAATCAATCGCCATACATATCCCTCCTGAAAGCTATATAAAATCAGGCATTTATATCAAATTTATACCAAACTCTTCTGAAAGTATTTCTCCTAATCTGCAAAGAGGCAGACCAACAACATTAAAATAATCTCCGTTTATAGACTCAACAAACAATCCGCCTATTTTTTGAATACCATATGCTCCGGCTTTATCCATTGGTTCACCGGATCTTATATAGTTTTCTATCTCTTTTTCGCTCAAGTTTCTGAATTTTACGCCTGTTGAAACAAAATCACTTACCTCTTTCCCGCTCTGAGTTTCAATTACAGCAAGACCGGTATACACAGTATTTATTCTGCCCGAAAGAGTCAAAAGCATGTCCTTAGCTTCTATTTCATCGTTTGGTTTGCCCAATATCTTTCCATCAATTGAAACGACTGTGTCCGCTCCGATAACTATAGTGTTTTCACCGGATTCAATTCCTGCGGCTATATTTTTTGCCTTTTGCATCGCCAGCCGCTTTACGGTGTCGTATGGTTTTTCGCCTTCGATCATTATTTCCTCAGATTCATCGGCAATTATTTCAAAATCAAGTGAAATGTTTTCTAAAATCTCTCTTCTTCTCGGAGAAGCGGATGCTAATATAAATCTCATATTCAACCTCTTAAAACTAAATTATTATATTTAATGTGAACCTAAAATATTCCTTTATAAAAGTGCATTCTTGTAAACTCTTCCGGTCTATAATTTTCACCGCAAAGATAGGCTTTGCAAATTCTTTTAATTTCATTCGGTGATTCCACAGTAAAGTTTAAATTATACATTTTAATATTATAACATTTCAGCTCTTCCATCTTGTCTGCCATAAATGTAGGGCAGCTGTTCAGCAGCACACTTCTGCAATTTTTCCCATCTTTTATAACCGGAAACTTTTTTCCCAATCTGTCAGTAATACAGCCAATACTATTACACTTACAAGAGTTGCTGTCCAAATTTTTAAGAATACAATTCTCAGTCAGCATTAACGGCTGATAACCATAGACGCATACTTCTGTCGGTATATCTACGCCCTTTGCTATATCCCTTATCTGAGGGATACTGAGTTCAGGTGACAGCATAACCGAGCTAAACCCCATTATAACAGAACACAATTTTACTGAATTACTGTTTGTAATATTCATTCTGTAAGATCCAAAAATTTTAAAACCATCAAAAATTCTGCGGTATTCAGATATATTGTGTACTCTGATCTTATTAAATCCCAAGTTAAACAGCCTCATTATAAAATCAATATATTTTTCATACTCAGAATCATGTATTATTGAAGGAGGCTCTATAACTATCCTGTCTTTATCAGAGATAAACCGTTTATAATCTTCCTCTAATAAGCGAACCGGCACATATATAAATCTAAAAATTTTCCCTGTCGATTCTTCAAACTCCTTAACAGCAGTGAACTGTTCATATGAAAATATTGAAGCTGTCATACCGCTCAAACTGCTGTCGCATCCAGCAGAATGATTTAAAGATATAGATTCATTTCTATTTTGTATATCAATGCTGTCAGACAATATTTCATCTTCAATCATTTTCAGCGCTTCGCGGCGGATGTAGTTTAAATCTTTAATTTGAACATACGCTCTGCCGGTGACTTCAACCGATATTGAATCAAATATGAAGACGCTGCCTCCAGTCTTTGAAATCTGCTGAATAACCCTTTCCTTCTCAGTTGGATTTGAAGACGCCGCTTCAACAGTATTATTCGACCTCACCGTAATTGTCTTATTTTTATATAATACAATAAGTTTAATCTTTTCACCTACAGCAATATTTACTTTGGCTGTCAGATGAATTTTAAATTTATCTTCCCTATCCTTGATTTCATCTAAAATTTTTGTTTCTAAACTGCTCGTTTCTTTTTTATAAGGATTGTCCGGTTTATTAAAAGCAAACATTGCTCTGCCTTTTTTATTATCAAAATATCCGGAACTCAGACCTCCTCTAAAAAATATCCTGTTTAAATCGTTTATCTCTGATTTAGATGGCTGCCTGCCTTCTTCCAGACACTTTTTATAAATCTTCGTTACGCATCCAACATAAGTCGGACCTTTCATTCTTCCTTCAATTTTTAAAGAAGTAACTCCGGATTCTTTTATATCGTCCAATCGTTCAATCAGAGCCATATCTTTTAGACTTAAAAAATATTTTTCTTTATTCTCACCCGACTTATATAACTGTCTGCACGGCTGGGCGCATCGTCCCCTATTCCCACTCCTGCCCCCAAGAGCGCTGCTCATAAGGCACTGCCCGGAATACGACATACACATAGCGCCGTGAATAAACATCTCTGTCTCTATACCGCAATTTTCCGATACATATTTTATCTCTTTAAAAGAAAGTTCCCTGGATAGAACCACACGGTCAAAACCTAATTCCTTAGCCGCCAAAGCACCGCTTAAATTATGAACAGTAAGCTGAGTGCTGGCGTGAAACTGCATACAAAGACCTAGGTTTTTTGCAAGACTTAATACTCCTAAATCCTGAATTATTAAAGCGTCAACATGCAAGGAATTTAAAAACTTTAAATATTCTTCAAGTTCAGCAAATTCTTTATCACCTATAAGAGTATTTACAGTGATATGTACCTTAACTCCCCGAAGATGTGCATATCTTACAGCATTTTCAAGCTGGCCATTGTCAAAGTTATCGGCGTAACTTCTGGCTCCGAAATTTTTACCCGACAAATATACTGCATCAGCCCCCATATTAACTGCCGCCGCAAGAGATTCAAAACTTCCGGCCGGAGACAAAAGTTCAGGTAAAATATTTTTTTCTTTTTTCATACTGCTGGCTGCTGAAGCACTGTTACCAGTAAGAGACATAAAATCCTCCAGATAAAATATTAAATACAAAAGTAAATCGTCAGTCTTTCTTTATACCATCACCGCGTCCTATTACGTTACCATAAGGATATCCGGTTTTTTTAGTCCGCTCATCTTCCACAGTTCTTTTGGCTAAGTTTTCTGCCGCTCCTGCGCTTCTAATTCCAGGCTGAACAGATGTGCTTCTCGGCTGTCTTGAGACACTGCTTTGGGTTACAGAACCGGCTCCCCTAGTCATCGAATGAGATGAACGCAGATTTTCTAACTCTGTTTCACGTTTAGCAAGCTCAATTTCCAACTTATGCATATCTTCTTTAAGGTTTTCTACTTCAAGTTTTTTCTCGTCAAGCTCGGCTTTTTCTGACCTGGATTCCACCATATACTCGCCTATTTCAGTACGCAGTTTGCTTGCCGAATCTTCACTTTTCAAAAGCTCGTCAGCTAGATTCATAGCGGCCATAACGGCAAGCATTGCAGTGCTTAAATGGCTGTTCTGAGACTTAACCTCAGATATTTTCTTATTCACCAACAGCGCAACGCGCTGGACATACTCCTCGGACTCATTGCTGACGATGGTATATTCCATATTATTAATTTTTACTTCCATCTTTGTGTTATCTTCCATAGTACAACCTCTTTCATCTCTCAGAGTAAATTATTTCCCTAAAACTTCAAGCGCTTTAAATACTCCAAACACAGTTTTTGCATCGTTAATTTCATTATCCATAATCATTTTTTTAACATCGTCTATAGGAATAAATTCAACATCGAGATATTCGTCAGGGTCAAGATGATTTTCTCCCTTAGTCAAACCTGTAGCAAGATACAAATGTGTAACCTCGTCAGCAAATCCCGGGGATGGATACATAAATCCAAGATAATCAAAATTTTCAGCGCTGTAACCGGTCTCTTCGCTAAGCTCACGAATTCCGCATGCTCTATGGTCCTCATTATTATCCAGCTTCCCTGCAGGCACCTCATATATTGCCTTTTCTACAGGTTTTCTAAACTGTTTAACCAGTATAATCTCATCTTCATCTGTCACAGCAACGATTCCAACTCCGCCCGGATGTTCCACTATTTCACGAACAGCAAGATTTCCGCCCGGCATTTCAACTTGTTCAACCCTGAGTTTTAAAATCTTACCGTCAAATATTTCTTCTGTTGATACCGTCTTTTCCTCGTATATCATTAAAACACTCCTTCAAATACAATAGTACTATATTAAAATCACTATAAATCCTAAAAATTAATTCATACGATTACTTTATCTATTACCTAAAAATCAATATAATTTTTAGGCATAATCCACCATAATAATCTATCTTTATATTTAACCACAATTTGTAAAAAAAATCAAGTAATTTGGCGATTAACTTTTATCTTTCTTATTATTTGTAAGTTTTTAATAAGTAATCATAAAAATTATAAAATATAATATCAAATATATTTTGTAAATATATATTCGAGCGTTAAAGATAAAATACAAACTATAATATAAAATTAAACTAAGTATATGGTATGGTACAAACTTATATTTGATTTGGACGCCTTTTATAACAAATGTTACTATCCGCAAACCATTACTCACCTAAGATTTCTATTATAAATTGACTTCTTGATCTGACAGTTTACATTTTCAAAGTCAAGTAATTATAAAAAACTTTAATTATTCTGATATCATCTTCTATTTCATAAGAGTAAAGTTCATTTGTTATTTTTTATTTATTTATTTTTTATTGAAATTCTTAATTATTGTAATATAGTTAAAATGATTAAGAATCAAGTTATACGAAATGGAATAGTATGGAGAATTATGTTAAAACTAAATATAATCTGATAATTATTTTTTCAGTATGGCTATAGACGGAACAATAAGAAAACCTCTGGTACGCAATGCTGCTTCTGCTTCGTTTCCGCCGAACATCACCGTTTGTGTTTTTACCTTTGCACTACCGGCATTAATTGTTTCAACGCCTGAATTTTTTAAAAGGAAATAATTATAAAAATTTTTACATAACAACATAATTTATATTTAGACCGCAGGTGATTTCAATGAATTTAAAAGCACAAAATAATTATGAATTACTTTTTAAATCATTGTCACAATGTACTGATGACATTATTTTCGTTGTTGATTTTGAGGCGGATGAAATTATTTGGTCAGAACAAATTAAAAACATAACTGATATATCCAACGTAAGAAAAATATCGCAGGCACAAAATTATTGGCTGAAAATAATACACCCTGACGACATAAAAATGTATACTGATGAAATTAATAATATCTATAACGGAAAAAGTAATAATCTTAGATGTGATTTTAGAATAAAAAATCTCAACGGTCTATACAATTGGATACAGAGCCGCGGATTTGTGAACCGAACAGGAGATGGCAGACCGGAAATAATGACAGGTGTAATTAAAAATCTCACTGCTGATTACGGTTCTGACAATATTACCGGTCTTTTAGATATTTTTGCTTTTAAACGGGATATATGCCAATATATAGAATTAGATATGCTAACAGGCGCAATAATGGATTTTTCAATTGCCGATATTAAAAAGATGAATATAAAATATTCTTATAGTTTTGTAAACGGGATATTTTCTATTTTTGCACGCGAACTTACTCTTTTATGCCCAACAAAAGGTAAACTATACCGCGGTCAAGGAAATCATATACTGTTATATTATCCCGGAGCTGATAAAAATGATGTTTTAACTTTATTTAAAAACATAAAAAGCACAGTTCAAGAACAAATAAAAAATGAGCACAAATATGATAAGCTTGAGATTAATGTATCCTGCGCTGCAGTTATAGTCAAAGATTTTTCACCGCCGGAATTAAGCAATATTTATAAAGGACTAAATTACTGTTCTGATTTGGCAAAAAAGAACAAAATGTATGACGTTCCGCTGTTTTTTTCACAAAATGATTTTAAACAGGCTATTGAAAAAATTGACTTTTATGACGAGTTAATATGTTCAGTAAAAAATCTCGACTCATTTTGCTTATTTTTTCAGCCGATAATAAACCCTAAAACAGATACAATCCGCTCTGCTGAGGCTCTTTTAAGATGGGAAAATCCGGCTTCATATAAGTATGGTCTTGAAAATATTATAAAAGTTTTAGAATCCACAGGTCTTATTCTTCCTCTCGGAAAGTGGATAATTTCCACAGCTTTGAAACATCTTAGAGAATGGAAAAAATGCAAGCCTGACATGCACATTAATATAAATATTGCGGTGCCTCAGATAGGAGATTATGATTTGCCGCTTTTTATCGCTGATGAGATAAAAAAGAACGGTCTTAATGGCTCTGATATAACCTTTGAAATTACCGAAACATATCAGATTAAAGATATAAAGTCTATTCAAAACTTTGTACATGCTATCCACCGTTTGGGCGCCGAAATTGCTCTGGATGATTTTGGAACCGGATACTCGTCTCTTGATATATTAAAAGCTCTTCCTGCGGATTGGATAAAAATAGACCAAAGTTTCGTTATGCAGGTTTCAGAGAACAAAATAGACCGGGATATTTTAAAACACTTGTCAGACCTATGTCACTCACTCAAAATCAAAATCTGTGTTGAAGGCGTTGAAAACGAAGAGTCTTTAAATATAATTGAAAAATATCTTCCTGATACGGTTCAGGGTTATCATTACAGCACTCCTTTGCCTGAAACAGATTTTTTTGAATCCTTTATTACAGATAAATCTTATTGATTTTTAAAATTTAAAATTAATTATAAAATTACTGTTGACAAAATTCTAAAATATGCTATAATGGGTACGAAATTATTTGAAGAGTAAGAATGCGTGCGTTAAGTGTTGCTTGGACGGGGAGTTGCCAGGCAAACGAAAAGTCTTTGACTTGCGGTTCGTGTTCTGCATCCCGCTTCATACAGCAAAGTTTTGAATCTGTTTTTCACAGTCTTCTTTCCTTGCTATATGAGTGAGGTGAAAGGAGGCTGTTATTTTTATGCAAATTTCTAAAAACGAAAGTTACAAATCTCTGGGCGGAATCCGCCTATTCGGAAATTTAAAAGTCTTGCTTATTTCCGGATTGTTCATTGCTTTAAGCATTGTGCTGGGCAAACAATTATCATTCACTATGGGTCCGATACGAATCAGCTTTGAAAACCTGACCATTTTAATGGCAGGAATAATGTTTGGTCCGCTGGTTGGTATGACGGTCGGAATATGCGCCGATGTTATCGGCTGTATTATCGTCGGATATGCTATAAATCCATTAGTTACGCTCGGCGCGGCTTCTATAGGCTTGATTTCAGGCTCAATTTATTTTTATATGTTTAAGGACAACCCTAAATTAAGGCTTATTGCCGCTGTGGGTCTTGCTCATATAATAGGTTCTATGATTATAAAGTCTATAGGCTTATATATCTATTTCAGCTATCCCATGCCGTTAATATTAATGAGAATTCCTCTTTATATAGTAATAGGCACCGTTGAAGGATATATAATTTATCTTCTTATGAAAAACAAAACCTTCGCAAATCAGCTGGAAAGAGTGCAAATGAGATGAATTATAATGAATCGCTGGATTACTTAAAAAGTATATCAAACAGAGGCAGCCGCCCCGGGCTGTCTCGCATTCTTGAAATTCTAAAACTTTTGGGCGAACCCCAAAAATTATTAAAAATTATACATGTAGCCGGAACAAACGGCAAAGGTTCTGTATGCAGAATGTTAGAAAGCGTTCTGACAGAAGCCGGATATAAAACAGGCCTGTTTACTTCTCCGTGTATTGATTCCGAAACCGAGTGTTTTAGAATTAATAAAAAGAATATATCTGAATCCGATTTTTCTGAAACTGTTTCTCATATAAAAACTGTTGAGGAAAATATGGATGATAAGCCCACTAGCTTTGAGTTTGAAACGGCTATGGCTGTTTGGTATTTTTATCAAAAAAAATGTGACGTTGTAATTTTAGAGGTTGGTATGGGCGGAAGACTTGACGCAACCAATATCTCAGACACGCCTGTTCTTTCTGTAATAACTGACGTCGCCCTCGACCATATGGATTACCTGGGAAATACGATTTCAGAAATTTCTTCTGAAAAAGCCGGAATAATAAAACCAGGCTGTCCCACAGTATTCGGCGGAAATAACCCGGAAGCGCTTAATGTTATCCAAACCGCAGCTAATAAACTATCCGCCTCTCTTTTATTGACTAAAAGAGAAAACGCTGAAATTATCTCATCAGGTTTAAAAGGGTCTGTTTTCAATTATAATGAATACACAAACTTAAAAATAAAATTAGCCGGACTGTATCAACCCGGCAATGCTGCGGTCGCTATTGATTCAATCAAAATTTTAAACAAGTCAGGCTTTAATATTTCCAAAAATTCTATATATAACGGATTAGCGGTCACTGAATGGCCGGGTAGATTTGAAATATTCTCGGACAATCCGCCTATAGTATATGACGGTTCACACAATCCTCAGGGAATGACTGCAACTGTTAATAGTATAAAAGAATATTTCTCCGGCATGAAAGTGAATTTAATCATGGGGGTTATGGAAGATAAGGACTATAAAAAAATGGTAAATATTATAAGTCCATATATAAATCAAGTCTATACCGTTACCCCAAATAATCAAAGAGCTTTAAACGGCGCAGAATTATCAGATTTGTTTAAAAAGAACAACGTCAATTCGGAATATCAAACCGATATATCCAAAGCTGTAAGTTCAGCTGTTTCATTTTCCAATAAGTCAAATACACCACTGATAATATTGGGAACACTATATATGTATAACGATATTAAAAAATCAATTATTTCATGTATCCAATAATGTATTGCAACATTATTGGATACATGATGTTTCTAAAAACTATATTTCCTCTTTATTACTAAATAATTAATTTTTTAAAATTTAATTGTCTTCTTATTTTACCGGTTATCAAATTTGAACCTATAGCTCTTCGTCATCCTATAACAGGTGTTGTTATATTATCGAGCTTCTAATATATTTGTTAGCTTAAAACATATCTCTTTCTTATATCTTAATTCTTATCTTTGTAGGTTATCGCTTTAAATATGCACGAAATTAAATTCTTCATATAATGACTGTCCCTGCATATTAATTATTATTTTCTAATAAATTTATAACCTGTTTTTAATTCCTCAAATAAAATATATTTAGTTAATACTGCTTGCCATGAATCATAAAAAATTTATATCAAAACATACGCTATTTGCTTTATACTTTTTGAGTTAATTTTTATATTTTTTGACTAGTAAATTTTCCAGCCTAGCAGTATGATTATATTTAAGTATAAAATATAAGGAGAAAAATATTATAATGGAAAGTGAAAATATTCTTGCAAGCAAACCGATAGGAAAACTGATGCTAAAACTCGCGATTCCTACAGTTTTGGCGCAGTTGGTAAACTTATTATATAATATTGTAGACCGTATTTTTGTCGGACACATAAATGAAATAGGCTCACTTGCTCTTGCAGGATTGGGTGTAACATTTCCGATAATAATATTTATAGGAGCGTTTTCAGCGCTGTTTGGCACAGGAGGCGCACCAAGAGCCGCCATAGCAATGGGATGCAATGATAATGAGCGTGCGGAAAAAATTCTTGGAAACTGTACTATGATGCTTATTATTTGTTCTATAATCTTATCCGTCTTTTTTATGATTACTAAAGATAAAATTCTAATCATGTTCGGCGCCAGTGAAAACACACTGCCATATGCGTCTTCGTATATCACTATTTATCTCATCGGGACAATGTTTTTACAGCTGACTCTAGGGCTTAACGCGTTTATCACTAACCAGGGATTTACTAAAACCAGTATGATAACAATTTGCATCGGCGCAGTTTTAAATATAATTCTTGACCCGATTTTTATTTTTGTTTTTCATTTGGGTGTGCAAGGTGCTGCGCTTGCAACAATAATATCTCAGGGAATTTCTTGTATATGGGTTTTAAAATTTCTGACAGGGAATAAGACGCATATAAAAATACGCATTAAAAATCTTCGTCTTTCAAAACAAATTGTATTTTTGGTTATTTCATTAGGGATTTCACCTTTTGTTATGCAGTCCACAGACTGCTTTATTCAATTAGTCTTTAATAACGGAATGCTTAAGTATGGCAATGATTCATATGTCGCATTAATGTCAATATTGTTTAGTGTTATGCAGTTGGTATGGATGCCTATGCAGGGATTTGCCCAAGGAGTTCAGCCGATAATTAGTTTTAATTATGGCGCTGGAAATAATGAGCGCGTTTTTTCAGCATTCAAAAAATTGTTTATTTTATGTCTCGTATTTTCAATGTCGATAATTGTAATTTTGGAATTATTCCCACAATTTTTTATCGGTATGTTTACATCGGACGCACAAATAATTGAAATAGGTAAAAACGCAATTCGTGTCTTTATGTTATCAATGTCATTAATGGGTATGCAGACCGCTTGTCAGCATACTTTCCTTGCTCTAGGGCAGGCAAAAGAATCAGTGTTTTTGGCTATAGAAAGAAAGCTGATATTGTTGCTTCCGTTAGCACTAATATTACCAAAAATAGGCGCCCTGGGAGTTTGGGGTCTGTTTCTGGCGGAGCCGATAAGTGATTTTATCGCAGTATTAACAACCGTATCACTATTCTCGGTAAAAAGCAGAAAATTACTCACAAGGTAAGAAATATATAAATTAAAACATTAAAAATATACTGTAAAAGGAGTTTATTATGGAAAAGCAGATAATATATAAAAATCCTCTGTCATGTCCCGAAGATGTCAAAGATTTTATAATGGAAGGCAAGGCAGATGTTTATTTTGTAAATCAAAAAATGCGTATGAAGAATAGACTTTCTGAAAATGAAGGACAAAAATCAAATTTTGTATATTGGTGCCCGGAAGAGTTTCCGTCAGATATAGAAATATCGTGGAAGTTTCGTCCTATTAAAGAGCCGGGGCTCTGCATAATGTTTTTATCTGCGAAAGGAATTAACGGAGAAGATTTATTCGACTATTCGCTTTCTCCCCGGGACGGACAATATGGGCAATATACACATGGAGATATAAATACATATCATATATCATATTTTAGGCGCAAATGGGACAGAGAGCGCTGTTTCCACACATGTAATTTACGTAAAAGCAACGGATTTCATCTTGTGTGTCAAGGAGCAGACCCGCTTCCGAACTGCGAAGACGCAAAAGAATTTTATGAATTAAAAATTATAAAATATAAAGGCAGAATTGTGTTCTTCATAGATGAGCTTAATATATTTTCCTGGCAGGATGATGGGAATGAATATGGAAAAGTTTTAGACGGAGGTAAAATCGGTTTTAGGCAAATGGCTCCTCTTATAGGTGAATACTCTGATTTAAAAGTATATTCTCTTAATAAAAAATTATAAGATTAAAATATTACGAAAAATAAATGGAATGTTATTGACTAGTTTTTGAGACTGATACAAATTTTTGATTAAATATAATAAAAGCGGCTGATTTTTTGTGTACGACCACCTACTGTTAGATTTCATGTCTAACTATAGAGGTCGCCGCTTTTTAGCCGCTTTCATTATATATTATATTTTTTAAATCAAATTTATAAACTTATATTTATATTAAACTATACCATGAGCCATCATTGCTTCAGCAACTTTTTGGAATCCGGCAATATTAGCGCCCATCACATAGTTTCCTTCTTTGCCATATTCCTTTGAAGCGCTGTCGCACTTTTCAAAAATACCTTCCATGATACCTTTAAGTTTAGCGTCAACTTCATCAAATGTCCATGAATATCTCATGCTGTTCTGGCTCATTTCCAAAGCAGATGTAGCAACACCGCCGGCATTAGCAGCCTTAGCAGGGCCAAAGAGTATTCCATTGCTTTGGAATACAGCTATAGCTTCAGGTGTTGACGGCATATTTGCGCCTTCAGCAACTGCGAAACAGTTATTAGCAACAAGAGCCTTTGCTGATTCTTCATCAAGCTCATTCTGTGTAGCGCATGGAAGTGCAATATCACATGGAACAGTCCAAATTCCCTTGCAGCCTTCATGATATTCAGCCTCAGGATGAGTATTTAAATACTCCTTAATTCTCTTTCTCTCAACCTCTTTGATTTGTTTAACACAATCAAGGTCAATACCGTTCTTATCATATATATATCCGTTGGAATCAGACAGAGCAACTACCTTACCGCCGAGTTCAGTAGCTTTCTTTGTAGCATAAATAGCAACATTTCCTGAACCTGAGATAACAACAGTCTTGCCGTCAAACGACTTACCGTTAGCTTTTAACATTGCCTCTGTAAAGTAGCAAAGTCCAAAGCCTGTTGCTTCAGTACGAGCCAATGAACCGCCGTAAGTAAGACCCTTACCTGTCAACACTCCGGTGAATTCATTTCTAAGTCTCTTATACTGTCCATACATAAATCCGATTTCACGCGCACCTACTCCGATATCTCCAGCAGGAACATCAGTGTCAGCTCCGATATGCTTAGAAAGCTCTGTCATAAAGCTCTGGCAAAATCTCATTACTTCACCATCAGATTTACCCTTAGGATCAAAGTCGCTTCCGCCCTTACCGCCGCCGATAGGAAGACCTGTAAGAGAGTTTTTAAATACCTGCTCAAATCCTAAGAACTTGATGATACCCTGATATACGGACGGGTGAAATCTCAGTCCGCCCTTATAAGGACCTATAGCGCTGTTAAACTGAACTCTGAAACCTCTGTTTACCTGAGTTTTTCCATTGTCGTCTACCCAAGGCACTCTGAAATAAATTACTCTTTCAGGCTCAACAAGTCTTTCAATAAGTCCAGCAGCTTCATACTCAGGATGCGCTTCTACAACAGGCTCCAAAGATTCTAAAACTTCCTCAACTGCCTGAAGAAACTCAGGTTCGTTTGCGTTTCTCTTTTGAACCTGCTCAAAAACATTCTTTAAATAACCGTTTGAAATTGCCATGTTCATAATTCTCCTTTTCATTATAATATATATAATTAATTATTTTTTACGCTGTGATAAATACTCGTCAATTGACGCAGCAGCAGTTTTTCCGGCTCCCATAGCTAAAATTACAGTAGCCGCTCCTGTAACAACATCACCGCCGGCATATACTCCGGTTTTACTTGTCTCTCCGGTCTCTTCCTTAGCAACAATACATCCATATCGGTTAGTCTCAAGGTCAGGAGTAGTATTCTTTATAAGCGGATTAGGAGTTTGACCGATTGCTACTACTACAACATCAGCATCCAAATCAAATTCACTGCCTTCAACCGGTACAGGTCTGCGCCTTCCGGACTTGTCAGGCTCTCCAAGCTCCATCTTTATACAAGTTACACTATCAACCCAGCCGTTCTCGTCGCCGTTTATCTTAACCGGATTGTTAAGAAGTTTAAACTCTATTCCCTCTTCTTTCGCATGATGAACTTCTTCAAGACGCGCAGGCATCTCTTCTTCGCTTCTTCTGTAAACTATGTAAACATTCTCTGCCCCAAGTCTCTTTGCAGAACGCGCCGCGTCCATGGCAACGTTTCCGCCGCCCACAACAACAACATTCTTACCAACATAAACAGGCGTGTCATACTCAGGGAATTTATAAGCCTTCATCAAATTTATTCTTGTTAAAAACTCGTTTGCAGAATATACTCCATTTAAAGATTCACCCTCTATTTTCATAAAGCTCGGAAGCCCTGCCCCGGTTCCTATAAATACTGCGTCGTAACCTTCTTCATTAAGAAGCTCCTCAACGGAAAGCACCTTGCCTATGACCATATTAGTCATAACTTCAACGCCTAACTCCTTTAATTTATTAACTTCAGCAGCAACAATATCTTTAGGAAGTCTAAATTCAGGAATACCATACACCAATACTCCGCCCGGTGTGTGAAAAGCTTCAAATACAGTAACCTTATAGCCAAGCTTTGCAAGGTCTCCGGCACATGTCAAGCCTGACGGTCCTGCCCCTACAACAGCTACCTTTTTTCCATTGCTCTCAGGCTTTTCAGAAACTGATTTACAATTTTCCATATACCAATCTGCAACAAATCTTTCTAAACGGCCTATAGCTACCGGCTCGCCCTTAATACCTCTGACGCAGAACTTTTCGCACTGATTTTCCTGCGGACAAACTCTGCCGCAAACCGCCGGAAGAGAACTGGTTTCCTGGATTTTTTTATATGCGTCTTCAAACTTGCCTTCTGCAACAAGCGCAATAAATTCAGGAATTTTAACCATTACAGGACACCCCTGCATACAAGGTTTATGCTTACAGTTAAGACATCTCTGAGCTTCTTCTACAGCCATTTCCTCAGTATATCCCAAAGTAACTTCTTTAAAATTCTTATTTCTCACATTTGGTTCCTGCTCGGGCATTGGCACCTTTTCAAGTGACATATTAGGCATTGTTCATTCCCTCCAATCTACATTTATGCGCGCGTTCTCTCGACTCTGCCTCCTGATTTTTAAACATTCTCGAGCGTGCAATAGCGCTGTCGAAATCAACCAAATGACCATCAAAGTCAGGTCCGTCTACACATGCAAATTTAGTTTCTCCGCCCACAGTTATTCTGCAGCCTCCGCACATACCGGTTCCGTCTATCATAATCGGGTTCATGCTCACTATTGTCTTTATATCATATTTGCGAGTTAGGTCACAAACCGCTTTCATCATAACGAGCGGACCTATTGCAACTACTAAATCATATTTTTCACCGGAATTTATAAGTTCCTCAAGTTTTGCTGTAACAAATCCTTGATTCCCGTTTGATCCGTCGTCTGTCATTGTATATAAATTTGTACAGGCAGCTTTGCACAGATCTTCTATTATTATTAAATCCTTATTTCTGAATCCATTAATCATATCTACAGAAACGCCCATAGAATGAAGCTTTTTTGCCTGCGGATACGCAATGGCGGTACCTAAACCGCCGCCGATAACAGCAACTTTTTTTACACCCTCAAAATTTGAAGCGACTCCTAAAGGCCCTACCATATCCTGAAGACTGTCACCTTCACCGAGTTCGTTCAAACTTTCCGTGCTCTTTCCTACTATTTGGAAAATAACAGTAACCGTCCCCTTGTCACGGTCATAATCAGCTATTGTGAAAGGAATACGCTCGCCTTTCTCATCCACTCTTAAAATTATGAACTGACCCGGCTCTGCCTTTCTGGCTATGTACGGTGCCTCTACTTCAATGAGTGAAACAGATGGATTAAGCACTTCTTTTCTAACAATTTTATACATTACTACACCTCCATAAATATCTGCACATCTCAGTCTATTTAATTTCCAATATAGACATTTCGTTACATTATATCATAATCCGCTGCTTCATATCAACAGAAATTTTGCATAAGGATTTTATACTCATACGCCTAGATTTAACAAAAAACTATAAACTTCCTCTAACTGCACAAAAAAAGAGTGCAGCTAATAAAGCCACACCCCATTGTGCGTCATAGAACATAATAAAATTTCAAATTATCGTATCAAAAATCTATATATTATATCTCAACAGCGCCATTGCTGTCAAAATACAGAATTTACAATTTGAATAAAGATTTTTATTAAAAAATCTCTCAAATAATTGTCTTACTGCAAACTATATAGAAGTTCACAAAACTTTATTAAGTATATAATAACCAAATTATTTTGTCAAGGACTAATTTAAAATTTTTTAAGATTTATATTTTATTTTTTGAAAATGATGATAGTCGTAATATCTTCCCTGCCAAATTTCACCTCCCCAGTCCCAGCCATATGATTTAAATATATCATAAACTTTATCTCCTTTATGTATCATAGCTTTTTCCTCAACCTCTGAAATATCAGGATAAGTTAAACCTCTGTCTGAAAACTTTAGACCGTTCTCAGGCAGTACCGTTCCCGTCTCAGAGATATAAGGATTTATTTTTGGATTTATATCTATCGCCCGTCCTAACGAATGATTAGAAATCCGTTCCGTGCCGCTCACCTTTCTGCAGCAGAATGCTGATGTGTTATTATGTCTCATTGATTCTAAATCCAAATCCTCCGCTTTTCCATTATAAAAATAGTCAATTAACTCAATTCTTTCAATCGGATATTTTAAATCATATAATTTTAAAAATATCTCTAGAACCTCGTTTTTAAGTTCTTTTGAAACAATCAAATGACCTAAACAAATTTTAAAACTGAAATCATAATATGGAACGCTTAAATAACTCAGGTCATCATAACTGACTATCGAGTTTTCCGGCATTGATTTTCCATTCATAAGTTTCATTATTTCCTTGGGAATCATTTCATACTTTCCGCTTTTTCGAGTTATATTTACAAAATTCTGGTCACACATATTTTCACCTTATCTTTATAATAATTTATATTAAAATATTATGCAGTTTTTGAATTTATTCTTGACAGAAGCTAATAATAGTCTTAAATGACAATCATTCCGGGAGGGATTATTATGATAAGAATAAATAACAGTCTCATTATAAACGCTGAATCTCCAAATGAAATTAAAAACGTTATTATCGATGATTTGGATATCATAACCTGCGGACTTTCATTAAAGTCCAGTGTTACAGCCTCCAGCATTGATGATTCCGGTTTTTTATATTGTATACAAAGGGGGTTTTCAACATGCGGCAGTGACGAAATAATCCTTCCTCAAGAATTCAAAATTGGATGGGACAAAAAGGCGGAAAATATATATCCCTGTCTTGAACTTGTAACCCTCATGCTTGTATCAGGAAAAACTCCTGATGAAATCTCTGAAAACATATATTTTTACAATTAAAAAACATTTATATAAAAACCTTACTTTTATACTATTATATTCAAAATTTATTGACTGTTTCTTTCTGATATGTTAAAATATTACCAATAATAGATTTTCAAAATATTATATAATTTAAGGGAGGTATTAGAAATGAAAGTATTGTCTATTGTTATGGGCATAATTTATTTAATCTTAGGTATTTTATGTTTTATAACTCCGGTTTTTACAGCAAATGTCTTTACATATATAATTGCTGCAGCAATTTTGCTTGCGGGGATATGGATGATTGTTTCATATTTCGTAAGCCAGGGTGAAGACAGTTTTATAAAGAAAAGCGGATGGTCATTGGCTTTTGGTATATTAACAGTCATATTGGCTTTAATACTCATGTTTAAGCCTGATTTCGCTAATGTTGTTATGGCGTCAATTTTCGGAGCATGGGTTATTATTGCAGGTATAGCCAGAATATTTGAGGCTTTCGCCTTAAAAGATATTGGAAGCTCCTGGGGTTTTGTTTTAGCACTGGGGATTCTAACGCTTATTCTTGGGATATTCTTAGTTTGTCATCCACTTATAACATTTGTAGCTATAGGTATATTTATTGCTCTTTCACTGCTGTTTGAAGGTATAAACTTCATTATTATGGGATGTTCTTTATAAATTTCATATAGTCTGACAAAATTGAATAAATATATAATAACCATATTGATAGAGCACGTGATAACACGTGCTCTATTAATACTATTGTTCTTAAACACGGAGGGAAGTTAAAATCATGAAATTCAATTTATTTGGAAATCAGGAATATAAGAAAAATAGATTTATGCTTGGTCTGTATATTATTCTGATACTTATTGTTATAAGTTCTATAATTTTTCAAATAAAATATCAAAGATACGAAAATGTTTTCACTTGCGTGCTCACTCTAATATTATTTTTGATACCTAGATTTATCGATTACAGATTTAAAATCGACTTGCCCAGAACCCTTGAGGTAATTATAGTCCTTTTTATTTTTGCAGCGGATTTTTTAGGGGAAGTAAACGGTTTTTATCAAAGGTTTCCCTGGTGGGACTCAATGCTTCACATGTCTAACGGATTCTTAATGGCAGGCGTAGGCTTCTCATTGATAGATATACTTAATCAAAGTCACCGCGTTCAGTTCCACCTATCTCCTGCATTTGTTGTTATGGTCGCCTTTTGCTTTTCTATGACTATCGGAGTACTCTGGGAATTTTTTGAATTCCTTGCCGATCAAATCCTTAGAACAGATATGCAGAAGGACGCTATAGTGAACAGTATTTCTTCTATAACAATGAATGATATTTCTATCAACAAATCAATCTTGGTTTCAGGAATTGACGATGTAATTTTAAAAGGCAATCATCTATTGATAGATGGAGCGCTTGCAAAAAACGGAATGATTGCCATGTCGGATTATGGAATTAACGGATACCTTGATATTGGCCTTATTGATACGATGAAGGATATGATGATAAACTTTTTAGGCGCTGTAATATTCTCAATAATAGGCTATTTATATCTAATCGGCAGAGCCAAAGGGAAGTTTATAGAATGTATAGTTCCTAAATTTACCGAACTATCAAAAAATAACTCAAATGGAAAATCACTTACTAATATAAAGAAAACCGGCGGTTCAATTCTAAAAATAAATAAAGACAGAAAAAATGATGATGAATAATTTATGCACATATTATTATTGACGGTTTTTCTGTTTTAGTGTATAATGTTCTAAATACACTAACGGAAAGGCGGTAGATTTATGGATAACAATATTAATGGTTTTGACTATGAAAATATTGATAAATATATTGAGCTTATAAGAAGCCAAAATTCCAGATGGAACATGATTCCTTCACATTATTATACCAAATACAATGTTAAGCGCGGTCTTAGAAATGCGGACGGAACCGGAGTTCTTGCCGGGCTTACATCAATCGGCGAAGTTCACGGTTATGTTATTGACGAAGGCACTAAGTCTCCAATAGAAGGTAAACTCAGATACAGAGGTATTGACGTTGAAGACATAGTTGCAAACTGCAGAGCTGAAAAAAGATTTGGTTTTGAAGAAGTGGCTTTTCTGCTTATGTTTGGCTTCCTGCCAAGCCAGTCTTTGCTTGACCAGTTTAAAAGGTCTCTATCAAGTTACAGAGTTCTTCCGCCTGAATTCACAGAAGATATGATTCTGAAGGCTCCGAGTAAAAACATCATGAATAAATTGGCAAGAAGCGTGCTGGCTCTCTATTCTTATGATGATAATCCGGACGAAATCTCTATACCTAATCTGCTCAGGCAAAGTTTTTCACTTATCGCTCGTTTCCCTGTGCTTATTGCTAATTCATACGCGTCAAAACGCCACTATTTTGATAATCAAAGTCTGATTCTGCACAACCCTGTGCCTGAATATTCAACAGCTCAAAACTTCCTTCATCTCATTAGGGCAGATAATAAGTTCACTGAGCTTGAGGCTGAGATTCTAGATTTGGCATTAATGCTGCAAGCCGAGCACGGAGGCGGAAACAACTCAGCTTTTACTGTGCATGTGCTTTCATCAACCGGAACGGATACATACTCGGCTATTTCCGCTGCTGTCGGTTCACTGAAAGGACCAAAGCACGGCGGAGCAAATGACAAAATGATGTCCCAAATGAATGAAATTAAAGCCAATGTTAAGAATTGGGAAGATAAAGACGAAATATATGAATACTTAAAAAAGATTCTGCGCAAAGAAGCCGGAGACGGAAACGGACTTATATACGGTATTGGTCATGCGGTTTACACTATTTCAGACCCAAGAGCCATAATACTAAAAGAAAGAGCCGGATATTTAGCAGAACAAACCGGTCACTCTGATGAATTTGCTCTTTATTCTGCAATTGAAGAACTTGCACCGATCGCTTTTAGAGAAATAAAGGGAATTGATAAACCTATGTGTGCAAATATAGATTTTTATTCCGGTTTCGTTTATCAAATGCTTGGTATACCTCAAGAACTGTTTACACCTATATTTGCAATGGCAAGAATAGTAGGCTGGTGCGCTCATAGAATTGAAGAAGTAACCACCAGCAACAAAATTATTCGCCCCGCCTACAAAAGTGCGGTTAAACGTCTTGAATATACGCCGATAGATGAAAGGAAAACACCTACTAAAGCCGATATAGAAAAGAACACTATTAAAGACCAAACCGCGCCGTCAATCGATTCGGAAACCGGAGACTAATTTTATAATTGACTTTTGTTGTCTTAAGCCCGTCATACGTAAAGTGACGGGCTTTTATTTTATAATAATATAATAATTCACAGGCGTACATTCTTATCTTTATATGCTAATCAAAAAATTTTTTAACAAAAATGAACCTTTTTAATTTCAAATGTATCTAATTAGTGTAAAGCAAAAACAACAGCGCTGTTGAACTGCTTTGGAAAGGCAGAAAGTATAACATGGATAATTACACATTTACGCAAAAGGTTTTAGACGATGAACAAACCTTATATAACATAGCAAAGTCTATTCTAATAATAGACACCGACTGCGAGGATGCGGTTCAAAACGCAATTCTAAACGCGTATACAAAGCTATCCTCTCTAAAGAACGAAGAGTATTTTAAAACATGGCTGGTTCGCATACTAATCAACGAATGCTATAAGCTAAAAAAGCGAAACTCCAAATTTGTCCCGTATGAAGAACAAATAACAGCTGATATTCAAACGCTCGACAATTCAGAGGTGAGAGAATTATATCAGGCTATAATGGAACTTAAACCTAAAATACGTGTTGCAGTTGTTTTATTTTACATAGAAGGATATTCAGTAAATGAGATTAAGGATATTTTAAAAATTCCTGCCGGCACTGTAAAAAGCCGATTGGCAAAAGGCCGAAAAGCTCTAAAATCAAATTTGTCGTGTTTTGATTAACCATGAAAAGGAGAAAAATAATGAATATAGATAATAATAAAATTAAAAATTCCTTTCCAAAATCTACAAGCAAATTCCATTCAAAAATTCAGCTTACATTAGATGAGCTGCCTGAAAAAAAGGAGATTTATATTATGAATAGAAAAAAAACATTTAAAAGAGGATTGGCAATCTGCGCTGCCGCTGTTTTGTTAATAGGAACCACTGCATTTGCAGCAGGCAAGCTGGTCCCGATGATATATTCAAGTTCATCATCTATACCTGATTATTACTCTATTCCAACTGAACAAGAACTGGATAAAAAGCTGGGATACAGCGCTAATATTATTGAAAACTTTAACAATGGATTTGAATTTACAGGCGGAAATATAGTTGACAACAAGAGTAAGGATGAAAACGGTGATATTACCGAAGAGTTTAAAAGCTTCAGCGCTAAATATAAAAATGGTGACAAACGAATTACGCTAAGTATTGATAAGTCGGATAACTTTGAGGTTGGTGAAGGCAACCATACTATTCTTGCCGACAAATATCAGAATATAGATATTTACTATACAAACTATATAAATAAAATCGTACCTCCTGATTATAAACTTACTGAGCAAGATAAGATAGACGAAGAAAACGGCAGTTTAGTTTTCAGTTATGGTTCTGATGATATTGAAACTCAAGAACTTCAAAGCGTCTCATGGGTTCAGGAAGGAATAACTTACAACATTATGGGATTTGAAACCGGTATGAGCCAGGAAGACTTTGTAAACATGGCTAAAGAAGTTATAGACTATAAGTAATAGAGATGGTAACAGACCGGAGCCGTCGGATATTTTAAGTTACTTTGATTAACACAATAACGTTAAATCAATATCTTAAAAAATATCTGACGGCTCCAAATTCTTTATTAAATCTTAAGTTATTTAAATCTATTTTTCCATTCTTCCTTTGTCATTCTGTTTACATATTCTGTTTTTATTTCTTTTGTAATAGGCCAAAATTTATCTTTTTCAACATGATGAAATTTAAATCCACACTTTTCCTGAACCTTTTTAGACTTGTTATTGCCTTCAAAATACCCGCACCAAATAGTTTTAAGGTTTAAGTCCTCAAAAGCGTGACGAAGCAAAGCGTCAACAGCCTCGCCTACTAATCCTCTGCCCCAATAAGGAACCGCTATCCAAAATCCGAGTTCTCCCTCATCAGAACCAATATCCAAATAACTCTTATCCCCTATCATCAAATCTATACCGCCAACCGGTTTATCCTCATCTTTTAAGATAATTGCATATGTTTCATCATTTGATAAAACACCTCGAATAGCATTCAGACTATATTCAACACTGGTATGTGCATACCAGCCGGCCTCAGGACCAACTCTAGGGTCTTTTGCATACTCATAAAGGTTTTCAGCGTCTTCATCTTTCCATGGACGCAATACTAGTCTTTCCGTCTTTAGTGGCATTTTCATAACCTGCCTTTTCATGTTTAATTTTAAAACCTATTTTTTAGTATTTTCCCATTCTTCTTTGGTTATCCTTGAAATATGCTCAGTTCTGGTATCATTCATCAAAAGCCACACCTTATCATTTTCGGTATGATGATAAGTAAAACCACATTTTTCCTGAACTCTGCGCGATTTGTCATTTCCATCAAAATATCCGCACCATATTGTTTTAAGATTCAAATCTTCAAATCCACGTCGCAGCAGTTCCCTGACTGCTTCCGGAATAAGACCCATACCCCAATACGGGACCCCTATCCAATATCCAATCTCGCCCTCGTCATCCTCAATATCAAAATTGCTTTTTTCACCTATCATTAATCCAATAGATCCAACCGGCTCATTTGTCTCTTTTAAAACAACCGCATAAGTCTCAGGGGCTGATAAAACTCCCTTTATAACCCCCGCACTGTCCTCAATACTGGTATGCACCGGCCAACCTGCAATAGGACCAACTTTCGGATCGCTCGCATATTTATATAAAGATTCAGCGTCTTCATCTTTCCATGGACGCAGTATTAGTCTCTCCGTCTCAATCATTGCTTATCACCGTCATTTCTCCAATTTTTTATAAAACTTATAAACTCTTCTGCCGGCAATGGTTTTGAAAATACAAATCCCTGAATCAAATCACAGCCGATTTCTTTTAAATATTCAACCTGTTCAGTATTTTCAACGCCCTCAGACACAGTTTTCATATCAAGAGCCTTTGCCATTTCTATAATACTTTTCCACAACTTTTTATCCCGCAGACTATTGTTACTTTCCCGAAAAAACAACATATCTAACTTTAAAGTATCTATCGGTATATTTTTCAGAACATTCAGCGAAGACTGTCCGGCGCCGAAATCATCCAGCGAACACGAAAATCCGGCTTTATGAAGCTGAGATACAGAACTAATAAAAAGCTTATAATCTTCAAACACAAAACTTTCTGTAAACTCTAATTCAATACCTCCGTCAGGAATATTATATCTTTCTTTCGTCCCGGTATAAAATTCAACAAAGTCGGGCTGCCACAGCCCTTTTCTTGATACATTTACCGAAATTGGCCCGGGCACATCGCCGCTTTCCAAACATCTTTTGTAAAACCGACATGCTTCCTCCAGCATAAAACGGTCTATACTAACAATAAAACCGTTTCTTTCAAACAAAGATATGAATTCCGATGGAGGGATTATACCTTTATTGGGGTCTTTCCACCTTACAAGAGCCTCAGCACCCGCGACTTTATATGTCCTGCAATCTATTTTGGGCTGTAGATACATTTTAAACTCGCCGTTATCAAGAGCGGTTTCCATACGGGATTCCATTTCAATTTCTCTTAAATGTTCTTCCCTCATCTTATCATTATAATATACCATTCGGCTTTCACCGGAATTTTTTATCGCTTTTACCGCAACATTTGCTCTGTTAAGCATGTCCCTTAGTGATATATTGTCATTTTGATTTATCAAATATATCCCCATATACATCTCAATTTTAAATTTATATTTTTGAATATCCGGATATGTACACAAACGCTTTTTAGCTGTCTCAAAAAAACCTTTTAACTCATCTTTAACTTTATACTTTCTTATGGAAACCAAATTGTCAACATTGAATCTTGCAAATACTTCTCCGTCTCTAATTGTTTTATTAATCCCGTCTGCCCAATATTTTAACAGCTTATCGCCGACATCATAACCGAAAATTTCATTCACATATTTAAAATTTTTTATATCCGCATATAAAATAGCATAATTTTCTTCACTATTTTTCCTAATAGCCTCTTCGGCGTCTATCATAAACTTTTGTTCATTTCTATAACCTGTCAGCGAATCAACAAACGCCAGCTTTTCCAATTCCCTTCTGCTGCGCTCTCCCATTCTTCTAATGCGTATCAGCAGAAATAAAAACAGTAAAGCAGATCCTAAAATTATCCCTACTATTCCAATAATCATATTAGAGTAGTATCTGCTGATGTCTGCTGACGGAACAACACAAAACACAAACCAATCATTAACACCTATAGGCGTGTATGCTGCCCAGCGCTTTTCTCCATTGTAATAATATTCAATATTTCCGGCTTGTCCATTTCTTAAATCTGATTTTAACTTTTCTTTTGAACTATCATCATAATTATAAGGAGTTATGATATCAGGTGAATTTTGATCCACAGTTGGACGTTTTGACCTTATAACATAATTCCCCTGACTATCTACTATATGTGCAAATCCATTTCCCGCATAAACTGAGTTATTCAATATATTATGAAGCGATTCGGCAGCACGAACAGCGCAAAGGGCGCTTATCACCCTGCCTCCGCGAATTATGGGAACAGCATAGAAATTCACGTATAAATTGCCTATTTCAGCCTTCTGAGTATTAGTTATAACTCTTTCTCCTGCATAGACTTTCTCTACAAATCCTTTGTCTGAAATATCTATATCTTTATATTGGGTTCCATCAATATCCACTCCCATAGTTATACCATTTTTATCAACAAATCCCATACGTATAAAAGCATTATCATCATTTATAGTTTTAAGTACAGGCAAAATAGTATCATAATTAATCTCTTCAAGTCCGCCAATCATTTTAGCGACGCCGTCTAAGGTTTGAAAGTCACCCTCTATCTGCTTATTAACGGTTGTCTTGCTGTTTTCCGCAATTTCTTTAATATATTTTTGGCTTTCTAACTCATTCTGAATTTTACAATAGTTCAAAAATAATATACATAAACCTATAAATATAACACAAAATACGGCCGCAACAACTGTCAGCCGATCTTTCATAATATTATTTTTTTTATTTTTATTATTGCTGTAAAACGATTTAAACACACCAACCTACCCCATTAAAAACCGTTCTTATGACCATCTGTTTGGAAGCAAATAATCAAGAGTAACAATTTTATCTTTCAACATTACTTCACAGTTTATATTTTCGTTATTTATTTGATATATAAATTCACGGCATCGGCCGCAAGGCGGAATTATATCATCCCATGCGCTCACAGCAACCATTTTTATAATTCTGCTTTCGCCGGCAGTAATCATAGCCGCTATTGCTGCATGTTCCGCACAAAACCCCATAGAGCACGGAGCGTCAATACAAACGCCTTTATAAACATTTCCTTTATCCGTTAAGATAGCTGCCGCAACAGAACCAGCCGATGTATAATCGGACAATTTTCTTTCATTCACAGTTTCAGCGGCTATCTTATATAATTCATCAAAGTTCATAATTATCTAACTCCATCATTTTTATAAAGCCGCAGCGCTGTATAAAAAGCAAACTGCGGCTTATCAGTTTAATTAATTTCTATTGTCTGAGCTTCATCATACTGTTTTGAAACACTCTCTGGACACTTAGTAAACTGGCTCACAACAAATATCACCAAACATGAAATTATAAACGCCGGAACTAACTCATAAACATTAAATATACCACCCTTTAAGAAGTACCATATAATATCAACAATACCTCCTGTAAGCACACCGGCTATAGCAGCAGGAGCTGTGGTCTTTCTATAATAGAGTGAGAATAAGATACATGGTCCGAACGCGGCTCCAAATCCTCCCCAAGCCATAGATACCAACTCGAATACTGAACTGTTTCTGTTTAGAGAAATAAATATTGCAATAAGTGCAATAACCACAACAGCATATCTGCTTATTCTAACCAATGAATCACTGCTGGGTTTCTTCTTTGAAAACAGTCTGTAAAGGTCCTCTCCGAACGTTGATGCAGTAACCAAAAGCTGAGAGTCAGCCGTACTCATTATAGCGGCTAAAATAGCTGTAAGGAATACTCCGCTGAGGATTATCATAAAGATGTTTTTAGAGCCCCCAAATATGGTCTGTATTAAAACCATAAATATTTTTTCACTGTCACCGTTTACCATTTCAACATAGTTTTGGGCAACCATACCATTTTCAACATATACTTTTCCTAATACACCAATAAGAACTGCAGCGCCTAAAGTTAAAATTACCCATACCATTGCAATTATTCTGGCAGGTCTTACTTCTTTAGGGCTTCTGATAGCCATAAATCTGGATAAAATATGCGGCTGACCAAAATATCCGAGCCCCCAGCCTAAGCTTGAGACCAAAAGCAGTATATTAATCGTTCCGCCGGCGCTTTTCGGAAGCCATGAAAACACTTCATTCTTTGCGGCTTCCAGTCCTTTAAATTCTATTGCTGTCCCTTCAAATCCGCCCATCTGACAAACGATAATAATCGGAATAGCTATAATCGCAAAAAACATAATTATTCCCTGAATCAAATCTGTCCATGCGACAGCTTTAAATCCGCCTGTGAACGTATATCCGGTAATAATTACGCCGCCGATAATCAAACCGACAACATAAGGCACGCCCAGCGTTGCTTCAAGCAGCTTAGCCCCTGCAGTGAACTGAGAAGCGGTATAAATCAAAAAGAAAAACATAATAAAAAGCGAAGAAGCAACTCTGAGTATATGAGTTTTATCTTCAAACCTGTTTTCAAAATACACCGGGATTGTAATAGAGTTATTGGAAACCTCAGTCTGCTTTCTAAGGCGTTTAGCAACAAACAGCCAGTTTAAATATGTACCTATAAGCAATCCAATAGCTGTCCAAAGTGCTTCTGTTGTTCCCCCAAACACCAAAAATGCCGTGCCGGGCAATCCCAAGAGCAGCCAGCCGCTCATATCAGATGCCTGAGCTGACATTGCCGCAACCCATTTGTTTAAACCTCTTCCGCCCAAAAAGTAGTCGTTAAGAGTATTATTTGTATTATAAAATCCAAATCCAATCAGAAGCATAAACAAAAGATATACTGCAAAAACGACTACCTGAATAACAATAGTTAACACAATTTTTACCTCCGCCCTTATAAGTTTTGATTATAAAAATATTAATATAAAATATGTTGTTATTTTACCATAAATTTCTACATAAATCAACTAGTTTTTTGGAAATAATTTTCGGTTAACTACTGTATCATATTATTCAATTTTTTATTTTACTGAGTATAATGCTCTAAGTGAATTTATTATACATAGGAATGCAACTCCCGTATCAGCAAAAACAGCCAGCCACATATTGGAATAAATACCTGTTAGTCCAAGAAACATTACTATAATTTTAATTGCTAGTGCAAACACTACGTTTTGTTTTGCAATTGCAGTGGCTTTCTTTGAAATTGCTATTGATTTAGGGACAGCATCCATATTTGAATTCATAAACACAACGTCAGCAGCTTCTATGGCCGCGTCTGCGCCGCTTCCCATTGCCGCTCCAACATCTGCGCCGGCTAAAACCGGTGCGTCATTTATTCCATCTCCGACAAACATAACACTTCCATACTCATGTCTTATCTTTTTTAGTTCACTGACCTTATTTTCAGGCAAAAGTTTTGCACTGTAATTATCAACGCCTGTATATTCGGCAACCTGTTTAGCAGTTTCTTCTGAATCGCCCGTCAATATAGCAGTCACAGCGCCCTGAGATTTTATCTTTTTTATAGCCGGAGCCGCTTCGCTCTTTATTGCATCCGCAATCAAAATATATCCCTGCAAAACTCCGTCTATCGCTAATAATACTTCTGAACCTCCTCCCGAGGGATTATATTTAGAAATATCAATACTGTTTGCTTCCATAAGTTTTCTATTTCCCAAAATTAATGACTTATCTTCGATATCAGCCTTAATTCCCATTCCTGAAAGTTCATGTACATTATTTGGTCTTACTATATCAAGTCCTCTGCGTTTGGCTTCTGCAACGATACTTTCGCCTATAGGATGAGTTGAATTCAACTCGCAGGAAGCAGATAATTTCAACACTTCATCTTCATTAAGGCTGCCAACCGTATGAATATTTTGTACTTCAAAATTCCCCTCTGTCACTGTTCCTGTCTTATCCATAACAACAGCTTTTATTTTGGACAGAGATTCCATAACCACTCCGCCCTTAAACAAAATTCCAAATTTTGAACCGGCGCCTATTCCGCAAAAATAAGCAAGAGGCACGCTCAGCACCAGGGCGCACGGACAGCTCATAACCAAGAAGCTAAGCGCGGTATATATCCAAGGATAAAAATCCTGATTCAGTATTAAAGGCATACAAATCGCCGTGAAAGCCGCTATAGCAACAACAATCGGAGTATAAATTCTGGCAAAACGCGTTATAAAGTTTTCAATTCTAGGCTTGCTTGCAGCCGCTTCCTCAACAGATTTTAATATCCTGGAAACCATTGAATCCCCAAGAACTTTACTTACTTTCACTTTTAACAGCCCGGATGTATTAACGCATCCTGACACTATTTCATCACCGGGTTTAACTTTCACCGGAACAGGTTCGCCGGTTACAGCCGATGTATCAAGCCGGCTCTCACCCTCAACCACTATTCCGTCAAGCGGAACCCTGTCACCGGGCCGTACCAGCACCAAATCGCCGGGAACTGCACCCTCTGCAGGTATAATCTTCACTTCTTTATCTGCAACAAGATTAACAGTCTCGGGTCTTAAATCAACCGCGTCCATAATTTGACTTCTGCTTCTGCTTACAGCAATCTTTTCAAACAGCTCTCCGACACGGAAAAACAGCATTACTCCTACCGCTTCAGGATACTCGCCAATCACAAAAGCTCCAAGCGTGGCAACAGACATCAAAAAATTCTCATCAAACACTTTACCCTTTGTAATATTTTTCACGGCTGTTAAAAGTACCCCGCCGCCAAGTATTAAATATGATATGATAAGAGTCGAAACCGTTACAATATTATAATCCTCAACTCCTAGTATGGCTTTGAATATTAACGTTCCTAAAAACAGCACTGCACCGGCAACAATAGAAATAATATCTTTGCGGTTTTCTTTTATATGTCCTCTGCTTTTTGTATTTCCGCCGTCTTCTTTTATAACTACTTCGCTCTCAATTTTCTGAGCCGTCCTTATAATTTCAGGAAGCAGTTTATCCGGATTTTCCGCCGTAACCGTAATCTGTTTTAAAGGAAACGATATATTGACCCCGACGACTCCCGGAATGTTACCGGACATCCTCTCAATTTTAGCGGCACAATTAGCGCAATCCAAATTATCTATAGTATATTTTTTAGTTATTAAATTTTTATAATTGTTCTCAGCCTTATCGCCTTTTAAATCTTTATCTAAAGAATAATCTTCATTATGGATATTACTTGTATTATCGTCATACATATGATGTTCATGTATATGACCGCCGCCTTCCTGCACTGAACAGCCGCAATCACACTCATATAATTTTTTATCTTCCGGCAAATTTGCTTTTTTCATATTGGTCACCTCTTCTATATACATCTTATTCAACATATGAACAATTGTTCATATGTTTACAATGTTATAATAACACCCCTTACTATATTTGTCAATAGCTTTTTAAAATATTTAAAAAATATAATGTCCTATATTTTACAAAAACGGGAACAAATAGCATAATAAAACAGTCAAATATATATCTTGATAAAACTAGAGAACAATTAAAAAATTATATTATAAAGGTGGGTTATTTATGAAAAAACTATTATGTTTTGCTTTATCAATTTTTATGGCTTTATCTATTGCTGTGATTCCGGTTTACGCTGAAAATATTGACGGGCTGGAATCTGCTATTCTAACCGTAAAATCAAGGGTTGAGATACCACAGGAGTATTCAGAGTTTGAAAGTGATACCTTGATGTCTGACAGAGGCGTCACGAGCTATGATTTAAAATGGTCGACACTGAAAGATGAAAACGATGAAACCAAATATATTAACATCACTATCGACCAATATGGAAATATAACAAAATATTCAACAAGCGAAAGAAATAACTACTATTATAACGGAGACGCCAAACTGCCAAATTATACTGAAGAACAGCTGATACAAATTGGATATGACTTTTTACAAAAGCTAAACCCCGATTTGATATCTCAGTTCAGTTTCGAAAGCGGCAAAACCTCAGGTATAAGTATAAGTTATCCTGAAACGACTGTAATATTTCATCGTTACATAAACGGTTTACCATTCTGCGGAGATACAGCTTCGTTATATACCAACACATCAACCGGTGAAATATCCAGTATGCGTGTTTCTTTAACATATTGTGACGAAGTTCCAATGCCTGATAATTTAATTTCAGAATCAGACGCTATCGGACATTTTAACAATCTGTCTCCAATGACGGCTAAATATATCAGCAGCGGTGAAAATAAAGCAATCCTTGTTTATGAGCCCAAAAATCAATATTTAGAAATTGACGCAAAAAACGGCGGGGAATATAAAGAATACACTGACTCAAATAGCAAAGTAATGTCCGGAGGTAGCGGAGGCGGTTCAAATATGGCTGCTGAAAGCGCCAGTGACAGCGGCTTGACAGAGAAGGAGCTTGAGGGGATTAAACAGATGAATAATCTAATGTCAACCGAACAGCTTCGCGGTATTGCAGAGGGAATGACAGAGCTTAATCTTGAAAGTGATAATTATGCGTCATGCAGTTATAGAAGAGTATACAAATCTTATGAAGAGTCTGAATTTGATTATTATGCCGACTTAACATATATTAAATATGACGAGAATAACAAACAAAGCAGGAAGCGCATATCTTTTAATGCCGCTACCGGTGAATTTTTAAATTATTATTCTGATTCCAGCAATTATGGTGATAAAGTTCCAAAATATACTGAGGCTCAGGCTCTTGATATTGCCAAAAGCTTCGCAGATAAGTATTCTAACAAAGAGTATATCAATACCGACAGCGACCTTGAAGCTTCAGATAAGATTGACGAATCATTGGATTATTATAACAACTATTATTTTACATTTGAAAGAAAGGTTAACGGATTTAATTACTCACCTGAATATATTAGTGTAAAAGTCGATAAGCTGACAAACGAAATAATTTCTTTTAATAAACAATGGAGTGACAAAACTGAGTTTGAATCAACTGAAAATATGATTTCTGCTGAAGAGGCCGCAGAAGCTTTAATGAATACTGTTGGCATTGAACTCTGTTATGTTTCGAATCTGTCAGCAGGCAAAACTTGCACAGCTGATTTAGTTTATAAACTTAAAGGTTCAGGCAATTATTATATTTCAGCTAAAACAGGCAAACGTGTAAATTATAATGGAGACGAGTACAAAGAAACACAAAACCCCAATACTGCTGATGATATAAGCGGCCACTATGCTGAAAAACAAATCACAGCTTTGCTTGCATATAATGCAATTATTCTTCCTGAAGGTGAAACCTCTTTCAGACCCGATGAAGCAATCACTCAAGGTGAAATGATTACTTTTGCTTCAATCCTTAAAGGTCAAAGATTCCCAAGACCTTTAAATTATGAAACAATTTATCGTTTTGCAAAGAATAACAATATTGTAGACTATAAAGATATTGCTGACGCAGAAACAATATGCACAAGAGAGAATGGAACAATGTTCATAATCAGAGCACTCGGATACCAAAACATTGCTGAACTGCCCGACATTTTTGACTGCAAATTTGCAGATAAAGATTTAATATCTCCGGGAATGGAAGGATATGTAGCGCTTAGCAGAGGATTTGGTTTGATAGGAGGAAACCCTGATAATACATTTAATCCTCAAGGAGAGCTTACCCGCGCAGACGCTGCAATAATGATATATAATTTCATGACAAAATAAAAAACAAGTTAAGATACAAAAAGACGGTCAGCTGCTTTTACAGCAGCTGACCGTCTTTTATTTTATGTTCAACATGGGATAAAGTCTTGTTGATTATATCAACCACATGGTCGTCATCTATAGAATAATAAATACTTTTGCCCTCACGTCTCGTCTTAACTTGTCCGCCCAATTTCAATTGCTTAAGCTGATGTGATATAGCTGACTGCGACATATCAAGCATAGCGGAAATATCCGATACACACATTTCGTTTTGAGACAGCGCATACAAAATTTTAACACGTGTTTCGTCTCCCAAAACTTTAAAAAATGATGATATATTTGAAATCAGTTTATCGTTTAATAACTTTTGTGATTGTGCCGTCTGCTTCTCATCAAGTTTTCTTTCTGTTTCAAACTCATCCTCCATAAGTACATCTCCCTAAATATATTATTGTTCAGGAACAACCGCAAAAAACACCAAGTCACTTTTACTGTCGTTAATCAAGCTATGACTGTGACCTTTGGGACAATAATGACATAATCCCTCAGATACACTCTCATATTCACCGTCATATAAAACTTTTCCTGTGCCATTTAAAATATATATGATTTCACTGCTTGTATCATGGGTATGTAATCCAATAGACGCTCCGGGTTCTAAACATCCGCACATAATTTTATTGTTTTTGTCAACAAACATATGTGAAACAATACTCTTTTCTCCGCCCTTAAAATTAGGAATAACAGTTTCTTCTATTTCATTAAAATTAATAATCATTATATCATCCCCAAACACTGATTTCTAACCCGAAAAATTTGAAAACGCTTCATAAATTGTCACAGCATTATTATGAGAAGCTCGTTTCTTAAAATCCCCGGATTCTCTTTCATACAAAGATTTAACCAGCAAATATAAATCACCGCTGTAACCTATCTTCTCCATAATAACAGGATTGGTATTTAAATCCAGCTCATAATCAAAGCAGTCTGCATTATTGCCGCTCATCAAATAATCCCTATATGGTTTGTCAACAATAAAAATCATATTATCGCCGGAATCAAGCTCGCTCATAAGTCTGGTTTGAACCGCAACAAACTCGTCGCTCTCCTCTTCCCTGCTGGCAATCATAGGCGTCAAAGATATTGTCACAACTCCGTCATCATTTACATCATTGGCAAAATCCAACATGGTTTCCTTAATGCGGTTTACAGTTTCATCGGAGACAGCTGTCTCTGAATAATATCCAACATATAAATCATATTGCGGAGTATTCACAATCTCAAATACAGTAATTGCAACAACTATTAATGCCGCTGCAATTCCGATTATCCACCATTTTTTATAATACCAAAAGTTTGCCATTCTATCTTTAACCGGCAGTTCCTTTGTCATAGCTTTAGCCTCACGGGCATCTCTGTCCATAATACCACCTCTGTATGTGATTTAACTCCGCAAATATCCCTTTTTACACTAATAAATAAAATAACTGCTAATCAAGCGGCTTCATTGTCGGGAACAATAAGACGTCACGTATTGAACTGCTGTCGGTCAGCAACATAACAAGCCTGTCAATACCTATACCCAGACCGCCAGTTGGAGGAAGTCCGTATTCAAGCGCATTAACGTAATCCTCATCCATCATGTTTGCCTCATCATCACCCTGCTCTCTCTTCTCGACCTGACTCATAAAACGTTCCTTTTGGTCGATTGGGTCATTAAGCTCTGAAAACGCGTTTCCAAACTCTCTGCGGGTAATAAATATTTCAAAACGCTCAGTAAATTCAGGGTTGTCCGCAAATCTTTTAGCAAGAGGAGAAATCTCAACAGGATACTCATAAATAAACGTAGGCTGAACAAGTTCCTCTTCTACCTTTTCCTCAAACACTAGGCTGATAATTTCACCGCGGGAAAGCTTAGGCGCGTCAGCGTCACATTCAACGCCGATAGATTTTGCAAGTTCTTCCGCCTCTTCCGCCGTCTTAGTCTGTGAAAAATCAACACCTGTATATTTTTTTATTGACTCAAGCATTGTCATTCTTGCCCACGGCTGACCTAAATCTATTTCTTCATCCTGATAAGTAATTTTTGTTGTGCCCAAAACTTCCTGTGCTACAGTTTTAATAAGATCTTCAGTAAGCTCCATCATTCCCAAATAATCGGTGTATGCCTCATATAGTTCAATTGTTGTGAATTCAGGATTATGCTTAACATCCATTCCTTCATTTCTGAAAAGTCTTCCCATTTCGTATACTTTTTCAAAACCGCCGACTATGAGACGCTTCAAATATAACTCAGGCGCAATTCTAAGATACATATCAATATCCAAAGTATTGTGGTGAGTAATAAATGGACGCGCTGCTGCTCCTCCCGGTATTGTATTGAGAATAGGAGTTTCAACTTCCATATAACCTCTGCTGTCCAAATAGTTTCTGATAGCTCTGATTATACGGCTTCTGAGTTCAAACGTTCTCTTAACATCCGGATTCATGATAAGGTCAACATATCTCTGCCTATATCTCAAATCTGTATTTGTAAGACCATGATATTTTTCAGGCAGCGGCCGCAAAGATTTAGAAAGAAGCACTATCTTAGATGCTCTTACAGATATCTCGCCCTTTTGAGTGGTAAACACCTCTCCTGTCACTCCGACAATATCACCTATATCATATTTCTTATATACCTTATATTCGTCGTCTCCCAATTCGTCACGCTTAACACAAAGCTGAATCCTTCCGCTTCTATCTGCCAAATCTGCAAACGACATTTTTCCCATTACACGCTTAGACATAAGACGGCCGGCTATTGAGACAACTTTGCCTTCAAAATCAGCATAATTTTCCTTTATGTCTCCTGCCATATCTGTTCGTTCATATGAAGTGATTTCAAAAGGATTAGCACCGCTTTCCTGCAGCACAGCAAGTTTTTCACGTCTAATCTTTAAAACCTCGTTCAAATCACTTTCAGTATTATTCTTTTGTTGATTATTCTCGCTCATTTTTCCCTCCAACTATTATTCTGATACGCTCAGAAAATTAAGAAATCTTTAAAATCTTATATTGAATAACTCCGGCAGGCGCATCCACATCAATCATTTCGCCTTCAGCCTTTCCCATAAGTGACTTGCCAAGAGGAGACTCGTCTGAGAGCCTTCCCTCATCAGGGTCAGCTTCTGTAGAACCAACAATTTTATATGTTATATCTTCATCAAATTCAATATCGTGAATAGTAACGGTTGCGCCAAGTTCAACTTTTGACGTATCGCGTTCGCTCTCATCAATCACTATAGCGTTTTTCAGCATATTCTCAACAGAGACAATTCGGGCCTCAACCTGAGCTTGTTCATTTTTTGCCTCATCGTATTCCGAGTTCTCGGAAAGATCTCCAAATCCAAGAGCAACTTTTATTTTTTCAGAAACTTCTTTTCTTTTTTTAGTCTTTAAATATTCAAGTTCTTCCTCAAGCTGCTTAAGACCGTCCTCAGTCAACTTTACCTGTTTATTGTCCATTCTTATTACCTCCGATATTTTTATATATCAACTAAACCTTCTGTGATTAACTTATAAATTATACTTTAATAACTATAAAATGTCAATACACATTAATTATATTTATGTCTTTTTATACTGTCACCAAACGCTCACCCAAATATAATCCCACGGTATCACCATTCTTATCCTTTGCAGTCCCGGTAACGCATAAATCTCTTCCGCATCTTAGCTTACCGTTATTGAAATCAATTATTACCTGATATCTGCACTTTTGTGATTCAGAAACATCCAGCACCATAATCGGAAGACCAAATTTTGAATAAACATAATCTGCAGTCTTATTACCGGCTGAAATATTCTTGGTATATATCGTTACATATTTAAACTCTCTGCAAACCAAATTCATTACTGTGTTAAGCCCTCTTAAATCATCGACATCGTCAACGATTATACCTGCTCCTGCTTTAAACCCAGGAGTATTCAAAAGACTCAAAACATATTTAATTGATATTTCAATATTATCGCAGCCAATCGGCACTTTAACCGGATACTCTGCAGTCTGTTTTTCCGTAAGCTTATTTCGGTCTTGCTGTTCAATCAATATTTTTTTATTATAAAACAGTTCTTTTATAAAATGATATAAATCTTTTATCTTTTGTGAGATGAACTTAAAAAATGACATAGTTCACTCCACCAATCTTAGTATTATTTCTTTCTAAAAGCTATTTTGAAACAGAATTCAAATAATTCACTGCCGCAGATAATTGTTCATCCTCCTCAAGAGTTAAGTTATCAAGATTAGCGTACTTATTTAATTCCATAGGCACCGTCTCATCAGGTTCTATACCAAGTTTATGGATACAAGTTCCGTTCGGAGTATAATATCTCGCAATTGTTACAGAAACAATTCCGTCACCTAAACCGAAAACAGACTGAACAATTCCCTTACCATAAGATTTTTCTCCTATCACATGAGCTAATCCATAATCTTTCAAAGCCCCGGTTACTATTTCGCTTGCGGATGCGGAACCCTGATTTATAAGAACCGTAACGGGTATATAATACTGCTTTCCATTTGATTTATAATCTTCCCTGTTTCCTTTCTTATCAAGAGTGTATACCACATCTTCACCGCTCTTAACAAAATTGGATGCGACATCCACAGCAGCTTCAATATATCCGCCTGGATTATTTCTTAAATCCAAAACCAAAGATTTAGCTCCGTCAGAAGTTAATTTGCTCAAAGCCTTATTAAAATCATCACCGGTACTTTCAACAAACTGTGATATTGATATATAGCCTATATTAGTTCCGTCAATTATTTTTGACTTTACTGTTTTAACGTTAATATGCTGACGCTCTACCGTAAGGCTTACCGTTTCACCTGACTCGGCCTTCAAGACCTCAATATCAACAGTCGTTCCGGTTTGTCCTTTCATATTTCTGACCGCCTCGTTGATTTGCTCTCCGGTATAACTTACTCCCGCTACTTTTAAAATTTTATCACCGCTTACCAAACCAACTTTTTCAGCCGGAGTGTCTGATATAGCTGACACAACGGTTATTGTATTGTCTTCGATATTATTTTCTATATACACGCCAATCCCATCAAAGCTTCCGCTGACATCTTCCATATATTCATCAGCCTCTTCGCCGTAAATGTAATTAGTATACGCGTCTTCTGTCCCCTGAGCAAATCCCTCAATGGAGCTGTTTACATAATCCGACATGGGAACGTCTTCATAATACATATTTTTTATTGTGTTTGTAACTGTTGAAAACTTTATAAAGTCAAGATAATTTGTAAATCCAAAAGGATTTACAAGACCTACGGTAAGCACAGCAGTCACAACAATTAATAAAACCGAACAAACAATCAATACCCGTTTTTTTATATACATATTCTGCTCCTTAAAAATATATTACCAAACTAAAATCAAAGAACCTTACTGCAAAATTTATCCGCATTCATAAAGCGGATCATAAAAGTATTCTTAAATCGTAAGAATAACATTATCATCCGCTTTAGTATAAATAATCCCAATACAAATTTATGCCATTAAAACAAAAATGACGCGGCTATGCCCGAGCAAATACCAATTAAAAATATTGCCGCTATAACTATAGCAGTAACCTTCACAGCCTTTTTACTCATCGTAATTCCTCCAATCAAAATAATAAACCACAAGGGCGGAAAGCGACAAAAAACTCGCTTAAAACCGCCCCCACTAATTAATCATATTATCCACGGCCTAAATTTATTCAGCCGCACAAATTACATACTAAAGCCTAGTTGGCTGAGATGACAAATATTTATTTACCATCATCGCTACCTTAAATATAATAGCGTCGTCAAATTCTCTCAAATCAAGACCGGTAAGCTTCTTTATTTTATCAAGCCTATATACTAATGTATTTCTGTGTACAAACAGTTTTCTTGAAGTCTCTGAAACGTTAAGATTATTTTCAAAGAATTTCTGAATAGTATATATAGTCTCGCTGTCAAGCACATTAATAGATTCTTTCTTAAATACCTCGTCCAGGAACAATTCACACAAAGTTGTAGGCAGCTGGTATATCAGACGGCCTATTCCTAAATTATCATAGCTGATTATATCCTTCTCGGTATCAAACACTTTGCCAACCTCAAGCGCAATTCTTGACTCCCTATACGCCTGGGACAAATCCTGAACTCTTTCAACAAGAGTTGAAATACCAATGAGCGGAGTAATCATAGCTTCAGCGCCCAAAGTGTCAAAAATATTCTGAGCGATAACCATAATTTCTTCCTTAGTAGGTTCTGTTCTAAATTCCTTAACAACAACAGCGTCCCGCTCGTCAACACGGATAACATAATCGTTTGCTTTATCAGGGAAAAGATTGTTTAATATCTCAAGGTATCCCTGGTCGGTCTCCTCAACAACCCTGATTAAATAAACAACTCTGGGGCACTCAACATTAATATGAAGTTCCTTAGTTCTATAAAGAACATCTCCCGGCAGAACATTATCAACGATAATATTTTTAACAAAGCTTGCCTTGTCATATTTTTCGTCATAATACTGCTTAATGGTCAAAAAGTTCACAGCAAGGAATGAACACGCATTTCTGGCAATATCGTCGTCTCCCTCGCAGAAAACAACAAACTCACACTTACTGAATGTTTCTATTTTTTTATAGCAGGCTCCCGCCACCGTCTTTACTTCACCTGTAGCAGAAAAAACTGTAAAAATATTATCAACAGTATTTCCGATTTTATCCTCATCACTGCACGCGATGATTGTGTCGCTGTCATCAATAACTCCCAGCGTCCTTTGAACTTCTCTTTTCAATTGTACAAGCGTATTTTGAAATACTCTGCCCTGCACATTCGACACCCCCTGCAAATATATTTGTACAGATAATTTTACCTAATTGTTATTATAACTTAAAATTTCAAATAATGCAACACAAATTGTACAAAATTAATAAAAATGTCACAAAATACAAACATCCCCGTAAAAACGTTATTTCTAAAGTCTCGTTTTATTATTTACACCATTTTGACACCGTTCTGCTTTTCATCACCAATTTTCTAATAATGCTACCCCTTTATCTACTTGAGTTTTTAAAATGTGATTATAGTCTTGTGTTATTTCAACATTTTTATGACCTACCCAGTTTGAAACTACATTTAGAGGCACTCCAGCATACGCAGATAATGTTACGAATGTATGTCTTAAACCATGAGATACTATCTCCTTTTCCGATTGTATTCTTTTCAGCAAATCATTAATTCTATATATAAATAACGTTGAAGAAACATATGTATCATTTAATGTGGCACTTATTCTATTACTTGTTATACCCAATTTTTGCTGTATTTATATTATCTTTTCTATTACTTCAATTGCCTTTGATTTCAATGGAATTGTTCGCATTCTTTCAGAAAATGTAGTAACAACAACTTTATTTTTATACACACTATTTAACCAGTCTAAACAGTAATCTTGAAATAACATATACGAATCTTGTGTTTCAAAATTGCCTTTTG